>OLWY01000234.1_pt1 | contig 35430 bp, 30 predicted proteins | sample 1644171 | NCBI WGS metagenome assembly OLWY01 (sample SAMEA103958150, study PRJEB25191) | human gut metagenome | biome: human-associated habitat [ENVO:00009003]; feature: intestine environment [ENVO:2100002]; material: feces | place: Germany | collected 2013/2015 | reverse complement strand
CAGATGTTCGCAGCCAAGGCGCTCGGCCTGCGCTACGCTCAGACGATGCGCTACGTCATCCTGCCGCAGGCCGTGCGCAACATGCTGCCCGTGCTGCTCACGCAAACCATCATTCTTTTCCAGGACACGAGCCTGGTGTACGTGATCAGCGGCAACGACTTCATGGGCGCCGTAAGCAAAATCGCCCAGCGCGACGGCGAGCTCGTGCTGATGTACTCCTTTGCCGCCGTCTGCTACCTCGTGGTTTCCGTGTCGCTTTCCATGCTCGTGCGCCGACTGCAGAAGAAAATCGCCGTCGCAGCCCGCTGAAAAAGAGAACAAAAAAACAAGGAATTTAGAAAATGTCCATGATTGAAATCAAGAACGTGAGCAAGTGGTACGGAGAGTTTCAGGTTCTCAAAAACTGCTCGGTCAACGTGGAAAAGGGCGAAGTGGTCGTCGTCTGCGGTCCCTCGGGCTCGGGCAAGTCCACGCTCATCAAGACGGTGAACGCGCTCGAACCCTTCCAGCAGGGCGAGATTCTCATCAACGGCATTTCCGTGGGCGCCCCCAAGACGGATCTTGCCAAGCTCAGAAGTCATGTGGGCATGGTGTTTCAGCACTTCGAGCTCTTTCCGCACATGACCATTCGGGACAACCTGTCGCTCGCGCAGATCAAGGTGCTCGGCCGCGACAAGGCCGAAGCCGAAGAGCGCGGCCTGGCGCTGCTCGACCGCGTCGGACTGCTCAAGCACTCGGAAAAGTTCCCCGGGCAGCTCTCGGGCGGCCAGCAGCAGCGCGTGGCCATCGCCCGTGCGCTTGCCATGGATCCGGTGTGCATGCTCTTTGACGAGCCGACCTCGGCGCTTGATCCCGAAATGATCAACGAAGTGCTCGACGTGATGGTCGAACTCGCCCACGAAGGCATGACCATGATGGTCGTCACCCACGAAATGGGCTTTGCCAAGAAGGTGGCCGACCACGTGATCTTCATGGACGCCGGCGAAGTGATCGAAAATCTTCCCTCGGAAGAATTCTTCAACAAGCCGCACACGGAGCGCGCTCAGAAGTTCCTCTCGAAGATTCTCAACCACTGAGATCTCCTGCAACATCGGCATGCTGTCGCATCGTCCTTGCAAACGAAGCGACGGCATGCTTTTTTTCTTACGTCCGTCTTGCGCGCAGGTCAGGCGGCATTTCTTTTTCCCATCAACCAGCCGACGATCATGATCCCGAATCCAACGGCTATCGAGCTGGCAAGCGCGTTGACAGGCACCTCGGCAATGCGCAGGATGAAAAATACCGCAGGCCCGCAAACGCATGCAACCAAGGCAAACGATGCCGGAACATAGCCGACCGCCCAGATGGCAAAAGTAAGAGGAGCCAAAATTACTGAAGCTCTGAGTGCCATCGAAACAACGGTGTAGTTCAGAATCATTCCTTCGCTCGCATTGAGACAAACCAACAATCCAGTCAAAAGCGTCAAGGCAATGAGAACGCGTAAGCTGACCGGCTTGAGGCTCGGCCTGACGAACCGACTCAGCAAGTCGTTGTTGAGAATGGACGAAATGCTCAATGCCAATCCGGCTCCGCTTCCCAGTACGGTAATCAGCAGCGTTCCCAGGAAAAAACCCGCAATCTCCGGCGGAAGATACTGCATCATGAATTCCGTCAGCGCCGTCCGAGGCACAATCTCTGAGTGATGCACACGCATGAATAGTCCTACGGCAATGCCCGCCCCGCCAATAAACGGAACCAGAAAAGCTCCCCAAAAAAAGCCGCTTTTAGCTTGTGCTTCACTTCGAGCCATGATGTAGGCTTGGGCATAAATCTGCGTGGAAACAATACCGACCAATACCGAAAAGGCACTGCCGAGATCCATTGAAAGTCCTCTGTTGAAGAACCCCATAAAATTCATACCGCTCTGAAGCGACAGTTTCGACACCTGCCCAAACATTGATTCGAAGCCGCCCGAAAGCGATATCGCGAGAATGCCGCAGCACAGCATTGCAATCACGAGCAGAACAAGTTTGAGCAGCCCAACGACGGCAGCGCCACGAGTGCCGCCGAAAAGCACATAGAAAAACATCAGAAAAGCCGTAAGAACCAAGGAGTTCGTATAGGAAAAAGACGGCAGAATAATCGTCAGCACTGCCGTAGCCGAAATTAACTGCGACAAAATGGCTATGAACGTACCGACGCAATTAAGCGTGGAAGTCATCGTGCCGACAAGCTTGCCGTATTCTTCCGTCACGATTTCCGTGATGGTTAGCGCTCCGCTCGACCGGATCCGGGTGCCGTAGAAAAACCCCAGCAAGAGAAAACCGCAAAGCGCACCAAGGTGAAAACACAGAGCACTGTTGCCGTAGACAAAGGCGAGCTGAGCCGTTCCGATGGTACTTGACCCTCCAATAAGCGTTCCCAACAAGACCCCCGTCACCAGAGGAGAATTCAGCCCTCCGGTCTTAAGTTTTATTTTTCCGGCAAGTACGGCAAACGACAGTAAAAGAACCAAACTAACGACAAGACCGTTCAGCATCGTAAAAAATCCGATAAAAAAATCCTGAAGTTGTCTGTCGGACGCCTTCAGGACTTGAAGTACAAACGCATTAAATTAGGAATGCGGCAAAATCTTCGTCCAACCGTTCAAGACTTTGGTCAATGCATTGAACTGCCTGCTCAGACCATTTCTCATGAGCTTCGATCTTGAGCTGCATGCCGGCTAGGCAGCGCTCAAGCTCGTCGGGCTGCGGACCTCCTGAAGTTCGACGATTCCGAATGATGCTTCTGGGATCAAGCGTGCGCTTCCATTGCTCTTCACTCATCGGACATTCGGGACAACCTTGCGGATATTCGGTTTCGATTACCTCACGGTATATCTTGCAAAGAAGGTCATGAGGGAAATCTGCCGGCAAGATGTTATGGGCTTTGGCATAGCTCACGACGTGACTGGCAACATGATGACCAATGCGAAATGGCAACCCGTGTTCGCGAACGAAAACATCTGCGATTTCCTGACTGGCCGTCCAGTCAAGGTTCAGTTCCTCAAGCGCTCTCAGAGGGTTAATTCGCAGAGCTTTGAGCACACGATTGAATCGTTTCAAGGTATCGATTGCACTTCGGAAATGAACTGTGTTGTCAGAAGGCGTCTTCGGATCCGTCATACCCGGCACGATGTTATGCGCCAGCATCACGATGGTATTGGCTTCTCCCAAAAGTTTGCTCGCTGCGATACGCGTGTAAATCATCAGTCCGGGATTTCGCTTTTGGGGCATTGCTGAGGAAACGTAGGTATTTTCTCCGCCCTCCTGAAGCAGAATCCACGGACGCGGCTGCGCATACTGAACTGAAACGTCTTGAATGAACGTACAAACATGCAATGCGATTGCAGTGAGTACGGCGGCCAGTTCCGTAGCTTCATCCGTGGACTTGAATTGAGCGGCGTCGTACGCATTTTCAACCGGCCTGTCAAAGCCCAGATAGGCTGCCATGCGTTCACGATCAAGCGGCCAACTTGTGCCGTTGAGAACAGTCGTACCCATCGCACACTCGTTGACGCGTCGATAAAGTTCTCTCAACCGCTCCGCATCCCGATTAAATGCACTCAGAAAGCCCAAGAGATAGTGCGCATAGCTGTTGGGTTGGGCTGCCACACCATTGGTATAGTTCGGAACAATCGTGTCAACATTGGCCTGAGCCATTGACTGAAGCGTCCGCATAACTTCAACAAGCGACTGCATCAGACTGATCAAATTGTCGCGCATGATCGTCGAACGATACGTGGCGTGCATATCCTGACTTGACCGTCCCACATGGAGCATTGTGGCTTCAACCCCCGCCTCTGCAATCAGAAACGGTTCAAAATCAATCACACGAAACGGCCTCACTGCCTTCTCTGCACAACCTTTTTTGTAAACAACCTCCAAACCTTGCGCAATGCGTCGAGCCAATTGACGATCAAGCAAACCCAGACTCGTATTGACGACAACCGAAGCTTTATTAATGGTGTACAACCAGAAAAATTCATCACGCAGCAGCGAGTTGTCCGTCATTTCATTTTGGCAGGCCGGAGAAATCCACTTTTTGTGTTCGCACGTCATAACGTCATCTCTTTAAATAAAAAGGATCCAGTTCATTACAAGAATGCAGACAGTTCCTACAATCATTGGGATAAAAGTACGCCGAACAAGTGCAAGGGGACTAATCCCAATCGCTCCAGCGACGGCCAAGACAACTCCGGCAACGGGAGACATCGAACGAACCGTGCAAGCAATGAACTGCATCGGTACAACAAGTGCCGCCGTCGAACCCCCCAACCCATTGGCAACATCTGGAGCCAACATGGCAAAACCTGAATATGCACCTACGCCGGAACCCGTAAGGAAGGTCACTGCCCCGACAATGCCCGACAGAACCACCGACATGCCGGTCATGCCAAGTCCTATGTTTTGAGAGGAGTCAATCAACAGTCCCACGACACCCGTGGCCTTAATTCCCGTCGCAAATAATTCAGCACAAATAATCAAGGCAACAATCGAACCAAAAAGCGCTCCCATTTTCTTAAAGAAAACCATTGCGTCATCGAACACTTTTTTGCAGTCGCGGAATCGAACAAGCTCAACAAGCACTGCCAAAAACCACACCAACATCAGCGCGGAAACCGTGTTCAGTCTGATGCTGCTCACGAAAAACTTGGAGAAAATGACAAGCAAAATAATCGGAAGAACTGGGAACATGGCATACCATCCCGGAGCCGAAACAAGTTCTTTTTTGATTTCGGTGCCTTCGACATATACGTCGTCGTTCTTTTTGTCGTAATAACGCTGAACAAAGTAATGGGCGACACTCACCGCAATGAGTGTGACCAGAGCAACGGGCCATTGATACTGCACTGCATACACAATAGGATCAACACCAGCAATCTTTGCCGCGAGATTGGCCGTCCCTGCTGTCGGAGCAAACGTTAGACCCGCCGTACAAGCAATAACGGCACCCGCACTGGCTGCACTGACACCCACTCCTCTAAGTATCGGCAGCAAGGCAACCAAAAGAAGCATGGCCAGACCGGCAGCTGACGGAATTACCTGAACAAGCATCTGTCCGACAAGATATGCAAACACCATCACAAGATAAGGTTGCTGCATTTTGCGCAAGGGGCGAATACACAATTGCACAAGCGCATCTGCCGCTCCAATCCGGTCCATATACCCGGCAAAACCTCCTGCGGCCATAATGATGAAACCGATGCCCGATACCTGTTTGATGGAAATCGAGCGAAGCAGTTCAAAAAAATCAAAACCAATAAATCCCGTCGGTTTTACCCCTTTGGGAAGAAAATTCGTCACACCGCATGCGACAGCCACCAGCAGCATCGCGATGCCTGAAAGCAGCAAAACCATATTTGTTTGCTTGCGTTTGATAAGGAAATAACTCGTCACGGCGACAATCAGAATGCCGATCCAAGGCATGATGACTTGCGCAGGCATAGGTCCACCTCAAGAGAGCGTTAAAAATAAGAAGGAAAAGCATCCCTCCCCTGATTCGCTTTTCATTATCTTTCGTAAAAAAAGCTAAAACCAAGGCAATTAATGCAAGTCACTTTGCTAAAATTGCAAAATATGTCGTAAAGGAAACTTCAAAGATATGGACGCGTGCGACAACATAAATGCTTGGCGATTGTTTCTAATGCTCGCCAACAAACGCAGTCTGACGGAAGTCGCTGCGCTTGAGCACGAAGAAATTTCCACGATCAGCCGCTCCATTCGGGCATTGGAAAAGTCTTTGGGGCATGATCTTTTTGTCCGCTCCACGCGGCCGCTGCGCCTGACGAGTACAGGGCAGGAATTGATCGATCCGGCTCGTGAGCTGCTGGCCGTGCATGAGGCCATGCTAAACAACCTCAGAGAAGACAATCAGCGCCTGAGCGGAACCGTACGTATCTCCGTCTCAACAGGATTTGCTTCAACTGCGCTGCCTTTTTACCTAGACAAATTCAACCAGACTTACCCTGAGGTGACTTTTGAAGTCAATTCAGGCCTTTCCATTGACCATCTTCTGAAAAATGAGTGCGATATGACTGTCAAGACCGGCGCAGTGAACTGCAACGATGTCGTTGCTCTTTATCGCGGTCTTAACTACTACATTCCGGTGGCTTCGCCCGACTATCTTCGCCGTTTCGAAATGCCTGAACATCCCTCCGACATTAGGAAGCACCGTTTGTATGTCTATAACGGCCCTGTACGCTCTCGCACTTGCGCTGTAACCAAGGACGGAGAAACAAGGCTCATCGAAGGCAAACAAGAAATCCTGATTCCCAATATTGAAAGCATCCTCAATGCCGTAATCAACAGTTTGGGTGTTGCGGTAGATATTCCTCTCAGCCTTTGTGTCAACGAGCTGCTCAAAGGACGTCTGGTCCCTATCCTTCCTGGTTGGTTCAGACCACCGCTTCCGATTTTCAACGTAGTTTCAAAGAACGCTTGGCTCATTCGCCGCGTGCGTGTTTTTGCACAATGGTTCACGGAGCAAACAGTCCGCGACAATGAAAAGCGCATTGGTGAGTTTAAACGTTACCTCAAGTCCAACTACGGTCGAGACCTGCCCAAACCTCCGAAACTATCAGAGTTGGCTACTTGATTTTCGCCTCCGGTTTAGAAATGCAGCTCCGCCAGAAAGCGCTCGTCCCCAAGTCAACGATTGCCGACACACCTGCGCATAGCGAAAAAAGCATAAGGCCACCGATTTCCGTGCCCGCATCACTCCCGGTGCCGGAACACCCGAAATAGTCGTCCAATCAATCTTCACTCGGTACAAAAACAAATTCCGCTTTTTCACTTTAGGGCCGATCTATCAGGTCCATTTTTCGTACCCTCATCCCACCATTGCGATCATGGCTCAAGCAATCTTGTAACTATGGACGGCTACCGGGACTGCGGTTTTAGCGAAAAAGCTTCCGGCGTCGTTTTTGAAAGCAACCTTGAAAAAACGCGTTTTTATCTCGCCGGAGACACCATCTATTGCCAATACGTTGTCGACGCAATAGAAAAATACACGCCCGGAGTCGTCGCGGTTAATGCCGCGGGCGCCCAATTTCCACTTGGACATCTGTTGATCATGAATCAATACGACGTGCGTTCCCTTATGCGGCATTTTCCCGAAATTGACGTTATCGCCACGCATGTCGAGGGCGTCTCGCATGCGACAGTCACTCGCCCCGTGCTGCGAAAATTTGCCCGTGAAAATAATCTGAATCGCCTGTTCATCCCCAATGACGGACAAACCATAGAGTTTTGAGACAACTCTGATCTGAACCTGATTGAAACCGGTTTGGACTTGATTTTGAGAGACTCACACCGAAACCAGGATTGATTCCTTGCTCTATCGTCTCAATCCAAGCGCACCTTTAGCTGCAAACCAAAGAGTTCGTTAAAGTAGCAGACAGAGAACTTACCTCTTCCGGAGGTCAGACCATTCTGCGCTTTTCTATGCGTCCGACGAACTCTATTCTTGGCCAACATTTCACAATTGCGCGGCAGCTGCGGTTTACGCTGCCGCGCATGCTCATGTCCCTTTTTATCATGAGTTATATGGTGGCCGACGGCGTTCTGATCAGCCGCTACATGGGAACGGTGGCGCTTGCGTCACTCAACATGATCTTTCCGCTCGCCATTTTCCTGGGAGCTGTGGGCATCATGCTCTCGGCTGGCGGCGGATCGGTCGTCTCGCGGCGCATGGGCAGGGGCGACTCAGAAGGCGCCGACCGTGCATTGAGTACCGTCATCTATGCCGAATTTGCCTTCGGTCTTGTGGTGGGTTTGCTCGGAATACTGGTGCTCCCTCTTCTGCTTGATTTCCTGCACGTTAATGATGAGCAGTACGCGTATGCATACGACTACCAGGTTGTCTGGCTGGCGTTCATGCCGGTCTTTCTTTTGAGCGTGCTCTTTCAGACCTTCTTCACCGTCTCGGGGTATCCCAAGCTGGGACTGACCGTTTCGGTGGCTTCAGGGCTTACCAACGTCTTTCTGGACATCCTCTTCATGGGTCCTCTGGGCTGGGGGATGCACGGAGCAGCATTGGCCACCGTGATTTCATGGGTTGTAGCCGTTGCGGCCGGACTTGCCTTCTTTTGCCGCCGCAAAGCTCCGATTCGCATCATTTGCACGCGCCCGGACTGGAAGGCTCTTAAAGGAGCCTGCACAAGCGGCGTCTCGGAAATGGTCGGCAGCCTCTCTTCGTCCGTTACGCTTTATTTTTTCAACACCGCTTTCATGTATTGGCTCGGTGTTGACGGCGTAGCTGCGCTCACGATCGCCTCCTATTCCACCTATGTCTTCAATTCGATTTTCTACGGTTTCTGCGAAGCAACCGCCCCGATTCTCGGCTACAAGTACGGCGAACAGAATTGGACTGAACTCGCTTGCGTATTCCGCAACAGTCTGATCATCATGACCGTTTTTTCTCTTGCAGCCTACGGGTTATCGGTTCTCTTTGCCGCACCGGTGCTGGGATTTTTTGCACCGCAGGATTCGCATGTGTTTGAACTCGTGCTTGCCAACTTCGGGTACTTTGCGCTGTCTCTTCTGCTTCTGTGTCCCAACATGTTTGCCGCTTATCTCTTCACGGCCATGGGCGACGGGAAACGCGCGGCGATCGTGTCGTTTTGCAGAACGTTTTTGTTCACCGTCTTGGCAATCGAATGCTTGCCACTCGCGGTCGGAGAAATCGGTCTGTGGTTTGCCGTACCGCTTGCCGAGCTTCTCACGCTGATATTGAGCGCAACACTCGTGATTCGCAACCGTCGCCGTTACGGCTACGACGGACAACCCGCGACGGTTGTCAATATCACCTGATGAGGCAACAAAGAAGTTTAACAATTCGTCTGTGGAAACCGTTCCAGAAAAAATATTCGGCTATAAGATTCTGCAAGAGTCTGCATCGCAGGCAAAAGTGCCTTTTGAAGTCGGTTCTTTTCCTGTTTCTTTGCCTGGAAAATTGAAAGATGACCGCCAACCGCGAAAAACCCGAACAGCTGACATTCTTCTTTTTTGAAGAAATGCCCAAGCCGACCAAGGGCACGATTTACCTTGATACCAGCAAGAAAGGCGTCACGAAATTCAAAACGCGGCGTCACAACTCCTATCGCGCCGAAGTCACCTACAACGGCGTGAAATACCGCAAGCGCTCCGCTGAGCGAGCCGATTGCGAACAGTTCCTGGCTCAATTGGCCGAGAAGTACGAAAAAGGCTTGCTTTGAGGTCCTCCTCTGAAGTCAGGGGCTTTACGGCCTCTACTGTAACGAAGCGCCCGCGGTTTCCTCAATCGAATTTCTAGCGTTTGGTTAGATCGAAACGATCAGCCTTGGTTGTACTCGAAACCTGAAGCAGGCCAAGCACGGTGTGATAGAGACTTTCGTGCGTAACCTTGCTCTTTGCCGTCGCGGCAAGTTTCTCACGATCCACCTTGTAGTCCTGAGCGAAGTTATCCGACATCCACATCACCATCGGCACCTGCACCTGCTCGTCGGGCGACATCCAATAGGGCGCTCCGTGAAGATAAAGTCCCTTTTCTCCCAGGCTCTCGCCGTGGTCCGATACGTACAGCATCGCGGTGTTCATGCCGGAAGCACCTTTGAGCGTATCAATAATGTCGGCAAGAACCTTATCGGTGTAGCGCACGGAATTGTCATAAGCGTTGTCAAGCTCTTCTTCCGAGCAACTGCCCAAATCGTTGGCCGTGCACTCCGGCAGCCACTTCTTCTGATCCTTGGGGCTGCGCAGATGATAGGCAGGTCCGTGCGAGCCGATCATGTGAAGGAAGAGCACCTGCGACTGACCTTTTGACAAGCCGTCCAAAGCCGTCTGCACTTCGTCGGCCAAAACGCCGTCAAAACACTTTCCGTCGGCGCAGGCCGCACTGCTCTTTTTGAGCGCCTCTGCAGGGCCCCTGGACGGCACACCGGCACAAACACCCTTGCAGCCGGATTGATTGTCCACCCAAAGAACGTTGAAGCCCGCTCGTTGCAGGACGTCAGGCAGCGCTTCTTCGCTCAGGATCCTGTCGCGGTTGTAGTCGCTGCGGCCTATGCGGCTCATCATGCAAGGCAGGGAAACGTCGGTGGACGTGCCGCAAGCCTGCACCAACGGGAAGTTGATGATGTCGCGCTTGGAAAGCTCCGGATTGGTTTCGCGGTTGTAACCGGCAAGCTGCCAATTGGCCGAGCGCGTTGTTTCACCCACAACGACCACAAAGAGCGTCGGACGTTCGGGCTTGACCATGCGCTGCGGATTGGGATCGATCACCAGACGCACGCGGAGACCGTCGGGACTCGCGTCAGCCGTGAGCGTTCTCACAAGCGAGTAGACCATGATCGCCGGCACGATCTGATAGCGAAGCGACTTGTCGGCACGCATCGCTCCGGAGAAGGCTTGGAAGTTCAAGAGCACCATGCCGAGCGCCGAGGCAATCAGCACGGCCACGAGACCGACGCGCTTGGCCGCGCACCAGAGCATTTGACGAGTAAAAAGATCGGCAACCGAGACACGAGCTCGAGCCTTGGGGACAAAACTCAAAGAGATCCAGAGCAAAGGCGCCCACGAACAGAAAAAGACGGAAAGAGTACGCGGGCTCAAATATCCCAGAGCCTCATGTGTATCGGTTGCCAGGAAATTGCGAACCATGTCGGGCGTATAGGCGATGCCGTAAAGATAAGCGCCCGCAAAACCGACGGCGCCAACGGCAGACAACACCACGAGTACCGCACGAAACACCTTGGCCGGCAGCCAAGAAAACATTTCAAGCAACGCCACAGCAAGCAACCCGAAGGCCATGGCCGAGCCGATGAAAAGACTCACCTTGGTCCACGTCAGCACCTCGGGCAAACTCACCAACCGTGCGTACATGGGACTGTCGTACACGAGCGTCCACCAGATCGCCGTAAAGGCAATGCAAGTCGTTTGGCTCACAAGCGGACGATCGGGCTTTAGTCGTCCCGTCTCGGTGGTATCGGCAATACGTCCTTTGAGTTCGATCCAAAACCGTTCGATCAGATGGCCGCGACTAAAGAACAGAAGGTAGATCGATGCTGCAAGCATCCAATCCACAAAGAAGGAAGCGAGCACGTGAGAAGCAAAGTGCATGCCGTCGGTCATGCGGCCGAATCCCGCAATCGTTCCCGACAAAAGAATGAGACCGAAGGCCAGACGCGCAGCCTTGACGGACTTATCTCTGAAATAGAAATAAAGACCGAACAGACAAAAACCGCTTCCAGCCGCCCCGCTCGGCCAACAGTTGCCGGGAATGCTTCCCAAGACAAACGCAGAAGCTGCTGACTTGATTTCATTGACGCCGCCGAACTCAACTGTCTTGGCCGGGCACGAGATACCCGTAGAAGTCTTCAGAAAATAGATTGCCAGCACGCAGGCGAGCATCGAAACGAGCAGATACGTGAGCCGCAGCATCTCGGGTCTCGCCTCTTCTCTTACCACGCGCGAAGACGATGTTTTCGCCCACAGGCGCGCGAGCTTACCCGCCGCACAAATCGCAATCAGAATCGAGAGATATTTCGGCGCCTGATGTAAAAGCGGTTCCACCCACCATTGCGTCCTTCCCCACCAGACACCGTCACTGAAAAAGACCTTTGAGATAGCGATGTCAAGTGAATGCGGCGGCAGAAACCACAGCCAGGCAAAACCGAGCAATGGCAGCGCAAACCACAACAACAGCGAATACGGTCGAACGAGCTCAAAGCGACGCGGTGCGGCGACGGCATGAACTGTTGAAGTCTGAAGCTGGCAATCAAAGGTAAGAACTGCGGAAGTGGTGTCGGTCATGATGCAAGCGTTGAAAACAACGGCGCTTTTGAGATGCGAACCATTTTTTCAATCGACCGACAAAAGCCTGTCAATCGTCTGTCAAATGGGCGTCAAAGGCCGTGATGCAACGCAAGAAGAGGCGAGATTTCCGCGTGAAAAAAACGCGATGTCTCTAAACTTCCCGCAACAAAACCACTCGAAGGTACCTTCCTATGTCCATCAAAATTCTGGTCGTTGACGACAACTCAGACATCCTTGCCAACGTTGCCGAATATTTGGAAATGAAAGGATGGATCGTGGAGTGCAGCCTCACCTCGGCAGATGCCTGGGAGCGCGTGCACCGCAACGACATTGATCTGATGGTTCTTGACGTCGGTTTGCCCGGCATGGACGGTATGACGTTGTGCCGTCGTCTGCGCAGCGAAGGCAAAACGTTGCCGATCCTGATGCTTACCGCGCGCGATGCCATTGACGATCGCGTAGACGGTCTGATGGCCGGAGCCGATGACTATCTCGTCAAGCCATTTGCGCTACGGGAACTAGCAGCACGCGTTGAAACTTTGCTACGTCGCACGCTTGGCGCCACCAACAGTACGCTTACGGTGGGTCCGCTCACCATGAACCTGCGCACACTCAAGGTCACGCGTGACTAAACACCGATCAAACTTAATCCGACCTGTTTGAAGATTCTGCGCTGTCTGATGTCAAGAAGCCCGGCCGTCGTGAGCCGCACTCAACTTGAACTGGAGATTTGGCCTAACGATCAGCCTATGTCCGACAGTCTGCGCTCGAACCTTTATCTGCTGCGTCAAGCCATCGACAAGCCTTTTGAAAAAGAAGGCGCTCTGTTACGCACACATCAAGGCTTCGGTTGGTCAATCGAAGCTCCTGAAATCCAAACGCAAACTGAACCGGAGGGAAAAAACGAAGCCTAAAATTTTCGCAGCCACCAGTTAAAGGCCTGCCATGTTTCTGACTTCCACCGACACCCCTGTCGGCCTCAAACGCCGCATCGCTTATGCCTTCATTCTTCTGATTTCTTGCATGGCAATCGTGAGCGCTTTGGCCGTGAAAAATGCCTTCGAATACGCAGAAACGACGCTTACCGGCGAATATCTGTCCGATATAAATGACGCCCTCATTCAGGTACTCAACGAGGGTGGAGCCATTCGCATGCCGCTCACGATGAAGGTCTACTGCGACAATCCCGACGCCGGCATGGAACCGGTACCGGAGCGCTATAAATCCCTTCCGGAAGGTTATTCCGAAGTTGCCGAACCACCTGCCGTCTTTGCGTTCCGCTCGCAATGGCAAGGACATGCCCTCGTGGTCGTGCGCGATCAGGAGAGCTTTGAGAAAACCGAGCAGAAGATGTGGCTCTTTTCCGCGATCACGGTTATTGCGGTCGTTTTTTTTGCCACACTTTTAGGAACCGTGTTGTCTCGCCGCATCATGCGTCCGGTCGAACGCCTTTCGGAGGCTGTTCGTGACGCTGCCGGCGGCAACCACTACAAAGCAATTCCGCGCGAGATCATGACCAACGACGAAGTCGGAGCGCTCGCGCAACTGTGCGACTCGTCGATGCGGCGTCTTTACGACGCCTTAAAACGCGAAAAATCCTTTACAGGTGACGTGAGCCACGAACTGCGTACGCCCTTGACGGTCATTGAGACCTCATCGGAACTTCTGGAGATGACCGACCTCTCCCCTCAGCAGTCGCGACAAGTAAACCGCATTCTGCGAGCTGTGAGTCAAATGCGCTCGCTTGTGACGCTTTTCCTGCAACTCGCCCGCACGGAGCGCAGCATTCAGGGCCCGTCGACCGACAATGTGCGCGAGCTCTTTACGGTCGTTGAGGAGGCTTGGGAACCGATTGCCGCCAAAAAACATGTGAAACTGAGCTTTGTGACCGCCGAGCGATGCCAAGGAAATTTCTCTCCTGTGCTGCTGGCAATCGTCATGAACAATCTCGTAAAAACGCCGTGATGTACGTCTCCGATGGCGGCCGCATTGAAGTGATCGAAAAGCCTGACGGCTTTATGGTGGCCGACAATGGCCCGGGCATTCCGCCTGAAGATCGTAAACGCATCTTTGCGGCCTTCACGCGCGGCACCACCGCCCGCGGCAGCGGCGAAGGACTGGGACTTTCGATTGCGCTTCGCATTTGCGAACGTATGGGCTGGCAAATACGGCTTCTCGATCAGACCGATCGCAACGAGAAACTGGCTTGGGCAACGGGCGCTGTCTTTGCCGTTACACTCACAGGGAGCGCACCGGTGCGAAAGGACATGAACGCCGAAAGCGGTTGACGCGTCCAGTCGCTTATTGAGGTCTGCAAAAAGCCCCGGAGACTCTCGAAAGTTCCGGGGCTTTGCTTTTTTCGCGGAATCAACGCACTCGGGCGTCGCATTCTTTAGGAAGCGGTTTCGTCACGTTCAGCACGGGAGGCACGGCGGCGTTCGAATTCCTTGAGCCAGCGCTTGCGCAAACGAATGCTCTTGGGCGTGATTTCCACGAGTTCGTCATCGTTGATAAATTCAACGGCGCTTTCGAGCGTCAGACGCACAGGCGGGACCAGACGGATGGCTTCGTCGGTACCGGAAGCACGGATGTTGGTGAGCTGCTTACCCTTGATCGGGTTTACGACGATGTCGTTTTCACGGGAGTGTTCACCGATGATCATGCCTTCGTAGAGAGCATCGCCCGGATTCACAAACAGGCGGCCACGTTCCTGGATCTTCCACAGAGCGTAAGCCACAGCAGCGCCGTCGTCCTGGCTGATGATGGCGCCTGAACGGCGTTCACCCACATCGCCCTGCTTGATCGGGCCATATTCGTCGTAGACGTGGCTCATGATGCCCGTGCCGCGGCACATCGTCATGAAGAGCGACTGGAAGCCGATCAGACCGCGAGCCGGAATACGGTATTCGAGACGCACGCGCCCCTTGCCGTCGGGCTGCATATCGGTGAGATCACCCTTACGGCGGCCGAGTTCCTCCATCACGGCGCCCTGGTGTTCTTCTTCGACGTCCACCGTCAGAAGTTCGTACGGTTCAAGCTTGACGCCGTCAACTTCCTTAAAGAGCACACGCGGACGACCGACAGCGAGTTCGTAGCCTTCGCGGCGCATATTTTCAAGAAGAATCGTAAGGTGCAATTCGCCGCGGCCGCAAACTTCCCAGCAGGTTTCGTCAGCGGTCGGGCGCAGGCGCATGGCCACGTTGCTCTTCAATTCACGTTCCAGGCGTTCACGAATCTGGCGGCTCGTCACGAACTTGCCTTCACGGCCTGCCAAAGGCGAGGTATTGACCATGAAGCTCATCGTGAGCGTCGGTTCGTCCACGGAGAGCATCGGCAATGCTTCGGGATGAGCCGGATCGGTGATGGTGGTGCCGATGTTGAGTTCTTCAATGCCGTTCACGAGAACGATGTCACCAGCCTGAGCGCTGTCGACGATCTTCTTGTCCAAGCCTTCGAATTGCATGATCTGATTGATCTTGGCGGGCTTGGGCGTGTCGTCCGGACCATTCATGATCATGACGCTCTGACCTGCCCTGAGCGTACCGCGGTGCACGCGGCCGATACCGATCTTACCCACGTAGCTCGAATAGTCGAGCGAGCAGATCTGAAGCTGCAGCGGTGCTTCAGCGTTGTCTTCACGAACCGGGACATACTTGATCACGGCGTCGAACACAGCACGCATGTTGCCGATCTTCTGCAGTTCCTCGACATTGTCGGTGAGACCCGCGTAGCCGTTCAGGGCGGAAGCGTAGATCACAGGGAAGTCAAGCTGATCTTCCGTAGCACCGAGCTTGTCGAACAAATCAAACGTAGCGTTGATAACCCAGTCCGGACGAGCACCCGGGCGATCAATCTTGTTGATCACAACGATGGGTTTCAAACCGGCGGCCAGAGCCTTGCGGGTTACAAAGCGCGTCTGCGGCATCGGACCTTCGACAGCGTCAACCAACAGCAGTACGCCGTCGACCATCGACAGAACGCGTTCGACCTCACCGCCGAAGTCCGCGTGCCCCGGGGTATCGATGATGTTAATGTGAATGCCTTCGTACTCAACAGCACAGTTCTTGGCCAAAATTGTGATGCCGCGCTCCTTTTCAAGCGCGTTGCTGTCCATCACGCGTTCGTCAACCTGCTGGTTGCTGCGAAAAGTGCCCGCGCACTGCAGAAGCTTGTCGACCATGGTCGTCTTGCCGTGGTCAACGTGCGCAATGATGGCAATGTTGCGAATTGCTCTGGTCATTTTTTACTCTTCCCCGTTCTTTTCGAGGTTTTCCGTTACTACAAATCGAATCAAGCGATGAGGGTGCAAAGTGCCTCTGGCATCCACCTTCACCGTTCCCAATAGTTCGCCCGACGAGCCGTATGCTCTCAGCAGTTCGCCGTGGCGTGTGTCTTTGACCGGTAGTCGCTGGCCGTTTCTCAATCGTTCGGTCTGCACGGCGTCAAGTCGCACGCTGCCGAGCGTCTGTAAGAGAAAATCCGCTCCTTTGAGTAGCGCACGGCGTTCTTCCACCGTTTTTACCTTGTCGTCGACCACCGCAAAAGGGATCGCATCGGCAATCTTCAAGTCTCCGACTTCCGTCCTACGCAGACTCTCCAAATGGGCAAAGCATCCAAGTTTACGACCGATATCGTCGGCCAGCACACGGATGTACGTCCCTTTACTCACACGAACATCAATTTTGGCCGTCTCACCGTCAAATTCCATCAACTCTAGGTGATGTACTTTGACCTTTCTCGGATGGCGCTCGACTTCAATGCCGCGTCGCGCAAGATCATACAGATTTTTACCATCACGTTTGATGGCCGAGTACATCGGCGGAATCTGCTCGATTTCGCCGGTAAATTCAGCCAGCAACGCCTCCAGCGATTCACGTGTCGGTCGCATGTCCGAAACCGCGGTGACTTCACCTGTCTTATCCATCGTGTCGGTGCAAGAACCGAAACGCAACACCGCTTCATAGCGCTTGTCAGCATGCAGAAGATCAGCCGAATACTTTGTGGCGTTGCCGAAAGCCAATGGCAACAGTCCCGTTGCAAAGGGATCGAGGGTTCCGGTATGGCCGGCCTTCTGTGCGTTGATCAAACGTCGCGAGAGCTGCAGAACCCAGTTCGAGCTCATCCCCTCGGGCTTGTCCAACAGCAGCACGCCGTCGATTGCGTCGCCCTTCTTACCCATTACTTGGATTCCTCGTCGGCTTCGTTGGTTTCAACCGCGCGCGTCTGTCGCATGGCTTCATTGATGACGCGATCCATTTCAAAACCACGCTCCACGCTGGTGTCGTGCACAAAGTGCAATGTCGGAACAGTGTGAATACGAAGCTTCTTGAAGATCTTATTGCGAAGCATGCCTGCGGCAGCAGCGAGACCAGCCTCGCACTGCGCGGGATCGGAACCGATCACCGTAAAAAATACACGAGCATGCGCGTAATCGGGCGTGATTTCGCAGCCGGTGATCGTCACCAGACCCACACGGGGGTCACGCACCTCGAGCGGAATGATTTCCGCAAGGTCTCGGGCGATCTGCTCGGCGACACGTTGGCCGCGGCCGGGCTTGGCTTTTTGCATAAAAATTTCGTCCTTTTTTAACTTCACAAACGCCGCCGACATTGCTGCCGGAGGCGTTTGCTGCTTGAATGGTTACATCGGCATGCCGCTCTATCGAGCCCCATGCCGAATTGTCGTTAGAGCGTACGGGCGACTTCGGTCACCTCGAAGATTTCGAGCTGATCGTTAACCTTAATGTCATCGTAGCCCTTGAGACTCAGACCGCATTCGCTGCCGGCCTGAACTTCGCGCACATCGTCCTTGAAGTGCTTCAAGCTGGCGAGTTCGCCGGTCCAGATCACCACGTTGTCGCGCAAGAGGCGAGCGCTGGCATTGCGGCGTACCACGCCTTCGAGAACACGGCAGCCGGCAATGAGACCAACCTTGGGCACGCGGATAACCTGACGGATTTCCAGGAGACCCAACGCCGTTTCCTTCTTCTCGGGCGAAAGCATGCCGCTCATGGCCGCGCGGACTTCATCAACAGCATCGTAAATGATGTTGTAGTAACGAATATCCACGTCTTCCTGTTCAGCAAGCTTGCGGGCCTGCTGATCAGCGCGCACGTTAAAGCCGATAATGACGGCCTTGGAAGCGGCTGCCAGGTTGACGTCGGTTTCCGTGATGCCGCCCACGGCACTGTGGACGACCTGAACGCGCACTTCTTCCGTGGAAAGCTTCGTGAGTGCATGCACCAGTGCTTCTGTCGAACCCTGAACATCGGCCTTGATAATAAGCGGGAGCGTCTTGACTTCGCCCTGCTCCACATCGGCAAACATGTTTTCGAGCTTCTGTGCCTGCTGACGAGCAAGCTTGACTTCGCGGTACTTGCCCTGACGGAAGAGCGCCACTTCGCGAGCTTTGCGTTCGTCGGGAACAACAATCAGTTCGTCACCGGCGGAAGGCACATCGGACAAGCCCTGGATTTCCACAGGAATCGAGGGACCGGCCGAAGTCACCTGACTACCCATTTCGTTGATCATCGCGCGGACGCGGCCGAAACATTGGCCGGCCAAAACGATGTCGCCCTTCTGAAGCAGCCCGGACTGAACCAAAATGGAAGCCACAGGACCGCGCCCCTTGTCGAGTCGACTTTCGATCACCAGCCCCTTGGCGGGCCCCTTGTCGGCAGCCTTGAGCTCAAGCATTTCGGCCTGCAGCAACACGTTTTCGAGAAGCTCGTCCACACCCTTGCCGGTCTTCGCGGACACCGGGCAGAACGGCACATCGCCGCCGTATTCTTCCGGTAAAACTTCGTTCTGAACAAGTTCTCCCTTAACGCGCTCGATGTTAGCTTCAGGCTTGTCGATCTTGTTGATGGCGACCACCAGAGGAACACCGGCGGCACGGGCGTGTGCAATAGCTTCCTTGGTCTGAGGCATCACGCCGTCGTCGGCGGCCACCACCAGAATCACGATGTCGGTCGCCTGAGCGCCGCGAGCGCGCATGGCCGTAAATGCTTCGTGGCCCGGGGTGTCGAGGAAGGTCACGATGCCTCGTGGCGTCTTGACATGATATGCACCAATGTGCTGGGTAATGCCGCCGGCTTCACCTGCAGCCACCTTAGCACGGCGGATGTAGTCCAGAAGGGAGGTCTTGCCGTGGTCGACGTGACCCATGATAGTCACAACCGGCGGACGCGGCACTTCCGGATACTGTTCGAGATTGCTTTCAAGTTCGCCGAGCAACGATTCAGGATCGTCGGCCTTGGCGGCAAGCGCCTTGTGGCCCATTTCTTCGACGATAATCATCGCCGTTTCCTGATCAAGCATCTGGTTGATCGTCACCATCTGGCCCATCTTCATGAGGGTCTTGATAACTTCAGTCGCCTTCACGCTCATCTTGTGGGCAAGATCTGCGACGGAAATCGTTTCGGGTACGGTCACTTCACGTACCACGGGCTCGGTCGGCATCTGAACCTGACGCTGCTCGTGCTTGTGGTTCTTGCGACCACGGCTGTGCCAGCTACTCGACTCGTCGCTGTCGACAGCACCGCGAGTCTTCATGCCACCGCGGCGACCACCGCGGTCCTCGTCCCCCCAACGATCATTGCCCTTTCCAGACTGCTTATTACGACCCTTACCAGCCGACTTGCCCTCGCTCTTTTCAGGCTTGTTGGCTGCGGGCTTATCGGCCTTCTGGCTCTTCTGAGCGGGTTTTTGCTGAGCATTTTGCTGCTGAGTTTTCTTGGCCTCTTCATTGCGATCGCTCTTGTCGCCGCGATCGGCCTTGGCCTTTAAAACAGTCTTTGGCTTGGCGAGCATCGCACGAATGGCATCGGCCTCTTCCTGAGCCTTACGGCGAGCTTCCTGACGACGAGCTTCGAGCTCGGCCTTCTCGGCGGCTGCCTTTTCAGCAGCGGCTTTCGCCGCAGCAGCTTTCTTGGCGGCCTCGGCTTCACGCTGAGCTTTCTTTTCGGCTTCGATCTGGGCCTGACGGGCCTTTTCAGCGGCAAGCTTCTCCGCAGCCGCCTTTTCGGCAGCAAGCTTTTCTGCTTCGGCCTGACGGGCGGCAGCTTCGGCAGCAGCCTTTTCTGCCGCGGCTTTTTCAGCAGCGGCTTTTTCTTCGGCAGCCTTCTTGGCAGCGGCTTCTTCCGCGGCCTTCTTGGCTGCTTCTTCAGCTGCGAGCTTGGCTTGAGCTTCGCGCTTGGCAGCTTCAGCCGCCTCTGCTTCCTGTTTTTCCTTCAACTGACGATCAAGCTGAGCTTTGGCTTGAGCTTCGATTTCAGCACGCATAGCTTCGGCTGCGCGGTTCTTCACGAACACGCGGCGACGACGTACTTCGACTTCAATCGTACGGGCTCCGCCCTGACCGTCATTCTGGCGAATCGTGCTTGTTTCGCGACGCGTCACGGTGATCTTGCGGGGAGAGGCAACGCGCTCCTGACGCAGACTATCAAGAAGTTGGCGCTTGTCAGCATCGCTGATTTCATCGTTGACCGTGCTTACCTGCACGCCTGCAGACTTGAGCTGGGACAGAAGTGTGTCAGCGGAAACCTTCAGTTCGCGGGCAAATTCAGTAACAGTGTTGTTTGCCATGTGTCTAATTTCTCCTGCCGCCGCTTGCGAGAGCGTCCTTAGAGAGTCGGAACGTTTGTGTACTTCTCGTTTCGCGGGCGGCTCTAATTGGTTTGGTTTTCGTTCTGACTTCTGTCTTATTCTTCAGTCCAACGAGCACGGGCGGCCATGATCAGGGCTCGAGCCTTATCTTCGGCAATGCCGCCTTTTTCCATGAGCTCTTCGGTATCCAGATCGCCCAGTTCATCAGCTGTCTTGATGCCTTCGCTCACGAGGCGGCTGGCGAGGTCGTGATCCATGCCCTCGAGTTCGAGAAGCGAGGCATCGGCCTGACGCAGATTTTCTTCACGCTTGAGGGCACGGGCCAACAGAACGCGACGAGCACGCTCACGAAGATCGGCAACGGTGGCTTCGTCAAAAATGCCCAGTTCCACAATTTCCTGCTCGGGCACATAGGCAAGTTCTTCCAAGCTGTAGATGCCGTCATGAATAAGAGCCACAGCATCGTCCTGCGACATGTCGAGTTCGTTCATGAACTCTTCGCAAGCAACGCGGTCTTCTTCTTCCTGCTTCTTATTAGCTTCTTCAGCCGTCATGATGTTGATCTGCCAGCCGGTGAGTTCACTTGCCAAACGCACGTTCTGACCACCTCGGCCAATGGCAATGGCAAGGTTTTCTTCGTCAACCGTCACGTCCATGCTGCGGGCTTCTTCATCGGCCACAACCTTGGAAACCTTAGCGGGCTTGAGAGCTTCGACGATGTACTGCACCGGATTTTCATCCCAACGCACCACATCAATGCGTTCGCCGGCGAGTTCATTGGTCACAGCCGTCACGCGCGAACCGCGAATGCCGATGCAGGTACCCACGGGTTCGACGCGCTTGTCGTGGCTCATCACTGCGATCTTGGCACGGGAGCCGGGATCACGGGCTGTAGCCTTGATTTCAACGGTGCCCTCTTCGATCTCCGGTACTTCGAGCTCAAAAAGCTTCTTGATAAATTCGTTGCATGCGCGAGACAGGATGACCTGCTTGCCCTTGTTGGTTTCGTCCACGCGCAGGACATAAGCACGCACACGGTCGGAGTTACGCAGGTTTTCGCGCGGAATCATCTCACTCTTGGGCAGGCGAGCTTCCAAGCGGCCGATTTCGATGATGGCCCCTTCTTTGTCGGAACGTTTGACCTGGCCGGAGATCACCTTTTCATCGCGAGCCAGGAACTCGTTGAGAATTTGTTCGCGTTCGGCATCGCGCAAGCGCTGCAGGATGACCTGCTTGGCGTCCTGAGCAAAGCGGCGTCCGGAGGTATTGATATTCTCAATCGGCTTTTCGATGTAGTCACCCACTTCGAGTTCAGGATAATCGTCATGGATGTCCGAGAACATTTCTTCGCGATCGGGCTGCTGCAGGCCCTGATCGTCGCTCACGATCACCCAGCGGCGAACGGCAGTCCAGTCGCCCGTGTTGGGATCGACGCGAACGGCAACGTCAGCATCCTCACCGGGAAACTGAGCCTTCTTCACTGCGCTTGCCAGCGCGATTTCGAGTACGCCGAAAACGGCGGATTTTTCAACGTTCTTTTCGCGTGCAAGGACGTCGACCATATCGAGCATTTCGCGGCTCATTCGTGTTTCCCCTTAAAGTCAAGTTCAGCAATCAAATTGGCGCGATCGACATCGTTAATGCCGAACGTCACGTGCACCGGATCGGCCTTGGGTTTGGCAGCCTTACCCGACTGACGGGACTTAGCCGCCTGGCTCGGCGTGCGTGCAATATCCAATTCTTCAAACGAAAACGAAATCACTTCGTTGCCGGGCTCACCCTCGATGCCGAGAATGATGCCGTCTAGCTTGCGACGGCCGGCTTCCGGAAAGCCTTCTGCCTTCATCGGTTCATAAAGTTCGACGTGCGCCGGGCGACCGACAAAGCGGCCCCATTCGGAAGCACGCTTGAGCGGGCGTTCCACGCCGGGGCTGGCCACTTCCAGTCGCTCATAGTCGATTCCCTCAACCGTAAAGAGAGCCGTGATTTGGTTGCTCACGGTTTCGCAATCGTCCACACCCACGCCACCTTCGGCCTGGCTATCGATCGTGATGCGCATGAGCCCACGAGGCAAGCGCTCAAAGTCGACGAACCCGAGCCCCTGCACCGTTTCTTCAACGATTCGCGTGATTTCAGCAGTTGATTTCTGCATGTATCCGTTTGTAGAAAAAATCCAAAAAAAAATGGGCGCAATGCCCATCCCTAACCCCATCCAACATGGGTGCCTGCCGCATTTCAGTCGTTTTTAACGTCCGATCGCAACAGACAATATAGCGAGGGCCCCCGAAGAGAATCACATAAATTTCTCACTCCGAAGGCGCGTCGCGGATTATACAGTTTTCTCTTTGAAATTCAAGGATTTTCGACAAAATTTTTGCCGTCAAATCCTTGAATTTTCTTTATCGACGCTTGCCGAAGCCTTTACCCTTGCCTTTGCCGAATTTGCCACCGCTCTTTTTAAACGAAGGCGGCATGACATCGTCGCTTCGAGCCAGTGCTCGTCCGTAGGCTCCCTGCGCAGCGCCAAGACTGCCGCTTGCAATGTAGTTAACGGTACTGAGCATAGGATCCGGAATACGTTCAGGCTTGCGGTTGAAATTGCGTCCGGCATTTTTCTTACCACCGAACCCCTTCTTGGCAACGGGCTTTTTGCCGCTTGCCGTCGTCGTGACGGAATTGAGCTGTGCCATCCAAGCCTGCACCCAATCGGGTTTGAGTTCGCGCGTCGTTCCGCGGGGCAGATCTGCAGGCAGTCGAACGGCGCCGTAACGCACGCGAATCAGTCGGCTCACCGTCAAGCCCACCGCCGCAAACATGCGACGCACCTCACGGTTACGGCCTTCGCTGATGCGGACCAAATACCAGCGATTGAGATTGTCGCCGCCTTTTTCTTCCAGCATCGAGAAGTGAGCGGGACCATCATCAAGTTCCACACCTGTCGTCAGCAGTTCCTTGGCTTCGTCGGTCAGCACACCGGCAGCACGCACGGCGTACTCGCGTTCAATTTCGTAACGCGGATGCATCAGACGGTTGGCAAGTTCTCCGCTCGTCGTAAAGAGCAATAAACCTTCCGTGTTGAAGTCAAGACGACCAACTGCAATCCAGCGAGCGCCGGAAATCTTCGGAAGGTTGTCAAAGACGCTCGGACGTCCCTGCGGGTCGCGCATACTCACAATCTGACCGGCTGGCTTGTGATACACCAGCACGCGCGGAGCTTTGGGCTGCTTACCCTGAGCCATGCGCTTGACGATGCGACCGTTCAGACGAACGATATCGCCGGGCATGACGCGCTGCCCCAAAAAGGCAGGCTCTGAGTTGACTGAGATACGGCCTTCAACGATCAACTGCTCCATATCGCGACGACTGCCCAAGCCGAGATCAGCAAGAACCTTGTGCAGTTTTTCGCTTTGCTTGACAAGTTCGCTTTTTTTAGCGGCCTTCCCCTGGGCAAGCACCTTCGGATCAAACATCTGAGCGGCACAGAGTTCTGCATCAATGGCCGGCGCGTCTTCCGGAACGGCCATGCCTTCGTCTTCGGGCTGAACATCTCGCACGCGCTTGGTATGGCGAACTTTGCCCCGACCTTCGGCGCGTCTATCCGTTTTCACATCGGTCTCTTCTGCAACACTTTCGGCTTGTGCTTCGGGCTGCCCCTGCGGTTCAATCTGTTCTGACGCCTCAACTACTTCCGGTTCAGCCTTTATCTTGCGCGTACGGGGTTTCTTAGCGGATTCTTGCTCAGTAACCGCATCCGCTTTCACCGTGCGACGCGTGCGCTTCGGCCGCGTAGGAAGCTCGGCTTCAGCGGGGACTTCCTCGGAGGTTGCGGCACTCATCGATTCAGGGGTAACGTCCTCAACCTTCTTGCGGCGAGTTACCGTACGGCGCTTCGCCACAGGTTGTTCTTCCTCAGCTGCTTCGACCGGAACAACAACAGGAGTTTCAGACTCTTCGGTTTTGCGTCGACGCACCACCCTGCGCTTGGGCTTATCAGCCTCTTGCGCAGTCACTTCTGCAACCGGTTCGGCCGCAGGCGGTTCAGCCTCAACTTTGGCCTTGCGCGTGCGTGTAGCACGAGGCTTTTTGGCCGGAGCAGCCTCAACTCCTTCCGCATCGGTCTGGACCGTACGGCGGCGCACCACCCGTTTCTTCGGTTCAGCCGGAAGTTCCGACGGGGTTTCGATCTGGCTTTCTTCTCGTGTTGTAGTCATAACGCTAACTGTCTTGCTGTCTTTTTCGTTATTCGGTTTCGGCTCTTTCTTGTGGCCTATCGGCTACGCCCTCTGCGCTTTCTGCAGTTTTGTCTTTCTCTTCGGACGGCTCGTCGCCGAACACCAATTCAAATTCTTTGCTTTGCGGCATATCGCCCGATAAGGGCGGCAGATCCGCAAGGGACTTCAGTCCCAAATCATCTAAAAACTGTCGGGTCGTAGCAAAAAGCTCAGGGCGACCAGGCGACTCACGCCGACCGACAACCTCAACCCATCCTCTTTCCTGCAACTGCCGCAACACATTGGGATTGACCGCCACACCGCGAATGTCTTCTATATCTCCGCGCGTTGCCGGCTGTCGATAGGCAATGATGGCCAAAGTCTCCATCACGGCACGTGAATACTTGGGCATTTTCTGATCGCTCATGCGCAACAAATACTCACCCACAGCCGTTGACGTTACAAACCCCCAGCCGCTTGCAGATTCAACCAAACGCAGGCCGCGTTCTTTCCAGTGTTCGGAAAGCATATTCATAGCCTCAAGCAGTTCCGTCTGCGTGAGGCGTCCGGCGAACAGACGCGAGAGATCCTCAAGCGTCAAAGGCTGAGGACTCGTCAGAAGCGCCGCTTCAATGACGTAACACGGTTGCAATGTGTCTGCCACGGTTGAGTCGTTTCGTGTTGATCGTGTTCTGAATCCGACCGCAATACGAAAGTCCTGTGCTCGCCGCTACGCTTTTGAAGCGTAGGTTAGCAAAATCGAATTCGACACGGTTGGAAAAAATTTCTTTTGCTTTGCCGACACTGTCTGCGTATGCAGTCGTCAAAGTAATCTGGAACTCCAATTGCGCAGTACCGGAATGTCAGGTACTCAATGAAGCGTCGCACTGTTCTTTCTTCGATCCGTTGCTCGGATTGCCGACGTCTTCGTTATCAGCGGTTGGAATCTTACTAAAAACCAGCCGCGATGCGACGATGGTTTCCCCTGTTTGGGAATATCGAAGTTCAGTTACCTCGTTTACTCCCGGCTAAACCAAGGGAAACAGATAAAGACACCGAAACCGCAAAAAATCTGTCTTCAAATCTTTTGTTAATTGATTTATTCAATAAAATCAACAACTTACGAAAGCTGAAGGCAAAAAGAAAGCTCCCGATTTCGGAAGCCTCTCTTGTGCGGATGGTGCGCCAGGCAGGATTCGAACCCACGACCCCCTGGTTCGTAGCCAGGTACTCTATCCAACTGAGCTACTGGCGCACATCTCAGATATTTCCGCCTCGCTTTTCTGCGAAGCGGGGCGCATTGTATCGCCTGGTTTCGACTTATGCAAGTCTTTTTTGAAAATTTCTTGCAAAAAGCTCAAATTGCCTCAAAACAGCCGTCGCATCGGGGATCCGAGGATCCTGAGACAGAGCCGTCGGCAGCTTTGCTGACCGCTCCGGCGTGCCCCATCGTGTCACTGAAAGCTTCGGAAAGAACTTCCACATCATGTCCTCGCTCCGACAGGGCTTTAACAACGCTCGGATCAAAACGAGGCTCCAGACGTAACTTCGCCGTATTGTCTCCCCACGTTCTGCCGATGAGCCAACGAGGTTCAGCAATCGCTTGGGTCAAGGGCATACCGGCAAGATGCCGGAGAATGACCGCGGCCTGCGTTTGAGGCTGCCCTTCTCCACCCATTGTTCCGTAGGCAATGACGCGATCATCATTTGTGACTACCATCGCCGGATTGAGCGTATGAAACGGTAATGCTCCGGGGCGCAAACAGTTGGGACTTGTCTCGTCAAAACTAAAAGCGCAACCCCGATTCTGCATAGTCACACCCGTTTCTTTAAGAACAAAGCCACTGCCGTACTCCCAATAGACACTCTGGATACAACTCACCACCGTCCCGTCCTTGTCGGCAACGCCAAACCAAACCGTGTCCCCCATGGCCTGCTGTTCTTCAAAACGGCATGCCTTATCGGGATCAAAGGACTTCGCAAGAGTGTCCAGCGATTGTGCGGACAGAAAGTCCTGGGGCGAGCGCGTCATTGCGCGCGGATCTCCCAGATGCTTATTGCGCCAGGCAAACGCAAATTTCGTCGCTTCAACTGCCGCATGCACAAATGCCGACGTATCATCTGGGTTGGGACCGAATCTTTCCATCAAGCCCAGAATTGCCAGAGAGGACACTCCCTGCGTGGGTTCCGGGAGATTGTAAAAATCTTGACCGAATGCTCTCAAATGCAAGGGCTTAACGATTCGAGCTCGGCAGGCTTTAAAGTCAGATGACTCCAGTAGACTGCCCTCACTGGCCAGCTCTCGGCCCATCTGCACACAGATCTCTCCCGAGTAAAAGTCATCCAATCCGACATCAGCAAGTTGTTGCAGTGTTCGGGCAAGCGCCGTCTGACGCAAAATAGCGCCCGCCTTCAACGGCAGTTTGCCTTCATCAAGAAAAACTTCGGCAAAACCCGGACAATCCCTGAGTCCGTCCACAGAAACCATCGTCGTTCGTTCTTGGCTCGCAGAAACCGGAAAACCGTTGGCTGCAGATTCGATGGACGGCGCCAAAATATCCTTGAGCGTCAAGCGCCTCGGATGGCCGGGAAGGCTCAAGAGTGCCTGCCAGCCACGAATGGTTCCCGGAACAGTGACAGCGGCAAATGCACCTCTGGGCGGCACTGCAGCCAGGCCGCGAGTCTCGTAGAAATCCACAGAAGCTCGTTCGGCAGCTTGTCCGCAGGCAAGCACCCCGACGGGGGCCTCCCCTTTTTTCTTGATCAACCAAAAACTGTCGCCGCCAATAGAGTTCATGTGCGGATACACGACGGCCAAGCTTGCAGCCGTCGCAACCGCCGCTTCGAGCGCCGTGCCGCCCGCTTCAAGAATCTGACGTCCGGCTCGTGCGGCCAAAAAATGCGGCGCACTGACACCTGCCTGAGGAAGAGATTTCTGAAAACTCATCGCTGTCAAAAAAAATCGCGGCCTCGACAGCCAAATGGGTCGAAACCGCGAGTCCATCCAATGATCGACGGATCGGAGATTACTTCTTGGCCGTCGTCTTACGCGTCGTGGTCTTGCGAGCAGGCTTTTGAGGTTCTTCGCTCGGTTCTTCCTTCTCAGCAGCCTTCTTGGTCGTCGCCTTCTTCGCCGTCGTCTTGCGAGCGGCAGGCTTCTTCTCTTCTTCGGCTACCTCTTCAGTCTTGGCAACTGACTTGCGCGTCGCCTTCTTGGCGTGGTTTTCTTCAACCTCTTCTTCAACAGCCGCTACTTCCTTCTTGGCAACTGCCTTCTTTGCAGTCGTCTTCTTAGCCGCAGTCTTCTTGTCTTCGGAAGCTTCAAGCTTGACGCCAAGCAAAACAGCAAGTTTCACCGATTCCTTCAGAAGATCAGCGCCCGAATCAATGAGCTCCTGGAAATCCTTCTGAGAAACCTTCGGCGTTTTGCCGCCAAGCTGACCGGAAATTCCTTTCATAGCGGTCGCCAAGCGGGCGTGAGCCGCTAAAAACGTGTTAAGAACCTGTTCATTGATTGCGCTAGCCATCTTTTCTAATGCTCCTCGTATGGCACTGTGTTTGCTGAAAGCGGGTTTGACCGTCACTTCTGCTCAGCAAACGTTCATAACTCTGTGTTTCTTTCGGACTTCGATCGGAAACTGTTTGTTTCCGCGAAATTATAAAGCCCTGGTCTGGCCATTCCCGACATCAACAGGTATTGTCCATTGTTGACAAGGGCACAGAGGTGTTCTTTTGCTGCATGCGTCAATTGATGACAGGCGACCACCGCAGATAACAAAAAACCCTTGAAAATCAAGGGTTTATGCATCAATGGCGGAAGGGGTGGGATTTGAACCCACGATACGGTATAACCGTATACCGGATTTCGAGTCCGGCGCATTCGACCACTCTGCCACCCTTCCGTGCGGGTCGTTGTCATATTTTGAGGGGCGCATCTTAACAAAAGATTGGCGTTTTTGCACGTCCCTCACAAAATTTTTTGTCGCGTCAATCAATCGGACGGTGCTGCGGAAACAGCCGCCCCCATCGTCTGAGAAATCCGTTGGCCATACGTCCCGCAAAAAGCGCGGAAATCAGCGTTCCTTCGCGAACACCGTAGACCGTACCGAAAAAGAACAAACTCATCATGACGGACACTGTCACAAGAAACACGTCGACTGTCGTGCGAATTGTGCCGAACGATCCGCCGAAGCGATGCATGACAGCGATCACAAAACCTTCCGGCGGCAACACCAGCAAACGGGCAAAGACCATCGCCGAAACACCGAGCCCGGTCAGACACGTACCCAAGAAAACCTGCATGAAAGCCCAGCCGTAGTTGGTGGGATCCATAAAGCTCGTGAGCCACATGGCAACGTCAAACACCGCACCGAAAAAGGCGCAAACGGGCAATTGCTTCACTGCTTTGATCAGAAGACTCTTCGGGTCAACCAGACACTGAAGCACAAAAAAGAAAACGTTCGTGAGAAACACAAACAAGCCCATGGAAAGTCCGGTTTGGCGACTCAGAACAATAGCAGCGGAACTCACAGTACCGGTACCGAGTCCTGCATGGGTCACGGTGGCGATGCCCAGTGAGAGCACGACCAGGCCAAAAAGAAAAATAAGAACTCTTGAAAGCATCTCTACACTCGTAAACAAAACAACGCGGCCGCGATCAAAAATTGTCTTTTCTTGTCTGTCGGCAAACTCAGCAGATCGGGCCGAAAAGAGTCGTTGCATTTTAGACACACCTTTTGTTTTCAGCATCAGCAAAAGGAGGTAGTCAATATCCGATACACAATGGGAACCCGAAGCGGGAAAACGAGAAATTCCAACAAAATGCTGTCGTGTTACGTGCGCTTGCATCCTTTTGACAGCGCAACGAGCGCTCTCGCGGCATAATTTCGATAAAAGCGGCGCGCTCATTTCGAGCGGGCTGCATCTTGACGTCCCCAGAAAACAAGGTACGAGAAGTGTTTCAGTTTCAGTTGATGACGCCCATTGTGTGGCTCACCCGACTTCTGGTCGGCGCCTATCCTCAGTGGGAAGGCTGCAAGCCCTCAAAGCGCCAACGCATTTATTTCGCCAATCACACCAGTCACCTTGATACGATCGTGATCTGGACTTCGTTGCCGAGCATCCTGCGCCGTCATACGCGCCCGGTCGCCGCCAAGGACTATTGGGATCACGGCCTCTTTCGCAAGCGCATCGCCATGAAAGAATTGAACGTCGTGCTCATTGATCGCAAGCGCACCGAACACGCTGATCCGCTCGGTCCCTTGAAGGAAGCTTTGCGCGCCGGTGATTCGCTCATCATCTTCCCGGAAGGCACCCGTCGTCCGCAACCGTTGCCAAGCGAATTCAAAAGCGGCATCTGGCGTCTGATGCGTGAATTTCCCGAAGTCGAACTCATCCCGGTATACATCGAAAACCTGCACCGCGCTATGCCCAAAGGCGTATACATTCCGGTGCCCACCATCTGTTCCGTCCACTTCGGCGCTCCGCTTGAACACAGCCCCGAAGATCCCAAGGAAGTGTTCCTCACCCGCGCTCGCCAGGCCGTGATCGACCTCGCGCAACAGCAGTAAAGGAGGCAAAAAAAAATGATGCGACTCGGTATCAGCCTCCAGGAAGGCTATCTGATCATTCTGGCCACGCTCATTGTCCTACAAGGCGCAGGCACCATCTACGGGCTGTGGGCGCAGGGACGCGCCGCTACACCCGAAGCCGTTCGCCGTCTGGCCGTTGCCAACTCGCGCGTGCGCATGGGGTGGTGGCTGATCATCGTCTTTACGGTAGCATGGTGGTGGGGCATGGCTTCGCTGGTCGTGCTCTTTGCGATCTTCTCCTTTTTCCTGCTAAGAGAGTTCATCGCATTGACTCCGATTCGACACACCGACCATTGGGTGTTGGTTGTGGCGTTTTACCTGGCCATCCCAGCGCAGTATGCATTGGTGTATTTCAACCTCACTCACGTCTTTACGCTCTTTATTCCGGTATACCTCTTCCTGGTGTTGCCTGTGATCGCCGCCATGAGCCATGACACAGAGCGCTATCTGGAGCGCGTTGCAAAAGTTCAGTGGGGTTTGATGATCTGCGTCTTTTGTGTCAGTCACGCGCCTGCCATCGCCACGCTTGATTTTGAAAGCCGCAAGACGTCGGGTGAGTTGATGTTGCTTTTCTTCCTTATCATCGTGTTTCTCGCTGACCTCTTTTCGGTCCTCGCAAGTTCTGCCTTAGGCGGCAAAGCGCTCAAGATGAACCCGAACAAGACCGTCAAAGGCCTGACTGTCGGCTCGTGTCTCGCAGTGATTGCAGGCATCGCTCTTTATTGGCTCACGCCATTCTCGATCCTTCAAACGGCTCTTTACGCGCTGGCAATCGTGCTTTCCTGCATAATGGGTGACATGGTCATCAGTTCCGTGAAGCGCAGTCTCGGCTCCAAGTCCTGGGAAAGTGAGTTTTATATCGGACGAGGCATCATCGAGCGCCTGGCACCGCTTACGTTCGCTGCGCCCGTGTTTTATCACCTGACGCTGATTTTCCAGAACTTCGCTCACTTTCCAAGTATGAACTGACCGCTTACGCTGTAAACTCTCAGGCGCAGGATTTTCGTCAAAGAGTCCTGCGCTTTTTGTTTGAGGAACCCACTGTTCCTCGTGCTTTGAAATAACACGATCAGCCGGAGGTTTGAAGTCAAACAAGCCGGATTTGCAAGGATTGAACCATGCCCAGCAATCAATACGAAACGCTTCTCGAACACGTCTACAAAACAGGTGTCGACAAAAACGACCGTACCGGTGTCGGTACGCGTTCCGTATTCGGTTATCAGATGCGATTCAATCTTGCCGAGGGCTTTCCCCTTGTCACAACCAAAAAGCTTCACATCCGCTCCATCGTCCATGAGCTACTCTGGTTTCTTTCGGGTTCGAGCAACATCAAATATCTGCACGACAACGGCGTGTCGATCTGGGATGAGTGGGCCGATGAAAACGGAGATCTGGGCCCTGTCTACGGAGTACAATGGCGCAGCTGGCCGGCTGCCGACGGCCGCAAAATCGACCAGATTACGAATCTGGTCGAAGGCATCAAGAAGAATCCCGACAGCCGCCGTCATCTGGTTGTAGCATGGAATCCGGCCGAAGTCGACAAGATGGCCTTGCCGCCATGCCACTGTCTCTTTCAGTTCTATGTGGCAAACGGCAAACTCTCCTGTCAACTCTATCAGCGTAGCTGCGACATTTTCCTTGGCGTGCCTTTTAACATTGCCAGCTACTCATTGCTGACGCACATGATTGCTCAGCAGTGTGATTTGGACGTCGGCGACTTCGTCTGGACAGGTGGCGACTGCCACATTTACAAAAACCACTTCGAGCAAGTCGAACTGCAGCTTTCGCGCACGCCGCGCGCCTATCCTAAGCTGGTGATTGGTCGCAAGCCCGCATCCATCTTCGACTACAAGTTCGAAGACTTCGTAATCGAAGGCTACGATCCCTGGCCGCATATCAAGGCTCCGATCGCCGTCTGAACCTCAGAGTCATTCAGATAGCCGCGATGATTTGCGCCACGGCCCGCGTGAGTTTCTTGAGATAGTCAAGTCTCAGCATCTCGTTGGGCCCGTGCGCGTTGGATTCCGGCCCAAGAACTCCTGTGAGCAGGTATTGCGGCGAACCGAAGAACTTATCAAAGAGCGGCAGAATGCCGATTGATCCTCCACAGCCGCAATAGACCGGGTCCGAGCCGAAACAGTCTTGTGCTGCCTCGGCAACAGCCTGCTTGAATCGAGACGTTTCCTGCGGTGCGTTCCATCCGCCTTCGGCATGCGCATTCTCCACTGTCACACGGCACCCGAACATCGGCCTAGCGGTCAGCGTTTCAGTTAACCACTCAAGCGCCCGTGCTCCGTCAGCCGTAGGCGGCAGTCGCACAGAGAGCTTTAACTTCGTGTAAGCACGCAACACATTGCCGGCACTTTCCACGGGAGGTATACCCTCGGCACCCGTCACGCACAGTTGCGGCTTCCATGTGTTCATCACCACCGTCTCAAACGGATCCGAACTTCTTGCATGCGTGCCGCCGGCCCACGGAATATCTGCAAAAACACCTTCGCCAACCGTTTCGGCATAACGCTTCATCTGCTCAACACGAACAGGTGGAATTTCGACGTTAAGCGCCTCAGCCGTCATTTCTCCTGTCCGTGCATTTTCAATGCGATCAAGCAGTGCGCGTGCGATCATGAAGGAACTCGGCGCAATACCCGAAACAAGTCCCGAGTGCATGCCGTGCTCGGCGACTCGAACATTGAGCGTCAAAACCGCCGCGCCACGAAAACTTACCGTGGACCAAAGATGTTCATAGTCAGCGCCGCCGCAATCCATCACCACGACCAATCCCACACTTTCATACCGCCCGCGGCAGATTTGCATCCAATACTCAAAATCTCGAGAACCGCATTCTTCGTCCGTCTCGTAGAGTCCCACGACACGACTGTGAGGAACTCCTGCCACTCGAAGTGACAAAAGCGCCACCATTGCCGCGTAGAAGTTGTAACCGTCGTCCGCCGCGCCGCGCCCATAAAAACGTTCACCTTCCAACGTCGGCTCAAAAGGCTTTCGGTTTATGCTCCAGCCTTCCCCTTCAGGCTGCTTGTCGAAATGACCGTAGAAAAAAACGGCCTTTTCGTTATCTTTACCACTTGCCGGAATGTCAAAGAAAAGCGCCGGCGTACGGCCGGGTTCGGTCAAAACCTCAAAAACAGCTTCAGGAAACAAACGCCGTCCCCAAGCAGCCGCGTTGCGGCAGACCTGCAACAGAAAACCGTTGGTTTCCCAATCGACATCGAAATCCTTCGATTTGCACGGCATGCGAACGTAGTTTTTGAGTTCGTTAAGAGCTTCGCCCTGCCAGGCCTCGTCTACAACAGATTTGATTGTTTGCTTGGTTGCGGCTTTCATCATTTGTGTTCGATCCTTATCGATGTGTTTTGTCTTTAGGCTCGTCGCCGTCGGCACGCGGTTTCGACTCTACCACGATTTTTCCCGGTGAAATTTGTTAGATTTCGCCTCGTTGATTACCGTACTTCGACGAACAAAATTTTTTTCGACAACACTATGGCTCAACTTGCAATCATCGTTGCTCACGCGCAAAACGGTACGATCGGACTTGCTGGAAATATGCCCTGGCGCCTTCCTGAAGATCTCAAGCATTTCAAGGAAGTCACCATGGGGCACCCCGTCATCATGGGACGTGTCACGCACGAATCAATCGGCCGTCCCCTGCCCGGACGCAAAAACATCGTCATCAGCCGCAATCCCGACTACCGCCCCGAAGGATGCCTCACGGCGACATCTCTTGAAGAGGCTGCCGCCATGGTCCAGGAAAGTGAACTGGCATTTGTAATCGGCGGCGCTCAAATCTACGCTCAAGCGCTGCAGTCGGTTGACACCTGCTGGATTACGGAAATTCAAGCTGAGTATCCGGGTGACGCCTTCTTCGGTCCTTTGAGCCTTGAAGAATGGAATCGCGAAGTTCTCTCGGAATTGCCCGCCAACGACAAGCGCCCGGCGCTCACTTTCTGCATCTACCGCCGCAAGCACTAAACTTCGGGAATTGATCCGGCCGGTTGTTTTGTCATGTCGCCGCTTTTCACGCTGTTTCTGGTCACAAGCTTTGCCAACATTGCCACGCCCGGCATCGGTGCCGTTATGGCCGTTAATCTTGGGCTCTCCCTGGGATGGCAAAAGGCCATACCGGGATGTTTGGGAATTGCTATCGGCATTGCTTTTCTTTTCGTGATCGCTCTTTCCGGCACCGGTGCCGTGCTTGCAACGCATCCGGCAGCTTTTTCGGTAATTCAGCTCATCGGCGCAGCCTTTCTGGTATATCTCGGCGTGAGGTCGATTCTTAAGAAACCTTCGCATGCCTCCCTCATTGGCCGCAGCGACGAACAAACCGAAAGCGGCTTTTCGCAGTTCATAAAATGTGCGGCGATCTCTGCGGCCAACCCGCAACCCATCATTTTCGGTCTTACTGTGCTGCCGTCCTTCATTGATCCGACGCTTTCCTACGTTGCGCAATCAGCGGTAATGATTGCCATCTACGCCCTGATCGTTTTCGTGATGATGATGGCCTATGCGATTTTGGCAGCCCACGCCCGCGTCTTTTTGAGCGGACCGCGGGGGCCTCGCGTGATCAATTGCATTTCAGGCGTCGTCTTCCTGCTGCTGGCAGCGTTTTTGCTTTACCGCGCACTTGTGCTCTGAATGCTAGGAAAGAAGCAAAGTCGTCTTTTTCGGTGTTTCTCGCCAAAAAAACTTTTCGCTACAATACTCGATTCAATTTGTTGGTCTTTTGCGCCAGTCCGCGCACTCGAAGATTGAGCCACCGGCTCACGTGCGCTGCGGATGAATTGAACCGAATTTCTAAACCCATACGAGATACGAAAGAAAATGACTCACGTTGTTTGCGAAGCCTGCATCAACTGCAAGCGCACCGACTGTGTGGACGTCTGTCCGGTTGACTGCTTCCACGAAGGCCCCAACTTCCTGGCCATCGATCCCGACGAATGCATTGACTGTGCCGTGTGCGTACCTGAATGCCCCGAAGGCGCCATTTTTGCTGAAGAAGACGTTCCTGCTGACCAGCTCGATTTCATTCAGATAAACGCCGAACTCTCACACCAGTGGCCGTCAATCACCCGCAAGAAGCCCTATCCGGACGATGCTGACGAATGGGTCAACGTTCCCAATAAACGCCAGTACCTGAAGCGTTAATCTTTTCTCAGTCGCAAAGACTTTTTTCCCAACTGAGGAGTTGCAC
>OLWY01000179.1_pt1 | contig 42133 bp, 30 predicted proteins | sample 1644171 | NCBI WGS metagenome assembly OLWY01 (sample SAMEA103958150, study PRJEB25191) | human gut metagenome | biome: human-associated habitat [ENVO:00009003]; feature: intestine environment [ENVO:2100002]; material: feces | place: Germany | collected 2013/2015 | reverse complement strand
CCCGACGACCTCCTTGCGCTCGAGCTTATCCACCTTACCAGTACGGGTCCATCCTTCGGCTTCGGTATATTTGCTGGCATCGAAACCTTCCCGGACAGCCTGCGGAAGTGCCGCGAAGTCGATATTCGTTTCGGTCATGGCCCATTGTCCGTTTGCATTTTCGAACCATGCCGCATTGTTGGCCCTGGATTCCGTCCGGGCAGCCTCGAAGAAAAAGTTCGCCACAGCATAGTCGCCTCGAAGGGACCATCGTACATCTTGGGCACCCGGATAACGAGCGTTAAAAGCCGCCAATACCTCCTGCGAAATATGTGAGTCGCCCGGTCCTCCGACTTCATCCTTGTCGCACGCAGCGAACAGGAGAGCCGTCGCAGCCATTGTTAAAACAGATAATGTTTTTTTCTTCGTATTCATTGTTTCGTTTACTTAAATGTTTATCAATAATTTGTACTGCGAAATCACAGCCTGAAAAATCTTTATCGGAAACGGACGGGGTATCAATCGTCGATACCTATCAAATTATGACTTCGATCAAAAGTCAGCTCCATTCCGTTATTCAACTTGACCTCGACCTCCTGCTTGTCGCGTTCGATTTTGATGACCGCAGCACCCGGATACAGCTCCTGTACTTTGGTTTCGATCGGCATCGAAACGATTCCTGCGGGTAACGACGAATAACGGCAATCCACCTCTTTCCACGCTCCGTTTCGACGGAACTCGACCTTGCTGCCGTTCGTAAACATCACTTCGTAAATGACTTCGAAAAAATCGCTTTCTTTTTTTGCGTAGGCGATTTTTTCACCGGGAAAATACCGGGCAATGAACTCTTGCGCCTGTCGCGGCATCTGTTCGGTTGTGACCGCACGGTCGTGATCGGCATAAGCCGGCGAGATTGTCAGCAGCGTGATGCCGATCAAAAACGCCATCATTTTTCTCGTGTTCTTCATTTTCTCAATATTTTTTATCGGGAGATCACCCGATCGGTTTGTATGGTACAAAATTGAGAACCGATTTTGGAGCGAATTTGGAATTTCGATATTTTAACAAAATATTTTTTCCGAACCCGATTATATATTTCGATACCCCGATCCGAAACCGGCCGATATGCTTCGACTTTCCTCCGAGAAAGGGATTTCGGACAGAGTCAGAACCGGTAACAGAGGGTTATCGCCGAAATCAGCAAAAAACAGTCGTCATATTCGAATGCAGCTGATCGTCGTCCCAATTATCGCCAGCTTACGCCAAAATGGTGGCGGCCATTTTCGAAGTAATAAATTAGTCCGAGGCGATAATAATCCGTTATGGCTTTGACCAGTGCCAAACCGAGCCCTGTCGAGCCTTCTTTTTGCGACCCCTGATAAAAGCGTTCGAAAATATGTTTCTCATCAAGCGGCGATACTCCGTCGTTAATAACCGTCAATACATTTCCCTCGATACGAATATCTACGGCGGCTCCGTCGGCACTGTGAAGGTAGGCGTTCTTGATCAGGTTGGAAACCAATATCGAACAAAGCGATTCATCCATCCGGACCGAGAAGGTACCGGGCAAATGCAGACGACAACGGATTTTATGCTCTCCGTATATATCGTCATAAAGCGCCTTCCGCTCCTCGACCAGGGGAACGAGATCGATGTCGGTGCTCTCCGGAAACTGACCGTTATCTATCTTGGTAAGCAGCAACAGCGTTTTATTCAGCCGGACGATATGGTCGAGCGTACGCCGCATCTGAATAATTTCGCCCGTCGTTTCCTCGTCCAGGTCCGCACAATCGAGCAGATACTCCATACGTCCGCCAAGTACAGCCAACGGAGTTTGCAACTCGTGCGAGGCATTGCCTATAAACTGTTTTTGACGCTCGAACAACTCCTCGGAGCGATCCACGGCCTGCTGTGCCGCAACATTCAATCGACGGAATTCGGTAATAGAGGTATCGTTCGGCACAGGCGCGACTTCGCGCCCGGGAGCATAGCTATCCAACCAATGCAACAACTCATAAAGCGGCAGCATGCTTTTATGGAACACCCACAAGGTCGTTCCGGAAACTGTCACCAAAAGGAAAAGATAGAGCCACACGACCCACCACATGACTGTTTCCAGCAGATCGTCTTTTTCGAAAGTAGGCATAGCCACCTTCAGTTCATAAAAATTACCGTCCTTATCCTGAAAAATAGTCGCCAACACCCGGGCCGGCTCGGTTTCATCCTTTTCCGGAATATACACCTCGGTATCGTAGTAGTCGATCGAAGGACGGGTGGCGACGTATCCGGATTCAACGGGGATGATCGTGTAACTGTTATTGGAACCTTCGTTCGAACGGGGCAAAGGCTCCCCGGCAAGCACCCTCATTACGATCAATTCCGAATAATCCTCGAGAGCATCGTCCGCTTCATCGTTTATCTCGTCCATCATGGTAAAATAAAACACGACCGCCCATAAAGCGATCAGCGGGAACAAGACCAGCGACAAACGAAGCGATATGTTATAGATCAATTTCATAAATGCATTGCTTAATCAATCAGTTTGTAACCGAAACCGTACACAGCTTTGATTTCGATCGAGGCTCCGGCCTCTTCGAGTTTGCGGCGCAGATTTTTGACCTGCGAATAAACGAAATGGAAATTATCGGATTGATCGACATGATCCCCCCATACGGCTTCGGCCAAAACTGCCTTATCGACCACATGACGCGGACGCTGCATGAAATACGAAAGAATATCGAACTCCTTTTTCAATAAAGCGACCTCCTTGCCGTCTATTTCCACTCGGCAACTTTCCGGGTCGAGCGTTACATTACCCAGCGCAATGCCGCCTTTCCCGCCACCGCGACTACGGCGAATGACACTCTGGATACGCGCCGAGAGTTCCGCCAAATGGAACGGTTTAGGCAGGTAGTCGTCCGCACCTTCTTTCAGCCCGAGGACCTTGTCTTCCAAAGAATCCCGAGCCGAGATAATGATTACGTTTTCGCGTTTATCCGCTCTTCGAAGACGCTCGAGAAGTTGCAACCCGTTGCCGTCCGGCAGCATAATGTCCAATAAGATACAATCATACGAATAGGCTGCCAATTTGTCCGAAGCCTCGGCGTATGTACTGGCCGTTTCCACGACATATTGCTCTTTGCGAAGTGCACGTGCCAGCAACTCACGCAATGAGGATTCGTCCTCCACGATCAATAATTTCATAACGACAAGTCATTTTAATACCACAAACAAAAATACCGATTTTGTAAAGAAATTGAAATGAACTCGAATATAATAAATTATATTACGGGAAGTTTTTCATTAGGCGTCTGCATATACTGATCTATAAAACTCCATAACTTATTTGCTATGTTTATAGTTATGCAACTTGCTAACAGACAAAACATTATCCGAAAATGGGGGAACGGACAGCCGTACGGACAGGTTCCGCCTTTCGTCTTCCGAAGAAAAGAAAATACATTCGCAAAAAGCAGAGGCAATACCTGCCGTTGCATGCCGTGAAGCGTACGATAGCCTGTACACGATCGAGGGGAGGGGTGATGCCCACATTTCAAAATGACCCGAACCCGGTCTTCCGGAATACTCGTAACCCAGCCACAGAACTACATCGAGCTCCGTAGTGGAAGTCCATAAAAACGCTTCACCCGCACTGAAAAATCAGCACGGGTGAAGCGAGGCGACCGCCCGTAAAATCGTTCCGGGCAACTTGTCGGCAAACTATCGGCTCTCCTGCCGGAAAGCCGATGGAGAGATCCCAGTATGTTTCTTGAAATAACGCCCCAAATAAGACTGATCCGGGAAATGCATTTTATAAGCGATCTCCTGAATGGGCAGGGTAGTGTTCTGAAGCAATACTTTTATTTCCATTATTACGATCTTATCGATCAACTCCTTGGCCGATTGATGCGTCGTCCGGCGCACGATGGCGGAAAGATAACGGGTCGAGATACAGAGCTTGTCCGCATAGAAAGAAACCTCACGCTCTTCGATACAACAGTCATGAACTAGGGAAACAAAGCGATGAAACAGCTCCATCTGCCGGTTGGAAGTCGTGGGACACTGGCTGCTGACCTTACGCTGGATCTTATCGTAAAGCTCCAGCATAATATTCTGCAACCGATTTCTCACGATCGTCTTTCGGAACATATTACCCCGATCCTGATAGGTGTAATCCATTATTTCGAACCAGGTAGACAATCCGGCAGCCATCCTTTCGTTTACTTGAGAAATGGGATTTTCCTTCAAAAAGCTGAAAAACGAGAGCCCCAGCCGAAATCCGGCCTCCCCGAACAGGTCGGGAGAGAAGGCGCCGAACCTCACCGAAAAGTCGGCCGACGCATCGTCGAACATCAATACGCTGCCGGGCAGTAAGAGTACGATCGTATTGAGCTGCAAAGGTCCCCGGCGAAGATCGACGGTCACCTGGGCATGACCGCTCGTACAAAGCAGAACCAGTGCGCAATCGCAACGGCAGGGATTATTGAAGAAATAAGCGAGATCGGATTTTCCGATAACAAAAGGTTCCTCTTCGGAAACAGCTATGGGGTTTGCTGCGGACATAATGATTTCTTCTTTTTTGGACAAACGAAAAGCCCCTGATATTATTATCGTACAAATATGGCATAAATATACCGAAAAGTGACAATATTATTCGCAAGAAAGAAAGTTACACATTAAATTTTACGGTACTTTTGCATGACAAAAAGTTTTTTAACGGGAAAATATTTTTTCAAAGTAATAATAATCAACCAAAAAACTATGAAGCAGAAGTTAATTCAGGCAGTCTTGTTCGGAAGCTGCATGGCTTTCGCCGTATCGTGCGGCCAGGCTCCGACGGCAAGAGGCGAGGCGGAATATTCCGTCATGACAATTTCGACATCGGACGTAACGATTCCGAGCACCCACTCGGCAACCATCCGTGGGCGCCAGGACATCGCCATTTACCCGCAGGTATCGGGTACCATTTCCAAAGTGTGCGTTAAAGAGGGTGAAGTAGTTCGCCAGGGACAGTTGTTGTTCATTATCGACCAGGTGCCCTACAAGGCAGCCCTGCAAACCGCAAAAGCCAACGTCGCAGCTGCCGAGGCCAGCGTAGCCACCGCTCAATTGACCTACGACAGCAAAAAAGAGCTGTTCGCCAAGAACGTCGTTTCGCAGTTCGACCTGCAAACTTCCCAGAACAACCTGCTGACGGCAAAATCCCAGTTGGCACAGGCCGAGGCACAGCTCGTCAATGCGGCCAACAACCTCTCCTATACCGAAGTGAAAAGTCCGTCCAACGGCGTAGTCGGTGTCCTGCCGTATCGTGTGGGTGCCCTGGTGAGCGCATCGATTCCCCAACCGCTGACCACCGTATCGGACAACTCCGATATGTACGTTTATTTCTCCCTGACGGAGAATCAACTGCTCGACCTGACCCGTGAATACGGCTCGATGGACAAAGCGCTGGCGGCGTTGCCGAACGTGCAGCTTGTGCTCAACGACGGATCGCTTTACTCCCAGGAGGGACGCATCGAATCGATCAGCGGCGTGATCGACACTTCGACGGGCAGCGTACAGCTTCGCGCCGTATTCCCCAATCCCGGACGCTTGCTTCACAGCGGTAGCTCGGGTAATGTCCTGTTGCCGCACATCTACAAAAACGTAGTCACCGTTCCGCAAGTCGCTACCTTCGAATTGCAGGACAAGAAATTCGTTTATAAGGTCGAGAACGGCGTAGCCACCTCGCAGAATATCACCGTATCGCCCCAGAGCGACGGCAAGAATTTCATCGTCACCGCCGGACTCACCCCGGGCGAAGTCATCGTGACCGAAGGCGTCGGTCTGATGCGCGAAGGAACCCCGATCAAACCCAAAGGAGCCGCAACGACCGCGACCGCTCCTGCAGAACAACCTACAAAAGAGCAGTAAAATATGACACTAAAACATTTCATAGACCGCCCGGTATTGGCGGCGGTCATTTCCATCGTAATCGTCCTGGGCGGTATTATCGGTGTTGCGACGCTCCCCGTCGAGCAGTACCCCGACATCGCGCCCCCGACGGTGATGGTGCGTGCCAGCTATCCGGGCGCCAGCGCCGAAACCATCCAGAAGAGCGTCATCATTCCGCTTGAGGAGGCTATCAACGGCGTGGAAAATATGATGTACATCAAATCCGAAGCATCGAATGCCGGTAGCGGATCGATCACGGTCTATTTCAAACAGGGCACCAACGCGGATATGGCGGCCGTCAACGTACAGAATAAAGTAGCGACGGCAACCGGATCGCTCCCTGCCGAGGTTACAAAAATCGGTGTTACGACCATGAAGCGTCAGTCTTCGATGCTGAAAGTTTTCACGCTGAGCAGTCCAGACGATTCATACGATGAAAATTTCTTATCGAATTACCTCAATATCAACATCAAACCGCGCATCCAGCGTATCCAGGGCGTCGGAGAATTCTTTGCTCTCGGTGGCGACTATGCAATGCGTATCTGGATGAAGCCGGACGTAATGGCCCAATATAAATTAGTCCCTTCGGATGTCACTGCGGTTTTGGCGGAACAAAACATCGAATCGGCAGCCGGTACGTTCGGCGAAAACTCCGAAAATACGTTCCAATATACCATGAAATACCGTGGCCGTAAAATGACACCTGAAGAGTTCGGGGAGATCGTAATCCGAGCTACTTCTGACGGTCAGGTACTGCGTCTGAAAGATGTGGCAGACATTGAATTGGGACAGGACTCCTATGCTTATCACGGTATGGTCAATGGTCATCCCGGCGTTTCGGCGCTCGTCTTCCAGACCGCAGGCACGAACGCCACACAAACCGTCGAGGAAATCGACGCGATGCTCGATGAAATTGCAACCGAACTCCCTAAAGGCGTAGAGATAACCCACTTGATGAGCGTGAATGACTACCTGTACGCCTCGATCCACGAAGTGATCAAAACCCTGATCGAGGCCATCATCCTCGTCATTTTAGTGGTTTACGTCTTCCTGCAGGATATACGCTCGACGCTGATCCCGACCATTTCGATCCTCGTGTCGCTGGTGGGTACGTTCGCTTTCCTTTCGTTCGCGGGCTTCTCGATCAACCTGCTGACCCTCTTCGCGCTGGTGCTCGCCATCGGTACGGTGGTGGACGACGCGATCATCGTCGTCGAAGCCGTCCAGGCACGCTTCGACAGCGGCTACAAGTCATCGTACCTGGCTACGGTCGATGCCATGGGCGGCATCACTTCGGCCATCATCACCTCGACGCTGGTCTTCATGGCCGTGTTTATCCCGGTGTCGATGATGGGCGGAACCTCAGGTACGTTCTATACGCAATTCGGTATCACGATGGCCGTCGCCGTCGGTATCTCCGCACTCAACGCACTGACTCTTTCCCCGGCGCTCTGCGCCCTGTTGCTCAAACCCTATGTAGATGAAGACGGCAATGTGAAGAACAACTTCGCGGCCCGGTTCCGCAAGGCTTATAATACGGCCTTCAGCGCCGTGCTCAAGAAATACCAGCGCGGTGTCATGGTATTCATCAAGCACAAATGGCTCACCTGGGCAACGCTGGGTCTGGCAATGATCGGGCTGGTGCTGCTGATGAACAACACCAAAACCGGTCTGGTACCCGACGAGGACCAGGGTACGATCATGATCAACGTAACGACGGCTCCGGGTAGCTCGCTCGCCGAAACCAACAAGATAATGGGCAAAGTAGGCGAGCGTCTGAAAAGCATTCCCCAGATCCGCGACTTCCAGCAGGTAGCCGGTTACGGTATGATCGCCGGACAGGGAAACTCGTACGGTATGTGCATCGTCAGACTGAAAGACTGGTCGGAGCGTCCCGACAAGGCCGACGCCGTGAATGCCGTAATCGGCCAAATCTATGCCCGGACCGCCGACATCAAGGACGCGCAGATCTTCGCCGTCGCTCCCCCGATGATCACCGGTTACGGTACTTCGACCGGTTTCGAAATGTATCTGCAAGACCAGACGGGCGGCGACATAACGGACTTCTACAACATCTATTTGCAATACATCTATGCGCTCAACCAACGGCCGGAAATCCAGATGGCCTATTCGACCTTCAACATCAACTTCCCGCAGTATATGGTGGACATCGATGCGGCGAAGGCCAAGCGCGCGGGTATCTCTCCGACAGAGATTCTTTCGACCCTTTCGGGCTACTACGGCGGACAGTACGTGTCGAACATCAACCGCTTCTCGAAAGTATATCGCGTGATGATCCAGGCCGATCCGAAATACCGACTCGATCCCGAATCGCTCAACAACGTGTACGTGCGGATGCAGAACGGCGAAATGGCACCGATCAGTCAGTTCGTCAAGCTCACCAAGGTATATGGATCGGAGGTATTGAGCCGCTTCAACATGTATAACAGTATCGCCATCAGCGGTACCGTCGCCGACGGATACTCGACCGGCGATGCGATCAAGGCCATCGAGGAGGTAGCGGAACAGGTGCTGCCCAAGGGTTATGGCTACGACTTCGGCGGACTTACGCGCGAGGAGAGTCAGACAGGTAGCAACACGGCGATCATCTTCGGTATTTGCATCATCCTGATCTACCTGATTCTGAGTGCTCTTTACGAGAGCTTCCTGATTCCTTTCGCCGTCATTCTGGCCGTACCGTGCGGTCTGCTGGGTTCGTTCATTCTGGTCAAGCTCATCGGACAGGAGAACAACATTTACCTCCAGACGGGTCTTATCATGATTATCGGTCTGTTGTCGAAAACCGCGATTCTGATTACGGAGTACGCGGCAGACCGCCGCAAGTCGGGCATGAGCCTCTCGCAGGCCGCCTTCTCGGCCGCCAAAGCCCGTCTGCGTCCTATCCTGATGACCGTGCTGACCTGCGTGTTCGGTATGATCCCGCTGGTAATCGCAACGGGTGTGGGCGCCAACGGTAACTCGACCCTCGGTTCGGGCGTCGTCGGCGGTATGATCGTCGGTACGTTGGCTCTGTTGTTCCTTGTGCCGTCCCTGTTCATCGTCTTCCAGCACCTGCAGGAGAAGGTCAAACCGATCCAATTCACGAACACTCCCGACTGGATGATCGAAGCCGAGATCGAAGACAGCAAAAAAGAAAACGAAGAGAAGAAGTAAACCATGAAAAAGCTAATCATCATACTTGCCGCAGCCGCCATGGCTGGCTGCGGCATTTACAAGCCCTACACGCGCCCGGAAGAGATCAAAACCGACGGGCTTTACGGCCAGGGAGTCGAAACGGTCGATACGATGACCCTGGGTAACATTTCCTGGCAGGAGATGTTCACCGATCCCTACCTGCAACAGCTCATTCAGCAGGGACTGGACAACAACACCGACCTCCAGTCGGCTTACTGGCGCGTAAAAGAGGCGGAAGCGACGCTGAAGTCGGCACGCCTGGCATACCTGCCCTCGTTCAACTTCGCTCCGAACGGAGGCGTGAGCAGCCTGACCAACCCTTGGAACGCCACGTGGACCTACACCGTTCCCGCAACGGCCAGCTGGGAGGTCGATATTTTCGGCAAACTCACCAACAGCAAGCGCCGGGCGAAAGCTCTTCTCGCACAAAGCCAGGAGTACCAACAGGCTGTCCGCACGCAGGTCATCGCCTCCGTCGCCAATCTCTACTACACGCTGCTGATGCTCGACGCTCAGTACGAGATATCTTCAGAAACCGCTGAAAAATGGCTCGAAACCGTCAATACGATGCGGGCCATGAAAGAGGCGGGTATGACCAACGAAGCGGCGGTTTCTCAAGCCGAAGCAAGCTACTATTCGATCGAATCCTCGCTGTTCGACCTGGAGTACCAGATCCGCGAAATGGAAAACAGCCTCTCGTCGTTGCTGGGGGAAGCTCCCCGCAGCTTCGAACGCGGCACGCTCGACGAGCAAATTCTTCCGGAGAATCTGGTGGTCGGCATTCCCGCGCAGATGCTCTCCAACCGTCCCGACGTGAAAAATGCCGAATACTCGCTGGCACAGGCCTTTTACAACACGGCCGGAGCCCGGTCGGCGTTCTATCCGGCCCTCAGTCTGAGCGGTACGCTGGGTTGGACCAACGATGGAGGTGTTACGACGCTCGATCCCGCCAAATGGATCTTCAACGCTGCGGCATCGCTCGTACAGCCCATCTTCAACGCGGGCAGAAACCAGGCACAGCTTCGAATCGCCAAAGCGCAACAGCAGGAGGCCCTACTGTCGTTCCAGCAGACCCTGCTCAACGCGGGAGCCGAAGTGAACAACGCCCTCGCCAAATGCCAGTCGGCACGCTCCAAAGTCGATCTGCGCCAGAAACAGGTCGCTTCGCTGGAAACTGCCGTCGAGAGCACCCAGCTTCTGATGCGCCACGGCAGCACGACGTACCTCGAAGTGCTGACTGCACAGCAAACCCTGCTGTCGGCACAACTGTCGCAAATCAACGACCGTTTCTCGGAGATTCAGGCTATCGTCGATCTCTACCATGCCCTGGGCGGCGGCCGTGAAATCGAATCCGAAACCGATAAATAACAATGAAACGCAGGGTAACACGCGAAGAAATCATCCGCACGACGCGGGACCTCATCATCCGGAACGGCATCCGTGCCGTCCGGGTGGATGAGATCGCACAAAAGCTGGAGATCTCCAAGCGGACACTCTACGAACTGTTCAGCGATAAGGACACCCTGGTCGAACAGTGCTGGGACAAAATCCGGGAAGAACAGGAGAAAAAGATCGCAGGCTACCTCTTTTATCAACCCGGTTCGGCCCTCGAACAGGCCCGGAATCTGATTCAAGAATACATTGCCGCTGTATGTATGATCAGTTGCATTTCGCTTCAGGAGTTGCAACAGAAGGTTTCCTATGCCGATTCCTACGAAAAAAACCGTCGTTTCTGGCTGGACTCGTTTACCGAAGTACTGGAACATTGCGTCGCCGACGGCAGCGTATTGCCCGATGTGGACTGCCAGCTGTTCGCCAAACGGTTGATGAACGTACTGCTCGGCCTCTACCTCGAAGGAGGAACCCGTCGGGAAATGGATGCTTTCGGGTGGGCTCTCCTGCGCGGAATCGCCACTCACCGGGGCATCGAATGGCTCGACGGAAAAAAGCCGAACTCCTGACATTTTCACGTCGAAGATCCGACAATCGGATTTACCGAAAACAAAAAGAAGAAAGGCAGCGTTTGAAACGCTGCCTTTCCCTTTTTACTTTTTATTAACGCTTGATCGAAAGCCCGGTTTAATAGGCTTTGTTCTGGGGATCGAACTCCGTCCAACCCGACATCCATCCGTCGTTTTCGTCGGCGAAGGCTCCGATGTAGGTCACCTCATCGAAACCGTTGGCAACCAGCGGATCGGTAAAAGAAGCGGCCCCGCGCAGCGGGCTATCGGAGAGCGGACCGTAGTTCGGATTGGCTTGCAGGCTGTTGGGCTGGGAGAGTTTCAGATCGGCGATCGCATCGAAATACTTGTTCGAAGCTATCGACTTGAAATAGGTCGAAGAGAAGGACTCCTTCGACTTGTCGATGCTGTTCTTGTCGCCGTTGTCGCAGAAACCATCCTCGAACGATTTGTTCACGTCGCTGCCCAGGACGGTCATACCGGCCATATAGACGTTCTGAATCTTCAACGTACCCTCGGACGCCGCAGTCTGCGTCTGCGAACCTTTGTCGTTCTCCACGATCAGACCGACGGGGAAACCCATCGCCACCGAATTGAAACAGTTCAGATGCGAATTGCGGCGCACTTGCATGGCAGACTGGAACTGGCCCAGCTTGGAACCGTTCTTGGGGTTCATGTCGCCTGCGGTAATATAGTCGGAAGTGTTGGAGAATGCTGCATCCTGACCGACCGGACCGACGAAGGTCACGTTCGAAAAGACACAGGAGGTGAAAGGAGAGGTTGCAGAGCCTTCGCCGTTGTTGTCGCTCTCGAAGCCGTTCGACGCCGAGGTATCGGCAATGCGGGGCTGACGTACGCCCAGGCAGAACTGCACCTTGCCGCAGAATCCGTTGTCGGTATCGAAATCGTCATCCCAGGTGTGGTAGGAAATCAGGTATTTGGCATTTACCGCACCGCCGAACCATTCGTAGGAGTCGTCGTTGGAGTAGGACACCTGCACATGGTCGATCTGCGTAGCCGATCCCACCGAACCGAACGTGATGGCATTGATCTCCTGGTCCTCCTTGAAGGGATAGCCGGCGAACTCGCAGCGCACGTAACTCAAAGCACCCGAACAGTCGGCATTGTCGCTGCCTCCGTGCGTAGTGCGGGGACCGCCCTCGATCTGCATCGTCCCCTTGTTGTTCACACCGCGACCGCAGAGAATGATACCGCCCCAATCGCCCGGCCGACGGTTGCCGGCAGGCATCTCGGAGGTGAAGACGATCGGCTCGCTCTGCGTGCCTTTGGCCCACAACTGGCCGCCCGGCTCTACGATGAGCGCTGCCTTGGTCTCCTTGTCGCCCTTGATAATCGTACCCGGAGCCAGCGTCAGGCTCGCACCGTCGGCGATATAGCACCAGCCTTTCAACAGGTAGGTACCTTTGGGAAGCGTGTAGTCGCCCTTGATCTCGAACTCCTGACGTCCGTCGCCGATCTGGGTCCCGTCCTCGAAGAGTATCTCCGTCAGATCGCCACCGGACGGATTTCCGCCCTCGCCGCTACCGCCGTTGCCTCCATTGCCACCGTTACCGTTCTCGTCGTCGCTGCATCCTGCGAGACTCAACGCAGCCATCAAACATGCTGCCCATAAAATTTTCTTCATAATTTATTTGATTAAAAAAGGTTGATTTTACTTCGACTATTTTCTCACTCGGTAGAACCCGAACGAATTTCTGCGATTCACTTAAAATTTGGCCGTCACGCTCAGCGAGAACATCCGTCCCGCCGTGAACTGTTTGGTGATTTGCTTGCGGGACACCACATCGCCTCCGTTCTCGAATTTCGGGAATTGGGCGAACTGCACCTTCTCGTTGAGCAGGTCCTTGGCGTTGAACTTCAGCTCCCAATGCTTGCCGAAAGATTTGCTGACCACCACGTCGAGCGCGTTGCGCGGCATCTCGTACATATCCGGAATATCGTTGTCGATGCTGCCGCCCACGCTCATATCGCTGCGGCCAATGCCCACGATGCGCTTGCCGATGCGATTATACAGGACACCGACCGTAAGGCCCAGTTTGGGCGACTGGTAGAAGAGTCCGGCATTGACCAGATAGGGCGACTGGCCCTGCAACGGACGGTCGTGCTCGAGGCTCTCGTCGTCGAAATCCACACGGCTCTTCATGAGCGAACCGTTCAGAACCACCGAGAAATTGCGCATCCCCATAAAATCGAGGTTTTTCTTCACGTCCAGCTCCACACCGTACAGATTGGCCCGGTCGGCATTCTCGAACGTGTAAGTATAACTGCCGCTGCCCGCATCGAGAATAGCCGTTTCGATCGGATTGCGGAAATGCTTGTAGAACACGGCCACCGAGATACCTTCGCCCGCAGCCGGATACCACTCCCAGCGCAGATCGGCGTTCTGGATATAGGCCGCTTTCAAATCGGCATTACCCTTCACGTCGCTGAACAGGTCGAAATCGTAATAGACCGAAGGGGAAACTTCGCGGAATTCAGGACGGTTGGTGGACATACCGTAAGCGGCACGCAGCAGGTGCTTGTCGTTGATGCGGTATGTCACATTGACCGAAGGGAAGGGATCGGCATGGGTATAGTTTCGTGTTTCGCTGTCCCAGTCCTTGATCTTGGTGTACGAGGTGAGCGCCATACGGCTGTATTCGAACCGGACGCCGGCATAAACGTTCCAGCGGCCGAAGGGCAGGTCGATGCCGGCATAAGCCGCCGTCAGGATGTTGTCGCCCTTGTAGCTGTTGCGGTTGTCGCTGTCGTCGTAGATATAGAGCTTGTCGGCGCCATAATTACCGTCTTGCAAAATATCGTCGATCACATCGCCGTAAGCGAAGTCCGCAGGCAGGTTATCCGTGTCGAAGCGATAGAAATAGGCCCGGGTGCGATAGTCCCGCGTACGGTATTCGCCGTAGAGTCCGACCTTCAGTTCGGGGGCGAACGACGAACCTTCGCGCAAGGTGCAGGAGTAGTTGATGCCTGCCGAAGCGATGTGCTCGCGCAATTTCATGAAGTCGCGCCGGATCTCGTTCTGATCGATCTGCATTTGACCGTAGTGCGCATCGCCCACCATGTCGTTCTCCTGCCGGTTGACGATGCGGCGGTCGGGCTGGTTCTTGTCGGCGTAGGAATATCCGGCATCCCAGTCCAGAGTTCCCAGTTCGAGAGTATGTACACCCGCTATCTGCCCGCTGTACGTGCTGCGAGAGGTGTAGCAATACTCCGTCTTCTCCTGGATATAGAGCGACGACATATTCTGCCAGCCTTCGCGCAGCGTGAGCTTGTCCTGTCCGATCTGGTTGAAGATGTTGCGGAAATAGTAACGGTTCTTTCCGTTCAGGTAAGCCAGGTTCAGCAAGGCGCCCACTTTGACGTTGGTCTGGTACTGGTCGTCGGTATATTTGTAGTAGTATTCGGGTTTGTCCTCCACCTTGTTGTAAACCCCGTAACGGGAGTTTTCCATATTCGAGAAGGTTCGGGTGGCATAGCTGTAATTGAGCGCTCCGTTCAGCGCCAGATCGGCGCCGTTGCCCAGGCAGAAGCTGTGGCCGTAGGAGAATGAAAACCGCTGGTCGGGAATAGGCTTGCGGGTCTTGATCGACCAGTCGTTGTTGAAGCCGTGGCGGGTCATATCGGTGACGAAATCCGGATCGTCGTTGTCGAAAGCACCCGTAATACCGCCCCGCACGCCGCGCTTGCCGTTGTCGCAGCCGAACCAGTCGCTGCCGCTTCCCGGATTGTAGAGAAAATCGTGGCCGAAAGTCGCCGTGTTGAACCCGATCGAGTAGGAGAGGGCGAAGGGTAGTTCACCCGGCGTATCCTTGGTGTTGATCTTGACGAACCCGCCCGTGAAATCCGCAGGGATTTCCGGAACGGGGGACTTCAGGATCATGATGTTCTCGATCTGCCCCGCAGGGATCAGATCGAAGGAGAAGGCCCGCGAATCGGCTTCCGAGCTCGGAATGGCCGCATCGTTGACCCACACATTATTATAACGCTGCGAGAGACCTCTCGCCACGATGAATTTGTCGTCGATGATCGAGATACCGGGTATGCGTCGCACGACTTCACCCGCATCGCGGTCCTGCGTGCGGGCGATCATCTGCTTCGACACACCGCTCACGACCATCTTGGAGTTGCGGACGGCCTGCATCACGGCCGCCTCGCTCGAAAGCCGCCGCACGGTGGTCACGACCACCTCGTCGATCTCTTCGGCCGAAGGTTGCAGCGAAATCAGCGGCAGGGTATTCTCTCCCGGCTTGATCTGACACCCCTCGATCACTACGCGCTGGTAGGAGAGCATCTGCACTTCGATCGTATAAGTGCCCGGCTTTACATTATTAATAACGAAGCGGCCGTCGGCATCGGCGACAGCCCCATACGTCGTATTCTGCAAAATCACGGCGGCGCCGATGACCGCCTCGCCGGTCGATGCGTCCTGCACCGTACCGGTCACAACAGACAGAAGGGGCGCTGCAACCGTCGTGCAGATCCCCTTCAGCATCAATAACCCAATCAATAAAAATCTATTCATCCACTTATTATTTTACAGCGGCAAAAGTACCGGGCCGCTGTTTCACCCGGGCTACGCCCTCGTTACAAAAGTGTCAAACAACCGTTTCAAATCCGTTACACGCCCGACGAAACAGTTGCACAGTCCGCCGAAAAAGGCTACATTTGCAGCCGATTAACCCTATTTCCGATATGAGAAACCTCTCACGCCACGCGGGACCCAACCGCATGATGCTCCTATTCCTTATCCCTTGTCTTCTATTGTCCGCACTTCGGACAAAGGCGGAAGAGACCGCACTTCCCGAGGGAAAAAGACCGGGCGTAACGCTTCAGGTCGAGATGGATATGGTCAGCAGTTATATCTGGCGCGGTGTTTACGAAGCGGGCCCCAGTCTGCAACCGGGACTGACGCTCGGCATAGGAAACTTTACGATAGCGGCCTGGGGATCGGTCGATTTCACGTCGAGTTCATACAAAGAGGCGGACCTGATGCTCAGCTACCGGCTCAAAAACATCACCTTCCACCTCAAAGACCTTTACGACGAAGGTTCGGCCTCGGACCGGAATCCGCAGATCAGCCGCAACTACTTCCATTTCGGCGCCGACTCCCCGCACCGCATCGAAGCCGGTATCGAATGGCAGGTATCGCGCAAAGTCCCCATCACGCTCTCCTGGTACACGATCCTTTTCGGAGCGCGGGATGTCGATACCCGGGGGCGGCGGTGCTACTCCTCATACGTCGAAGTAGCCTATCCCTTTACGGTCAAAACCATCGACCTGAAAACGGGCGTAGGAGCCGCGCCCTGGAAAACGGCAGGAGAGGGCGGAGCCAAAGGTTTTGCCGTGAAAAACGTCTTCATAAACGCCGGAAAACTGTGGGCGGTCAAAAGCATGGGTTCCTTCCGAATCGGACTCTTCACCCATCTCTCCTGGTGTCCGCTCAAAGAGGACATGAACTGCGTAGGAGGCATTTCGCTGCGGATGTAACCGCAAAAAACAACAGAGAAGCCCTTCCGTCGATGACGGAAGGGCTTCTCTGTTTCGTACAATTACACCTCCGGACGTTCCCTTTACGGACAAGACCGGCAAAAAAACGAGCTTATTGCATCACAAGCACCCAATTCACCGCAAAAACAGACTTTATCGTTCCATAAATTGAACGAAATATATTATTTTTTATACTTTTGTATATACTTCTTACAAAAAACAATTAACCCGAAAACGCTATGAAACAATTCTTCCTGATCCTATCCGGCCTCGCATTGCTGACAGGATGCAGCAGCAAGAACGACTCTGTCGAAGGCCCCGTACAATCCCGCATCCGAATCGCTCCGAGCATCTCCCGTGTTACGGGGCTCAATTTCGACACCGGGGACCGCATCGGGCTCACGATCGTCAAATCCGGTGCTAACTACTGTGAAAATACGCCTCTGCGTTTCGACGGTACGGTCTTCGTTTCGGACGACCTGTTCTGGTACGACGATCCGAGTGAAAAATCAAATCTTACGGCTTACTATCCCTACCTAGCGGAAGGAGCTCCGGCGAGCTTCACCGTTCGTGCCGACCAGAAGCTCGCCGCCGATCACGAAGCCTCGGACCTGCTGGCAGCGACGGCGACGGACGTCGTACCGAGCCAAACGGCCGTGAATATGATATTCACCCACCTGCTCACCAAAATCGTGATCGACATTACGAACAACTCCGCCAATACGATCCAGGAAGTCACCCTGAAGGGCAGCCGCTGCACGGCTACCGTCGATCTTTCGACAAAAAGCGTCCAGGTCGATGCTTCTTCGGCGGAAACGGATATCTATCCCTTTCCAACGGTGACCGCAGGACGGTATGAAGCCATTCTCGTACCGCAACGGGCGGCACTCGAACTCGAAATCCAAACTTCCGACGGTAACCGGCACATCAAAACATTCCAGGCGACCGACCTACAATCCGGCGCGGAATATGCGATCGAGGCGGTAATCAGCAATACGAACAAAATCCACGCCTCCATCAGCGGCGCCGTCAAAGGCTGGGAGGACGGAGGAGCGATCGCTCCGGTCGAAGACGACCTGCCGGAAGATTCCGACCTGCTGGAGTACGCAGGCGTCAAGTACCGCATCCGGCAACTCAGCAACGGTACGACCTGGATGGCGGAAAACCTGCGCTACATTCCCGAAGGCAAACGCGTTTCCTCGTCCCCGTCCGACGAAAACGGCATCTGGTACCCCTGTACGACCTCCTTTACCGCATCCAGCGACACGGAATACATCCAACGGCAGGGGTTGCTCTACGATCTGGCTACAGCCGTAGGGGAACCTGTTCTGCGGATAACTTCCGCAATATCGAGGGCGTGCAAGGCATTTGTCCGGAAGGATGGCACCTTCCGACCCGGGCGGATCTGGAATCGCTTATCGCCGTGAACAGTGAACTCGGCAGCTCCTTCTTCACCTATGCCGGGACACGCGATCCGAGCGGGAAATACATCGGATCGTTGATGTCCGGGAATTTCTCCAAAGGTTACCTGCTCTGTACGAGCACCGAAAGTTCGGTCTATACTCCGGAGGATCTGAACTACCAATACCTGCTTTTCTCGAAAAGCAACCAGGTAAACATAATCGACATCGACTGTCGCTCGGGCATGCCGGTACGTTGCGTGAAGAATGCCACGTCCGGGGAATAAACGGCACAAAAAAGAATTGCGGACCGGCACAGAGCATAAAACGACCGGACGTTTCCGGCAAAGCGGCAACGCCCGGCAACAACGATCCAGGAAAAAACGTCGGCAACAGGAAGGAGAGCCACTTTTTAAGCGGCTCTCCTCTTTATTCATTGCCGGTAATAAGACTTATCCAACCCGAACGCATAGCTATTTCTGTACCGCCAGGTCAGCAAGACCGCAACGAAAGCCAGACCAGCACTCAAGATGAAAGGGAAGCGTTCTCCCTGCATGTGCAGAATGTTTCGCAACAGGTCGATAATGAACGGACAAAGAACGATCGCCAGATAATTTACCGACATCACGACCGAAAGGGCCAATGTCGCCAATTGCGGTGGGGCCGCCGCAGCCGCCTTGTCGTAAATAATCGGTTGAATAATGCCGTATCCGAGTCCCACGAGAGTGCATCCCGCAATCAACCAGAAATGCGCCTTGAAGAGTCCGATAAAGAGCAATCCCGCACAGATCATAATCAACGAAACCAGATTGACACTGCCGCGCAGACGCCGGATGATCGGGGAAAGGAAAAAGCCGGGCAACATGATAGCCAGGAAAAACAAGGACACCAAAAGCCCCGAGAAGGAATTTTGGTTGCCGTGCGGATCCACCAGGAATGAAATGTAGAAGGCGATAACCAACGACAGGAAGGTCGCCAGGAAATAAAATCCCATGACAGCGGCCAGCTTCGGCCAATCGACCTTCTTGTGTTTCAGCTCATCGCTCCCGACAGGTTCCGGAGCAGCGGGAGTCCTGCGAATGAAAACCGAAAGAATCAACGGAATCGCCGGCAACGTATATACCAGGAAGGGCAGATGCCAATCGACATTAGCCAAATAACTTGCCAGCATAGTAGCCAACACCAGCGTGAGATTATTGATCGACGAACTGTAGCCCAACTGCCGGACACGATAATCCCCCGTAAAATAGTCCACGATATATCCCGTCGATAAAGGAATGATAATACCGGCACCGATACCCGTAAGACAACTTACCAGAATCAGAAGCCACATTTGGTTAATGAAAAGACAGGCGAAGCCACTCAGGAAAAAGACCGTAAGCCCGACCACAAGCAGCTTGAACTTATTCCCGGTTACAGACAAACGGCCTGCCAGCAGCATAAAAGGAATAATCAACACCGAAGGCAACGAAGTAAGCATCTGTATCTCCAGATCGGTCGCATGCGGAAAGACCTTGTTCAAGTCGCCGAGAATAGGGGAGATGGCAAGTCCGGGCAGCGAAACGACGGCCGATACCGACCAGACCGCCAACACGGTCATCCATGGAATGGTTCCTTTACCGGTTTGTACTCTCATATTTGCAGACATTAAAAATTCTTCCCCAAAGAGGAACAACTGTTATACCAAAAAAAATCGCCGGAGCGGAAACTCCGGCGAAAATAAGGTATATTGATTCGGAAAAAAGATATTATTCCCTTACGCAACGAACCTGCAAACCATTGGCTCGTTGATAGTTCCGTGCCGGAACAAATTCACTCGAAGCAGCATCGTCCGTATCGAGCGAAAAATAGAGGCCCGAAGCGCTCAATTCGTCGGTTCCCAAACCGCTTGTCCAATAACAACCGATCCACGGTTGCGCGTCCGCATTGCTGTTTACATTCTGGATAAGCCCCGTCAGATAAGGGCGACGCCCGCCTCCGAGAAAAAATGAAGTCATCGTTCCGTCGGTCAGGTTCCAGCCGTAAGCCTCGCGCAACGCCTCCGTTTGCTCCTGGTCATGATCGTCGCCGATCATAAAATCGGCATAAACATCCTTGTCCGGAACCTTCCATCCCTTAGGACAGGGATCGTAAACGGTCTTGACCGCCCCCCACAACTCGTTGTCATGGTCGGAATAGAGCCAATCGTAACCGGACTCCTCGACTCCCAGAATAAAACTCATCGGATAGGCTATGGCATACTCCATCGTGCCCGTTTCGGGGGTGGATTCCACATAGTCAAGATAAGTAAGACGCCCGTTGATATTATACATCTTATGATCCTCCGCAAATGCACAGTTATAATACGCCGGCCCGATCATCGGGGTCGGACGTCCCCACTGGTAATAAAGTCCGTAGGAGAGATATATGTCGTCCTCCGTGGCATTGCCGCCGGCTCCGGCACCCAGATTACGGGTCATGAAAACATCTCCGGCAGCCGAAGTAACCGACTCCGCCGAAGGATCGTACTGCGTAACCCACACATGCCAACTCCAAACCACCTTATCCTGGGCATCGAAAGCTGCGATCAATGCGTTTCCTTCGATAAACTCACCTTTCTTATCCGCCGCGACGAAGAACGAAACCCGACCGTCGTCGAGTGTCAGGTTCTCGATCATATGCGACGTGCTTCCCCACATAAGTTCTACCCGAGCCGTAGGAATCTTTTCGCCGTTTCCCTTTACGGTACCGTCGAAAGTATAGTAGGCATTGGCATAGTTGGCGATATAACAGTTAGCCGTCTGCACCGTCAGATCGACGGTCCGCCCGATTCCGACCCTCAAATCGGCGGAAACGGCCTTTCCGTCGGTATCGTAACCGACCAACGTCAGGACTCCTCCCGTTTCGGCATTGGAGTCATCACTTGCGGGGGCCGTCACGGTCATCCGGCTCGTCTGCAAATCGGCGGTCACCGTCCAGCCTTCAGGCGTATCGGTAATGTTCAGCTTCACGATATTCACAGCCGTAAATTCTACCGAAGCCGTTCCCCCGGGCTTATCGACCATACAAACATCACGAGGGAAATAGAGGGTTCCCACCGGTCCGTCGTCGTCGCTGCAACCGACGAGATTCATCGAAACGGCCAGGACGATTCCCAGGCATAAAAAGCGGCACACAAGTTTTTTCATGTTCAAAATCCAATTTTGCTAAACGTTACAAAGATACGAATAAGCCGAGCGCAAAAGCAAATTTTATTCGCGTTTTGCCGGGGCGAAGTATCTAAGACGAAGTCAAAGATACGAATAAGCCTAATGCAAAAGCAATTTTATTTGCGTTTGACCAAAGCCAAAGCATCCAAAACGAAGCCAAAGACAGGGAAAGCCGAGAGAAAACGGGAACCTGTCCCGGTTTTCCGAAGCGCATCCTATCTAAAGACCATGATGTCAAAGATACGGAAAGGCGAGAGTAATCGTGCAGACTTGTACGCAAAAATCGCCGAACCGCACCCCATCTTCGGCAAAGATAGTACAAACCACATACAGAACAAACAGGTCCTGTCGGAACATGGCCTTATTTTCGCAAAATTAACCTCGACATTTTTACTAAAACAGCTAATTTCCGATTCTTCCGACAACAGAAATTCCGTTAGGAACAATTCTTGCAAAGGTAACGTAACAAATCGACTTAAAAATACGCATCCGATATGGCAAAAAAGACAGCATCGCCCCACGAATCATCTTCCGAAGGGAACCAAATAGCCATTACCGTCACCGAAAAGGGTCCGTACCTCGTCACCGGAAACCCGCCGCTGGCCATGCAATTCATCATGCCCGACTCCGAGGGCGAGAGTTGGTATTTTCAGGAAGGGCGGCATTTTTCGACGGAAAAAGAACCGACGGCATTGTGCCGTTGCGGTTTATCCCGCAGCAAACCCTATTGCGACGGCTCGCACCTCAAGGAGGAATGGGATTCGGCGATCACCTCCGGAGAGGACCGGATTATGGACGAAGTAGAGATCACCGAGGGACAACGGGTGACATTGAACGACAACGAAAAATACTGTGTTTTCGCCCGTTTCTGCCATCCTTACGGGGGTGTCTGGGACCTGACGGCCGCATCCGGCGATTCGCAGTCCCGCAAGCTGGCCGTCCGCGAAGCTTCGATGTGTCCGAGCGCCCGCCTGACCGCCTGGGACAACCGCACGGGAAAACCCTACGAATTCATCTTCGAACCCAGCCTGGGATTGATCGAAGACCCGGCGATCGGCGCCAGCGGAGGACTCTGGGTACGCGGCGGGATCCGCATCCAACGCGAAGACGGCCGAACCTTCGAAGTTCGGAACAGGGTAGTGCTCTGCCGCTGCGGACACTCCCGCAACAAGCCCTATTGCGACGGTGCGCATGCCGCCGTCAAATGGAAAGACGGGCTGGAGGGAACCCCCGACGGAGAAACGCTCCCCCGAAGCGTTGCCAGTGCAAAAATCGAAACCCACTGACCGGCCTGCCGTTCCATTCGAATAAAATAGAGTCCACCGGCACGCTGTACGGCTTGGCTCGATATACTTCGGCCCCGAAACGGGACGCTCCATTCTACAATACGCTCCGATAGATTCCCGCCCATATCGATAAAAGAAACCCCGTTGAGATTTCAACGGGGTTTTTCATGCGAACAACGATTCGTCGTCCTATTTCTTATCGGGTTTGGCGATCGTTTCGCGCATCGTAGTATCCGCCATGATGTTCTTCATCTTATAGTAATCCATCACGCCCAGATTTCCGCTGCGGAACGCTTCGGCCATAGCCAGCGGCACTTCGGCTTCGGCCAGAATCACCTTGGCGCGGGCATCCTGCGCCTTGGCCTTGTTCTCCTGTTCGAGAGCTACGGCCATAGCACGACGCTCCTCGGCCTTGGCCTGGGCGATGTTCTTGTCCGCTTCGGCCTGGTCCATCTGCAACTGTGCGCCGATGTTCTTACCTACGTCTATATCGGCGATGTCGATCGAAAGAATTTCGAACGCCGTTCCCGCATCCAATCCCTTCTCCAGCACCACGCGGGAGATCGAATCGGGATTCTCCAGCACGATCTTGTGCGACTGTGCCGAGCCGATCGACGAAACGATACCTTCGCCGACACGTGCCAGAACCGTTTCCTCACCGGCACCGCCGACCAACTGCTTGATATTGGCCCGCACCGTAACGCGTGCCTTGGCGATCAACTGAATACCGTCCTTGGCCACCGCAGCTACCGGCGGAGTATTGATGACTTTGGGATTAACCGACATCTGCACCGCTTCGAATACGTCGCGGCCCGCCAGATCGATCGCCGTAGCCATCTTGAAATCGAGCATAATATTGGCTTTCTGGGCCGACACCAGCGCATGCACCACATTGGTCACGTTACCTCCGGCCAGATAGTGAGCCTCGAGCTCGTTGGGATTGAGTTCCAGACCGGCCTTCGTACTCTCGATCATCGACGATACGATCGTCGAAGGCGGCACCTTGCGCCAGCGCATCAGGATCAACTGCAACAGGCTGATCCGCACGCCCGACACCAGCGCCGAAAACCACAGGCCCACAGGAATGAAGTAAAAAATAAGCCAAATCGCAAAGAGCGAAACGAAGACGATTAGTGCAATGATACCGATTTCCATCTTTTATTTATTTAATGTGTTTGCGTACGATTATATTGAAATTTTCGAATCCGACGACTTCGACCTCCCGGCGGGGATCTATATAACTGTCCATGGACTTGGCTTCGTAAATCTTACCGCCGATCTCCACCTTTCCCATCGGAGCCAGCCGCGAAACGGTCATTCCCGTATCTCCGACACGGACACTCTGCTGCACCGGTTCGGGCATCACAGAGGAATCGACTTTCTGTTTCAGGGAGAAACGGCGCCAGGTTTTGGACCGCAGCGAAACGACGGTCGCCGCGAACGAAAGGATCAGAACGACGGCGACGACGATTCCGCCCGCCAAAGGACCGTAATCCCGGAAGGCGATATAAATGGCGCCTCCATAGCTGACCAGCGCGAGAATCGCCCCGATCGATACGCCTGGCAGCAGGACAAGTTCCGCCACCAGAAACAGTAACCCGAAAAAGACCAACAGAATGATAAAAAACATATTCACCGTGTTAAAATCGCTGAAAAAGATCGGAATAACCGGCTCGCAGGTCGAATTTCCCCCGATTCACCGATATACGTCCGAATACGGACCTATTTCTTTCGGGTGAAGATACGCAAAAAATCCGATTATTTAGCAATTTCCGTCACTTTTACCGATAATTGAGGATCGGCGGCGCGAATCGCGGCAGCCGCCTGATCCGCGACAGCCTTGTTGTCGAACTGTCCGACGACGAAAAGATCCGCCCCCACGCGGGACAGGTCGCAGCCGGGAGCGGCCTGCGCAATCGCCTGCTTCACGGTATCCGACAGATTCTGCTCACTGGAGATTTCCACCCGGAAAGCGGCCATTTCCGCCTCGGGAGTCCGTGTCAGATTGGTATATTCCCCATCGTACCACACAACCAGTTCCGGACGGCGGAACCCTTTCGCCCGCAGCAACTCCTGTGCATCGACGGCTTCGGCCTTGGTCGCGAAACCTCCCGCGAAATAACGGTAGCGCCCCGCGTCGGTCTTCAATACATAGAGCGGAGAAGCGCTGCGGAAAATGGAGATATTCTGTTTGTACTTATACTCCCCGAGCAGGATTCGGTAGATCACTCCGTGCTCATAGACAGGACAGTCCGGAATCGGTTTCTTATACGTATAGCGCCCCGCAACAAATTGGACCGGTTCGTAATCGAGGAAATAGCGCTCCGTAATCTCCGGCTTCGGAAGACGAAAATCTATCGTCTGAAGCCGTACAGCCACCTGTTTCAAGGAATCGGATGCAAGTCCCAATCCCAGCATCCGGGCAATTTCCCGCTCATAATCCGTCAAATAGCATTTCTGGATATAATAATCGGGAAGCGCATCAACAAGCCCTTCGGCCTGGGCCGCAGACATCTGCCGCCGCACATCGTCCAACGCCTTCTGCTGACGTGCCTGCTGGTCCCTGCAATTCAACTTATCCAGGATATAATCGTAAGCATAGCTCTTGTTATCATACACATATCCCCATACGGCCGTCAGCGAATCCCGCAAAACCCGGCCCAGGTTGGCTACCGTGCGGTAACGACCGAAAAGATCGACAGCCGCCTGCTCCGTACGAACGGTATCGTACTGCTGCTTCAAAAGAGTCTGCTGCCGGTAGTTCTCCAGCAGGCGCCCGGCACATCCGGCCACCTCCGCCTCCATGCGCTGCGCCCGGAGCAGAGCCTCGTAATCACGTGCCGGAAGATTCTCACGGAAATAACCGTTGAACACGAGATTCCGACTCTGCTGCGATTCGGGAGTCTGCGTGATAAGAGATTTTTCCGTTTCGGCCGCCGGAACATAATCGGGATGTTCGGTCAGCCAAGCCTGCTCGATGGCGTTGATCCGGGCCGCGACCTGCGTACGGAGTCCCTGGGCAGAGAGCATTTCGCTTTCGAGCGAGAGAATCTGAGCGCCGTAAGTCTCCTGTGCGGCCGGATTTTCCCGCAGCATCGCACGCAGTCCTGCAATCCGGGTCTGCATCTCGTCGATCCGGACCTGCAACCGACTGTCCTGATCCCGAAGCGCAACGTATTCCGAATTCGACTGCAGGGCAGGAATACCGGGCCCCGCCGGGTCGGAAGCTCCTCGCACGATAACGACCGAGAAGGTCAAAAATAAACCGATCAATAACTTATGCCACATCATTTCCACCATCTGATTAACAAGAATTGCAACAATCCGAATATCTCCAGACGTCCCAACAACATAAGCGCCGTGAAGATAAATTTCACGATCGCCGGCAAATCACCGTAGTTGGCCATCGAATTAACCCCTCCAAATCCCGGACCTACATTGCCGATAGAAGCCACGCACCCCGAAAAACTGGTCATCAGATCTACGCCGAAAAGCGTACAGAGAATCGTTCCGATGAGAATGAGAAGCAGGTAGGCCACGATGAAAAGCGACACCGTATGCAGCACGCCCGCTTCCTGAATCACACCGTCCATCTTGAGCCGGATGACGGCATTCGGATGCTGCTGCTGCTTCACCCGGATGTAAAGCATCTTCAGAGCCATCAATGCTCGATTGGCCTTCATACCACCCGAGGTGGAACCCGCACAAGCGCAGATCAACGAGCCCAGTATCAGCAAAATAATTGCGAACGGAGTCCACAGGCTGGAATCGGCCGTAGCGAAGCCGGAAGTCGATGTCACGGAAACAAACTGGAACGACGCGAAACGCAGCGATGACCTGAACGTAGGATAAATATCGGCGATATATAAACTCAGGGCGATCAGCAGGCTTCCCAGAATCAACATTCCGAGATAAAACAAAGTGACTTCGCTACGGAAAATATTGTTGCGCTTACCGGTAACGGTCGCATAGATCAAACCGAAATGGATGCCTGAAATACCCATCGCGAAGATGAGTACCATGTCGATCATCGCACTGTCGTAAAAGGCGACACTGGTATTTTTGGTTCCGAACCCGCTGGTCGCACAGGCCGACATCGAATGACATACGGCATCGAACCAGTTCATTCCGGCGAATTTCAGCATGAAAGTGAAAAATATCGTAAGTCCGACATAGACGAACAACAAGATCTGAACCACCATCTGAGCCCTGTAACGATAATTGTCCCGGGCCAGGGTGGACATCTCGACACTCGAAAGCATCATTTTGCTGGTACCCAGTGCAGGCAGGATCACCAGCGCGAACATCACCACGCCCATACCTCCGACCCAGGTCGAGGACATCCGCCAGAACTGCAATCCCCGGGGCAGCGCCTCGACATTTTGCAAAATCGAAGATCCTGTGGTCGTAAAGCCCGAAACAGTTTCGAACCAAGCATTTATCACGCTGAACTCACCGCCCCAGATCAGGTAGGGAAACATACCGACGACGCAGGCGAGCAACCATGAACCGACCACGATGCAAAACCCCTCCTTATTGGTGATCCGATCCTGCTTTTCCACGAAAATGAGCGGGAAGCCCCCCAACAGCGCCGTCAGCAGAGCCGAGAGCAGCAACGGGTAAAACGCGGAATCCATGTGGTTGACATAGGAGATCCCTGCCGAAACGAACATAAAGAATGCCAACAACAGCATAATCATTCCCACGTATCGCAATATCACATTGACCCGCATGACTCTCTACGCTTTATTTTGTTTCAGCATGGCGACGAGTGCCTCGATTTTTTCCTTGAGTTCCAGGATTTCGTCCTTACACTCGGCTTTCACGGCAAAGGGTATCCTGAAGGTCAGATACTGTCCGAGCCCCTTGTTCATCGCCACGATCGGATTGACACAGTAGAGCATCGTAAAGTAAAAGAGCATCAACACTGTAGCGATCATCACCACCAGCGATATCAGCACGGGAGTAACGGCCCGGTAAGCGTTTTTCTTGAGCTGCTCGGCCCGCGGAGCCAGCGAACTCTGCGTCGAAGTCATATAGTCCCGAACCGCCGTGACGACCTTTTCGTACTGTTTTTCATAATATTCGTTGTACCACACCTCTCCCGACTCGTCCCCTGCCTTCGGGGATTCGGTCGCGAGAAACATCTTGGTCAGCACCAGCAACTCGGTAGTCGCACCCGTCAGGGAGTCGAGCGCCGAGCGGTCCAACGCTCCTTTCTGGGCCGTAGCCACCGCATGTTCCAACCGCTGCATTCCCGTGCGGCACAGGCTATCGTAACTCGCATCTTGCAGGATCGCCAAATGCACGATCGCCACGTTTTGATCATGCACGGCGCCGAGCATCTCCTTGGCGAGCTCCACATTCCGCTGGTTGGCTTTCAAAATCTCCTCGGTGTCGTAGCTCAAGTGACTCAGCTCGAAAAAAGAGATCATCCCCGAGGCGAACAACAACCCGACGATACTCAAGAAAGCAATGGATATTCTTCTTCGAATTCCCGTCATACGCGTTTAACTGTTAAAATCGTCCCAAACCGCCCGTATCGGCAGGGCAGTCCCCCCACCCGAACATATCCGGAGCGATGCAACAAATATAATGCAAGGCAAGGGCAAAAGCAAACTTGTTTGAATCTTACCGAGCTACAAGCCGTATTCCGAAAAACAGTTCAAGGCGTAACCAATGCCGAATCCGGCAGACTACACCGCAACTCGTTCTTACAAAAACGACCGGACGGTACGGCAAGCCCAGCCGCCGCCCGCCCGAAATACAGGCCATTTTCGCAAAATACAATGCGGCCCGGAGGCAAGGCCGCATCCGGCCGGAATGCCGAAACGAAATTCACCCGAACCTTCGCCTGATACAAATATAACAAGAAATCGCTAATTATCCACGATTTCGCCTTCGAGATCGTTCGCATCGTCCATACGCCCCAGCCGCACCCGGCAAATCGTGTTGATCCGACTCCGGTCGTAGGGGGCCTTGACCCGGCGGTAGTTGCCCGTATAGCCGAACATCATCCCGCCCCGCATCGTGCTCTCGAACAACACCTCGTCCGTCGTACCTTCGGCCCGGGCGCAGAATTCGCCGTGCAGTCGGCGGCAAAGCTCTTCCAGCTCCTCCACGCGCCGTGTAGCCACCGAAGGCTGCACTTTGTCCGGAAAATCGACGGCCGGCGTGCCGGGACGCTCCGAGAAGGGGAAAATATGCAAATAGGCCGGTGCAAGGCGCTCCAGGAACTCGTAGGTCGTACGGAAATCGGACTCCGTCTCACCGGGAAAACCGACGATCACGTCGATCCCGATAAAGGCGTCCGGCATCAGGCGCCGCACGGCCTCGATCCGCTCGGCGAATTTTTCGGTCGTATAGCGGCGGCGCATCCGTGCAAGCACGCTGTCCGAACCGCTCTGAAGCGGGATATGAAAGTGATGCTGGAATTTAGGTGACGAAGCGCAAAACGCTATTATCTCATCCGTTAAAAGATTCGGCTCTATCGAAGATATACGGTAGCGTTCGATGCCTTCGACTTCGTTCAGGGCCCGCAGCAGATCGATGAACCGCTCACCCGTCGTGCGTCCGAAATCGCCCGTATTGATCCCCGTGATGACGATCTCCCGCTGTCCCGCAGCGGCGATTTGTTCGGCTTCCTTCACCAGGTCGGCGATCGGCATATTGCGGCTGGCACCCCGCGCATAGTGGATCGTACAGTAGGCGCACTTATAGTCGCAGCCGTCCTGCACTTTCAGGAACGCACGGGTACGGTCGCCGCTCGAAAAAGCGGCGAAGAAATTGGTCAGTTCCTCCACATCGCAACTGGTGAACTGTGCGGGTCCCTTGCCAGCAAGAGCCGCTACACGCCTGAAAAGTTCGCCCTTGTCGTTGTTGCTCAACACCAGATCGACCCCTTCGATCGAAGCGATCTCCTGCGGTTTGAGCTGGGCATAGCAACCGGTGACGACAATAATCGCCGCCGGGTTGCGCCGATGGATTTTACGGATCAGGTTACGGCATTTCTTGTCGGCATGTTCGGTCACCGAGCAACTGTTGATGACCGAAATATCCGCCGCTTCCGAAACCCCGACCCGGATGAAGCCGCCCGCTTCGAATTCACGGGCGAGGGTAGAGCTCTCCGAAAAGTTGAGCTTGCAGCCCAAGGTGTGAAAATTGACTCTGCGTCGCTGCATATTTCTGCTGTAAATTTGAGCGAAAGTACGAAAAACTATGCGAATCCGACCATTTTATCGGCAAAAATCACACACACGTCCGGATAAAAGAGCAGGGGCGCCCTGCAACGGGCACCCCTGCGACATACATCAAAACAGGGCGATCTACTCCTCTCTCACGGGTTGCATCACGGCTCCGCCCACAGGCTGTACGGGCCGGTTTTCCCACAGATCGCCGAAAGATCTCATCGACCGGCAACTGCCGCGCGTGTGCATGGCGGACGGCAACTGCGGTTTGTTATCGGTCTTGATCCACTGCAGGGCAAGGTATCCGAGCTGATCCATCATCGTACCGAATTCACCCGGATAAATCGCCGAATCATCGATTTGGACATCGGGTGTGAAGCCATCCGAGTAATCCCGGAAGCCCTTGGCATTTTCAATATAGAACGAAACGGGGAAAAGCAGGAAATCGTAATTGTGAAACGAGCGGACCACACCTTCCATACCTACGTTCTTACCGTTAGTGGGCATCCCGATAAGATTGACCTCAATATCAAGGCCGCGCAGACCGTTGATGACCATTTCGCTCGCCGAAGCAGTCGTTTCGCTCACAAGGACATAGATTTTCTTCAAGCCCAAAGCATGTTGCAAGGCTCTTTCGATCGGTTCGTACACGCTTTCGAACGTCTCCTTGACGCCGATCTTGTAGTCGCCACTCTCTCCGGCCTCCGTGCGGTCCTCGTTGAACGTCATATGAGCATAGAGCTGTCCCTTGTACGCCTCACCTGCGATAAGCGTACCGAGCACAGTACTCGAAAGCACATCGCCACCGTTGTTGTAACGCAGATCGAGGATCAGGTCGGTGACATTCTGTGCACGGAAACGGTCGAAAGCGGCTATCAACTCCTCATCGTAATCGACATCGAAGCCCATATAAAGCAGATAACCGGCCTTCTTGTCCGACTCTTCGATTTCGACCACTTTATCCATATAGATAGCCGGACTGGTGAAGGTCGCACTTCCGAGCTGCACATTCCCTTTCGGGGTAAGCACAGGAGTAGTCCCGTTGTCGGTCCACGTGACACTGTTCACCGTAACATCGACCGCACCGTCGTACACGGCCTGGCCCAAACTCTGATAGTTGCTTTCGGTTACCTCCTCGCCATTGACCGCCGTGATGAAGTCGCCGCGCACGAGTCCGACCTCCGCAGCCGGTGTTCCGGGTATGACGACCATGACCACAATTCCGATATAATCGTCCCCGAGGCGGGTCGCATCCAACAGATAGATACCCGAACCGATATACGCCTCGCCGGGAGCACGCGACAGGGGCGCATCGCTTTCCAGACGCGAATAGTAATACATACGTTTCTGCCCCTGCCAATGACCGTCTTCGCGGTTCACATCGTCCTGGGCGGCTACACCGTCGAGAATCGAGGAGAAAAAGAAGTCATAACAAAGACTGTAATCGAGCGGGACATTCTCGATGGCACGATTCCAGAGATAACGGCTCTTCATGTACCCGGCAACCCATTCGTTCACGCTGCGGTATTTTCCGTCACCCTGCTCACTCAATCCTTTGCCCTGCTTCACCACGAACGAAACCGGCGAAGCATATCCCCACACACTGACGGTAATCGTCGCAGAACGAGCCTCGGCCCGGGTATTTTTGGCTACTTTCAGACGCAACAACGATTCGCCTGCCACACCCGAATCGGTTTGCACTTCGCACCAGTCAGCCGAACTCCGGGCAGTCCAATCGCCTGCGGCGGCAAACGTGTAGTTAAGCACCCCGCCTTCGATCTCGACCTGGTTTTCGGCACTCCAGGCTGCATCGGCGATTCCATTGCCCGCGATCAGCTCTTCATCGTCGCTGCACGACACGCCGGCCGTCAGCATCAGCAGTACGACCAGCATCCATCCGAATAAATTCTTCATAACACAAGTTTTTTAGGATTAACGCATCAATCGTTCAGCCACAGCTCGACGGTTGTCCACTGCAGGTGACGCTCCGAGGTTTACGGTCACGCGCTCGGGCATGGAGAGATGTCGCACGCTCTTCACGGCAGCAGGCTCGGGCCCCTGATCGGCATCGCGCTTCAGCACGATCTCTTCCGACGCTGCGAACACCATGTCGCCCCACCACTGACTCGTACCCGACAACACACCGGGATAGTAGGTAAAGGTACCGTAATCGGTTTCTTCGACCAACTTCTTGATCGTCACAGTCAGATCATCCGACACCTCGACAGGGAAGCTGCGTACCGCATCCGTATAGCGGTCGCTAGTCGGACGTTTGGCGAAAGCGTGGAAATAGTATTGCTTACCATCGAAATTCAACATCGTGTAATCCAGTTCGTCGTTCACAGGCAGACTCGTCGAAATCGTCTCGTCGCTGTTGAACTCGATGAACCACTTCGGCCCGTAATTCGCATTGGCCTCCTCTTCGGTCGCTGCCCAGCCGTTGGCGAGCAGCTCTTCGGGGCTGGCATAATCCACTCCGCACGGCGCGAAGCCCAGAACGACCAGACGGTTCAGATCGGAATAGGCTTTCTCGGTAGCTTCGTTCACACCCGTAGCGATGGTAACGGAGAAAGTGACCGGATCACCGTTGCTGTCTTTGGTCGTCGCAGTGTATTTGCCGGGCAGCTTCGCACGCAGCTCCCCGCCTTGCTGCGGCGGTAAAAGGGTGGTGAACTCCACTATTTCGGAAACGCCCACACCTTCTGCGTTGGCCGCATAAACGCCGAACTCGTACTCGGTATTGGGCAGCAGCTCTCCACTCTCGATGACAAGTCCCTCTTCGCTCATAGCCGCAGCCACCTCCTGTTCGGTAAGCTGCGTACCGTTGTTGTAAATGACATCGCCGGCCGTAAGATTCTCATTACCGGGGCGGCCGAGCACTTCGTCGATGGAGCCCTTCGGGAACACCGGCCGTCATCGCTACCGCATAAGTCGCATTGACCTTGAAAGCGGCCTTGTTCCACGGAGTTTCGACAGTCTGTGTTTCGACGGCCAAAGTCGGTTTGGGGCCTGTAGGCTCTCCCGTCGTGAAGTCGTAAAGCAGAACCTTTTCGCGCAACTCCTTGTCGAAGCCCACGATACCCACCTGATATTCGGTATTGGGTTTGAGTCCCGTCGCATTGACGGTGATAGCCTTCGTACTCTCGTTCGTAAGATCGTCCCAGTGGCCGATGATCATGCGACGCACGGAAGCCTCTCCCTCGAAAGCGGTATAATCGAAATCTGCCCGAGAAGCAACCAAATAGCGGAAACGCTCGATTCCCTCCTCCGGCTCGATGGCAATATCGGCCGTCATCGAACCGATGTTACCCACGGAAACCTTGATGTCGTAAGGCGCGACACCGGCCTTCTTGGTTTTGAAGAGGAGCGACTTCACAGCCGACTCTGCGACCTGGCCATTCTCGTCCACTTCACCGGCAATGATGATAAACTCCATGTCGGAATAGATATCCTGACGATAACCGACTACATCGAAGAAAGTGGTATCGAAATTACAGGTTTGATCCTCGGTCGCTTCCGCCCCGAAAGCACTTACATAACTATGCAGGGTTGCACCAACTAAATTTGTGATATAATCGAAGTCGGACTTCGAAACACAGATGTGCTTGTACTTGGTCACCCCTTCGGGCTTCATGATATGGTAGGAGAAAGAGGTAAGTCCGACACTTTCGAGCGTAATCATCTCGGTATAGGGAACATGCGTGTCGATCACCTCGGAAGCGAGATCGCTGTAAACTAAAGGATTGATGTTGCGTACCGCAACATAAAGATTGTATTCCGTGTCGCCGACAAGATCGTTCAGATCGACCTTTGCTGTTTTCTCTCCTTCGAAATAATGGACAGGTCCTCTTTCGAAGAGCGCCTCCGCATCGGCGATCGTTTCTGTGGCCGGCAATACGGCATAGACATAGTCGGAGGCATTGTTCGTATTGATTGTAAATGAAGCCGTTGTACGATTTACTTCATCTACGCTGACATCAACCGTGGGGGGGGGTTGTGGGTCTTTGTTTTCGACACCGTCATCACTGCACCCCGACAGTCCGCACGCTGCCAGCAATGCCAATCCGGTCAAACCGAGAAATAAAGATGTACGCATAAATGTAAAAATTTAAGAGATTAAGTAATTGGTTTTGCGAATGCCGAAGAACGTCTGAACAGGCATTCGTATTCAAATGTACGAAAAAAAACGATATGGCGTACCGAATATTCGATTTTTTAATGTTTATTCCTAAAAAGCATACGAATTCCGGTGTATGCGCCGCCTGTCTTCCGACCGATACCGCTCTCTGCGGAAACCAAGGCACGGGCCCCGCAAATCGGACGAAACAAAATACGGTTGCTGCGATATAAAACGGCTCCCGGTTCTATTTTTTGTAAAAAATCCGTAAATTTGCAAACTAATGATTACCGCACCATGGAGTTTTTCAACGACCTTGTCCGATACAGCTACCTCAATCACGCTTTTTGGGCGTGCATCCTGTCGGGCATTACGTGCGGAATCATCGGCACTTACGTCGTCTGCCGGCGACTGGTCTTCCTCAGCGGCGGCATCACGCACTCCTCGTTCGGCGGACTGGGCATCGCTTTCTACCTCGGAATCAATCCGATTCTGGGCGCGATGGTCTTCGCCGTCCTCTCGGCACTGGGGATCGAATGGGCCAACGACCGGGGCCGTATCCGGGAGGATTCGGCCATCGGCATCATCTGGTCGGTAGGTATGGCCATCGGCGTACTGTTCATGAGCCTGCGCCCGGGCTACACATCGGGCGACCTCTCGAATTTCCTGTTCGGCAGCATCGTAACGGTCACCCGCACCGATGTCCAGGCGCTCGCCGTTCTGACGCTCGTGGTAACTGTCGGCACGCTCCTTTGGCTGCGTCCGGTCATGTACGTCGCTTTCGACCGCGACTTCGCCCGCAGCCAGGGAATCCCGACCCGGCTGATCTCCTATACCATGTCGGCACTCATCGCCGTCACGATCGTACTCTCGATCCGTATCATGGGCATCGTGCTGCTGATCTCGCTGCTGACTATTCCCGTAACGATCGTCAATACGTTCACCAAATCCTTCCGCACGCTCGCACCGGCCGCCGCAGCCGTCGCCGTCGCGGGGAACCTCGCGGGACTCGCCCTGAGCTACAATTTCGAAGTTTCGCCTGGTGCGGCCATAATATTTACCCTGACCGTTACGCTTATTTTAGTAAAACTGCTAACTTTGCTCGTCAAAAAACGCCGCCGCGCCGATGAAAACCATCTATAAACTCGTTCTCAAGTCCTATCTGGGACCCATGGTGCTGACGTTCTTCATCATTATGTTCGTGCTGATGATGAATGTACTGTGGCGCTACATCGACGAGCTGGTCGGCAAAGGACTCGATCCCGGTACGATCATCGAACTGCTCTGCTACGCCACGATCAACATGATCCCGATGGCTCTGCCGCTCGCCACGCTGCTGGCGGCCATTATGACCATGGGTAATCTGGGCGAGAACTACGAGCTGCTCGCTATGAAGTCGGCGGGGATGTCGCTGCCTAAGATCATGAGGCCGCTGCTCGTGGTCGTAAGTATATTGGCCGTCGGCAGCTTCTTCATCGCCAACAACTTAGTGCCATACGCCAACAAAAAATTTTTCCGTACGATATACGACATTCGCCAGATGAACCAGACCCTCGAGTTTCAGGACGGGCTCTTCTTCAACGGCATCGACGGCATGAGCATCCGCGTCGGACACCAGAATCAGGAAACAGGGCTGCTGACCGACGTACTGATTTACGACAACCGCAACGCATCGGGCAATATGACCACGACCGTCGCCGATTCGGGCTACATCCGGCTCTCGGACGACAAGCGCTTTCTGGAGATCACGCTCTTCAACGGCGAACGCTACGAACAGACCCGAAATTCGAGCCAGTGGTACAACAAAAGTTCCCTGCAACGCAATAAATTCGAGCTTCAGAAAGCCAATATTTCCATTTCGGGATTCGAAATGCAGCGCACGGATGCCGATCTGTTCAACAACGCCCAGACCAAAAACATCTCCGAGCTGCAATACGAAATCGACACGCTGACGCAGCAGGTCAATTCGGCGACGACCCGATCCTATGACCCGTTGCTCAAGGAGCGTATCTTCGTGCGGGATACGACCGTCATAACCGACCGAAACGATTCGGTGGTCGTAGAAAAAAGGGATTTCAGGCCGATAGACGCCATCGACTCCCTGGCGACCCTCGACCTGCGTTCCAAGGACCGAATCTGGAACCAGGCCGTTTCAGCCGCACGCAACTCCCGCTCCATGTTCTCGTTCGACGAATCGCAGGCCAAAAATGCGCTCAACCAACTCTACCGCAGCAAGGTCGAATGGCACAAGAAATTGGCGCTTCCGGTGACGATCATCATCTTCTTCCTGATCGGAGCACCGCTGGGCGCTATCGTCCGCAGAGGCGGTCTGGGTATGCCGATCGTAATCTCGGTCATCTTCTTCGTCATCTACTACATTATCAGCAGTTCGGGCGAAAAGATGGCCAAAGAGGGTACATGGGAGGCATTCTACGGCACGTGGCTCTCGGCCTTCGTACTGGCGCCCGTCGCCATCTACCTCACATACAAGGCCACGAACGACTCGGGGCTGCTCGACGTGGATTGGTACGTCGTAAAATTCAAGAAAATCAAGGAGAAGATCTCCGGGATATTCGCACGTTTCGCACATAAAAACAAAAAATAAAATAGACCATGAAAAACGAAAAAGTACTGAATACGATAGAAGAAGCCATCGAGGATTTCCGCCAGGGAAAAATCGTCATCGTCGTCGATGACGAAGACCGGGAAAACGAAGGCGACTTCATCATAGCAGCCGAGAAGGTGACGCCCGAAATCGTCAATTTCATGCTCAAGAACGGTCGCGGTGTGTTGTGTGCCCCGCTTTCCGAAGAGCGCTGCGCACAGCTCGAACTCAACATGATGGAGCCGAACAACACCTCGCTGCTCGGCACGCCGTTCACCGTGACGGTCGATCTGTTGGGCGAAGGCTGCACTACGGGCGTTTCGATCCACGACCGCGCGGCGACCCTGCGGGCACTGGCCGACCCGAAGACCAAACCCTCCGACCTGGGGCGTCCGGAGCACATCAACCCGCTCCGAGCCCGTCAGAAAGGCGTTCTGCGCCGTCCGGGACATACCGAAGCCGCCGTGGACCTGGCTCGACTGGCCGGACTGCAACCCGCCGGAGCACTGATCGAGATCATGAACGAAGACGGTTCGATGGCCCGCCTGCCGCAACTGCTCGAAGTGGCGGAGAAATACGGGCTGAAGATCATTTCGATCGCCGACCTGATCGCCTACCGCCTGCGCAACGAATCGATCGTAGAACGCGGTGAAACGGCCGAGATGCCGACCGAATACGGCATGTTCAAAATCACCGTGTTCCGTCAGAAGAGCAACGGGCTGGAACACATGGTGCTGACCAAGGGCGAATGGACCGAAGACGAGCCGGTACTGCTCCGCGTGCACTCCTCGTGCGCCACGGGCGACATTTTGGGATCGTGCCGCTGCGACTGCGGCGCACAGCTCCACGAAGCGATGCGCATGATCGAAAAAGAGGGCAAGGGCGCCGTCGTTTATCTCAGCCAGGAAGGACGCGGCATCGGACTCTTCAACAAGATCGCAGCCTACAAACTCCAGGACGAAGGACTGGACACGGTGGATGCCAACGTGCGCCTGGGCTTCGGCGTCGATGAGCGCGACTACGGCGTGGGCGCCAGCATCATCCGCGAAATGGGGATCAAACACATGCGTCTGATGACCAACAATCCGCTCAAAAGAGTAGGGTTGGAGGGTTACGGCCTGAAGATCGACGAGATCGTACCGATCGTCATCGCCCCCAACAAGTACAACGAACGCTACCTCGAAACCAAACAGGAGCGCATGCACCACAAACTCAACCTCTGCAAGCATTAAAATACAAAGATATTACCGAAGAATCGTCCGAAGGGATTTTCTCGGTTTTGCCGCAGCCCGAAATCCTTGTCCGCAAGGCATGAACGGAACGGATGGCAGAACCGCGAATGGAACCGCCGGACAGCCGGAAGCGAATTTCCGGACAGCAATATTTCAACGAAAATGAACGCCAAGGATTTGCGAATCGTCTTCATGGGTACGCCCGAATTCGCCGTGCCGTCGCTGCGTGCACTGGTGCGCAGCGGCTACAACGTCGTCGGGGTGGTCACTACTCCGGACAAACCGGCGGGACGCGGACAGAAATTGCATGAAAGCGACGTAAAGATCGCGGCCCGAGAACTCGGATTGCCGATTCTGCAACCGGAGAAGTTGCGCGATCCGGCCTTCGTCAGTACGATGGAGGAGTTGCGGCCTGACCTGGGAATCGTAATTGCCTTCCGGATGCTGCCGGAGGTCGTCTGGGCGATGCCCCGACTCGGCACCTTCAACCTGCATGCGTCGCTGCTGCCGCAATACAGGGGTGCGGCACCGATCAACTGGGCGATCATCAACGGAGAATCCAAAACGGGCGTCACCACTTTCCTATTGAACCACGAAATCGACAAGGGAGCGATTTTAGGCCAAGTGGAAATGCCGATTCAGCCGGAAGATAACGTAGGAACTCTTTATGACAGGCTAATGACCGTCGGAGCCGATCTGGTCGTGCAGACCGTCGAACGGATCGCCGCCGGAGAGATCACCCCCGTCGTACAGTCCGACGAGGACACATCGCTGCGGCCGGCACCCAAAATCTTCAAAAACGACTGTCTGATCGACTGGACTCAATCCGGAAAACGCATCATCGACTTCATTCGCGGGCTGTCGCCCTATCCGGCAGCCTGGACCCGGCTGCTGCGAGAGGAACAGGAGGCGAATTCGGCCAAGATTTTCGAAGCGCGCTTCGAAGCCGGTGGTCCGGAAGCTCCATGCGGCACGATCGACACCGACAACCGCAAATACCTGCGGATCCGATGTGCGGACGGTTGGATCGACGTCCTCTCGCTGCAATTATCCGGCAAGAAACGCATGGCAGCGCAAGAGCTGCTGCTCGGATTCCGCGATGCAAACTCCTACGTCTGTCGATAAAACGCTATCTGCAATCGGAATAACGAGGAAATCCGAAGAGGATTTTTAGACGAAGCATCGAATTTCCGGTCGAACGCCCGGCAACAAAGCAATGAATAAACCGAAACGATAAATAAAAATAAGCCGTAAAAATCGCATAATGCTCAATCGGTTTACTATATTTGTAATCGGAACATAAAACCATTTTGCCTATGAGAAAATAACAGCACTTCTATTCTTCAGTACAATATGTCATGCCGTCCGATAGGATACGGGTATGACAATACATATAAAAAGCGTTAGCTTTATTTCTTGCTTTCTGAAACTTCGCAACTTTCAAAAAGTCTGACAAGAGTAAAGTGTAAACGCTCACGTTCAACGTGGGCTTTACTCTTATTTGTCAGACAAGGTATTGCGAAGACCTCAGAAAGCAAATAAAAAGTTTAGCCTGCGTTTTTTATATACCTGTCAAACAATACCATTCATTATTTAACTCAAAAAAATTCCTATGAAACGCCTGATTTTCATAATTGCTTCAATACTCCTCGGACAAACTGTCTGCGCACAAGACATCATCCAGAAAAAAGATGCGACGGAGATCCAAGCTAAAGTGCTGAAAATAACCGACACGGAAATCGAATACCAAAGATGGGACAATCCGGACGGCCCGATCTATACGATTCCCGCAGAGGATGTTTTCACCATCACCTATCAAAACGGCTCGAAAGAGGTCATCTCGCATTTCGATTCCTCGCGGCGATCGGCCGCCGACAAACAACGATTCGGCAAACTACCTCGTTACCAGGGAGAGTTTGCCTTCGCATACGGTTTGGCCGTAAGCGAAGGAATGGGTGATCTGGTCCCCCGCATCGTATTCGAAACGGTACACGGCGTACGGATCAATCCGTATCTATTCGCCGGTGTCGGCTTGGGAATCAATTATTTCTACAAAGACATCTATTTCTCCAACGGTTGGAACATATACGAATTGGGCAATAGCGGAACCGTCCTCCCCGTATTTGCGAATGTGAAAGGTTATCTGCCCGTTTCACGTAAAGCGGCCCTCAATCTGTCGTGGGACCTCGGAGCTGCAATAGGTATAGGCGGTTACTTCAACGAGGGCACCGAATTTTACACATCCATCGGCCCCGGCGTCACGTTCGGCCGTCAGAGCGGCGGGGTGCGAGGCGATTTCAGCATCCGCTTCCAGCACATGGGAGAAGGATTGAATGCCATCCTGTTCCGCATCGGAATCGGATTCTAAAATACGTCCGGCAAATTTTCAAACACGGCACAAGCCGCCTGTTCGAAATTATCGGCGAATCCAAACCGAAGAGGCTGTCTGCAACTGGCAGACAGCCTCTTCACATCATCCCCGACATTCCATCGACCTTGGAGCAACAGGATCTCCAAGTATTCGATCTCTTTTTCCGGTCATTCGCGGGCGAATCCTTTCGGGCCGGATTTCGAGCGATACAAAACACTCCAAAAACACCGGCTCGATCGGGAAGCGGATTATGCCTCTTTTCCCTCTTCCGCCGCGACCGATTGCGCCAGCTCCGAAAGAATACGGACATGCACCCGCTCGTCGGAAACAATCTTATTGAGAAGCTGGATAGCTACTGTGGCCGACTGTGTCAGCTTTTCGGGATTGTTTTTTCGGATACGCTCGATCAACTGCTGATAGGCGGCAATCGTATCTTTTTCGGCCTGGATATTGACCCGAATGGCCTCGGCAGCCGATTCATATTCGACCGTAACCGCCGAACTCGAATACTTCGGAGTATTCACGCGCCCACCCAGTTGTCCGATAAAATCGCCCAAACGGTCGAAATGCTTCATTTCGACGAAAGCGATCCCCAGGAATGTTTCGCCAATGTTTTCGAAGAGCATCCGCTGTTGGGTGTATTGAATGATAGCCGTCAGTTCCGAGGTGGGAATGGCGCCGTAGTAGGCGTCATAGAACCACTCGGGTTCCACGCCGTCGTTCGGCCGAGCCTTCTCCGCTTCGGGATAATCCAACGTATTATCGACGAAACGCATCGATTCGATCATCGCATTGGCCATCGTTTCTACATTATCGAGCGTAGCCGGATTGTGTTTTATGAACTCTTTCATCGCTTGTTTAATTTATGGCAATCATATCTCTCGAAGTTTCTTTTCGGATTTTCGAATCCGACGGTCGTACCGTTTGCAGCCTATGATTACACGGGGCACGTCCGCATAGGAAATCAAGCCGTACATCGGTCGTCGAACCCGAAAAATCCGGATGTCGAAACCCCGAAGATGCGATCACCCGATTTATCACTACTTACCCATCAGAACCTCGTCGATAATTCGCTTCAGGTCGCTCTTCGGGCGACCGCCGGTCATCATCTGCGGCATCCCGCTCAGCGGGATGAACAGCAGGGTAGGCACCGACCGTACGCCGAACACCGCAGCGAGTTCCTGTTCCCGGTCGATATCGACCTTATAAAAATCGATCCGGTCCTTATATTGGTAATCGGCCGCCAGCTCGTCGAGCACAGGGGCCAATGCCTTGCAAGGACCGCACCAGGTCGCGAAAAAATCGATCACGGCGGGACGCTCACCCAGGAATTTCCATTCGCCCTTCGATTTTTCGATATCGGCGACCTTGGTCGTGAACTCCTGTTTATTCAGTTGTTTTACAGTTTCCATAGTATTGCTTGTTTAATGTTTTATAACCCAGCGCAAACATAGTGCCGCAAGCGATAAAAAAAGTGTCCGGCCTTCGCAAGCCGGACACTCAGAAAAAATCATCGGACGATTAACGCACCTTGCGAATAATCTCCGCACCGTGATTGATAGCCTTCTCATTCTCAGGCAGCATCTTCCAGGCACGCTCCGGAAGGGACTTCTTCAGTCCGATCATCACGTTCTCCAGTTTGACAACGGGGCAAACTTTCAGATAACCGCCCAAAATCATCGTATTGAACAGCTTAGCCTGACCCAAACGGGCCGACTCCGCCGTAGCGTCGATCGTATAGATGTTGATATCCGTGCGGCTCGGGTGACGCGTGATACCGTTGGTATCGTAGATCAGCGTACCGCCCGGACGAACCATCGACTCAAACTTATCCATCGACTGTTGGTTCAGTACGATAGCCGTATCGAATTCGTGAGCGATCGGCGACGAGATACGTTTGTCCGAAAGAATCACCGTAACGTTAGCCGTACCGCCACGCATCTCAGGGCCGTAAGAGGGCATCCAGGTAACCTCGTAATCCTGCATAACGCCCGAGTAAGCCAGAATCTTACCCATCGAGAGGACACCCTGTCCACCGAAGCCTGCAATAATTAAAGTCTCTTTCATATTCTTGTCCTCTTACTTCTTGGTTAAGTCCTTGATATCACCCAACTGATAGAAGGGCAGCATGTTCTCTTCGAGCCACTTGTTAGCAGCTACCGGCGACATC
>OLWY01000172.1_pt1 | contig 42927 bp, 41 predicted proteins | sample 1644171 | NCBI WGS metagenome assembly OLWY01 (sample SAMEA103958150, study PRJEB25191) | human gut metagenome | biome: human-associated habitat [ENVO:00009003]; feature: intestine environment [ENVO:2100002]; material: feces | place: Germany | collected 2013/2015 | reverse complement strand
CCGCCGCCCATATTCAGCCATTTTATCTTAGAAAGCCATGGGCCGAACTTTTCTTCCACCGCTTCCAGTGTTTTTGCCAGATCATCTGCATTCTGCTCGCAAAGCGTATGAAAATGCAGGCCGTCCAGAGCCTCAAAAAGCTCCGGCTCTGCTGCAATCTCACAGTCAAATACCTCTTTTGTAACGCCAAGTCTTGAACCAGGAGCACAGGGATCATAAATGGCATGCTCCCCCTGAGTGGAACACTCCGGGTTGATGCGCAGTCCAAGGCTTTTTCCTGAGACTGCGTCTTTATGGCGGCGAAGCTGGGCAAAGGAATTAAAGATAATGTGGTCACAGATCTCTCCCAGTTCTTTTATATCTGCATCCTTATAAGCCGGGGCAAACACATGGTTTTCTTTCCCCATTTCTTCTTTTCCAAGTCTGGCCTCATACAGGCCGCTGGCTGTGGTGCCGTCTAAATACTGCCCGATCAGAGGATATTCATAAAAACATGAAAAAGCTTTCTGGGCAAGAAGGATCTTGCAGCCGGCTTCTTCCCGGATTTCTTTTAAAACCTGTAAATTTTCTTTCAGTTTCTTCTCATCGATCACATAACAGGGAGTGGGAAGCTGATCCATTCTCATTTTCAAGTTCTCCCTATTCTACGATCTGAGGATCTTCGCATACCTGCCATGGAAGTCCCCACTTATTTAAGGCGTCCATAAATGGATCCGGATCAAATTCCTCTACGTTAAACACGCCGTCTTTTTTCCATGCACCGGTAACTACCATCATAGCGCCGATCATAGCCGGAACACCGGTTGTATAGGAAATTGCCTGGGAACCAACCTCTTTGTAGCACTCCTGGTGGTCGCATACATTGTAAATGTAAATGGTCTTTTCTTTTCCGTCTTTCACACCGGTAAAAATACAGCCGATATTGGTCTTTCCTACAGTTCTTGGACCTAAGGAAGCAGGATCAGGAAGCAGTGCCTTTAAAAACTGGATCGGTACGATCTCCTGTCCCTGGAACTGGATCGGGGAAGTGGAAAGCATTCCTACATTTTCCAGACATTTCATATGTGTCAGATAGCTCTGTCCGAATGTCATAAAGAAACGAATCCTCTGTACTCCCGGAATATTTTTTGCCAGTGATTCAATCTCTTCATGATGAAGAAGATACATATCCTTCTTTCCTACCTCAGGGAAATCGTAGACAGATTTAAATTCCATAGGCTCTGTTTCTACCCAATGTCCGTCTTCCCAGTAGGAACCATTTGCGGAAACCTCTCGAAGATTGATCTCCGGGTTAAAGTTGGTGGCAAAGGCATAGCCGTGGTCGCCGCCGTTGCAGTCCAGAATGTCGATGGTGTCGATGGTGTCGAACTCGTGCTTCTTGGCGTAAGCGCAGTAAGCCTGGGTCACGCCCGGGTCAAAGCCGCTGCCCAGCAGGGCGGTCAGGCCGGCCTCCTCAAACTTCTTGGCGTAGGCCCACTGCCAGCTGTAATCAAAGTAGGCGGAGAAACCGGCCTCCTTGCAGCGCTTCTCGTAAATGGCGCGCCACTCCGGGTCGTCGGTGTTCTCAGGCTCGTAGTTGGCGGTGTCCATGTAGTTCACGCCGCAGGCCAGGCAGGCATCCATGATGGTCAGATCCTGATAGGGCAGGGCGATGTTCATCACCAGATCGGGCTGGTAGCTCTTGATGAGGGCAATGACCTCATCCACGTGGTCGGCATCCACCTGTGCGGTGGTGATCTTGGTGGTGGTCTTGGGGGCCAGCTCGGCGGCCAGCTTGTCGCACTTTGCCTTGGTGCGGCTGGCGATGCAGATCTCGGTGAACACTTCGGGGACCTGGCAGCACTTGTGGATGGCAACGGAGGCCACGCCGCCGCAGCCGATGATCAGAACTTTGCTCATATCGGTTACTCCTTTATCTGTAAAGTTGTCTTCTTACGGTCTGTCCTTATACCTGAAAGCCCGGCCAGCCCTTGTCCAGCGCGATCAGCAGCTCCCGCAGGACCTTGCAGGCTGTGGCCGTGGAAACGCCGGTGGTGTCCAGCGTGGGGGCCAGCTCGTTGAGGTCCGCACCCACGATGTTGGCCTTGGTCACGGTGCGGATGGCCTCCAGCAGCTGCAAAAAGCTCACGCCGCCGGCCTCCGGGGTGCCGGTGCCGGGGAAGCAGGAGGGGTCCAGGCAGTCGAGGTCGATGGTCAGGTAAACGGGTACCTTGCTGGCACAGAGCTGCTCAGTGAGCTGGGCAAGGCCCGTGAAATCGAACTTGTGCATCTCAGTGTGGGCAGCCGCGAACTCAAACTCGGTGCGGTCGCCGCTGCGGATGCAGAACTGGTGGATGCGTCCGTCGCCGATGAGGTCATGGCAGCGGCGCAGGACACAGGCGTGGCTGAGCTTTGCGCCCAGATAGTCGTCCCGCAGGTCGGCGTGGGCATCAAAGTGGACGATGTGGAGGTCGGGGTACTTTTCCACCATGGCCCGCACGGCACCCAGCGTGACCAGATGCTCGCCGCCCAGCAGGAGCGGGAACTTGCCATCGTGCAGGATCTCTGCCGCGCGGCTCTGGATGTCGGCCAGTGCGCTCTCGCTGGAGCCGAAGCAGAGCTCCAGATCGCCGCTGTCGAAGATGTCAAAATCGGTCAGGTCGGCGTTCTGGTAGGGGCTGTAGGTCTCCAGACCGTAGCTTTCGTGCCGGATGGCAGCCGGGCCGAACCGGGCCCCCGGGCGGTAGCTGGTGGTGGAATCGTAGGGGGCACCGTACAGCACGATGCTGGCGGCACGGTAGCTGCTGTCGCAGCCGATAAAGGTTTCAACGTTGGGGTAAAGCATCAGTGTTCCTCCACTTCCCGCAGCATCTCCTCCAGAAAAGCCGGCAGGTAGAATGCTCCGATATGCAGTTTGGTGGTGTAGTACCGGGTGCGCATGTTCAGGGCCTTCCAGGCGGTTGCATCCAGATCATCGATGGGGTGGTACTTCTTGCTGGCAAAGCCGAACAGCCAGTAGCCCGCCGCAAAGGTGGGGATGTGGGCCTGATACACCCGGCTGATGGGGAAGGTGGAAGCAATGCGCTTGTGGCTGCGCTGCATGGCGCTGGCATCCTCGGCGTAGAAGGGGCTGCCCTGCTGGTTGACCATGATGCCGTCCTCTTTCAGGGCGTTGAAGCAGCTGCCGTAGAACTCACGGGTGAACAGGCCCTCGCTGGGGCCGAAGGGGTCAGAGGAGTCCACGATGATGAGGTCGTACTCCTCCTCGCACTGGCGGATGAACTTGAGGGCGTTCTCAAAATAGATGTGCACCCGGCGGTCATCCATCCGGCAGGCGTTGCCGGGCAGGTAGGCGCGGCAGGCCTCCACCACCTGGGGGTCCATCTCCACCAGGTCGATGCGCTCCACCCGGTCGTAGCGGGTCAGCTCCCGCACCACGCCGCCGTCGCCCGCGCCGATGACAAGGATATCCTTTGCCTCCCGGTGCACGGCCATGGGCACGTGGACGATCATCTCGTCGTAGATGAACTCGTCCCGCTCGGTCAGCATCACATTGCCGTCCAGTGTGAGCACCCGGCCAAACTCGGGCGTTTCAAAAATATCAATGCGCTGATAATCGCTCTGCTTGGAGTAGAGCTGCTTGTTCACCCGGATGCTGTGCTTCACATCGGGGGTGTGAAATTCCGAAAACCAAAACTCCATCTGTTTTCCCTCCTTATGCCAGAACGTTCAGGTGCAAAATATCAGGGTCCTCAGGGCCGGTCATGCTGCAGCCCTTGGCCTTGGCGTACTCGATATAGTTCAGGATCTCCTTGGTGATGCGCTCGCCGGGGGCCAGAATGGGGATGCCCGGCGGGTAGCACATGACGAACTCGCTGCACACCATGCCCTCGGTCTCCCGCAGGGGCAGGCTCTTTTTGGGGGCATAGAAGGCCTCCTGCGGGCTGGCAGCCACCACGGGGTCGATGTATTCCTGGCTCAGCAGGCCGGTGCCGTCGGTGTGGTAGCGGCGCTTGATCTCGGCCAGAGCGCTGACCAGCCGCTCGATCTCCTGGGGGCGGTCGCCGATGGAGAGGTAGGCCAGGATGTTGCCGATGTCGCCGAACTCGATCTGGATGTCGTACTCGTCCCGCAGGATGTCGTAGACCTCGATGCCGGCAAGGCCGATGTCCAGCGTGTGGACGCTGAGCTTGGTGGTGTCAAAGTCAAAGACAGAGTTGCCGTTGCACAGCTCCTTGCCAAAGGCATAGTACCCGCCCACGGCGTTGATCTCCTCGCGGGCGTACTCGGCCATATCGGCCACCTGATGGAACACCTGCCGCCCCCGCAGGGCAAGGTTGCGGCGGGAGATGTCCAGACTGGACATGAGCAGGTAGCTGCCGGAGGTGGTCTGGGTCAGGTTGATGATCTGCCGCACATAGCCCTGATGCACATTGGGCCCGATGAGCAGCAGGCTGCTCTGGGTCAGGCTGCCGCCGCTCTTGTGCATGGAGACCGAGGCCATATCGGCCCCCGCTGCCATGGCGGAAACGGGCAGGCCGTTGCCAAAGTAAAAGTGGGTGCCGTGGGCCTCGTCGGCCAGGCAGAGCATCCCGGCCTCGTGGGCCATCTTCACGATGGCGCGCAGGTCGGAACAGATGCCGTAGTAGGTGGGGTTGTTCACCAGAACGGCCACGGCGTTGGGGTGCTCCTTGATGGCCTTGGCCACCTGCTCCCGCTTCATGCCCAGACTGATTCCGAGGCGGTTGTCCACCTCCGGGTTGACGTAGACCGGCACCGCACCGCAGAGCACCAGCGCGTTCAGCACGCTGCGGTGCACGTTGCGCGGAAGGATGATCTCATCCCCGCGCTTGCAGGCGGTCAGCACCATGCTTTGTACCGAGCTGGTCGTGCCGCCCACCATTAAAAAGGCGTGTGCCGCGCCGAACGCATCGGCGGCCAGCTCCTCGGCCTCGCGGATGACCGAAACCGGGTGGCAGAGATTGTCCAGCGGCTTCATGCTGTTGACGTCCACGCCGACGCACTGCTGGCCCAGAAACGCGGTCAGCTCCGGGTTGCCGCGGCCCCGCTTGTGGCCGGGCACATCAAAGGGCACCACCCGCATTTTGCGGAACTGTTCCAGCGCTTCATAGATGGGCGCACGGTTCTGGTTCAGCCGGAACCGTGTTCGGTTCTCACTCATGTTTTTCCTCCGTCCCTGATCCCGATGCAAACAAAAAAGCGCAAGTACCGCACAAAAAGTGCAGACTTGCGCTTTGAAAAGCATTTGAATGCGCCGCCAAAGACCCCCGGAAGAAACACCAGAGTACAAAGGCCGCTTCGCATGATTCAAAAAAAGACGGGGTTATGAGAGTCTATATAGCAATTCTGCTTTTACTGCTCTTTATTGACCGTTTCACAAGTCTGCACACTGACTGCGCAATTTCATGGTTGTAAAGGAACCAACTTATAAAATTTGAGCTTTAATGGCGGCTGTGCCGCCGGTCGGCAGTGGACCCGGCTGTCCGTATGGCCTTAGCCCCGCTGGGCGGTCCATGGTAAATTGCTTTGAAAAGACTCTGCCATGCTTTGTCTCTCAAAATCAAATGTGATTTTATCATGCACAGAAAGCATTGTCAATGATTTTTTTGAAGAAAAATTTAAAAAATCAATGCACAGAGTACCAACCTGAATACCGTTGCAAAATATTATGATGCACGGTACACGATGGTTACTACGGTTCTTATTGTTCTGCTGATCCTTGCACTGCTGGAGATCGTCCTGCTGAACGGTGCCGCAGCTGTTCGAATCCACCCTCGAGAGCGAGACTTAAGATGCCGGGCAAAACAAAAGAACCAGCGTAATTTCTACGCTGGTTCTTTTGGTGGGCGCGGGTGGATGTCGCGAACCGCGCAGGGGCTTTTTTGCCCGCCGGACTATTCGGCAGGCCGATGCTGTTCGAATCCACCCGCCCAGTGAGTCTGGCTTTGCAGCAAAACAAAAACCTCAGCGTACTTTTATACGTTGAGGTTTTTTGGTGGAGCGAAGCAACCCAAATCCGAACCATTGCCCTCTGGGGCATCTTTGGCGGCGATTTCATCGAAAGTGATGGTTTTTGTGCCGTCTTTGTAGTTGAATGTAATCAAAACTTTTTCATCATAGAGATAAACAGCGTTCACGAATGTATTGATAAGCGTTTCCCGGTGGCTTTTCACGTTCGGGTCGAGCTTGCGGAACCGGGTCAGCCAGAACCGAACCTGATTTTCACTCAACCGAGGCCGAGCGATTTTTTCTTCGGCAATCCGAACCTCAAGTTCTTTCTGCTGGGCTTCCAGCTTTTCCAAACGCGATTTGGTGGAGTTGGTCAGCACACCCGCTTGGATAGCGTTCAGCATATTCTCAATGCCCTTCTCCACCTCGCGCATCTGCTTTTCCAGCAAAGGGAGCGTGGTGTTTTCCTGATCCTGCAACTCCATCACTTCCGCAACGATGGCATCAATCACGGCATCGTCCTGAATCAGCTTCATGGTTTCAGCTATGACCAAATCTTCCAGCCACTCTTTACGGACGGTCTTTTTCTTGCAGGTCTTGAAACGCTTCGCGGTGGCGCACTTATAATAATGATGAACGACCTTGTTTCTACCCGTACCGCACTCGCCGAACATCATTGCACCGCACATTCCGCAGAACAGCTTGGTGGTGAGCAGATAATCATCCTCGGCCTTGTGGCGGGCAGGAGCACGGCTGTTCTTTTTGATTTTCAGCTGCACTTCCTCAAACAAGTCCTTGTCCACGATGGCCGGGATGCTGTCGGGCATCACAATGTCCTTGAAGTGGTTTTCTCCGATGTACCGCTTATTCGTCAACAGCTTCTGAACACTGTTGTAGGTGAACTTCTGGTTGCGGTTGGTGGTCACGCCGCTGTCGTTCAGCCAGTTCATCAGCTCTTTCATAGTTGCGCCATCGTTGTACCGCTGAAAGGCTTCCACCACAAAGGGGGCTTTCAGTGGGTCAATTTGAAAGAACTTTTCCTCGTCCACCTTGAAGCCAATGGGAATCGTGCCGCCGTTGTACTTGCCCTTCAGAACATTCTCGGTCATGCCGCGCACAACTTTTTCAGAAAGTTCTGCCGAGTAGTATTCAGCCATGCCCGTGAGCATACTCTTGACCATAATACCCGCAGGGCTGTCCGAGATAGGCTCCGTGGCAGATACCAGCTTGACATGATTTCGTTCCAACTGATACTCATAGTGGGCCGAATCATAGCGGTTTCGGGCAAAACGGTCAAGCTTCCAGACCAGCACAATGTCAAACAGCCGTTTTTCGCTGTCCTTGATCATCTGCTGGAAGTCCGGGCGGTTATCGGTTTTGGCGGAAAGGGCACGGTCAATGTAGTGTTTGACCACGGTAATGCCGTTCTTTTCGGCGTAGGCCGTACATTCACGAATCTGCCCTTCGATGGATTCTTCGCGCTGGTTATCGCTGGAATAGCGGGCGTAAATCACGGCGGTCATGCAAACACCCCTTTCACTTCATTCTCCGCAGGCGGCGCACAAGGTCGGATGCGCTGTACAGCACACGAGCCACCGAAACAGCATCCCCGCCCACAATGTAGAACACCGAGTAGTTGTCCACCAGCATCTGCCGCAGCCCTTGAGTGCGCTCCGGCTCACTTTCCACTAGCGCACAGCGCTCTGGCAGGATGTTCAGGGATTGGATGGCTTCTGCAATACGATTATACTGCCCCATAGCCGTGTCAGGCTCCAGCAGACGGTCAGCAATATAGCTGTAAATCTGCTCCATATCGCTGAGGGCTGCACGAGAAATTTTCACGTCATACTGCTTCATCTGTGCTGTTCCCTGAACTGTGCGAATGCGCTTGCCGCATCCACGGTATCACCGTTCTGAATTTCCTTAATGCCTACCTGCAAGGCTGCATGAAGCTGATCATCGGTCATGGTGTCAGCATTCAGAGCCGCAGGAGCTTTCGGCAGGGACAGAGAAAAGGGGATGCCGCCAGTCAGGGTGATCTGGCGCAGGTACATATCAATGGCGGTTGCCATCGGGATGCCGAGCTGCTTCAGCACATCCTCGGCCTGCTGCTTGACGGTAGGGTTCACACGGAGATTGAGCGTCATTGTTTTTTCCATGGTTATCACCTCGGATTTATTGTAACGTATTTTGCGTTGCAAGTCAATTCGAGGTGAACGCGCAAATGAAATTCTCCATATCGCACAATATATTCATCGTTAAATTGTTCAAAGCGCGGGATATTCACCCTCTATAATAAATTCTTGGAGTGTGCCTAGCTTTTGCTGAGTAGTAAGTTTGAATATTATCTCTCTTGGCTGCGACCATGGCAGACTGGAAGTTTAACCTTCAATAAACTATTTACTGTACAATTCTTTTAGAATACACCAAAGATTCATTATCACACCAACGCCACCAACAAGTGCAATGAGAATCCCTGCAACTACTGTAAGGCGAACATTTTGATTAAAGGCATACCATAAAAAATTAGTGTCCGCACAAAGTATAAGCAAAATTCCAACAATAAATATGCTTACCGATACGATTGCTGTAAGAATTTTTTTCATGTTACACTCTCCTTTGTGTATCACTGTTATTCTCCGAGAAAGTTCGACTCACATCCCTATGATAGTGAACACATCATTCGTTTCAAAACACTTTGCTGCCCAAGGAACTGCTTCTGCAATAATCTCTTTGCAAGTACATCCATCCGATTGACTTTTTGTTAAAATATTATCCCATTGTACTTTTGTAACGATTGTTATTCCATAAAAGTCAAACTCTGGAATCACTTCAAGAATCAGATCTGAAACATGGCGGCTATTCCATACTTCATCACTGATGCTAATAGATGTGTCAAGCCAGCACTTGTCATGATACTGCCCTTGTTGAAATTCCAAGTAGCAGCTGCTGTGTGAGGCTTTTCTTTGATCTTCGTCAATAAAATACTTCAAATTAGTTCACCCGTATTAGCAGATAGCTGTGGTCATCGCTATGTACTACAAGCGGAAAAGTTATATCAAATCCCATTGATCGTTAGCAATTCAACCCATCACAGTAACCATCTGGAAGTATTGATACTGATATTCGTCTTCTAATACAGCCTGCATCTCTTCCATGTATAACGGGTCTTTCAACAGTTTGAGATGAAATGCTCGCTCTCTCCAAAGTCGGACTCCAATTTCAGGGAAAAGATATTCCGTTCCCAGTTGCAAGTCCTTTTCGTTGCAAACAACGTTGTCCTTTTTCATTAAGCTATCAATAATACACTCGGCGGTTGTATTAAACATATCCAGCCCGAACAATTTTATTGATGCCACTTTAGACAACTCTCTCTGGATGCCGATTTCAGTAGCTTTTCCGTTCCGATACTGCACCAGAAAGAACGAATCATTATCCATATATCGTCCTGTTATCAAATTAGGATCACCAGTTTCAGCACAACGCTCCATTTGCATTGCTTCATCAGAAGAATTCGACCACTGTTTCTTCATTTGTAGAAGAGCATTTTCTAGCTCATCTGGTGCCATACCTAATTTTAATTGTCCAATTCCAATATGTGGTATAATAATTATCTCTTTCATAACAAAACCTTATACCAAAAAGGTAAACCACACAAATGCAGCAGTTGCACATATCATCAGAACCAGTAGTATCGTACTTGCAAGTTTCTTCTCAATGGAAACTTTCTGATTTTCGCATAGGACAATCTGCTGAAGATTGTGAAATTTGGCTTCGCTGACATTTCCATTTAATGCTTTCCATGCAGTGCAGCGATCTGTAACCAGCAAAAAATCGGACAGCATTTCCATAAAGATGACAGCGAAAAATGCCAGAGAAAAGAACCACATCCCATTCCATTGAAGTTCTGTCAACACCCTCTGAAGGCTTGAAGGCTTTAATGACACTAACGAAATAATGTAAATCAACGTGTTGCAGAATTCTCTTGCTAATGGCCCTTTTTGTTTAAGAAAATCCATTTTCAACCCTTTCCTTACAAACGGAGTGACTTAACCACCAATAGCCTGATAGTAATCCGTTTTAGAACGAATCAAAGAACCGTTTGACTTGTATTCTTTGACAGTTTGATGGTAGCAATATTTTCGAAATATGTGTTCTATTTTTTCTGCATTGGAATCACCTCATATCAAGTTTGAATTCATATTCTATGCGTCAAATTGTGACTGATTTCAATGATTTTTTTGGTGATGACTAAGATGTTTTATTTAGCTCATTTCGTCCGATGCGGTAAATCTTCTTGTCTTGTTCTCCTACTTCAACAATAAGTTCATTTTTATTGTGATGAACTATTACTGGAATATAGCTATCGGAATTTTCCACCATCAAACATGTGACTCCATTCGTCCATTCACTGTTCAATTCCTTTGATAGCATGGAAATGATTTCTTCTTTCGTCATTTTGATTAATGAATAACCTCCATTTTGTACACTCCCCCAGGAGCTTTTGCTTAGTCAACGTTGCTCACACTGCGTTTGTGACAGCTTTTTTGAAAAAAGTTCAAAATCTTGTCAGCTTTGGACGCTTCAACGAAAAAGTGTCCACACATTTGTAAATAATTACAAGCGTGTGGGCAAAAATTCAGCCAGTTAGGAAATGCTCTCTGCAATTTTTAGAATCTCTTCACGCGGTATCTTTCCAATGATCGTATGTGATATGCCATCTTTCTCCCATACTAGCACATATCTTGTACGGCCTCCGCTATTGTTTGTTCCGAGTGTGGCATCGGCTGTTCCAACTTAACCTCGTTCTAAATAAACCGTCTGGCGGTATCTAACTGATTAACATTTCAACAAAGAAGCTGTGGTTGGAGCCTCCCAAAAACCGTCTTTGCGGTAGTAACGCCTCACCAATCCACAGCACCCTGAAACTATTGTAGTATTCCGCTGGAGAGCGGTCTATAAATACTACTATTTTATTATACGAGGTAACGCCTATGAACAACACGATTCCTTTTCACTCCGCAACCCATGCTCCGCAGATCACGGTGGATGTGAACATCCTGACCATGCTGAAACAGGCGGCATCCTGCCTGACCGAAATGGCAAGCGAGAATGTCTACCTTGCCGCCATCGGCCCGGACATGGAACTGACCATTATCATGGAGGAGGATGCCCCTTCCATTCTGCCTTGTTTTGACGAGGACGATGCCCTGATTTCCGTAAAGGGTGCACCGCTGTTTATCAGCTACAATCCGGCGCAGGTCCTCAAGCTGGCAGGCAAGCGGTACCTGACCGGCCCGGTCATCTTCTACCGCACCGATGGGCACAGTACCATCGTGTCCCTGACAGTGGAGGACATTTATCGCTTTCAGACCTATCTGGAAAGCCACAGCACCACCCTGATGGCGGATGGTCAGAAGCTGACCTGCATCTGCATCGACTGAGGTGTGAATGGAACAGAATGAAAACACCCTGTCGGTGCTGAAAATTGCACCGGGACAGCATCCACAGCAGGTCGAGATCGATAACGACCTGAAGGCTTTGCAACAGGCGGTGGGCGGTTCCATCGGCGCAAGCTATCCCTTTGCCGACCCGGTTGCCATCGTCTACAACGATGATGGCAAACTCATGGGACTGCCGTTGAACCGCGCCCTTCGGGATGAGAATGGGCAGATGTACGATGCCGTTGCCGGGACTTTTCTGGTGGTAGGTCTGGGCGAGGAGGATTTTGCATCCCTGACCCCGGAACTGGCACAGAAGTACGAGCAGCTTTTTCATCAGCCGGAAGCCTTTTTGAAATTGGGCAACCGTCTGCTGGTGCTGCCGGTGCCTGATGAACCTCCGGCGGAAAAACCCCGCACCAAGCCCCCGGCAGAGCATGACCGCTAAAATCACCCTGCTGCATGGGAGGTGATGACAGTGCAGGAAGAAATCGAACAGAAATCATTCAACCTGATGATCTCCACCACGAAATTGTCTGCCCGGACTGTCCTGCGGGCGATAAAAGCAGCGCTTCGGCTGTACCAGTCCAAGGCATCCCAAGGCAAGCAGAGCGTCCGCACCCTTCTGCGGCAAAACCGGGGTGTGTCCAGCGTGGAGATCAGCAAGACCGGCATCCGTGGGCTGGAACGCTATGCCAAAAAGTACGGCATCGACTACGCCATCCGCAAGGACACCTCCGAAGTGCCGCCCCGGTATCTGGTCTTTTTCAAAGCCCCGGACACAGAAGCCTTCCATTCGGCTTTCAAGGAATATTCGGCATCCCTGCTCAACAAGGACAAACGCCCCTCGGTTCTGGCACGATTGCAGGAGCTGGTGCAGGCGGCGGCAGAACTCCCCGGCAAAGTCCGGCACAAGGAACAGGAGCGTGGGCTGTGACCACGAAAAAGCTGACAAAGCTGCTGGCACTGTATCTGCCCTATATTTTACTAGGACTGGTGGCAACTAACTTTGGTGAAGCATGGAGACTTGCCGAGGGCAAAGAGCTGGGCGATAAAATCATGTCCATGATGGGCACCATCCCGGTGGCGTTTGCAAACCCTCTGCCCAGCCTGCATCCGCTGGATTTGCTGGTGGGGCTGTGCTGCGGCGCAGGGTTACGGCTGGCGGTCTATCTGCGTGGCAAAAACGCCAAAAAGTACCGCCACGGCATGGAATACGGCTCTGCCCGGTGGGGCAATGCCAAGGACATTGAACCGTTTATGGCACCCAAGTTTTCCGACAACATCATCCTGACCAAAACGGAACGGCTGATGATGTCCAACCGCCCGCCTGACCCCAAGAATGCCCGGAACAAAAATGTGCTGGTGGTGGGCGGCTCCGGCAGCGGCAAGACCCGGTTTTGGCTGAAGCCGAATCTGCTTCAGTGCCACAGTTCCTATGTCGTCACCGATCCGAAAGGTAGTATCGTGGTCGAGTGCGGGAACGCACTTCTGAAGAACGGCTACAAGCTAAAAATCCTGAATACCATTAACTTTTCCAAGAGTATGCACTACAACCCCTTCGCCTATGTCCACAGCGAAAAGGACATTCTGAAACTGGTCACGACCTTGATGACCAACACCAAGGGCGAAGGGTCCGGTGGAGACCCGTTCTGGGAAAAATCCGAAAGACTGCTTTTGACTGCCCTGATTGCCTATCTGCATTATGAAGCCCCGGTGGAGGAGCAAAATTTCGCCACCCTGCTGGAAATGCTGAACACCATGCAGGTGCTGGAGGACGATGAGGAATACCAAAATCCGGTGGATCTGCTGTTTGAGGAACTGGCAAAAAAGAAGCCCAACAGCTTTGCCGGTCGGCAGTACAAACTTTACAAGCTGGCTGCCGGCAAGACCGCAAAATCCATCCTCATTTCCTGTGGTGCCAGATTAGCCCCCTTCGATATCCAAGAGTTGCGGGACCTTACCATGTACGATGAACTGCAACTGGACACGCTGGGCGATAAGAAAACAGCGCTGTTCCTCATCATGTCGGACACGGATTCCACCTTCAACTTCCTCATCAGCATGGTCTACACCCAGCTTTTCAATCTGCTGTGCGATAAAGCAGATGATGTGTACGGCGGTAAGCTGCCCATCCATGTACGGTGCCTCATTGATGAATGCGCCAACATCGGGCAGATCCCCAATCTGGAAAAGTTGGTGGCGACCATCCGCAGCCGTGAGATCTCCGCCTGCCTTGTTTTGCAGGCGAGAAGCCAGTTGAAAGCCATCTACAAAGACAATGCGGACACCATCGTGGGCAACATGGATTCTCAAATTTTTCTGGGCGGCAGCGAGCCTACCACCCTGAAAGATCTTTCAGAGATGCTGGGCAAAGAGACCATCGACGCGTTCAACACCTCAGACACCCGTGGCAACAGTCCCAGCTATGGCACCACGTTCCAGAAGATGGGGCACGAATTATTGAGCCGGGACGAGCTGGCGGTGCTGGACGGCGGCAAGTGCATTTTGCAGTTGCGTGGTGTCAGACCGTTTCTTTCTGACAAGTACGACCTGACCCAGCACCCCAATTACAAGCTGACTTCCGACTACGACCCCAAAAACACCTTTGAAATTGAAAAATATCTGAACCGAAAAGAAAAGATCCACCCCGGTGATGAGTTCATCGTGGTGGACGCTGATTCGCTCCCGTCTGCCTGACCCGGTAGGCGGTTTTATTTTACCCAGACCAGAGAGGTACACCGGCAAATCCACTTCTGCCGCAGTTCGTGGCTCAAAAATGTACGATTTCAGGTGTGTACGGACGGTCTACAGCTTTCATTTATAAAGGAGAAACGACTATGGAATTCTTTAACTCTGCTATTGAAGTTCTTCAGACTCTGGTTGTCGCTCTGGGTGCCGGTCTCGGCGTGTGGGGTGCTATCAATCTGCTGGAGGGTTATGGCAACGACAACCCCGGCTCCAAGTCTCAGGGCATGAAGCAGCTCATGGCTGGCGGCGGCGTTGCTCTGGTCGGCATTACCCTGATTCCCCTGCTGAGCGGTCTGTTCGGCTAAGAGCCGCAGGCGGGTTTATCCCGCCTGTACATACGCAATCGCTCTATCTCTGCTGTGGATAACAGCCCTTTATCATAAGGAGCGTGCGGTACGAATCTTCACCCATCCATGAAAGGCGGTTCTATTATGCAGTTTTTGACCCACATTATTTTTCTCCTGAACCTTCTCAAGACCCTCATCAACCACTTCAGCTAAGGCGGTGACTGAATGGAAACCGTTCTCAAAGCCATTGCCGACTGGATCAAAGGCATCCTGACGGCAGGCATTATGTCAAACCTTTCCGGTCTGTTCGACGATGTGAACACCCAAGTAGGCAACATCGCACAGCAGGTGGGCACCAAGCCCTCCAGCTTTGAGCCGCGGGTGTTCGCCATGATCGAAGCCCTTTCCCGGAACGTGGTGCTGCCCATTGCGGGCATCATCCTGACCTTCATCGCCTGTTATGAACTCATCGAGATGATCACCCAGCACAACAACATGGCGCAGTTTGAGCCTGCCCTCATCATGCGCTGGATATTTAAGACCGCTATTTCGGTATGGCTCATCAGCAATACTTTTGACATCGTGATGGCGGTCTTTGACCTGACCCAGAAGGTAGTGTCCGATTCCAGCGGCATCATTGCCGGAAATACCCATGTCAACGACATTGGTTTGTCGATGCTGCAATCCAGCCTGATGCAGATGGACGTCGGCCCCCTGTTCGGGCTTTTCCTGCAAAGTTTCTTCATCGGCATCACCATGCGGATATTGAGCATCATTATTTTTGTCATCGTGTACGGAAGAATGATCGAGATCTATTGCATGGTGAGCCTTGCACCCATCCCCATGGCAACATGGGGCAACCACGAGCAGAGCCACATGGGGCAGAACTATCTGAAATGCCTGTTCGCATTGGGCTTTCAGGGCTTTCTCATCCTCATCTGCGTGGCAATTTATGCCGTGCTGATCCAGAGCGTGGCGATTTCCGGGGATGCCATCAACTCCATTTGGAGCATTGTGGGCTACACCGTTCTGCTCTGTTTCAGCCTGTTCAAAACCAGCTCCGTGACGAAATCCGTCCTCGGAGCGCACTAAAGGAGGTGCTTTATTGGCTGCGTATATCTCTGTGCCCCGTGATTTGACCAAGGTTAAATCTAAAGTGGTATTCAACCTGACCAAACGGCAACTGCTTTGTTTCGGCACAGCGGCTCTCATTGGAGTGCCGCTGTTTTTTGTTCTCCGGGACTCCGGCGGCAACACTGCCGCCACCCTCGGCATGATGGCGGTGATGCTGCCAGCGTTTTTTCTTGGGATGTACGAAAAAAACGGTCAGCCCATGGAAAAGCTGCTGTCGTACTATGTGCAGTCCCGGTTTGTCCGCCCGAAGATTCGCCCCTACAAGACCAACAACTACTATGCGATTTTGATGAAGGGAGGCATGACCTATGATTCCGTTTTGGAAAAAGACCGGTAAGCGCAGCAAGCCGCAGTCTGCGCAGAAGCGCAGGCAGAACGCAAAGGCTGCTGTGCCCCGGACCGCCCAGCAGTCCATCCCCATGCAGCGGATGTTTGAGGACGGCACCTGCCGTGTCCGTCCCGGCTACTACACCCGCACCATCCAGTATCAGGACATCAATTACCAGCTCGCCCAGCAGGAGGACAAGACCGCCATTTTCGAGGAATGGTGTTCCTTCCTCAACTTTTTCGACAGCTCCATCAAATTTGAACTGTCCTTTGTGAACATGGCAACCGACAGCACCGAGTTTGAGAAAAGCATCCGCATTCCGTTCCAGAAGGACGGCTTTGACGATGTTCGTGCCGAGTATTCCCAGATGCTGCGCCAGCAGCTTGCCAAGGGCAATAATGGTCTGACCAAGACCAAATTCATCACCTTTGGTGTGGAGGGCGAAAGCATGGCACAGGTCAAGCCCCGGCTCGACCACATCCAGAACGATCTGCTGAACAACTTTCACCGGCTGGGTGTGCAGGCAAAGCCCCTGAATGGTGTCCAGCGGCTGAAACTCATGCACGATATGTTCAACATGGACGGTGCCAGCAAGTTTCATTTCGACTGGAAAGACCTTGTGAAAAGCGGGCTGTCCGTGAAGGATGCCATTGCGCCCACCGCCTTTGCTTTCAAGAACAGCCGTACCTTCCAGATGGGCGGCATCTATTGCGCCGCCAGCTTTCTGAGCATCACGGCCTCCGACATCAGCGACCAGCTTTTGAAGGATTTTCTGGATATGGATTCGTCCCAGATCGTCACCATGCACATCCAGTCCGTTGACCAGAACAAGGCCATCAAAACGGTCAAGCGCACCATCACCGAACTCGATAGATCAAAGATCGAGGAGCAGAAAAAAGCCATCCGTGCCGGATATGATATCGACATCATTCCGTCGGATTTGGCGACCTACGGCAGGGATGCAAAGGCGCTTTTGAAGGAATTGCAGAGCCAGAACGAGCGGATGTTCCTCGTCACTTTTCTGGTGCTGAACACCGGGCGCACGGAGCAGGAGCTGGAAAACAACGTCTTTCAGGCATCCAGTATTGCCCAGAAGCACAACTGCAACCTGTGCCGACTGGACTTCCAGCAGGAGCAGGGTCTGATGAGCAGCCTGCCGCTGGCTGACTGCCAGATCGAGATTCAGCGAGGGCTGACCACCAGCAGCACGGCTATCTTCATCCCGTTTACCACGCAGGAATTGTATCAGTCCGGTAAGGAAAGCCTGTATTATGGCCTGAATGCCCTGTCCAACAACCTGATCATGGTGGACCGGAAGAAGCTGAAGAACCCCAATGGCCTGATTTTGGGTACTCCCGGCTCTGGCAAAAGTTTCTCGGCAAAGCGAGAGATCACCAACGCTTTTCTGGTGACGGATGATGATATTATCATCTGCGACCCGGAAGCAGAATACGCTCCGCTGGTGGAGCGTCTGCATGGGCAGGTTATTCACATCGGTCCCGCCAGCACCCAGTATATCAACCCCATGGACATCAACAGCAATTACAGCGAGGAGGACAATCCGCTGGCATTGAAAGCTGACTTTATTCTTTCTCTGTGTGAGCTGGTGGTGGGCGGCAAAGAGGGCTTGCAGCCGGTAGAAAAGACGGTCATTGACCGCTGTGTTCATGTGGTCTACCGCAAGTATTTCGAGAATCCCACCCCAGAAAATATGCCGCTGTTGGAAGATCTGTACAACGCCCTGCTGACGCAAGATGAACCGGAAGCCCGCCATGTGGCGGCTGCGCTGGAAATCTACGTCAAGGGCAGTCTGAACATTTTTAACCACCACACCAACGTGGATATTAATAACCGCATCGTCTGCTTTGATATCAAGCAGCTTGGCAAGCAGTTGAAAAAACTCGGTATGCTCATCGTGCAGGATGCCGTATGGGGGCGTGTGACCGCCAACCGCAGTGCCGGAAAATCCACCCGGTACTATGCAGACGAATTCCACCTTTTGCTGAAAGAAGAGCAGACTGCGGCCTATTCTGTGGAGATCTGGAAGCGTTTCCGCAAGTGGGGCGGCATCCCGACAGCCCTAACGCAGAACGTCAAAGATCTGCTGGCAAGTCCCGAAGTATCGAATATTTTTGAGAACTCGGACTTTGTGTATATGCTCAATCAGGCGAACGGTGATAGGCAGATCCTCGCAAAGCAGCTCAACATCTCTCCCCATCAGCTTTCTTATGTGACCCACTCCGGCGAAGGCGAGGGACTGCTGTTTTTCGGCAACGTGATCCTGCCCTTTGTTGACCACTTCCCGAAAGACCTTGAACTCTACCGCATCCTCACGACCAAACTCAACGAGATCTCGGAGGGCACACAGAAATGAGCAATCCGAAGCTGAACATCAAGGAGGAAACCTCAACCAAAAAGACCCGTTCTCCCCCGAAGAAAACGAGGGTGGAGCAGTCGGTGCCCAAAAAGAAAAAGCTGAAAACCGATGCAGATAAAGCTGCGGAAAAGGCACAGCATCTGCGGTTTGGCAAGGCGGAACTGACCCCGGACGAGTTGAGCCGTTTGAGCAAGGCACAGAAGCGGGAAATGTACGCCGCCCATGCCGCCCGGTCTGCGGTGCACCGGGAGGTTGACCAGTACGAGGATGACAATGTGGGCACGCAGGCTTTGAGCGAGGGCGAAAAGGCGGCTGGAAGTGTCCGGGATATTTCCAAGAGCCGTTACGCCAAAAAGCTGAAAAAGAAAGCCAAGATGCAGGGCAAGAAAGGCACCAAAACCGCAAAATCTTCTGCACAGGAGCCAACTGCGGCACAAGATACAGGCGCATCCGGCACCGGCAAGGGTGGCTCCAACTGGCTTTCACGCTGGAAACAGCGGCAAGAAATCCACAAAAGCTACTATGCCGCCGCCCGGTCCGGCACAGCGGCGCAGACCGCAGGCGGTAAGGCTGCATCCAATGGCGCATCTGCTGCCCGATCCGGCGTGGAACAGGCGGTGGAGAAAGGCAAAACTGCCGTCAGCACCGCTGTAAAGGGGCTGATGAATGCCGCCAAGAGCAACGCACACGTTCTGGTGATCGTGGGCGTTTTTCTTTTGCTCATCCTCATGGTGATGTCGGGCTTTTCCTCCTGCGGAATCCTCTTTTCCGGCGGTACGCAGGTGTCCGGGCAGACCATGTACTCTGCCGAGGACCGGGACATCCGGGGCGCAGAACAGGACTACAAGAAGCTGGAAAAGGAGCTGGATAAAAAGATCAAGCGCACTCCCACCGACCACCCCGGCTACAACGAGTACCAGTACCATCTTGACCCCATCGAGCATGACCCATGGCAGCTCACTTCGTTCCTGACCACCTTGTATGATGACTACACCCGCAGCGAGGTACAGGGAAAACTGAAGGAGACCTTCAAAAAGCAGTACAAACTGACCACATGGGTGGAGGTACAGATACGGTACAAGACCGTTTGGGTCATCAGCCCGGCAGGAATCCCGGTTCCCACGCAGGTGCCCTATGAGTACCGCATCTTCCACACCAAGCTGGTCAATCGTGGCTTGGAGGTGGTCATCCGGGAAGAATTGGATGCTGACCAATGGAAACGGTACGAGATCTTTCAGGATACGCTGGGCGGCAGACCTTATCTTTTTAATGGAGGCTTGCCGCCCGGTGGCTCGGATGGCTCCGGCACACCGGGCATCGACTATCAGATTCCGGCAGAAGCCCTGACGGATGAGGAGTTCGCCGCCATCTACAAGGAAGCTCAAAAGTATGTTGGTACGCCCTATGTGTGGGGTGGTTCTACCCCGGAAACAGGGTTTGATTGCAGCGGTTATGTCTGCTGGGTCTACAACCAGAACGGCTACAATGTGGGGCGCACCACCGCCAACGGCTTGTGGAACAAAAGCCAGCATATTTCCGAAGCCGAAGCAAAGCCCGGAGATTTGGTCTTTTTCAAAGGCACCTACGACACCCCCGGCATGAGCCATACCGGGATCTATCTGGGCAATGGCATGATGGTCAGTGCCGGAGACCCTATCAAGTACGCAAACATTCACTCGTCCTACTGGGAGAAGCATCTCGCCGGATTCGGACGGCTTTCAAAATGATTGGAGGAGTTACTATGAGCGAAAAATCGGATAAGCTGCGGGCAATGCTGGAAAAAGAGAAGGAGCGCCGCATCAAGCTGAACAACCGCATCGAGATTTTGGAGCGGCGCATTCAGGAGGAGGATTCCGCCGAGGTCAACGAGATGGTGCGGACTGCAAAGGTCACGCCGGAACAGCTCGCCGCCCTGCTGCGGCAGTCGGCTGCCACCACCCCGAACCCGGCTGCGCTGTCTGCTGTGGGTGCAACTTTTGAGAAGGAGGTCGATGCAGATGAAGATTAAGAAACTGGGTGCGCTGCTGGTATCGGCGGCACTGTGCGCTGGCATGGCGGCTCCTGCCTTTGCCTTCGAGGGCGAAGCCGCCCCCGTGGAGCAGCCTATCCTGCCGGAGGTGGTGGAAAATGTAGTCACCGTCACGGACGAAACCTCTGGTGCCCTGACCCCGGAGGGCAATCTGACATTGGTGGACGATTACCACACCAATTATTCGGACGGCTCCGGGCAGCAGTTCATTACGCTGGTCAGCAAATCCGGCAACACGTTCTATCTGGTCATCGACCGCAACGCCAAGGGGCAGCAGACCGTCCACTTTATGAATCTGGTGGACGAAGCCGACCTGCTGACACTGATGGAGGAGGAAGAAGCGGACGCTTATACCGCCGAAAAAGAAGCGGCGGCGCAGGCGGAACAGGATCGGATGAAAGCCGAGGAGGAAGCCAAGAAAGCTGCGGAAGAAGCGGCGGCATCCGGCACGGAACAGCCCAAGGAAAACAAGGTCACAAAAATCGCATCCGGCTTTCTGGGCGTGGTGGTGCTGATTGCGCTGGCGGCAGGCGGCATTTTCTATGCTTTCACAAAGCAGAAGCAGAAAAAGCAGGCCGAAAAAGAAGCCCTTGACCCCGATGCAAACTACACCGAGGACAAGGGCGATTTTGAGATTCCGACCGATGTGCCGGACGAGGACGAAACCCCGGACGAGCAGGACACCGAACCCATCTGATTTTAAGGCGGCGTTTGCCGCCGTACATATTGCAATCAGAAACAGATTGGAGGGATTTTTATCGCAAAATTAGTCGTGGCGGAAAAGCCATCCGTCGCTATGTCCTATGCAAAAGTCCTCGGTGCCACCAACCGTCAGGATGGCTACCTTGAGGGAAACGGCTATCTGGTAAGCTGGTGCGTGGGACACTTGGTGGAGCTGGCACCGCCCAATGTTTATGATGCCAAGTATGTCAAGTGGAGCATCGCAGATTTGCCCATCCTGCCGCAAAAGTGGCAGTATCTGGTGTCTGTGTCCACCAAAAAGCAGTTTGGTATCCTGCAAAAGCTCATGCACCGCCCGGATGTGGACAGCATTGTGAACAGTTGCGACGCAGGGCGCGAGGGAGAACTGATCTTCCGCTTGGTGTACCAGCAGGCTGGGTGCAAAAAGCCCTTTTCCCGTCTGTGGCTGTCCAGCATGGAGGAATCTGCCATCCGGGAAGGCTTTGCCCACCTCAAACCGTCAACTGAATACGATGCGCTGTACAACGCAGCACTCTGCCGGGAACGCGCCGACTGGATGGTCGGCATCAATGCGTCCCGGCTTTTTTCGTGCCTGTACGGTCAACCGCTGGCGGTAGGGCGTGTTATGACCCCGGTGCTTGCCATGACGGTTGTCCGGGAAGCTGCCATTGCCGCCTTTGTGCCGGAAAAATTCTACACGGTTGCCCTGACCCTTGCGGACGGCGGCACCGCATCCAGCAAGCGGTTTGCCCAGAAAGCGGATGCCGAACTGCTGCTTTCCAAATGCCGAAAGGAGAGGCGTGCCACGGTGCAAAAGATGGAACGCAAGGAGAAATCCGAAAGCCCGCCGCAGCTCTATGACCTTACCGCATTGCAGCGGGATGCAAACCGTCTGTTTGGATTTACGGCACAGCAGACCTTGGATTATGCCCAAAGCCTTTACGAAAAACGGCTCATCACCTACCCCCGCACGGACAGCCGATTTTTGACGGAGGATATGGCGGCATCCCTGCCGGGGCTTGTGGCAGATACGGGCGGGGCGTTTGCCGTGGAGGAACCGGTTTCCATCCATGTGCAGCAGGTCATCAACGGCAGCAAGGTCACCGACCACCATGCGCTGCTACCCACGAAAAGCATGGCAAAAGCAGACCTTGCCGCCCTCCCTGCCGGGGAGCGGAATGTCCTGCGGCTGATTGCCACACGGCTGCTCTGTGCCGTGGGTGAGCCTTACTGCTATGCAGAAACCACGCTCACTACCATCTGTGCCGGGGAGAAGTTCTCCGCAAAGGGCAAGGTGGTGCTGTCCGAGGGATGGAAAACCATGGAGCGGAAAATGCTGGGCGAACTGCTTGGCAAGCAGAAAGAACCGGCGGTTCTGCCGGATGTGCAGGAGCAGAGCCAGTGCAGCGTTGCCGGTGTCGAACTGAAAGAGGGTCAAACGTCTCCGCCAAAGCATTTCACCGAGGACCTTCTACTTCATGCGATGGAAACCGCCAGTGCAGACAGTATGCCGGAGGGCGTAGAACGTCAGGGCATCGGCACCCCGGCAACGAGAGCCGCCACCATCGAAAAGCTGGTGCAGAAGGGCTTTCTGGAACGCAAGGGCACCAAGAAAACCAAGGTGCTGCTGCCCACGGATAAGGGAAAAGCCCTCATTACCGTAATGCCCGAAGAGATTCAGTCTGCGGATATGACGGCTGACTGGGAAGCGAAATTGCTACAAATCGAACGTAGCGAAATGGAGCCGAGTGAATTTATGACTGAGATCAATACGATGATTACCGAACTGGTAAAGAACACGGAAATGAAAAAAGGAGTGAATGCGCTTATGAAAAACAAGATTATTGGTATCTGCCCGAACTGCGGTGCAAATGTTGTGGAGCGTGAAAAGGGCTGGTTCTGCGAGAACCGGGAGTGCCGTTTCGTGCTGTGGAAGGACAATGCTTTTCTGAAACGGCTCGGCAAACGCATGGACGCTCATGTGGCGGACAAGCTGCTGCGGGATGGTCGGGTCCGCCTGAAGGACTGCAAGAGCGCCAAGGGCAAGACCTACAACGCCACCGTGCTGCTGTCCTGTGAAGCGGATGGCCGCAGTAAGTTCAGTCTGGAATTTGAGAATGGGGGCTGCTGATGGAGCAGAAAAAAGAAGCCGTCTACCTGATTAACGATGAACGCTATCTCCACCTCCGGGAAAACGGTGCAGGGGTCGGCTTTGCGACCTACAACAAGGTGACCGGTGAGCCGCTGGAAAGCGGGCAAATTTCGGAAAAGAACCTGCCGCCCGATGGACGAAACACTATCCCTGCCGCCCGGAACTGGTATCTGTTTGAACTTTCGGACGATGACCGCAAGGCCATCCAACAGGAAAGCGTAAAGATCCTCGAAAACATCCCGCAGGCGGGCATTGGCAGGCGGCGTATCTGGGAGCCTGAAACGCTGCCGAAGGATATTCGGCTCATCAACAGCCACTATGATGACCTCTATCGCATTCCAGATGGCGGCGTGATTCAGGTGGATTACCCGGATGGGCGCAGTTTTACGGCACGGGTGGAGCATCTGGATGATTATCACTTTGACATGGGCGGTCTAGGCAATGTGTTCCACATCTGCCAGTTTGCCGAAGTCATGGAACGAAACCATGCAGACTTCTACCCTGAAATTCAGACACAGGACGAGCAGGCCGCATGGGAACTGGGGGGCAAAGGTTATCTTGCCATCCAGTCCTGTGAGGATGGATGGGACTACACCATTTACCACAGCGATTTTTCCGTGATGGACGGCGGGCAGTTGGATGCCCCGGAACTGACCATTCAGGAAGCCCGTGAGCAGATTCTGGAAGCGCACCACATGGAAAAGGGGCGGCGGCTGTTGCAGGACTACGATGCCGTCATGAATAAAGTTGCGGAAGCCGAGGAACTGAGTGCAGACCATCGCCCTTCCACACTGGAAAAGCTGGCAGAACTGGCAAGTGATACGTCTGCGCCAAAATCGTCTGCACGGTCTGCGCCAGAACTGTGAGGTGGACAATGCAGCAAAAATGGAACCAGAGTTTTGACGGCGAACCCATGACGGACATCCCGCAGAAATTTCTGAACGCAGGATGCGATGTTTATATGGTGATGCAGCTGCGGCATGACGAAAAAATCCTTGATGAAAGATTTGCTTCTATGCGGGAGTTGAATCGTCGAGGCAAAACGCCCGACCCGGAGCATTACGAGGTCACCTACTATGCTGATCTGCCCGCCATGTGGCAGGATGTGCCGAACAACGAGGTTTTGGAAGAACTGTTTCAGGTGTTCAACCTCTCCCGTCCGCAGGATTTTGAGGGACACAGCCTGTCGGTCGGCGATGTGATTGCACTTAAACGCAATGGCGAGGTGTCTGTGCATTATGTGGACAGCATCGGCTTCAAAGATTTACAGGGGTTTCTGGACAAGCAGCCGGAACGCCCTTCGGTGCTGATGAATCTCAAGGAAAAGTGCGATGCCCCGGAGTGCAATCCCACCGTCTGCCGGAAAGCGAGGGCTGACCATGAACTTTAACCATGAAGAACTGATGCTGATGATGCTCTACAACACTGGCACCCGACTGGGGCTGGTGCAGGAGTTGCGACTGATGCAGTGCTACCTGATGCCCGACGAAACCGCCCTGCGAGAACTGTCTGAAAATGTGATTGATAAATTGAAGCTCCTGACCGATGAGCAGTTTGCAGAGATCGAATTTCCTATGGACTGATTTTTGCCGCCTACGGGCGGCGTACATATCCTCTCTTGCTCCGAAAATTTTTCATAACCCGCAAGAATGTGGTCTTGATAGTACACTTCAATTCATGCTATACTAAAATCAGTTTTATTGTACGGACAAAAATAGAAAGCGAGGCTTGCCAATGGACACCACAAAACGCTCTCCCCTTGACCGCCTGCTCTTTGCCACTTTTCTGAAAGGCCGCACTTCTTCTCGTGATATATGGGAAGAAAAGGGTGATATGACCCCCGAAGATAACCAGAAGATCATCGAGGAGACCAACGAGATCATCACTGATGATTCCACCTATCCTTATCTCAGTTATCTGACCAACCTGCTTGCGAAATCCAAACCCTCCGGTGATGCTGTCAAAAAACTACATGAACACATTGACACTATCGCAAAAGGATTGTATGAGGACAGCACCGACGTGTTCCGTGCGCTCCTTGCAAAACTGATCGAGCAACCGGAAGAAACGCAGACCTTTGAACGTCTGCTGGAGATGGCAGAAAAGTTTGCCGCACGATACGAATAAAACGCCATAGATTCCATAAGCGAGTGACCTGAAAAGGCCGCTCGCTTTTTTGTTTACAACGAGATTGAAGGGAGGAACGCTATGCCAAGCAAAACCGAAGAATACCTTGCCCTTGCCCAGCGCACGGCAAACGGTCTGACCCGGTATTGGGAACACTGGACGGATTATTTGACTACGGCATCCCGGTTGTATAAGTACAGCTTTGCCGACCAGCTGATGATCTACGCCCAGCGTCCTGATGCGACTGCCTGTGCGAGTTTTGACATCTGGAACAACCGTATGAACCGCTATGTGCGCAGAGGGTCTAAGGGTATCGCCCTGCTCGACCAGTCCAGCAGTGTACCCCGGTTGCACTATGTCTTTGATGTGAGCGATACCGGGGTGCGGCGCAATTCCCGTGACCCGGAGGTGTGGCAACTTAACGATGACCTGTTCCAGCCGGTATCGGAAATGCTGGCGCGGGAATACGGTATTCACCACGAACGGCTCAGTCAGCAGATTGCGGACATTGCCGGAAAGCTGGCAGAATCCTACTGGGATAACAACAGCTCCGACATTCTCGGCATCGTTGACGGTTCGTTCCTGATGGATTATGATGAAGCCGGACAGGAACTCCAGTTCAAGAGTGCCGCCGCAATCAGCATCATGTACACCATCTTGGAACGGTGCGGTTTTGAACCGGAGGGTTATTTTGACCGGGATGATTTTCAGGCAATTTATGATTTCTCGACCCCGGATGCAGTCTATGCACTGGGTGCGGCAGTCAGCGATTGCAGCCGGGATGTGCTACGGAATATCGAGCGCACTGTCAAAACGACCATCCGCCGCCGCAATGTAGAAAGGAGCCAGCATGAATATGATGAACAGGAACGTGACCTACTCGACCGTCGGGGATTACCAGCTTCCGAACCTGACCTTGAACCAGCCGCAGAAGCCGCTGGGCCGGTACGGACGGATGCGCCGGATGTACCTGATGGAGAATCGCCCGGTGCTGTACAACTCGATGCTGCTGACCGGGAAGCTGCATCCGCACCTGCTGGAAGTGGAGCAGGCAGCGGAGAACCAGAAGCAGCAGATGATGACCGAACTGCTGAAGCAGAACCCAGCCCCGGACAAAGCGAAGAACCAACTGATGTGGGTGCAACACATGAACAGCCTGAAAGCACAGGTGGAAGAAGTGATCCTGATGGAACTGATTTACAACTGAGTTTTTTCAATCTCAGCATCCCTACCGAAGCCCAGCAAATTGAAGCAATCGACCGAGCGGAGAACGAGAAATCGTCCTCCGCTTTTTCCTTGTCACAGGCAGAGATCGAACATGAACTGCGCAAACACGGCTCCGGCTTTCAGGATGGCAAGCAGCGAATTATTGAGCTGTACCAGACCCAGCCTGACAAAAAGCTCCGTGCCAAGGCACTGGCAAAGGAGTACGGCATCGGCGGTCATTCCCACGATTATCTGGATGGCAGTAGCGGATTTGTGAATTACGATGGAAAAGGCTTGGAATTTGTCCACTACCCGGATTATCAGAAAATCCCGTTGAGCTGGATACAGGTGGAAAAGTATATCGACCTGATGATTCAGTCTGATCGGTATCTGACGGATGCGGAAAAAGAGCAGCGTACTGTCAGACAGGAGGCTGAGCGTCAGCTCCCGATGCTGGACGGCACGGTTGCCGCAGAGTACACTGCCCTGAAAGAGCAGTATCCTAATACTCTTGTGGGCTTTGAACTGAACGGCAACTATCTGTTCTATGACAAAGATGCCGTTGCTGTGGAGCAGATTCTGCATACCAATCTTCTGTCACAGGAAAATACGCTCGGCAAGGTCAAGGTAACTGGCTTTCCGAGTGAGCAGTGGGTAGCAAAATCCAAAAAGCTGTGGGCAGAGGGCAATAACGTCTATCTGGCTGGCTTGAACGAAGATGGCTCCCACCACCAGACAAAATATCTCCGGGAATCGGATTATTTACCGATTGGCAGCATCGTCAAGCTGGATGACCGGGATTTTCGGGTGGAACACGTTAATTTTATGTTCAAATCCGTCAGCTTGCAGGACATGGAGCTGACGAAAAACAGACTGCCCATTTTCCGCAACGAGCATCTGCCGCACATCCGGGAACTGTACGAAGAACAGCAGGACGCAGCCATTGAGCTGGTTCCCGAAAAAGAGGTCAGCTATAAGGTCGGGGACGAAGTTGTAGTAGACCTTCCCACCAGAACAATTGAAGGAACCATCGGCTATGTTGGTGAAACCGATGTGCGCATCGACACCAGTGCGCACGGTCATTCTTGGGATAACGAGGTCATCAACCGGCAGCAGTTTGAGGAGGGACTGCGGCAGAAGGAGCCGGATGAGCCTGAACTGACCGATGAGGAACTGGATGAACTGCCGATCTCTGCGGTGATTGATGGCGAAGTTCAGACTTTCCCGAATGCCGCAGCCTTGGATGAAGCCCTCCACGCAGAACCTGTGCCTGAACCCGCTGGGAATTTTCACATTACTGATGAGCATATGGGCGAGGGCGGTGCAAAGCAGAAGTACGCCCGGAACATCGAGGCCATCAAAACGCTGTTCCGTCTGGAAGAAGAACACCGTGGTGCTTCTGCCGAGGAGCAGGAAGTGTTGGCGCAGTATGTCGGCTGGGGCGGTCTGGCAGATGCCTTTGACCCCAACAAAGACAACTGGGCAAAGGAGTACACCGAACTGAAAGGAATGCTTTCGGAGGACGAGTACGCCGCCGCCCGTGGGTCGGTGCTGAATGCACACTATACCAGCCCCACCGTTATCCGTGCCATCTATGATGCAGTAGAAAAAATGGGATTCCGTAGCGGCAATATTCTGGAACCCAGCATGGGTGTCGGCAACTTTTTCGGGATGCTGCCGGACACCATGCAGGACAGCCGCCTGTATGGTGTGGAACTGGACAGCATCACCGGACGCATTGCGCAAAAGCTGTACCCGCAAGCTGACATCACGGTAGCAGGTTTTGAAACCACCGACCGCCGGGATTTCTATGACCTTGCAGTGGGCAACGTCCCGTTTGGCAATTATAAAGTTGCAGACAAGGCATATAACAAATTGGGCTTCAGCATCCACAACTATTTCTTTGCGAAAGCCATCGACCAAGTGCGTCCGGGCGGCATCGTGGCGTTTGTGACTTCTCGCTATACCATGGACAGCAAGGACAGCACCGCCCGCAAGCACATGGCAGAGCGTGCCGACCTGCTGGGGGCCATCCGTCTGCCCAACAATGCGTTCAAGGCGAATGCCGGAACCGAAGTGGTTTCGGACATTATCTTTTTGCAGAAGCGTGACCGCCCCATCGACCATGAGCCAGACTGGGTGCAGCTTGGCAAAACGGAAGATGGCTTTGCCATCAACCAGTATTTTGTAGACCACCCGGAGATGGTGCTGGGGCAGCTCACGATGGAAAGCACCCAATATGGTCACGACCTGACCGTTGCACCCATCGAGGGCACCAGCCTTGCAGACCAGCTTGCCGAGGCGGTACAGCACATCGAGGGTAATTACACTGCGGTGGAGATTGCTGCCCCGGACGTCGCAGATGCGGAAGCACAGCGCAAAACGCTGCCCGCAGACCCGACTGTGAAGAATTTTAGCTATACGGTCGTTGATGGCGAGATCTACTACCGAGAGAACTCTATCATGACGCAGATCGAACTGTCCGACAACGCCAAAGGCCGTGTAGCTGGTATGGTGGAGTTGCGGCAGATCGTCAACGAACTGATTGACCAGCAGTTGAACGACTTCCCGGACGAGGACATTAAGGCATCGCAAGCAAAATTGAACGCCGCCTACGATGCCTTTACGGCAAAATACGGGCTGATCAACGACAAGAAAAATGCCCGCCTGTTCGATGATGACAGTTCCTACTATCTGCTCTGCTCACTGGAGAATCTGGACGAGAATAAAAATCTCAAGTCCAAGGCAGATATGTTCACCAAGCGGACGATTCGGCCAGAGCGTGTTGTCACCAGCGTGGATACCCCCAGCGAAGCGTTGGCGGTGTCCATCGGGGAGCATGGCAAGGTTGATCTGCCTTATATGGCAGAACTGCTGGGCACACCCGGTAACTGTGAGCGCATCACCACCGAATTGTCCGGCGTGATTTTCAAAGACCCAGCTGCGGATGCTGACGACCCGGAAGCGGGCTGGCAAACAGCGGACGAATACCTTTCGGGTAATGTACGCGATAAGCTGCGGATGGCACAGCTTGCTGCGGAAAGTCACCCGGAATTCAAGGTCAATGTGGACGCACTGACCAAGGCGCAGCCCAAAGATTTGGAAGCATCTGAAATTGATGTACGTTTGGGTGCCACTTGGCTTGCCCCCTCCATCGTGCAGCAGTTTATGATGGAAACTTTTCAGCCGCCCTATCGTATCCGCTACAACAATGCCATCACCGTTCGCTACTCCCCTTACACTTCCGAATGGCGAATCAGCAATAAATCTGCTACTGGCTTCGGGGACATTATGGCCACCGAAACCTACGGTACACGCCGAGCCAACGCTTACAAGATTTTGGAGGATACCTTGAATTTGCGTGATAGCCGCGTTTATGATACCATCGAGGAGGATGGGAAAGAAAAGCGTGTGCTGAATCAAAACGAAACCACCCTCGCCCAGCAGAAACAGCAGGCCATCAAGGATGCTTTCGCTGGCTGGGTCTGGAAAGACCCTCAGCGGCGTGCCTTATTGGTGAAGAAGTACAACGAGCTTTTTAACAGCACCCGCCCCCGTGAATACGATGGTTCCCACATTCATTTTGTGGGCATGAACCCGGAGATCAATTTGCGAGAGCATCAGCGCAATGCGGTTGCCCATGTGCTGTATGGGTACAACACCCTTTTGGCGCACGAAGTCGGTGCCGGCAAGAGTTTTGAGATGGCGGCTTCCGCTATGGAACTGAAACGTCTGGGCTTGTGCCAGAAAAGTCTTTTTGTCGTGCCAAACCATTTGACGGAACAATGGGCCAGCGAGTTTTTACGTCTGTACCCCCATGCGAAGCTGCTGGTTACCAGCAAGAAAGATTTTGAACCCGGTAATCGAAAAAAATTCTGTGCGAGAATTGCGACCGGTGATTATGATGCAGTTATCATCGGACACAGCCAGTTTGAAAAGATACCCTTGTCCGCAGAACGACAGGAGCGTCTGATTCAGGAACAGATGGATGAAATCGAGGAGGCCATCGAAGAAGCGAAAGCACAGGTTGGCGAGCATTTCACAGTAAAGCAGCTGGAAAAGTTGCGCAAGTCTCTGAAACAGAAACTGAAAAAGCTGCAAGGCGCAGACCGTAAAGATGATGTGGTTACGTTTGAACAATTGGGCGTAGACAGGTTGTTTGTGGATGAAAGCCAAAACTATAAGAACTTGTTCTTATATACGAAGATGCGGAATGTGGCCGGACTGAGCACATCTGAAGCGCAAAAATCCTCCGATATGTTTGGAAAATGCCGCTACCTCGATGAGATCACCGGAGGGCGCGGTGTTATTTTTGCGACAGGCACCCCTATCAGCAACAGCATGACCGAGATGTATACCCTGATGCGCTACCTCCAGTACAACACCTTGCAGCAGAAAGGGTTGACCCATTTTGATGCGTGGGCATCCACCTTCGGTGAGACGACCACGGCCATTGAACTTGCGCCCGAAGGCACCGGCTACCGGGCAAGAACAAGATTCGCTAAGTTCTTCAATCTTCCTGAACTGATGGCGATGTTCAAAGAAGCGGCTGATATCAAGACCAGCGATCAGCTTCATCTCCCGGTGCCTGATGCAAAATTTGAGACGGTGGTGGTCAAACCTTCGGAAATCCAACAGGATATGGTGCAGGCGTTGAGCGAACGTGCAGCCGAAGTCCACAGTGGTTCTGTTGACCCTTCTGTGGATAATATGTTGAAAATCACGTCGGATGGCCGCAAAATCGGTCTTGATCAGCGGTTGATGAATTCCGCTCTGCCCGATGACCCCAACAGCAAGTTAAATGCCTGCGTCAACAACGTCCTGCGCATCTGGAACGACACCAAGGAGCAGAAGCTGACCCAGTTGATTTTCTGCGATATGTCTACTCCCAAGGGGGACGGTTCGTTCAACGTCTATGATGATATTCGCACCAAGCTGCTCAACGCCGGTGTGCCCGAACAGGAGATCGAGTTCATCCACAACGCAGATACGGAGAACAAGAAAGCAGAACTTTTCTCCAAGGTACGCAGCGGACAGGTGCGTGTGTTGCTGGGCAGCACTGCAAAGATGGGAGCTGGCACCAACGTCCAGACGCTGCTTGTGGCGGTGCATCATCTGGATGTAGGCTGGCGTCCGTCGGATATGACTCAGCGCAATGGCAGAATCATCCGTCAAGGCAATCAAAACAAACAAGTGTACGTCTATAATTACGTCACTGAATCGACATTTGACGCCTACTTGTACCAGACCTTAGAGAATAAGCAGAAGTTCATTTCGCAGATCATGACGAGCAAGTCGCCTATGCGCTCCTGCGATGATATTGATGAGCAGGCTCTGTCTTACGCTGAAATCAAGGCTCTGTGTGCTGGTGACCCGCGCATCCGGGAAAAGATGGATTTGGACGTGCAGGTGGCAAAATTGAAAGTTCTGCGCGGTGACTTCCAGAATCAGAAATATCGTCTGGAAGATAAGCTGCTCAAAACATTCCCAGAAGAAATCCAGAAACAGAAAACCCGCATTGCTGCTTTGCAGCAGGATTCGCAGATTGCAGCAGCACACCCGCAGGACAAGGAAAACTTCTGCGGCATGACCATCAAGGGCATGGTGTACGATGACAAAAAGGCTGCAGGCGAACGGCTGCTGCTGGCTCGGCAGGAGATGCCCAATGCTGATATGATGCTGCTGGGCACCTACCGTGGCTTTGAACTGAACATTCGATTCGACAGCTTCAAAAATGAGCATCAGGCCGTACTCCGGGCAGAGTTGAGTTACCCGGTGTTGCTGGGCGATGATGCGCGCGGCAATATCACTCGTCTGGACAATGCCATCGACAATTTCGCTGACCGAATTGCAGATGCCGAAAATGCTCTGCAAAACCTTGAACAGCAGAAGCAGGCCGCAGAGGTCGAAGTGGCAAAGCCCTTTGCACAGGAGGAAGAACTGGCCGAAAAGTCTGCTCGCCTTGCTGAATTGAACGCTTTGCTGAATATCGACCGTGACCGCAGTTCCTCGCAGGATACTCCCGAAGAATACAAGGAAACCGAAGCACCCGCAACTCGTCCGTCTGTGCTGGCTGCACTGGGGGAAAAGACCAATCAGCCGGAACCTGTCAAACCGTTCCGCAGCTATTATGATAAGGATGGTGATGCACGATGAAAGAAAAGCGGGATGAAACCATCATCCTGCGCTTGAGCAAAACAGAAAAGAACCGTATCTATGAAAAAATGCTCAGCATGGGCATCCGCAGCCTGAGCGCGTATATCCGCAAAATGGCATTGGATGGTTATTGTCTGAACCTTGACCTGCCGCAGTTGCGCCGGATGTCGTACCTGCTTCAGAATTGCAGCAACAATCTGAATCAGGTGGCAAAACGTGCCAACGAGTGCGGCAAAGTCTACGCCGCCGATATGGAGGACCTGCGGCAGCGGCTGGACGAGTTGATTGAGATCGGTCGGCAGATCCTCTCCCGGCTGGCAGAACTCTAAATTTTTCCCCGCAGTTGGAGGACTGCGGGGGTACATAAGGGGTGACATCCTTGCAAGGGGTGTGGAGATGCCTTTATAATAAAGTTGAAAGGCAGGTGCTTGATATGAGGTTCATTTTTAAGATGATTGTTTTCCCGTTTTGGCTGCTTACTGCTTTCCTTGCGCTGATGCTGAAATGGACACTGAACCTGTCGGCGTTCGTACTGGCTCTGCCCATGCTGTATATTTTCGGCTGCGGTCTTTATACGCTGTACTGCCGGGAGTGGCTGCAGTTTTTGATCTTGCTGGTGGCAGAGTTTGGATGCTTTGTGTTGATTTTCATGGGCGCTTTGATTGCAGATGCAGCAGAGCGTTTTAGTGGCTGGGTTGCCGGATTGTGAGGGATGCTATGGAAAACCAGAAATTGGAGGATTGCTATTATGCGCACAGCAGCACGATTTTTTCTGAAATGCTGGGTGAGGATGAAAACTATCAGCGACTGAAAAACGCCAAAATAGCGGCTGAGAAAGCCTTGCAGAGCGTCATCAGCCAAGAATCATGGAAGCAATACCTCGCCTTAGATGAAATCTGCAACGAGTTGGAATGCGCCCGATATAAGGCAATGTATCTGGCGGGTGCTGCCGATTACGAAAAAATATCCAAATGATCTTGATGCCGCCGATGTGCGGCATTTTCTTTTTTTAGGGAGGTGATGGAACTGGCTGCAACACGGTTGATTGCCATGCGCAAAAATAAGGGGAAGTCCATTGCCGCCTGTCTGAATAACCACACCAGCTATATCCAAAACCCAGACAAAACCGAGCAGGGTGAACTTGTCAGCAGCTATCAGTGCAGTCCCTTGACAGTAGACGAAGAATTTATGCTGACAAAGCGACTTTATGAACAGACCACCGGGCGCAGGCAAAAAAGCGATGTGATTGCCTATCAGGTACGGCAGTCTTTCAGGCCGGGAGAAGTGACACCCGAAGAAGCTAACAAGATTGGCTATGAATTTGCCGAGCGATTTTTGAAAGGAAAACACGCCTTTATCGTCGCCACCCATACTGACCGTGCGCATATCCACAATCATATTATTTATAATTCCACTGCGTTAGATGGTACACGGAAATTTCGGGATTTTTACTTTTCCGCGCTTGCTGTGCAACGGCTGAGCGACCTGATTTGCTTGGAACACCAGCTTTCCGTTATTCAGAAAAAGCCCTATCGGGAGCGGCAGAAACGCATCCTATACCCGCCCAAAGAAAGCAACCGTGACAAGCTCTGCACTGTGATCGACAACATTTTGTTGCACGATAAGCTCAAAGATTTTGCTGCATTTCTGGATGCGCTGGAACAGCAGGGCTATGAGGTGAAGCGTGGCAAGCATCCCTCGGTGAAAGGCAAAGGGCAGCGGCGATTTATCCGATTTCGCACATTGGGAGCCGGATACACCGAGGAAGAAATCAAAATGGTGTTGGATGGCAAGGCTGAACACCAGCCGCCCCCCAAACAGCCCTTGCCAGAAAAGAAGTTTGGCCTGCTGGTGGATATTCCCACGAAAATGGCCGAGAGCAAAACCAGTGGATATAAAAAATGGGCAACAAGGTTTAACCTGAAAGAAATGTCCAAGACACTGCTCTACTTGCAGGAAAAGAAAATTGACAGTGCGGACGAACTGCGGGAACGTGCAGCGGCGGCAACAGAACGGTATCACACGCTGGGCGATTCCATCAAAGCGGCAGAGAAGCGCATGGGAGAAATCGCTGTCCTGCGGGCGCACATAGTCAATTACGCAAAGACCCGCGATGCGTACGCCGCCTATCGCAAGGCCGGATACAGCAAAAAGTTTCTGGAAGCACACCGGGAAGAGATCGAACTGCACAAGGCTGCGAAAGCCGCCTTTGACGAAGCGGACTTAAAAAAGTTGCCCAAGGTAAAAGATTTGAACGTAGAATATTTCGAACTGCTCTCCCAAAAGAAAGCAGCGTATCCGGAGTATCGCAAAGCCAAAGAAGAAATGCAGGAACTGGTTCGCGCACAGAAAAATGTGGAACGGTTCTTTGCAGAAGAAAAGCAGACGCACGAAACAGAACAGGTGCGTTAATGCTGGACTGCCGGAGCTGACGATCGTGTCGGTTCCCGGCAGTCTTTTTTTGTCTTATAATCCCTATGGTGATGCACTGTTTCTTTCGATTGTGTATACGAGGAACGGCAACAGGTATTCTAAAGAGTGTAAACAACTCGATAGGATGAGGTTGCTCTATGAAAGAATTATTTGGACAGCGATTACGGGAACAGCGTTTGAAACATCATTTGACGTTGGAGCAAGTAGCAGAAAAAGCAGACCTTTCTGCCAACTATATCGGGATGGTGGAGCGCGGACTAAAGGAACCGGGGCTTGCAACCATTGTCAAAATCTTGAATGCCCTGAATATTTCAGCAGACGAACTTTTGTGCGATCTGGTTCCAAGTGCATCTCATGTGACCGATGATGAAATCAGCAAGCGGCTTGAAGGACTGACCCCTATGCAGAAGAAAGTGGCACTTGACCTTCTGGACACCTATATCACCAATCTGCCTTACCTCACCAAAGAAGAATAATCCTGCGGCAACTCTGGCGCACCAGCTTAATTTTGGCTGGTGCGCTTTTCTTTTGCAATTCTTTAGGCTATAATATTTCTTATAGGATGTATTCATTCCCAAAGAATTGATTTCGAGGTGAACAAGATGCGAGAACCGCGATACAGTATCCTTTCCGACATCAACGATGGAATCGACCGTGCCAAGCAAGGCAAGCTGGCTCTGTACTGGCAGCGGAACATTGAACACGAATACCGCTGCAAAAAAGTGACCCCGGCAGAGCAGCAAGCCTACACCGACTTGCAGGACATTCTTGCTGCCGTTCCGCAGTGGAGCGATGAGGAAGAACTGCGCTCCGGCATGGAGGGTATCGGTGGCCGCGTCTGGTTCTGTTACTTCTGGGAAGAACACGATTCGATGGTGCAGCTTACTGAAGATTGCAGCGGCAAGTTTACGGTTGCTTACGTTCTGGATTCGGATGTCACCCCAGAGGTGCGAAAGGCGGCTGCACTGCACGCACAACAGCAGCTTGCTGAATGTATGCAGGAGTGGGATGTTCCGCTTATGAAATCGGCTATTCCAGAAAAAGATAAATACGAATATTTAGATGAAGCGGCATCCCATCTGATGCAAGTCCTCACTGACCCGGAGAGCATCACCGGGTAAAAAGCGTTCCGCAGGAATGCGCAGCCTGCATCGGAACGGTGCAGAGTGAAAGGGTTTGGGGTGTCCCCAACAAGCATTTTGCAGCGCAAAATAGGCATTTGTATAGACGAATGCACTGCTTGCGTAAGCTATGCGTCCTTTCAGTCCGCAAATTAAAAGTTGAAGATATTGCAGGAACTGCAAACAAGAAAAAGAGTGGCAGCGTTTCGGTTTGAAATGCTGTCACTCTTTTTTGTTGTCTGTATCACAGATGAAATAGCCGTTTTATCTTGAAAGCAGCGTAAAGATTTATTATAATAAGATAAATAGTTGTTGTTTATTTTGCAAAGGAGCTGTGAAGAATGAATCGAAACTGCCGTCGCAAAACGGAAAAGGTCTATGTGAAAGTGACTTCTGATTTTGACGCAACCGGCTATATGCAGCCCCGGCAGATCACATGGGGCGATGGTCGGACGTATCCCATCGAACAGGTGCGGGACTTTCGCCCTGCAAATACCATTGCCGATATGCCCGGCGACTGTTATACTGTAATGATAAAGGGGCAGGAGCGGTGCTTATTTTTCGAGCGTTCCGACCCACGGTTTCCTTCCCGGTTCGGCAGATGGTTCGTGGAGGTGGAAACCAAATAACACAAAGGAGGGCTGAAGTATGGCAGCGCAGCGCACCTATCTGGCAATCGACCTGAAAAGTTTCTATGCCTCGGTGGAGTGTGTAGACCGCCATCTCGACCCCCTGACCACCAATCTGGTGGTGGCGGACGCCTCCCGCACCGAAAAGACCATCTGCCTTGCGGTGTCGCCGTCCTTAAAAGCTTACAAGATCCCCGGCAGAGCGCGGCTGTTTGAAGCCGTCCAGCGTGTCCGGGAGGTCAACGCCCAGCGGCTGCAGACTGCCATCCGGCAGAATAAGGCAGTCCGGGGAGAGGACGGCAAGTACCACTTCGCCAGCACCTCTTTCGATGCCAACGCCCTGAACACAGACCCTGCACTGGGCTTGAGTTACATTGTTGCGCCGCCCCGGATGCAGCGGTATCTGGATGTGTCCACCCAAATCTACAAGACCTACCTCAAATATGTGTCCCCGGCGGACATCTACCCCTACTCCATCGACGAGGTTTTTATCGATGTGACAGGCTATCTGCCCTATTACCAGATGAGCGCCCATGAGCTTGCCATGACCATGGTGCGAGAGGTGCTGTGCAACACCGGCATCACCGCAACGGCAGGCATCGGCACCAACCTCTACCTTGCAAAGCTGGCCATGGACATTGTGGCAAAACACATCCCGGCGGACAAGGACGGCGTGCGCATTGCAGAGCTGGACGAGCAGTCCTATCGGTATCTGCTGTGGAACCACAGACCCCTGACGGATTTCTGGATGACCGGTCCCGGAACCGTCAAGCGGCTGGAAGCTCATGGCATCTACACCATGGGGGACTTGGCACGGTTTTCCATCCACGGAGAAGATCGTTTGTATGAGGTCTTTGGCGTAGACGCAGAAATCCTTATTGACCACGCATGGGGCTATGAACCCTGCGGTATGGAGCAGATCAAAAGCTACAAGCCCAGCACCAACAGTATCAGCGAGGGGCAGGTGCTGACCTGCCCATACCCCAACGATAAGGCAAAGCTCATCGTCCGGGAGATGGCGGAGATTCTGATGTTCCGGCTCACCGAAAAGAAACTGGTGACAGAATCCATCACCTTAGAGGTGGGCTACGACCGGGAGAATGTGGACAAGGGTAGCTACCGTGGTCTGACCCAGACCGACCGCTACGGCAGAATCATCCCCAAAGCGGCGCACGGCACTATCCGGTTTGATGCCCCTACCAATCTGGGCAGCACCCTCATCAACGAAAGCGCAAAGCTGTTTGAGCGCATCACCGACCCGGCGCTGACCGTGCGGCGCATCACCCTTAACGCCAACAAGGTCACGCCGGACGAGGGCATCTATCAGGTGGACTTTTTCACCGACACCAAGAAGCTGGAAAAGGAGAAAAAACTCCAGCAAGCGATGCTGGGCATCAAGAACAAATACGGCAAAAACGCCGTGCTGAAGGCCAGCAGCTATGAGGAAGGCGCTACCATGCGCCAGCGCAATGCGCAGATCGGCGGGCACAGCGCAGGAGGTTCGGATGGAAAACTACAAAAATAGCAAGATCGGACAAGAGACTGCCCAAAAGTATGGGGATATCATAGAGATGGAACGCCCCCAGACTGAAGAATCCCTTCGCAAGCATCCCCGCATGACCTTGCAGAACCGGGCGAAGATCTTCTCTCCCTTTGCAGCACTGCGAGGTTATGATGAGCAGCTTGCCGCAGAAAAGCAGCGCACCGAGCGTGTGCCCAAGCGCATTCTGACCGAGGAAGAAATGTCCGCTCTGTCCGATCGGCTGATGCAGGTCACCAAGGGCATGACCATTACGGTGCGGTACTTCAAGGAAGACACCGCCCACCCGGAGGTTCCAGCAGTGGGTAACTACATCACACTGACCGGAAAAGCAGACCGCATCGACCCGGTGTTCCGCACCTTGCAAGTGGGCGACACCGTGGTGCCCTTTGAAGATCTGGTGGAAATCAGCGGGGAGGGCATCATGGAGATCGACCAATATCTCGGTATTACAGAGGATTAAGCACAAAAAAGGCCACCAGTCGAAAAAACGGCTGGTGGTCTTGCTTACTTATGATGTATCGTCGGTAACTGCTTGACTTTGTTTCCGACTTTTTTGCGTTCCAGTGAGAACACCATATCTGGAGTACGTTCAAAAAATCCTATATCACGCCGCCAGCTTGTGCCGCATTTGCAGTGGAACAGACCAATGAACTGCTGTTTCATCTTGCGCCCGCAGTTTGGGCAGATATGTTTGCTGGCTCCCATAGCCCCTCCGTTTAATATCGAAATTCAGCTTGCAAGAAAGCTGATTCAAATTAAAACGTGCAAAGCCGCTTAACTGGCGTCAGCGGGAATCTTTTTTCCACGCCTGCCATGGTGCACATTTGCGTGCCGGGCAGTTCCAGAGAAGCGTGTGCACAGGAAACTGCCATTTTAAGCAGCTGATCTCCTTGGGTGTGCTGTTCGGCAATCGCATAGGCAAAGCCGGACACCATGGAATCGCCCGCACCCTGAACGCCTTTTACATCGACAGAAACAGGTTCCGAATACCATGCGGCTTCCGGTGTGACGAGCAGTGCGCCCTTTTCACCCAGAGAGACTGCACCGTAGGCGATGTTATGCTCCATGAGGATCTGACGATAGCTTGCGCAGAACTCCTGCGTTACACTGGGGTGAACGCCAAAGGTGGCGTAGTATTCTTCTTCATTGGGTTTGATCAGAACAGGAGATGCCTCCATTCCATTCAGAAGCAGCGGCCCCGATGCGTCCAAAATAAAGGGCACATCATATTCCTGTGCACTTTTGCCCAGTTCATAGTAGAAATCGTCAGGAAAGCCCGGAGGCACACTGCCGCCAAGGATCAGCACCGATGTTGTGGGCAGAACATTTTTGACAGCGCGAATAACATCCAAGGCGGTTTCACAATCAAGCGGGGTGCCTTTTTCGTTGAACTCTGTCATGCAGCCCGTAGATGTTTCAAACAGCTTGATGTTGATACGGACATTTCCGGGGACGGGGATAAGTTCTGCATCCATATCTTTTTGCTTGAAGAAATTGGCCGCTTCTCCATCCGAATGGCTCAGACAGACGCTTTTGACCGGCATTCCAAGCTGGGTAAGTGCCAGCGAAACATTGATGCCCTTGCCGGAAAAGTCGCATATCGTTTTTTGAATGCGATGGCTATGACCAAGGTTGACCGAATCCACCTGAATCGTGCGGTCAATGCAGGGGTTCGCAGTAACAGTTGTAAAGTGCATGGGTTCTCTTACCTCCTATCCGGGGAGCGTTGTTTCAGCATCCCGGAAACTGGATATGTTTATTCTTTTTCACCGGAAGGAATGTCGGCGTACAATTCGATCTTGCCGCAGGAAGGACAGAATGCCGCCTTTATCTTTTTCTGGTCACTGCCCTTTTTGATCGTGATCATGTTAAAGAGTAAATAGTTTTCGACCTTGATCTTGTAATCCATGACCATTTCAGCATGACAAATGGGACAGTTCATAAAACACCTACTTCCTGACATTTTGATACACCTAGTCTAGCATACAAAACGAACGCTGTCTATTGGCGGAACGAAAACGGCTATCATGAGAAAAATAATAAAGGACGCTCTTAAAATCCCGATAGAAAAACAAGATTTTTTACAGATGATATGTTATAATAAAAGAAATACAGCACCTGCTGAACGGACGGAAAGGACACCACGATTATGGAAGAAAACAAGAAACCGGAAACTACCTCGCATCAGGATTCGGCACCCGTGGATTACAGCCACTACATGGGAACGCTGAACCGCATCTACCGCCGCAACAATAACCCCAAAAAGAAGCGGTTGGGGGACGGTATCACCTCTTTGAAACAAGAGCAGAAGCCCACGGCACCTGCCAAACCGGAAAACGGAAAGAAAGACCACAGCTTCCTGATCACGCTTGCTGTGTCAATCGCCATTATCCTGATCCTGTGGGTCATCAAAATGTTCTGAATACTATAAAAACTGCCCGGAACGACCTTCTCCTATCGTTCCGGGCAGTTTTAGCAGGAGGAATCTGCTACCGTGGATGTCAAATCAGGTGAGACGATCAAACGTTCTCATTCAGGAATGCAGCAATTTCTTCTGCGGCGACGGTCTCATCCTCACCCTCAACCGTGACGGTGATGGTTTCGCCCTGCTTGATGCCAAGTCCCATGACTGCCATCAGCTTGCGCATATCACAGGTCTTGCCATCTTTTTCAATGGTGACCTTGCTGGCATACTTCTTTGCCAGCTTGACCAGCAGACCGGCGGGGCGGGCGTGGACACCAAGTTCGTCCTTGATGGTATAAGTAAACTGTTTCATGGGTTCTCCTTCATTTCCTTCTTCTTTGGTGTGCAAAAAGGGCAGATCAGACGGCGCTCTCGTAGTCCAGCATGAACTGCACAATGCCGTCCATAGCCAGCTCACGCGGGTCGAGCTTCAGCTGACCCTCACGGATCTTGGCATAGCTGATGGGCATATACTGGTGCAGCATATTCATGGGGATGGGGTACTCGCGCAGGTTGTCGAACAGTTTGTTCATGGCTGCAACGACTTCCGGCTGACCGATGTAGTAGCGGGCACGGTCGGAGTAGCTGTACTTGCGGCACTGTGCCAGATGCTTTTCGTCACCGTGGTAGTGCTTTTCCCAGTTTGCAGGGGAAGCCAGCATGACCTGATCCAGTGTTTCGATGAAGTTGGCGCGCTTTTCTTCCGGCACCAGTTCCTTTTCCATCATGCTCAGAGAGAACAGAGCCTCGCGCAGACCAAAGGTCAGAGCAGGACCGACCTTCAGGATAGCAATGCCGTCGGTGACCATGTTGTACAGGTCGGTTGCGGTCTGGTAGTCGGTAGAGTGACCCTCGAAGCAGATGTCGGGGAACTCCTTCAGAGCGGCGCACAGGTCAACGGCTGCGGCAGGGTTGTAGTCGAACACCTGCTCATCGCCAAATTCCACACCGGGCTGGACAACAACTGCGATAACGTCCTTCATGCCCTCGCCAACGCCTTCCTCAGTCCAGACGCGCTGATAGGTGGAAACGGTATCACGGAATGCTTCGGGCTTAGTGACAGCCAGCGTATCCTCTGCCTCGGTTGCACCACCGGGGATGGGCACTTCGCTGCCGATAACGAACACCGGGCGCATTGCATCCGGCTTCTCAGCTTTCAGTTCCTCGTAGCCCTTCATAGCAGCCTTGTACAGCTTTGCGCCACGGCGAGCGATCACCTCGGTCTGGAGCAGACCTTCCGGGTCGTCCGCAACCTTCATGCTGGTGTCCAGATGGATCTTGGTAAAGCCGGCGCGTGCATACTGGTAAACCAGCTCCACAGAGTTTTCCATTGCTTCGGACTCCGGCAGCTTCTGCCAAGTCAGGGGTCCGAGGTGGTCGCCTGCAAGGATCATCATGTTTTCGGGCAGACCGATGTCGCTTGCCATTTTCAGGACCATCTGATAGAAATCAGCGGGCTTCATGCCGGTGTAGCCGCCAAACTGGTTGACCTGATTGGCAGTTGCCTCGATCAGAACAGGGATGTTGCGCTCCTTTGCACGGCGCAGGGCGATCTCGATTACCAGTTCGTTGGCACTGCAATAAGAGGGGATGCCGCAGCGAATGCCCTCACGGCGCTTATCCATCATTTCCTGAAGGGGATGTTTCATTTCTATTCTCCTTTTTATTGAATCAAGATCTTACAGCTTTGCCTGACCCTTGCAATAGGTCTGGAGCACATCGTAGTTGTCCTCCAGCACCACAAGGTCGGCATCCTTGCCCACCTGAATGGAACCCTTGCGGTCATCCAGATGCAGGCAGCGCGCCGGGTTGATGGTGCAGGCGTTCAGTGCATAGTTGAAGGGCACCATGGCCTCCTCCACCAGAATGCGCAGGCCCTTGTTGATGTTCAAAGTGGAACCGGCCAGCGTGCCGTTGTCCAGATGGGCGCTGCCGTCCGGGTAGATGGTGATATGGTTGCCGCCAAAGATGTACTCGCTGCCAATGGGGGTGCCCTTGGCCATCAGTGCATCCGAGATCATGATGGCGTAATCCGGGCCTTTGCTCATGAAGTAGTTGTTCAGGGCAGCGGGGGTGGAGTGGCAGCCGTCACAGATGA
>OLWY01000153.1_pt1 | contig 45898 bp, 59 predicted proteins | sample 1644171 | NCBI WGS metagenome assembly OLWY01 (sample SAMEA103958150, study PRJEB25191) | human gut metagenome | biome: human-associated habitat [ENVO:00009003]; feature: intestine environment [ENVO:2100002]; material: feces | place: Germany | collected 2013/2015 | reverse complement strand
GCTGTGCGATTGCCTTTGTAATCTCAAACGGTGTGATGTGCCTTGCGTTCGGTTCGCAGTTCGGAACACCGTCTGGTGTGCTTGTTGAAAGCCTTGCCGCAAGTGCGGTGTTTATGGTTCTTCCGAAAGAGGTCGGCAATGTGATTTCGCCCGTGTTTTCAAGCGACAAAAACACATCGCTCGGAGAGGCTCTGCGAAAAAATATTGTTATGCGACTCGACTTTGCCTCAAAGGCAGTCGGCAATGTGAAAAACGATGTTTCAAAGGTTTCTGAAAAGATGAAAAAGCTCTATTCGCCCACATTTGACGCTGTTTGTGAGGGTACAAGAAATGAAGTCTGCGAAACCTGCGGACTGAAAATGTACTGCTATGAACACAAGGGCGGTGTCACCCGTGACGATTTTGCAAGGCTTGAAGAGTATCTTGAATCGAACGGCACAATAGGCGAAAGAGATGTTGAAAAATCTTTCGTAAAAAACTGCTGTAAAAAAGGCGAAATTGCCCGTTCAATGAACGCAAACTACCGTGAATATCAGTCGGCGCTTGAGGCACAACAAAGGATTACCGATGTGCGGAGCGTTGTTGCAGGGCAGTTTTCCGGAATCGGCGATATTCTCCACGATTTGGCTGATGAATTTCGCAACACAATGCGGTGCGATAATGAATCTGCACAACGGATAATCAGCGCCCTCACAAGCCTCGGTGCAATTGTTGAGGAGTGCATCTGCCTTGTGTCAAACGGCGGAAGAATGAGCGTGGAACTTACGCTCTCGAATAAGTCCGAAAAGCTTTCTAAGGGCGAGGTTATGCGTGAGATTTCACGCTGTTGCGGAAGAAGATTTGACCTTCCGACAATCAGCCGTGAGGGCAACAGAATCCGTATTGCAATGTGCGAAATGCCCGTGTTTGATGTTGAAATCGGAAGCGACCAGCACACCGCCGACAACGGTAAGCTCTGCGGTGACTGCATAAATTATTTCAATGACGGTTTCGGCAAAACATATGCGCTCGTGTGTGACGGTATGGGTACGGGCGGCAGAGCTGCCGTTGACGGCAATATGGCGGCATCTGTTATGACAAGACTGCTAAGGGCGGGACTTTCAGCCGACAGCTGTTTGCAGATCGTGAACTCCGCCCTCATGGTGAAAAGTGAGGACGAATCGCTTTCAACGGTTGATGTTACAAGTGTTGACCTCTACACCGGCAAAACCACCTTCAAAAAAGCAGGCGCACCCGTAACATTTGTAAAGAAAAACGGCAGGGTAACGGTTCGTGAAATGCCGTCGCTCCCTGCAGGAATTCTAAACGGTATAAAATTTTCAACCGACACGGTAAATCTGACAACGGGGGATATGATTGTTATGGTATCAGACGGTGTAATTACGGGCGATGACAAATGGCTCGAAAAGCTTATTCGCACATGGAATGAGGGCAGTACCCAGGATCTTGCAAAGGCTGTTGTTGACGAGGCGGTAAAGCACCGTAAGGCCGACCGTGAGGACGATGTTACCGCCGTTGCAATCAGAATTACGGAGAACGGACATTGATTCAAATTAAGTTAAAAATTGAAAAACAGAAAATATAGCGGAGTTAATCGGACACACGCAAGTAAAGACACAGAATTTATGTAAAACAAATTTAGTAAATGTCACAAACCCGTAGGGGCGTTCATTGGACGCCCGCTTGATGAATATTTATGTTTATATAATATGTTTTGATATAACATAAACTGTGTATTCAATTTTGCACGCAATGCGTGCAATCGTGTGCAACGCACACGAAGGGGAGAACACGGTTCGCCGCTACATTTTAATATCCACACAAAAACAGGCTGTACGCAATCTGTACAGCCTGTTGCTTTATGGCTTTCTTGTGCCGCAACCGCATGTTCCGACATAATTTTGATTTATCTTTCCACACTTTGGACATTGCCAAACATCGGTTTGAGCTGAAATCGGTTCAAAATTCGGCTTTTGACAACTACAGTTTGAGCAGTATCTTATGTTGGCAGGATTTGAATTTCCGCATTTCGGACACAGCCATTTTGTACTTACATTCGTTTTTTCGCGGCTTTCTTTTGTAATATAACTGTCAAATGCTTTATTTGCCGATGCGTTTACTTTTTGAATTGCACATGCAAAAATTATTGCAATTATTTCGAGAAATGCCGCAATCATCATACCTGTGAGATTTTCATCACGGTGATGATCTATATAAGATGATACATTCATTATAAATACGATTGTTGAAACAATTTCTAGAATAATAAATATAACTATATATACCATTCGTTCAGGGTGCTTTGCGCGGAAATCGGCAATAAATTCTTCTTTGTCTTTTATTGGTTCTTCATGCTTTTCGGTATGCTGTACATTATAATTTTGATTTGCATTTTGATTAGAAAAATTATCTGATACAACATTTCCTATTTGTGCGCCGCAGTGTTGACAAAATATACTTCCGTCAGCAATTTGTTTGCCGCATTTTTGACAATACATAAATAATTCCTCCTTAAAATTACTGTGAAAATTCACAGCTTATATAAGAATTATAATGTAGATTTTCACACTTGTCAATTAAAAATCTAAAATTTCTCATAATTTTAAATAAAAATTCGCAAAATACTTATAATTAAGTTATTAAATATATGAGGTGATATTATGATTGGTGAACGCTTACAGGAACTTCGCAAAGACCACGGCGTGTCGCAGGCACAGCTTGCAGAGCTTTTGGGCGTGTCACACTATACGATATCATCATACGAATGTAACCGCAGTGATCCAGATGATAATTCAAAAATAATCATTGCAAAACTTTTTGATGTGTCGGTTGACTATCTCATCGGTCTGATTGACGAACCGCTCTCGTTTAACCGCAACATTCGCTCTTTTTCTCTTCCGCAGTCATTTACAAAAGAGGAATGTGGCGATGTGCTTGACTATATAAAGTATCTCGAATTCAAAAAGAGTAAAATTAATGAATAAAAACAACCCTTATCCGCTTGTGAGATAAGGGTTGTTTTGGAATTTGTTGGTGTTAATGGATTTCATAAAAGAACTTGAGTAGGATATAATATGTTTGAAATTTATTATTGGGGAACGAATTAGGCTTTAAAATGCAAAAATGTTCCCCAAGGTGCATTGACTGTTGGGGAGAATTGTATTATACTTTTACAAGAGAATGTACCCCAAAGGAGAATTATAATGGCCGCAAAATACAATGAAATACAAGAGTTACTAAGAAGCCGTGCTGACCTTAATGCAAGGTTAAATTTAATGCCGTATGACGGAACTCCCGAAATTAAGGAACGAGGTAATGAAAAATATCTTTATGTGAGAAAGCGTGTTGCAGGAAAACAGACATCAACTTATGTAGGTGCATATACGGAAGAATTATATAATTTGCTCCTCCGCAATGCCAGAGAAGCCCGTGAAATCAGGAAAGAACTTCGCAGTATAGATAAACAACTTGCAAATGCGGGATATTCAGAAGATGAACTTTCTTCTGATGTTATAAACAATATTGCGTTTGCCCGTGCAAATATGAAAATGAATGTATATGATCAGGCTGTTCTTGAGGGTGTTGCTACATCATTCCCACAAACTGAAGAAATCATAGATAACGGTAAAATTTCTGGTGTGACTGCAACAGATGTTCAGAAAATTTTGAATTTAAAACACGCATGGGAATTTATTTTGGATCGTGATGTAATAGCAAGTCGTTCCGATTACTATATGCTCAGCCATATAGCAAGAGTTGTTAATGAAGGATTTTTTGCGGAAGGCGGAAGAATTAGAGGAGTTCCGGTTACTATCGGAGGTTCTTCATATGTTCCACCGTTGCCTAATGAGTTGGATGTAAAAGAAAAAATCCGTGAAATTATAGAAGAAAGTGATGAAGTTATCAATACGGCAATTAAGTTGTGCCTTTATTGTATGAAAACACAAATATTTCTTGACGGTAACAAGCGTGCCTCTGTAATTTTTGCAAATCACTATCTTATTTCACACGGTGGCGGATTTTTGGTGATTCCTGAAAAGGAAGTGCCTGAATTTAAAAGACTGCTTGTAAAATACTATGAGGGTGAAGATATAACCGTAATTGCAGATTTTATGAAAAAGTATTGTTGGAAAAAGATAGAGTAAAAACAAAAAAAGAAAGTACCCGTTTGAGTACTTTCTTTTTTGGTGCGCCAACAGGTGTTTTATCTATCTAAGTTATTCTACCTCGCTTGTTGCGGCTTGTTCAAAGCTAAAAATTCATCAACGCTCTCGTTAAAAACAGTCCGCCGGACTGTTTTCTTAACGCTCGCCTTCGAGTCCCTGTTCACGCATAACGGTAAAATAAAAAGAAAGTACCCGTTTGAGTACTTTCTTTTTTGGTGCGCCAACAGGGACTCGAACCCTAATAAAAATGGCTTAAATACTGATGTTTCGGTGCTTATGACGAAACATTGACGAAAAAATTATCATACTGCTATTATATGCGATAACTCTTCATCAATTTTTCGCATAATTTTTTGATTATTTTCTTTTGCTCGTCTGTTGCTGATATCGGTGTAAACATCTTTCGTTGTTGCCTCGTTTGCGTGTCCGAGTAATCTCTTAGCTTGTGTAATATCAATTCCTGCCTCGTTCAGAAGTGTAGCGTAATTGTGCCTCAAACAATGAGCGGTTATGGTAGTAATGCCATTATCTACGGCATATTGTTTCAACCCAACATTGACACAATATGCATCCCATATCTTCTTGTAATGAGATTCTGAAAGCAATTTACCGTCTTTATCCGTAAACAGATAACCTTTTTTCTTTTTTGGAATGTGTAACATAAGCTGTTCGGGAATATATATATCTCTGATACCTGAATCGGTTTTAGGTGTCTTGAAAAAAGGTCGATTTTCCTTCCAAGACAAACTTTTGGTGATATGAAGTGTATTAGTATCTCTATCAATGTCTTCATAGCACACAGCTAATGCCTCGCCTCGTCTGCATCCAGTCATTAAGACAAACAATGCAAACAACCCAAAAGGCTTATCAACATTATCAAGGATTATTTTTATTTCTTCCTCTGTCGCAATTCTACGCTTTGTTGACTTCTTCCCTTTTGCTTGAATATAGTCACAGGGATTGCTTTCGATGCCAAAGTCACCTTTCCTAATAGCATAAGAAAAGACACTCGAAAAGACCGCAAGGTGATTTCTTTTAGTTTTCGTTGTGTACGATTGTGGTAAACTGTCAATACACCGTTGTATATCAGATGGCTTGATATTTGCGACCATAACATCTGAAAAGGTTTCAGACAACACTCTGAGTGCGTGAGAGTATCCGCTTTGCGTTGACTCAGATAATGTTGGTAGATACTCCTCTTTATAATCTGTTAATAATACACCAAGCTTTTGACTTTCCTCAACTTCCTGCTGATATAGCAGGATTTTTTTATTTAACTCGGCTTTTGTTTTACCGTAGAAGGTTTTTCGCTTACCATTAATGGTTATTGACTTTTCATATCTTCCATCGGCTCGCTTTTCGGACTTCTTTTCAATTTTCTTTCCACAGTAGCAACAAAACTTACTGTTGGTCGGAATCTCTTTCTTGCATTTCTTGCATTTTATCGTTGTTATTTTCATTTTCGACATCTCCGTTTTTGGGGTAGCCGAAATGGGCATCAACTCGTCTTGCAATAAAGAAAACCAGTAAAGCAAACACTATCATTGTGACTGCTGTAAACACACCCGATAATAGTGCAGAACTTGCATCATAAGGATTAACACTTGTTGCGAAACCAATTGAAACAAATTTTTGTATTAATGACAAAAACACAATTCCGCAGACAATAACCACCCAAAACCATCCTGAATGTTTTTTTTCCTTTTTCATAGTTTTTTTATACTCCTTTCGGCTATACTATTATTAGTATAGCATCTGCCTTAATAATTATTATAACTACACACAACAACATTTGTCAACACGAAGGAGTAAAATTTATGAATACAAAGTCAAAAATTATAGCACTTATCAACAATATTGAGGATGAACAACTTTTGAAATTCATTTACAATCTAATAACCAAAGTAATAATTGAGCATATCTAAACTGGTCGATTTACACCAGTTTAAAAAGCAAGTTTAAAAAGCAAGTTACAGGCAAATTAAAAAGGTGAGTAGGATTTTTCCTGCCCACCTTTTCTGTTACCCGAAAACTTTTTTGCAATACTCTTTGAAAACTTTTCTCTGTTCGGGTGTCAACTCAAGATACTCTCTTATGATTTTTTCGTCAAGGTCATCAATATCATACTTTTCTTTAATGGTCATCACAATTGAGTCATCAGAGTCTGCATCACGGTTGCCCTCTCCGTACATAAGCCAATCATAATTGATATCGTATATACGGCACATCAACATAAGCAACGGCTCTTTCGGTTCAACTCTGCCTGTTTCGATGTTTGCAATTACATCTCTTGTTACACCTAACTGTTCAGCAAACTTCGGTTGGCTCAACTTATGTGCTGTTCGGACTTCCTTAACTCTTGCGATAAGTTTGTCATCCATCGTATTCCTCCTTTCAACTACTATTATAACATCAAAGTCGTGTATGTCAACACGATAAAGCGAAAAAAATTCAAAAAAATTATTAAAAAGATGTTGACAACACGATTTCAAGGTGCTACAATAATGTTATCAACACGAAAGGAGATTGCAAAATATGGTAAATAACACGATGAATACAACATCATCTGAAAAAAAAGATAGTGCATTGGAATTTGCAAAAGTGTTAGAAGATGCCAAGAAAAGCGGTGTCAAAAATGATAAGTTTGCAATTGCACTCACAGCCTTTAAACTTGGTCGTGCTTTAAAGGAAAAGGAAGAGGTGAGCAAGTAATGGCAAGAGAAAAAGAGACTTACCGTTCAATTCTCGACAGGCTTGACGAGAGATTTCCCAACAGAGAGCTTATCTCTCAGAAGGATTTTGCGGATTTTCTCGGTAAGAGCCGATTCTTCATTTACAATAACTTTGAAGACATCAAGATTGTCGGTGGCTATCCCAAAACATCAATTGCTAAACTGCTTGCGAGGTGAGGCGATGTACGCATTTCTTATGTTATGTGTTTTGCTTACTGTAGGTGCAGTTTTATTCTGCGACAATAAAAAATAAAGGAAGGATGAAAAACACTATGACGGAAAAAGAATTTCTTGATAGCCTTAATGAAGAGGCTGTTGTCATCAGCAAGGCTGAGTATGACAAACTGAAAGGCTGTGAGAGTAATGGATAAATACGGTTGCGGTAACTGCGGTCATACTTGGTATGACAACGAAGAGCCGACAAAATGTCCGAAATGCAAAGACTGGGATATATATCCTATTCTTGTATGTGAGGACTGCGGTCTTGAAGATGCAAAAGAAGATTTTCCCTACAACCGACTGTTTGATGGTATGTGTGCTGATTGCTTTGTAAAAAGTGTATCAGATGACAAGGTATCTGATTACATCAGTTGGTGTCCTGAATATTATGGGAAAGATGTTTCAGATAGAAATTCCTATATGTGTGATGTTATCAATTACTCATACGGCTTGGAATTAGACTATATAACAGACATAGTCGCAATCGAGGCTCTTTTTTACAACCTTGAAAAATTACTTAAATCAACGGCTGAAAGCAGAAACGAAAAAGAAAAAATCATTATTGAGAACGCTCGTGAGTGGGTGTTTGATGACTTAGAGGCTTTCTACGATGATTGGTATGACGAATACGGAAGGTGAGAATTATGAACTTATATGAAATGACCGAAACAGCAAAACAGTTAATGCAGTTATTCGAGGATGGCGATATTCCCGAAGATGCTGTCAATGATACTCTTGAGGGTATCGGAGTGCAGGACAAGCTTGAGGATTACTGTAAGGTAATCAAATCTTTTGAGTATGACTCAGATAATATAGACCGAGAGATTGAAAGACTCAAGTCAGCTAAGGAACGCACGCAGAAAGCTATCAACAGGCTCACGAAAGCAGTTACCGAGTATCTTGCAACTACGAAGAGCCGTAAAGCAACGGCAGGTACATTTGCTTTATCATTGAGAAAATCAGAGTCGGTTCAGATTACGGATGAAAGCAAAATCCCCGAAAAATTCATTGTAACAAAAACAACAGTTAAGACTTCCCCCGACAAAACCGCAATCAAAAAATTCCTTAAAGAGAACGAGGAAAATGCGGTTGAAGGTGCGATGCTTGTTGTCAACGAAAATCTTCAAATTAAGTGAGGTGTGAAAAATGTCAATCTATGAAAAATTGCTCTCAATTCAAACCGAACTGAAAGCACCAAAATCACAATACAATAAATTTGGCGGTTATAATTATCGTAACTGCGAAGATATCTTAGAGGCTCTCAAACCTCTGCTGAAACAGCATAATGCAACGGTGCTGTTGACCGATGAAATTGAAAACATCGGTGACCGTTTCTATGTTAGAGCGAACGCAACTTTTATTGACATTGAAAATGGGGCGAAAATCACAGTTTCAGCTCTTGCAAGAGAAGAACTTTCAAAAAAAGGAATGGACTCTTCTCAGATCACAGGCTCAACATCATCATACGCAAGAAAATACGCATTGAATGGTCTTTTCTGTATTGATGACACAAAGGATGCCGATATGCTTAATAACAGCAAAGAGTACACAGCAACACCAAAGGCACAGAAACAGCCTACAAAGCCTGTACAGCCACCAAAACAGGCAAGTAATGTAATTATATGCCCTGTATGCGGAAAGCCTGTACAGCCTGCCAAAGCGAAAGACGGAAGCGGTTACATTCCGGCCGATGTAATCATTAAGCAATATGGTAAATGCTCTAACTGTGTGAAGGCGGAAAGGCATCCTAATAATGCTTAACAGAGTAGTGTTACAAGGACGGACAACCCATCATCCCGAATTGACTCATACGAAGAAAGGAACGGCTATACTCCGTTTCAGTATAGCCGTGAATGGCATCAATTCAACAAGCTTTTTTGACTGTTTTATGACAGGTAAAGATGCCGAATCTCACGAACTGATGGGTAAAGGTACAGAGGTTTTTATCGTAGGGCAACTAATGCAACGAAGGTATAAGCGAAAGAATGGTGAAAATTCGTTTAAGACGGAAGTTTTTGCCGAGGAATGTAATTATATTACTTTTTCAGATTATGACGGTACAGGGCAAAATACGGCAAGGAATGAGGTGATACATAGTGGCTGAGGGATTTGTTCAATTTCCGAGGTGGATGTTCAGCGATGAAGTGCTTAATCACGATGAAGTGTACTGGTGCTTATGGTGTCGATTAATGGCTAATGCTAACTATGCAGACGGTACAGTTATTTTCAACGGCAAGCCAATGACGATACATAAAAATCAGCTTATTGTTACCCGAAAAAAGCTCAAAAGTTTTGTTCCGTTTGCCTCTGAAAGCAAGATTGAAAGAGTCTTGAACAACCTCGAAAAAGCAGGATACATTGAACAACAAAAAAACCGCCAAGGACGGCTTGTTTCCTTGGTTTTTTCAACATCGACTCAAAAAAGTGAACAACTGGCGAACAGCAATTTTGATGTTTTTGGTAGTAAACCTTGTATGAATGGCGATATCGAAAGTGAACAACAGATGAACAGCCAAAAACCGCTTGCTGACTGCGTTTCAGAAGTTTGCTTGTCTGAAAGTGAACAACAGATGAACAACAAACGAACAACAGATGAACAACAAACGGACAACAGATGGACACAGAATAATAAGAATAAAGAAAGTAAGAAGAATAAAGAAGGTAAGAAAGATATATTGTCGAGCAATCTTAACACCGTGAAATCTGTTGTCGATTACCTCAACGAAAAGTGCGGAACGAAATACAAACACTCGTCAGCAGAGACACAACGGTTGATTGTCGCAAGACTCAATCAAGGTTTCAGCCTTGAGGACTTTAAGCGAGTGATTGACAACAAGGTTGCGGACTGGGGCAATGACTCGCAAATGTCGAAATTTCTCCGACCGCAAACGCTGTTTAGCAACAAGTTTGAAGGTTACCTCAATCAATCGGTTGCCGTTCAGAACAAGTCGGTTGACTCTTGGCGAGATTCATCTTTTAACATTGAGGATGTCAGCGGTTTTCATCCTTTGCCCGATTTTTAACCAAATCAAACGAAGTCACAAATTTCATGAAAGGAATTTGGAAATGCCAACTAACTGGGATGCAGTCAACGCACAATGTCCGTTTTATCTGACGGAAACAATCAACACGATTACCTGTGAGGGGATTATCGGTCAGACCGATGTACACGGCTTTCACTTGCGAGCAGTCAAAGCAGAACACAAGAATAAGTTTTGCAACCGATGCTTTAAACGATGCAAATACTACATCGCATTGATTGATGAGAAATATCCCGAAGAAAAACCTTCAACGACAAAAGGATGAAAAATCTACGATGCGTGAAATGTGGCAGAGAGTTTTATTCTGCGACAATTCAGAGATGCAAATTCAGCAAATCAGGAGCGTTTGTGTGTATGTATTGCTGTCAGCGGAACTGCAAATACGCACAACCGCATCCGAACGGAATGAGGTGTGGATACAATAATGCGAAGCAAATACAACAACCGTAAAGTTTGTTGTTTGGGCGAAACTTTCGATAGTATGCTTGAGTGTGAGAGATATAAGTATCTCAAAGCTCTTGAACAGCAGAAAGTCATATCAAACCTGCGGAGGCAAGTAAAATATGTCCTTTTGCCCTCTCAGAAGGATTCTAAGACACAAAAAACAATCGAGAGGGAAATTACATACCTTGCCGATTTCGTTTACGAGAAAGGCTCTCAGACAATTGTAGAAGATGTCAAAGGAATGAAAACGGATGTCTACAAGATAAAGCGAAAGCTGATGCTTTACTTTCATGGAATCCAAATCAAAGAAGTTACAAAGGAAGTGAAAACATGGGCAGTTTAGAAAATAACGAGTCGATATCCAAAGAACAGTTGATGTTCGAGAAGTGCAAGGGCGATGTTAAGATACCGACATTCGATGCACTCAAGGTTCAGGAAAGACTTAAAAAAAGCGTGTTTAATCGTTTTCAATCGATAATGTCGGCATACAATCTGACTGGCATTAATTTTTACAAATTCCTCGGTCGAGGGTATCAGCTTAACCTTCCGTATCTTACGATGCAGGACATAACATACGCTCTCAAGGTTACACCGTCATACCTTCTCTGTATTGACGATGTCAACAGGTTTGAGGAGTACAGGGCAGGATATATATCACTTGGTGATATCTTGCACTACATATACGAAGAGAATATGATGTCTGATGTTGACTTGGCAAAGGTACTTGAATGCTCGACAACATCACTCGGTAAAGTAAGACACGATGGTGTCCTTCCTGCAAGGAAATTCATCTATAACCTTGCAAAGCAGTTTAATCTTGACATTAATAACCTTTACGGTTATTTCAAAAAATAATTTTCAAAGGAGAAAAACAACGGAAAATGAATTAAGAATCACATTTGACAGCGATGGTAACTGCGAGGTAGAAATCCACGGTTTGTCAGGAACAGAACTTATAATAGCTATTAACGAATTAATCATCAGCGTTAAGAAGTGTTCTGAGAAGTGCGGTGTTTCAAAGAATAGCAAGATATTCAACAGACACATTCAGACGGCTGTCGACAGAGCATTAAACGGAGAACATTTCACTTCGGAAGAAGATGTTGCAATAGAGATGCTTAAAGATGCCTTCAAGGAACTAATTAATGACCTTAAGGCAAAATCAAAACACGAAACCGAGAAAGGAGAAAAAAGATGAAGAATAAGAATCCGCTCAAGAGGAATCTCAACAGAGAATCAAAACCGTTTCTCATCGTCAAGAAAGTTAATGACAATGAGGCTATAAGCGATATTGAAAATATCAACTCAGAACTTGAATTGATGTCGCTGACAATCTCAGCTGTTGCCACATCTATCGTTGTTGCAAAAAAAGAGGGATATACAGGCTATGCTAAAAAACTTGCTAAAGTCATCACCCATATGGTTGACGATTCTCTTTTTGATTTTGTAAAAGAGGTGTAAACAATGAAAAGAATGCTCAACAGGATATCTGATACACCTGTGTACAGATATTCAACAGGATTTACGATTGCTGTCTTATCAGCGTTAAAGTCAACACTTATGTGGATTCTTGAGAGAGGCTCTCTGTTCCTCGGCATCACCGCTATAATAGCGGTGACTGCCATTGACAGCCCTGCTTACAGATTTATTGTGCTGTTAGCGTATATCTTCGTTGCACCGATATATGCGTTTTTCTCTTTTCGCAGAAAGGAGAATCGCAAATGAAAGCAAATTGGAAAGCACGCAACAAGCAGTACAATGACCGACAGAAGGGCGAAATCTTCGATGTTGGCATTGGCTACGGTCTTGAATTAGCATCGGTTGTACTCAATCATTATTTTGGATTCGGAGCGAAAAGATTGTATCAGCTTAATATCGAGGCTCTTCATTATATTCACAAGATGAAAGATGATGCAGAGCAGTACACCGAAGAATACAAGGATAATGTCGAGTACGGCTCAATTAAGATGCACAGAGAGTTTGATAAGATTATGGCTCTCAAGCATCACGGCATTGATTATGGTAAAAAGCTGAAAAATACAATCGACAGCGGAAGTTATTTGAATACAGAAATTGAGGTGGATTAAATGAGTAAAGAAGAGAAACCAATCTTGAACTTGCAGAAGGGTTGTCCGTTTTGTGGTAACACGGACTTAGTCTCAGGATACAACCCGACTCAGAACGAGGTAAAAATTGCTTGCACTTACTGCAAATATTTTATTACTTTCAAAAAATCACCGCCTGTGTATGTGCCAGATTTAGCAGAGGCAGTATGGAATTCAAGAGCTGATGTGACAAAGCCAACAGCGGAAAATACAGAATCAACAGCGGAGGCTATCTTATCAGAACTCAAGGATATTAAGTCATATGTAGCTGAACTGGCAGGATATAGTCTTGAAAAATGATAGACTCTGAAAAAATCAAAAAAGCGTTAGATGCGATGGATAACGCAGACCTGCAAAAAGAATATAACCCTATTGCAAGCCAAAAACATATGGAAATGATGTTGAAAACAGCAAGACCATATCTATACAGAAAATACAAGGAGTGGCAGAAAGAAAATGTCAAATAGAAGTTTGTTAGGTTGCTTAACAGCAATCGCATTAGTTGTTATCGCAGTTATTGCTGTTCCTGTGATAAATTTCAGCAATGACCACACATACACCGTAACAATCACCGATAAAGAGCGTGTGACAACACAGGTTGCCGAAGATAGCATCGACAGTAAATATCTTATTTACGGTGAGGATGAAAACGGTAAGACTTATGTTTTTGAGGATACAGATACATTATTCAGAGGGAAATTCAACTCGTCTGATGTTTACGGTGCTTTGAAGAAGGGCGAAACCTACGAATTAACGGTTATCGGCTTTCGTATCCATATCTTAAATTGGTACGAAAATATTATTGATTTTAAGGTGGTGAAATAATGTATCACGGTATCAAATACAAAGGCTTACGCTATAAGCTCTTTTCTTTCCGTTGGAAACGAAAAAATCGCAATTGGAAGGATTGTCCAAAAAAACGCAAGGCAATGAAAAAGGATTGGGAAAGGAAGATTAATAATGATAGATTGTAATATCACTAAGAACTACTTCAATGAGAAGCAAAGAATGACGAAAAGAGCAGCGAATGGGCTATGTAAACTTGGCTGCTCTAACTGTCCTTTATGTTGCATAAATAACAATAAAGGGCAATCATGTACAGCTTTTGAAATGCTTTATCCTAAAAAAGCAATAGAAATAGTGCAGAAATGGTCGAATGAGCATCCGCAAAAGACATTTCTTACAGAGTTTTTGAAAAACTATCCTAATGTCCAGCTTTATGATACTGGAATACCTAAAGGCATATGCCCATATCATTTGGGACTAATGAACAAAGATGATTGCAGAAAAGACCATTACTGTCTTGGATGTTGGAATCAGCCTATTAAGGATGGTGAAGAGTGATGGAAATTATGTACAACGAAAAAACAGGGAAGTTTGAAGTTGCTAAAAAGCCGTATAAGACCGTTGAAATTAGATGTGAAACCGAAGAAGATTACAACAATTTTGAAAAAATACTTGAGTTAAGTAAGTCGAGAAAGCCTATTCTGGCTGATGAACAGGTTATCCGTTATGTGACTACATATGAGTGTCCTAACTGCGAAAGGCAATTCACAGGCAAAGGCTTATTGAATTACTGCTATCATTGTGGGCAGAGGTTGGATTGGTCAGATGAAATGGAGTGTGAAAAATAATGGCATTCCCTGAAAAGCTAAAAGCGTTAAGGCTTAAAAATGGATTAACGCAAGATGAGTTGGGTGAAAAGCTCTATTTGAGCAGGACAAGTATATCTTACTATGAGCAGGGAAAATTTGAGCCTAATATCGAAACCATAATAGCTGTAGCGGATTTATTTAACATCACAACAGATGAATTGTTGAGATGAGGAGTGATATAGAATGAAATATTATTACAAATTGATTAACAATGAAACAAATGAAATAGAGAGCTATGTAGAAAGTTCTGGATGTATAAGGCCTGAAAACCTTTGTAATATACTTGGACTTAGCGGATATCACGCTGTAAGCTGTACAAAACAAGAATATGAGGAAGAGGCATATGATGAAAATACCTGAACTAAAAATCAAGCCCTGTCCGTTTTGCGGTTTTGGTGCAGAAGTGGTAAAGGTCACATATCCAACAGGTAGACAAGGTTATGAAATCAATTGTATGCACGAATACAAATGTTATTTATTTTGTGCGACCGAAACGGCATATTGGGATTCAGCAGAGGATGCCGTAAGAGCGTGGAATCAGCGTGAAGAAGGTGAGTAAAACAAAATGAAAAATATTAAAATCTTGACAGCAAATGATACAGTAAATGATTGCTTTAAGATTGAGCCAAACAAACACAGCGACACAGACTTAGCTTGGCTCACCGAATTAGCAGATAAGTTTACTGCGGAAGAGTTACAGAAAATGTATGAATCAATTAACGCACGCAGAGAAAAAGAGGATGCGGAATTGTTCATCGACAAGGCTGTTGAAAAGCAGATACCTATTTCCCCCTCAAACAAAGCCTACTGTCGCTCTTGCGGTTCTAAGCTTTCAGGGAACGAAAATTATTGTTCCAATTGCGGACAAAAGCTGAATTGGAAAGGAAAAGAATTTGATTTACTCTTCGACGATTTGACTGATGAATTGAACTTAATTGAAATCGAAACATCAGTCCCAAAGGTGCTGATATATCCGAATCTCATCTATTACAAGCAGTAAAGGAGAAAAAATGATTGTGAGATTTGAAAATTGCGATTGTATGAGATTGCTCAATGGGTTGCCATCGTCAAGTATTAGTCTCATTGTAACTGACCCACCCTACAAAACAACGGCAAGAGGAAACGCAGGAACGAGCGGCGGAATGCTCCAAAAAACAATCAATAAAGCAGGACAAGTATTTGAATACAACGATATTGATTGTACAAGATATGCTCCTGAATTTTACAGAGTGTTAAAAGAAGGGGGGCATTGTTATGTTATGACTAATCATATCAATCTTATACATATGCTTAATGTATTTTGTTCGTGCGGTTTTCACTTTGTTAAATCGCTTATATGGAACAAACAAAATAAAATTATGGGTCAATATTATATGTCACAGTATGAGTACATCTTATTTTTCCGCAAAGGTAAAGGAAAGAAGATAAATAATTGTGGCACAAGTGATATTTTAACCGTTCCATTGAAAAAGATAAAAGGCAAGGACGGAAAAAATCTTCATGACACAGAGAAACCCGTTGAATTGATGCAAATCCTTATTGAAAATTCATCAAAAGAGGGGGAATGGGTTCTTGACCCGTTTGCAGGTATCGGAGCAACCGCATTAGCTTGTCAAAACACAAACAGAGATTTTATAGGGGCAGAAATTGACCCAAAATATTATGAAATTGCAAAGGAGAGAATAAAAAATGAAATCAGTAATGAAAATTATGCTTGATGAAGGAGCAAAAATGCCTAAAAAGGCACACGCAACAGATGTTGGATATGACATTTTCTCGCCGATTGATGTAGTTGTACCTGCTCACAGAAGTGTATTTATTGACAGCGGAGTACACATTCAGATTCCATTGGATATTGCAGGAGTTCTGATATCGAAGAGCGGATTGAATGTCAAGCACGGCATCACCTCAACAGGATTGATTGACCCCGATTACACAGGTTCTATCGGTGTTAAGCTGTACAATAATAGCGGTACAGATTATAAAATTGCAAAAGGAGATAAGATTAGTCAGATAATGTTTATTCCATATATAACAGCCTTTTTCAAAGTAGAAGATAGTCTTGATGACACGGAACGGGGCGATGGTAGCTTTGGCTCAACAGGTAAATAACTGCTGTTATAACTGCTCAGAGAGGCATCTGAGATGCCACAGTAATTGTGAAAAGTACAAAGCATTCAAAGAGGATGTACGGAAGAAAAATAATTACATATGGGAGCATATCGAATCACAGAACGCTCTTGCAAGTAGTATTATAAGTCGCAATCTAAGGAAAAATAAAAATCGCAGATAAAGTAAAAAGAGCATCTCAAAACGAGATGCTCTTTTTGTTCTGCCATAGGAGGGTGAGAGTATTGCATTTATGTCAAGGAGGAGTGGTTGAAAGGCAGGACGGACAGCCTGTTAATTGTTGTTGTGTTTCAACATCCACAATTGAAACACACTGAAAGATGGTGTTGTCGAATGCCCTGCCGAAGTCACGCAAACAAGTCATCGGACAACCTCTGCCCGTCCGAGTCATCAGATGATGACAAACAATGAAAATCACAACAGGAAAAGGACTCCTGCTAATTTAATTATAGCATACCTGCTTTAAAAAGTATATGTTTGAAAGTTTATTTTTTGAGGTTAGTAATACAACCAAAAAAAGCACATAATTAAGTCACTCACAAGGTAACATAACGAAAGCGAAGTGATGAAATTGAACCCCGAAGTTATCGTGTCGCTTTTATCCCTCACAGGCACGGTTATTGGCTCTCTCTGCGGTGTGTTGGCAAGCAATCGTATGTCAAGCTACAGGATTTCAAAGCTTGAGGAAAAGGTTGAGAAGCACAACAATCTGATTGAGAGAACTTACAAAATCGAACAGCACAACGCTGTTGTTGACGAAGAAATCAAGGTCGCAAATCATCGAATCGATGACCTCGAAAAAATCAGCGAAAGGAAAGATTGAAAATGAAAAAAATCTTCACAAAAGAATGGGCGAAAGCTACGGCGGTCAGAGCTATTAAGACTGTCGCACAGACTGCGGTTGCAACAATCGGTGTGTCTGCTGTGATGACGGATGTTAATTGGGTTGCGGTAGGCTCTGCAAGCCTTTTGGCAGGTGTGTTGTCGGTGCTCACATCGGTGGCAGGACTGCCAGAAGTATCAGAAAGCGAGGAATAATTATGACAAATGCAAATTTTATTGAGCTTGCAATCTCAGAGGTACGCAAGTATGTTTTAAATCACTTAGATAAGTCAGATGGTATACCTATTTTTGACATCTTTGTTGTGTGGTCATGTAAGACTTTGCAAAACCACAAATGCCTTATCAGCACAACATTACACGATGGTATGTACTACGAATGCACCTACAACGGCGATAAAAACGAAATGTATCTTGATGCATACAAGAAGTTTGAAAACAAGAAAATCATTTGCGAAAGTGAGGAATAGTAATGAAAGTTACTGCTATTGATGTCAGCTACTGTCAGACGAATGTTGACTACAACAAAGTCAAGAACAGCGGTATTGATGCTGTGATTATCCGTGCAGGATTCGGTAAAGAAACCTATCAGAAAGACTCTGAATTTGAAACGCATTACAGGAACGCTAAAAAGGCAGGTCTTGCAGTCGGAGTATATTGGTACTCTTACGCATATTCTGTCGCAGAGGCAAAGCAGGAGGCTAAGGTATGCCTTGCGTGCATTAAGGATAAAACACTTGAATTACCTGTATATTATGACCTCGAGGAGAGCGGTCAGACAAGGCTCGGTATGTCTGCTCTGACAAACATTGCAATTGCTTTTTGCGATGCTATTAAATCGGGTGGTTATCGTGCAGGAGTGTACAGCAACCTCAACTGGCTCAATAATTACCTCGATTATGAGAAGCTCAGAAACAAGTACAGTATTTGGCTTGCACAATGGTCATCCAACCCATCCAAGCCTTGCGATATATGGCAGAATGCCGATAACGGCAGAATCAGCGGTATCAGCGGTAATGTTGACACCGATGTTATCATCAACAAGAATATCATTAAATCAAAATCAGAGGTGAAGGAAGAAATGATTAAGAAGGGTTTAACAAACAATGCTATCCTTGCGTACAAAAAACAGCTTTTGAACCTGTATAATGCAGGCATCATCAAGACTAAGGTTGACTCATCTGCAGGTTTCGGTGACGGAACAGAAAAGGCTGTCAGAGAAGTTCAGACGCTTGCAAAAATCAAGGTTAACGGTGAGGTTGGAGTCGACACAATCAATGCAACCGCAAAGCTGATGAACAATTATGTCAGCAAGCTAAAAACTAAAATTTCAAACGCAAAAAAGGCTCTGTCATAATTGACAGATGCCCAGAGATGCTGTATAATATGAAACACGGAAGTTTGTTTTTTTAATTTCTACTGTGGTAGATTAGTTTTTTTATCCTTTCTTCCGTAAAGATGACCTCGTTTATGTCATAGTGTGCGAGGTCATCTTGCTTGCCTATCAACACGCAAAAAGTGCGTGCTGTTTAAATCGTCTTCATAATTTCCTATATATTTACTATTTAACTATGCAGGAAAGGCACACCATAAACGGTGTGCCTTTTTTGTTTTTTTATGACTGTTCTGCTGACTGTTCTGCGATTTGCAGAAGTTTTTCAATAACTAACTTTTCAACATAAATCGGTGGGTTATGTTTTCCTGACTCCCAATCTTGCACAGTACGATACGGAATAAGCAACAAATCCGTCATTGCTCGCTGTGTTAATCCTGCCTTAATGCGTGCCTCTTTAATTGTCATAAGTTTTCTCCTTTTTGTTGTTTCTTTATTATTAAATAATAGTATCTGCCTTTATTTCTTCAACCCTTTTATCTGACGGTTCATATGTAACTGTAGGTTGTTCTAAGTTAAGTATCTTACAGTTAAATGCAATAACAGAATCAATAACTTTAACATATTTTTTTATTTTAATTCCACCTTTCTTTTTTTAATCAGCAGGGGCGGTTTTAACGCCGCCCCTCGGCTGTTATTCTGCTTTTGTAATTTCAAGCGATTTTATGGCCCAAGCACCGTTTTCGCCGCTCCAATAATTTCTTGCCCACTCTTCAAGCCATTTTTCCTTTTCTGCTTTTTTAAAAGAACGGTCATATCTCAAATCAAAAAATTTAGGCTCAAAATTTTCGCTTTCGATATTCAGAAAAAAACCGTTGCCGTACTGTTCTGCATCATAAACAAATGAGCATTTCAATTTGAAACACAGTTCACTTGTCATACCTTTTGGTGTGTTCGGGTCTGTAATTTGTACTTTCATTTTGTAAGTCATACTTAATTCCACCTTTCAAATTATAGCATAGCATATACGATTTTGTCGGAATAAAACTCTCCGTCAAAACACTTATGACATTCGATTTTCTGAATTAGGAAATGAATACCATATGCATTTGTGTAACTGAAATATTTTATTGTGCCAGGACGACCGCCAGCACTAAACACAATATAATTACTGCGTTTGACATTGTTAAGGGTTGTAATTTTTTCCATAGCGTTGATACATTTTTCATCACTTTGGCAAAATACATTACTGGCTAAAATGGTTTTGTTGTTCGATAAAGTTTCAATAAATTCTTTTTTACTTATTTGAGTCCACAGAAATGTCTTTTGTGGAGGTGCATTGCTCAATTTCTGATAGTTTTTCATAGTGTTGCTCCTTTTTGTTTTTTTATTTTGCGTTTGCCTATCGGGATTGTGACCGTCTGACCGTCCGCATTACCCGACCTGAAGGTCGGTCACTCTGCGATTAAGCGATAATTTCAACGCCCCTTACATCGGAAAAAGTTACATTTTTTGTCTGTGGATGTTGCTCTGCGTTTTGGTTTGTTGATTATAATATACTACACGGATTTCGTGTTGTCAATACTTTTTTGAAAAAACTTAAATTTTTTCGGGTGGGATGAGTATAAAAAGATATTTGCTTTATTTTATTATTATTTCTGTTTCGTCCAATAATTCTTCACCATTGTCGGCTACAACACTTATACTTTCATATTCCTCACCTTCTACAAGTTTTTTATTTGCGACTCTAATTGCCTTTGCTTTGCTATTGTAAGTTTCTTCATCAGCGTTTTGACCGCCTTTGTGAATAGCGAACACATTCCAATTTCTCATAATTTAAAAAACCTCTTTTTTCTTATAACTCAGCGACTTTTGTCTATCGGCTTTTTCGTTAATTACTTACATTCAATACTATCGACTATTGATTTAAGTGCTGTTAATCTGCTTGAAAGATTTTCTAACGCTTCGAGGTCTGCAAATATACCGCCTAATTCGTCAAGCGTTATATACTCGTTTATCATTTCGTTTATTCTTTTTGCAAAAATTCTTGTTAATGCTGTTACATCATTCGTGTTCATACCGTTACCCCCTTTCATTTGCTTCTGTTCTTGTCAAGAATATCTTTTCGCCGATTTCGTTCATATCATAATATCGCTTATAATCTTTAAGTCTTGCATTTTTTACGGTTGAAACGGCTATTCGGTTGCCTACCCACCCCCATAAATACCATTTTTGAATTGTGCCGTCTTTTTCTTTCGTATAAAGCGTTTGATTATTATTCATCATTAAAAACCCCTTTTAACATTTTAATTTTTCCTCTGCCCGTCAAGCCGTGTATTTTTCGGTGTAATACTTTGCTTTTTCAAACCGCTTTGCCATTACTTACTCTGCTCTCTTTCTTTTTTATAACTCAACCATAAATGAATAAGATTTTAACAAGATTGCGTCACATACAGCATTAAAATCTTCAAAACGAATATTACTGCTATGCTCGCAAATATCAGTTGCTATTTCTACAATATCATCACTTGTAATATCTTCTTTTTTTGTCTTAGCAAGCATATTGCTATATTCTTCATTGTTGCCATTTGTGTACCACGCTCTTTCGATGCATAAAGCTCTTAATGCATCGCTTGATAATCTTCTAACAACTTTATAACCGTATTTCATTTTATTACCTCTTTCTTTCTGCCCGTCAAGCCGATAGCACAGCGATTAGATGTTATGCCAAAAGTGATTGTTTTTGTGTAATTTTCTCACTTCCGAAGAGTTCACGGATTTCATCAAGACTGAATGTTTTTTTGCTCTTTTTCTTGTAATCTTCGTTGTGATAATACCACGCTGTTTTCTTCTTTGAAAATCTGAATTTCAAGGCTTTCAACTGTTCACGGCAGTTATATGTGTTGCCTGTTACCCATACCCAAGAACCGCAGATTTCAATTTCAATTCCCTGCAGTTTAACAAGTTCGTTGATAATGTTTTTGAACTCTTCGGGAGTTTCTTTTACTTCCTCGGCGGTTTCGTACACTTTGCCGTCTGCGGTTGATTTTGCGTTTTTGAGAACTGCGAAGAGTTCGTCATATTCGGCATTAATCTCTTGCATTTCTTCTGTTGTTCCACCGCAATCGGGATGATGAGCCATCGCAAGTTTTTTGTACTGCTTTTTGAGTTCTTCAAGTGTTTTTGGATTGTTAAACCATTTTGTGTTTGTCATAGTGTTTAATCTCCTTTTGTTTTTTGGAGGTTTCCCTCTGTTGTGCCTTTATAATAACACGAATTTCGTGCCTTGTCAATAGCTTTTTTGAATTTTTTTGAAAAAATATTTTTTCGCTGACTGTTCGCTGATTGTTCGCCGTGTGCGGTTAGCGAATTTTTTTTTGCTTATATAGTATTTAATTTAAACATTATAGTGCAAAAGAGGTGTGACAATGTCATCAAATAAATATCCGTGGGACGAGATTGAACAAGAATATATAAACGGCTTGGAGCAGTTTGAAATCCGCCAAAAATATGGTATGGCAGAGTCAACCCTGCGTAGGCATATAGATGAGTACGGTCTGCGTGAAAAAAGACAAAAAGTTACACAAAATGTCTACAAAAAAGCTACAGAACAGATTGAAAAGCAAAAAGTCAACAAAATGACGAAACTTATTAAAGCCTCAGACAAGATGGATGATTTAATCCTTGATTTTTTGAGGCGAGAGGGCGATGAGTCAAACGGCTATGATGTCATTCCGCCGATGCGGACCAAAGACCTGCAAAGTTTGTCAAGAGCGTTGAAAGATGCCGTAGAGGTTAAACAAAATCTGCACGGCATTATCGGAAGACTTGAGGCTGAACGGCTTGCCCTTGAGCGTGAACGGCTTGCCCTTGAGCGTGAACGGCTCAAAGCACAGCAGGATAAGGACAACATAGAGCCGACTATGTTCGCTCTCTCAGATGAGGCAGAGAGGTACGCAGAATGACAAAGATTAACTATTTAGGTGTGCCAAACGACAAACAAAGACAATTCTTGCTTGCAAAGCAGAAATATGTTGCGTATGGCGGAGCGAGAGGCGGAGGAAAGTCCTTTGCTGTCCGACTCAAAGCTAAATTATTGTGTGCGAGGTACGCAGGGATAAAGATACTTATAGTCCGCAGAACATATCCCGAATTGTTCAACAACCACATTAACACGCTAAGAGCAGAACTGGCAGGAATCGCCCGATACAACACTCAGGACAAGATTTTTACATTTCCGAACGGTTCGATAATAAAATTTGGCTATTGCAAAAACGATGCTGACCTGCAACAGTATCAAGGAGCTGAATTTGATGTGATTTTCATTGACGAGGCTTGTTTGCTCTCAGAACACCAAATCAAAGCTATTACGGCTTGCTTGCGAGGTGTAAATGATTACCCGAAAAGAATTTATTATACTCTCAACCCAGGGGGACAGAGTCACGGTTACTTCAAACGATTGTTCATCGACCGCAAATTCGGTCAGTATGAGCAAGCTGATGATTACTGCTTTATTCAGTCGCTTGTAACGGATAATAAGGCATTAATGGAAAGTCAGCCTGAATACATACAACAGCTTGAGGCATTGCCACCAAAACTCCGTGATGCTTGGCTATATGGTAGGTGGGATGTCTTCGAGGGTATGTTCTTCGAGGATTTCCGTACTGAGGTTGATGTTGCAGAGGCACACAAGCTCGGCTTATCTCCCGAGGATGCTCTCAAATACGGCAGATACACAAATGTGATAGAGCCGTTCGATATACCGCAAGAATGGCGAGTATATAGAGCGTATGACTTCGGTTACGGTAAGCCGTTTGCAATGCTTTACATAGCTGTAGACTATGACGGAAGAGCGTATGTTATTGACGAGTATTACGGATGCACAGCGACACCAAACGAGGGTGTCAAATGGCAACCATATAAGCAGTTTGAGATGATGTCGGAGTATGAGCATACACAGCCACAGCTTGCAGGTCGGGATATTCAAGGAGTGGCAGACCCAGCAATTTGGGACGGCTCACGAGGCGAGTCGGTCAACGATGTTGCAGAAAAGTACGGTATTTACTTCGACAAGGGACAAAATGACCGTATTGCAGGATGGATGCAAATGCATTACCGTTTTGCGTTTGATGAAGTCGGCAAGCCGATGCTCTATGTGTTCAGTAATTGCAAGCACACGATAAGGACTCTGCCTCTGCTTATGTTCGATGAAACAAAAAAAGAGGACTTGGACACAAGCCAAGAAGACCACATTGCTGATGCATTGCGATATTGGTGTATGTCAAGACCGATAGCACCTGCACGCAAGATTGAACCGAAGATACCACAGCCGAATCCGCTGTCGGAAGATAACGAAAGGAAGAATTACTTATGGCATTAAGAAGAAAAAAAAGACGAGAAGAAAAGGAACGCAGACAGGCAGAACAGCAGACAGAACTGCAGAGAACGCAGTCTGCTCCCGATAACCGCATCTTGTGGACTCAAGACGAACGGAATCAGCTTGAACATATGCGGAACGGCTCGGAATTACCACAGAATGACACAACAGCAGAGCAGACAACACAGATGTTGTCCGATGACAATACACCTACACAAGGCATTGTAGGCAGTGCTACAACAGAGTCAAAAGCCGTGCTGAATCCTGTGATAACTGAGCGTACAGTATTACAGGCATATGACCGATTAATGCGGTACAAGACCTACAAGACAAGCCTTGATAGACGAATCAAAGCGAATGAAGATTACTGGAAACTCCGTCAATGGGATTACTATGACCACAATGGCAACAAGAAAAAAGGTGACAACGAAGTCGCAACAGCTTGGCTGTGGAACTGCATTGCATCAAAGCACGCTGACTTGATGGACGGTTATCCTGAATCAAACATCAGACCTAAGCGTGAAGATGATGTGGAAGAGGCTGAAAAGCTCAAGAGTATTCTCCCTGTTATCTTCGAGGAAAACGATTACGAAAACACATACTCAGAACTTGCCAATTACATACTTAAACAGGGAGTTTGTTGTGCAGGAGTCTTTTGGGACGGAACTAAACACGATGGACTCGGTGACATATCAGTCGAGAAAATCGACATACTCAATCTGTTTTGGGAGTCAGGTGTCACAGACATACAGGATAGCAAAGAGGTGTTCCATACTTCGCTTGTGGATAATGAATCACTTGTCAAGCAATATCCACAGCTTGAAGGTAAACTCAACAGCCACAAGGTTATATCTGACCAGTATCGTACAGATGATGCCATCGACACAGACGGTAAGACAACTGTTGTAGATTGGTTCTATAAGCTGTCTGACAGCAACGGCAATCAGGTCTTGCATTATTGCAAATTTGTAGAGGGTACTGTACTCTTTGCAACTGAAAATGATGCTGAAAACTATCCAAACGGTTGGTATGACCACGGACTCTATCCCTTTGTTGTTACTCCATTATTCCCTGTTGAGGGCAGTATTGCAGGATACGGCTATACCGACATTGGCAGAGGTGACCAACACGCAATAGATGTACTTACACAGGCTATGCTCACGAATGCAAGGGTAACAAGCAAGCCGAGATATTTCATCAAGACCAACGGAGCGGTCAACGAGGCTGAATTCGCTGATTGGAACAAAGACTTTGTACACACAACAGGCAGTCTTAATGATGACTCAATCATGCCGATTACAACCTCACCAGTACCGACATTTGTTGTCAATATGAGGGAAAACCTCATAGCTGAGATGAAGGAAACACTTGGTAACCGTGATGTGAACAATGGCGGTAGCACTTCGGGAGTCACCGCCGCATCGGCTATTGCTACAATGCAGGAGCAGAGCGGTAAGATGAGCCGTACACATAACAAGATTATGTACACGATGCACCGCAAGATTACGAATATGGTTATCGAATTAATCCGTCAGTTTTACGATGTGCTTAGAGAGTACCGTATTACAGGCAAATACGGACAAGAAAAATTCGTACAGTACAACAACGCAGGACTCAAACCACAGAAACAGCCGAGCATTCTCGGCAGAGATATGGGACTTAGACTGCCTTGCTTTGATATAGAAGTAACCGCACAGAAAGCCTCGCCTTACACAAAGATGGAGCAGAACGAACTTGCGATACAGTTGTACAATCTCGGTGTGTTCTCTCCTCAGAATGTCGATATGTCGCTTATGCTGTTACAGACAATGGATTTCGCACACAAGGATGAAATCATACAGATGATAATGCAAAACGGCACAATGTTTGATAAGTATCAGCAGTTACAAAAGATTGCGTTCAACCTTGCACAGCAGGTAGATATGCAGAATGGCACGCAGATGGCTGAACAGCTTGCACAGGCGATTCTCGTTGAAAATGGAAACAATTCCGAAGAACCGAGCGGTAACCTCTCTGTTGACGGCATTACAACAGACGATACATCCGAAAAGTCATTTATTAAAAATGCAAGGGAAAAAGCACAGGCATCAACTCAGGTTAATCAGTAGTAAGGAGAATTCTATATGCTCAAAGTTAAAGTCGATATTAAGAATTACACCGTAACAATGAGAGGTCACGCAGATTTTGCTGAAAACGGCAAGGATATTGTGTGTGCAGGAGCATCAACGCTCTTGTACACACTTGCAAACACGCTTGAAGAATTCCGCACAGTTATGACAGAATCACCGTCATTTACTATCAGCGGTGAGGGCGAGAAACAGCGTGTTACATACAGATGCAAGCCTGATGAGTCATATGAACCTAATGTGCAGTTAGTTTTTATGACTGTTACAACAGGGTTCAATCTGCTTGCCGAAAACTATCCCGACAACATTAAGCTGACCGTTATCTAACTCTCTCCCAACTCTCTCAAAGTTTCTAAGCACCCGATTATGGGTGCTTTTTTTATGTCCAAAATAACATTTTGCTGATGACCGCAAAATGTTCAATTAGTAAAAATGGGTGTTTTTTACGAATTGCAAATTTTTTTACCGTTTTGAAATTGATGGTTTGAGGTGTTTGGTCTTGCAATGCTAAATTGTGAACATAGGCTCGTGACCTTAACCACAGACTTTATATGGAAGGAGATAGCAATGATTAAGACTATCTCAACAGCCGTTGTTACTGAACTTATGTTCCGTTGCTTCAACATTCAGCTTTTCGCTGACGGTGGCGGTGCATCTGCAGGTGCATCCGCAGGAGCAGGAACAGGCGAAGGCTCAACAGGCTTAGCAGGAGAAACAACAAGCACATCGTTCCCTGCCGATGGTAAAGGCTCTGCACCGAAGATTGTTTACGGTAAGCAGAGTGAAAGCAACACCGAAGTCGGTGCTGTTCCCGAAGAAAAGCCGAAAATGACTTTTGCCGAACTCGTCAAGTCTGACGAGTGGAAAGACGATGCCCAGAAGTATATGGACAAAGCCTTCTCGAAGAGATTCAAGGAGCAGGAGTCGCTCAAGGCTGAGAATGCAAGAATGCGTGACATCCTTAACATAGCTAATGTCAGATACGGTCTTGATTCCGCATCAGACAGTTTCCTTGATGACCTCAGCAACAGCATTCAGAATGACACGAAGCTGTATGAAGATGAGGCACTTGAGGCAGGATTGCCTGTTGAGGAATATGTCAAAGTCAAGAAAGCAGAGAGAATCCTCGAAAACAACAAGCGTGAACAGGCGGACAGAGAAAGACAGATATTTATCGACAATCATTGCAGAAACCTTGTGAGTCAGTCGGATGCGATGAGAGAACAGTTTCCGTCTTTCGACCTTGAAGCAGAAATGAGTAATCCTCAGTTTCGCAAGCTCGTTGACCCGCAAGAGTTAGGCGGTATCGGTCTTTCAGTAGACAACGCTTACCGTGTGATTCATTACAAGGATATTCTCAATGCTACAGTAAACAATGCGGTCAATCAGACAGCTATCAATACTGCAAATGCGGTTAAAGCTAACAAAGAAAGACCGAGGGAAAACGGTATGAATCACCGTGCATCCGTCATTGTGAAGGATGACCCGTCACAGTTTACTCTTGATGACTTCAAGCGTATCAAGGAACAGTTTATCAGAACAGGTGTTGCTCCCAAATTCTAACTTTAAAGGAGCATTATTATGTCTAATATTATGTACAATCTTATTCTCCAGCTTTTTGCTGACGAAACAACATTGAACGCAAACAAAACATCTGCAAGTGGAATGTCCCCGACGATGAAGACATTCTATGATACATCCCTTCTTGAAAACGCAAGGGCAGAACTTATCTTCAATCAGTTCGGTGACAAGCAGAAGATTCACGGCAATAAGTGCGAATGGAGAAAATTCAACACATTCCCGAAAGCTCTTACACCGATTACCGAAGGTGTTACACCGACAGGACAGGCTTTCGGTATGACGAAGATTGAAGGTACAACATCACAGCACGGCGATTACACCACAATCACAGACAGACTCGAATATGAGGCATATGACCCGATTATTCAGGGCTGTACTGAGGAGATGGGTGCATCGGCAGGTGCGACTATGGACACTCTTACAAGAAATGTCCTCATTGCAGGCAACTCTGTTATGTACTGTCCGAAGAAGGACAGCACAGTAATCTCAACAAGAGATACACTCACAGCAGATTGTGTTCTCACTCCTGCGGTTGTTAAAAAGGCTGTTACTTGGCTCAAAAAAAACAAAGCACCGAAGATTAACGGAAGCTATGTATGTCTTATCCATCCCTCTGTCGCTCATGACCTTACAGAGTCTGACGAGTGGAAAGAGTACCACAAGTACAATGACACAGCTCCTATCTTCAAGGGTGAAATCGGCGAACTTCACGGTTGCCGTTTCGTTGAGTCAACAGAGTGCAAGATTCACGCACACAACAAACTCGACATTGCTACATATGACACACTTTTTCTCGGTGCAAAGGCTTTCGGCATCATTGAACCTGAAAACGAGTCAATGCATATGATTATCAAGGACAAGTCGGAAATCGGCGGTCCTCTCGAACTTTACAGCACAGTAGGCTACAAATTTAGCCACGGTGCTAAGATTCTTTATGAGGAGAGAATCCTCCGTGTCGAGTCAGGCTCTTCTTACTCATCTGTTGACGAGGAAAACTGATAAGGAGATTATCTATGGCTACAAATTCAAATAAGAATGCAAATGCAGGTCTTACAGGTAAGAAGGTTACTGTTATTCTTCCTCGTGACCCTCAGATTGAGGGTGACGGAGCAGAACAGGAATTCTTCTCGGTCAACGGTCACAATATTCTTGTGCAGACCGATGTACCTGTTGAAGTAGATGAAATCTTTGCTGAGGTTATCAATAACAAAGCAAAAGCTCGCACACAGGCGAGAGAATTCATCAAGAAAATGGCATTCAAAGACAGCAAGCCGATGGCTTGATTATGAGAGATTAAGAGGCGGTTTTTTCCGCCTCTTTTTTGTTTTAAAAGGAGATGAAAATATGGACTACATTACAATAGCTGATGCAATTGATATGATTGATGCAACAGTACCGAACAACCGCACAGAAGACGAAAAGATTGCTTGGCTTGACTCTCTCGACAGAATGGTTAAGAACGAAGTCTTTGACACGCACGAAGGTTATGAAGATACAGACTTCATCGGATATGACGAGAACACATCACGCAATCAGCCGTTACTGATTCCAAAACCGTATGCAGTAGAGATTTACAAAGCATTTCTTGAACTCCAAATACACCTTGTCAACAAGGAGTATGACAGATACAATGCATCCTCAGCACAGTACAGCAACCATTATGACTCTTTTGTCAATTGGTGGCATTGCAACCATATGCCCAAAGAGATTGCTCACATTACATTTTAGGCGGTGATACTATGGCTTTTAATTTTCCACAGCTTGATTCATCCTCTGCACAGCGAGAGTATCAAGAGCAGTTTGCAGGATATAATCACAACATCCGCATCGGTGATACAGAATTCTATGATATGCAGAATATGACAGGCAATTACTATCCTGTGTTGTCACCGAGAGATAAGAGAGGTATTGTACAACAGTTTATCAAACCAAAATGTATGGCAAGCCGTGATAACCTCTGCTACATTGACGGTATGTATTTATACATTGACGGTGAAAAGGTTGACCATATTATTTTGACGGACACAGAAAAAACAATGGTGTCAATGGGTGCATACCTTGTTATCTTTCCTGACAAGGTCTTCGTTAATACGGAAGATATATCCGACTGGGGATATCTTGATAACACTATTGAAATAGCAACAGAGGTCAACAATGTTGTATATACGATGTGTACGCAAGATGGCACTAAGTGTCAGTACCAAAACCCAAAAGGCGAAAATTATGTATATGTAGGTGATGAGTCACCTAATGTCGGTGAGAAGGAAACAGTCGCAAACGGTTACAAATGGCTTGATACAAGCGGTGACACGCACTACTTGAAGGTATGGAACTCAAACACCCGTATGTGGTCATCTCTATCAACAACCTATGTGCGTATTGAGTCAACAGGCATTGGTAAAGGTTTCAAGGAAGGTGATGCCGTAACAATCAGCGGTTGTGACTCCTCTTCCTCTTCGGGTAGCGACAAAATCAAAGAACAGATTGATGCTCTTAACACCTCGATGCTCATCAAGTCTATTGATGAAAAGGAAAACTGGATTGTAGTTACCGCAATACTTGATAATGTTGTCACTCAGTCTACAGGTACTGTCAAGCTTGAGCGTGTTGCTCCAATTATGGACTTCGTCATCGAATCGAACAACCGTTTGTGGGGATGCCGTTACGGCCTTAACAACGAGGGCAAAATCGTCAATGAAATCTATGCTTGCAAGCAGGGCGATTTTAAGAACTGGTTTGTATATGCAGGTATATCAACAGACTCATATGCTGTTTCCGTTGGCTCTGACGGTGTGTGGACAGGTGCAATTGCTTACGGTAATTATTTACTATTCTTCAAAGAAAATTGCATACACAAGGTTTACGGCTCAATGCCGAGCAATTATCAGGTCATCGAGCAGAAAGTAAGAGGTGTTCAGAAGGGTTCATCAAAGAGTCTTTGCATACTTAACGAAACCTTGTTTTACAAGTCAGCAACAGATGTCTGTTACTATGACGGTTCATTGCCAACAAGTATATCAAATCCTCTCGGTGCGGTTAGCTATAGCAACGCTGTCAGCGGTAGTATTGGAAATAGATATTATATCTGTATGCAGGACACAAGCGGAGTATGGACTCTCTTCGTTTATGATATCACTACTGGAATGTGGCACAAGGAAGATAACATACACATCAAGGAATTCTGCAAGGTTAAAACAGACCTTTACTTCATTGATGCCGACAGTTATCAGCTTATGACTACAACAGGCAGAGGTACAGCAGAAGATGACTTTGAATGGTATGCAGAAACAGGCTCTATAGGCTATTCTTACTCAGATAACAAGTATGTGGGAAGAATGTTACTAAGAGTACAAAAGCCGATTACAAGCCAAATTAGAGTGCGTATTCGCTATGATGATTCAACCCATTGGGAAACAGTTTCGTCAATTGGCGGTCACGGAACAAAATCTTATAGCATACCTGTCTTGCCTCGCAGATGTGACCATTTTGCAATTCGTATCGAAGGCAAAGGTACTTGCAAAATTTATTCGATTTCAAAGGTATTGGAGATTGGAAGTGATGTATAGTGAATTTTATTGATTTGCCAAATATTGGCAACGGTACAGCCGAGGAACAGCTTGCACAGATACGCAGTTACATATACCGTAACAATGAACAGTTAAACGCAACACTTGCCAATCTTTCAGTCGATAAGATGTGGGAGCAGACAGCATCGGCTCTGTCTGCATCCAATGGTGATGTTATAGAAGTTAATAAAGACCTTATGAGCCGTTATGCTACCATCCGTGACCTTGTAATTAAGACAGCAGATGTAGTGATACAGTCAGACGAAAAATTCACATCGCAGATGAACGGTAATTATGTTGCAATCTCTGACTTTGGAAAATATCTTCGTGACACAACGCTCGACATTTCAGGGAGTAGTGTAGGAATTGAATATTTATACAATTATGCATCCCAGCTCGAAACAGACCTTGATAATTACAAAGTCAATCAGACCTCTTATATCAAGCAAGGCTTACTTGATGAAAGCGGAGCAAGTCCGATATACGGTGTTGAAGTTGGTTTGCTCTCGGATTCCTTCGAGTACAACGGCAAGGTTATTGATACACGGTCAAACCTCAAGACAAGAATTACACCAACTGAGATGTCTTGGTGGGCAGAAAACAAAAAGCTTTTTTATCTCGACAAAGACTCAGTATATTTCCCTTATGCAAAAATAACTGGCGGTAGTATCAACATCGGTAACGGTACATTTACTGTTGATAGTTTCGGAAATGTCAATGCAACATCGGGTACAATCGGTGGATTGGACATTACCGCTCTTACAGATATGGCAATGGGCATTGATATCCGACCGAACGCTACGCTTGTCAGAAAGACAGCTACAGAAGGATACAGCGTACCGAATATTTCTGTAACGCTATCGTCAAGGAATGTTGAGGTTGCATCAACAAAATGGTATATTTCCTCAGACGGTGAAGTGTGGACACAATACACTCAAACCGCAATGAAAACGAATATGATAATTTCATCTGCAACAGCTTTCAAAAATTCATCTGTTCTGTATGTTAAAGCCGAGTCAAAAGACTCAGCGGATAAAACATACATAGCTGTTTGCTCAGTTGGTTGTGTTTCTGACGGTGTTGACGGTACTTCTGTTAAAATTCTCGGCACAGCATATAAAAATAATGAAGATTATCAAATTGGCATTCCTTATGACTTGTATTTTGACTCTGATTGTACAAGTATCATTAACAACAGTACAACAACGCTTAACAACGGTGATTCATACATTGTCAAAGGCTATTTGTTTGTGTGGAACAATAAAAACGGTGCTTTTGTTTGCACAGGTGAAATCAAAGGTAAAGACGGTAAAGATGGCATAGATGCACAGGCTTATGAAATCTATACTGATGTATCATCGGTCAACAAGAACATTCTCGGAACATCTTGTACACCGTCAACAATCAACATTGAGTTTCGCCAAAATTCAGGCGGTAATACACAGCTTGTAACTGCAAGAGAAATACGAGTATGGAGAATTAACGGCAACAAATCTGTCTTTTACAAGTCAAAGAAAAATACAAATAATTTCTCTCTTTCGCTGTCGGGAGAATTCAACACATATATAGCAACTTGCACGGCTATCAAGATTGAAGTCGGTTACAACAACAAAGTCTACACAAAGACAATTCCGTTGATTATATCGGCAGAAGAAATCAAAGCTTGGGCAAAAGTAGAAAACGGTCAGACGGTTATTGACGGTGCAAAAATCTACACAGGCTCTATCACAGCCGAGAAGATAGATATTGCATACCGCAACACGCTCGCAACAGGTGAACAGCTTACAACGGCTATCTCAAATGTTAATGACTCAATATCTGCTTGGGCAAGTAAAATTGACTCCAACACAACGGATATTGCAAACTTAACGGTTAAATCAAACGAAATCTCATCAACTGTTACGCAGAAAACAAGTACAAGCACTATCCAAAGCATCATTCGGCAATCGGCAAATGCGGTTGAATTTGCTTGGAGCGAATCGAAACTTGGCAATGTTATTAGGCTTGAAGACGGTGATATTAACTTTTATTATTTTGGCAAAAAAATGTCGAGTGTGTCACAATACGGACAGTCTTTTTGGCGAGATAATCTTTCAATTGGTTACATAGGTGCAACTCAATGGAAAACTGCACCATCAATTAAAGGACTTGCGATTAACCTTGATAAAGCTAACGGAAAATTTATTGCTTTCGGTTACGAAAGTGGTGATAGTTATGAAGTGCAATTAGCGTTTGCTAAAAACAACGCAATTGGAAACGATAATGAAGGTATATTTTGCTACGCTGATTTTTTTGGCGGTAAGACATTCAACAGCGGTTGGAGTACCATACGCAGATTTTGGCTTAGAGATGTTTCTGTTGAAATGGGATTGCGTACCAAAGACAATCGAAACGGTCAACTATACAACACGGTTACAGCAGATATACCGTATATCCGAACAATAAAATCAGGGAGTAACGGCTCAATTACTTGGACATATAGCACACTCAAGGTAGTTAATGGGTTGATTACAAGTTATTAACAAAGGAGAATTTTTCTATGGACAAAAACATCACAAAAACAGTAGAAGAAACCACAACAAACACACCACCAACAGCACCTGAATCAGTATTGATTATGGATTTGCGAAACAAATTATATCAGCTTGCTAACTATCCTAATCTTTCACCAACAATTATCGAAATGGCTTTCGGCGAAGTGTACAAGTCTGTGCAGAACAAGGCATTAACAACTGTACAGACAGAGTATGAGAATTACCGCAAGCGAGTCGATGAATTTGAAAAGGAACAGAACCCGAAAGGAGATTAAAGCATATGGCATATGTATACAACAAATACAACCAGTCGGCTAATGCAACAAATTATCAGAACCGACAGGATGATGCAACAAACCGATATAACGATTTTGCTCAGACAGGCTACACAACAGGGGCAGGTGGTTTCGGTGGTCAGATTAATTCTGCACAAGCTAAACTTAATCAGTTATACGGTAACAACAATCTCTCACAGCAGTTTAAATACGGCAATCAGGGAGCATACAACAAAGCGATGAACGCTGTTGCCAACCGTAAACCGTTTTCCTATGACCTTTCAAATGATACGCTTTTCCAACAGGCAAAAGAACAGTATCAGAATATGGGCAAGGTTGCAATGGCTGATACAGTAGGTCAGGCATCTGCAATGACAGGCGGTTACGGTAACAGCTACGCAACAACCGCAGGCTCACAGGCTTATCAAGGCTATCTGCAACAGCTTAACAATGACATCGGTAATTATTACAGTATGGCATTAAGTGGTTTCAATGCCGAAACAGACAGACTTAATAACATTTACAATATGTACGCTCAGGACAGAAGTCAACAGCAGAATGAGTGGTCTAACAACTGGAATGTATATAACAATCTGTACGGCTTGTATCAGAGCGAACTGCAGAATGCACAGAGCAATGACCTCAACGCTTGGAATCAGAAAGGTACAAACCTTTACAATTCCGCTAATCTTGCGACAAATCAGTACGGTACTGCATCAAGCAATGATATCGACACTTGGAAACAGGGCGAAACATTGCGTGCAGAGCAGGCACAACAGGAAGAAACCGAAAGAGCAAACCGTATTGAAGAGGCATACAAGAATGCACAGCTTGCGGAACAAATCAGAGCGAACAAAGCCGAGGAGGCATACAGACAGTCTGCACTTGCTGAAACAATTCGCAACAACAAGGCAACCGAAAAAATCAATTCATACAAAGCCCAAAATTCCTCTTCTTCCAAAAACAAAAACAGCGGTGAAAACTGGTACAATGTCAATGAGAAAGCAACGAGGACAGGCACAACTTCAAACCTCATCAGCGAAATTGACAGCAAAGCCAGAAGCTTGCAATACTCCAAATACTCAGGTGACTACACAAAAGCCATTAACGATGTTCTTCCCAAATATCTGAATAATGCTTTTGCTAATCATACATTGTCAAGCGGTGAAATCAACTATCTTTCGAGCTACTACGGTGCATCTGACATCGGCAAAGCATATAAGCGAGCACATAAAACATCAAGCTCAAAAAAATAAGGAGATAAATCTATGAATTACCTTGATTACCTTAAAAAGAAAAAAGATGAAAATGATAATTCCCAGTCGAACACCACGACTGGGAATACCTCTACGGCAAAAAACGAAAAAAGCGATAGTTTGCTTGATGCAATTAACGGCAAAAACGGTAACAATGATTATCTTGATTATCTCAACAGTCAGCCTGTACTCGGTCAGGAAGAAGAAGAAACACAGGCATTACACGATATGGGTAATGACGAGGATGTGTTGTCAAGATGGTATGACTCTGCAAGCAATGCAACATCTAAGGCTTATTATGAGAATCAAAACACAACTTTTGATTCTTTAAAAAACAGGGCTGATACAATCTCAAAGTATTATCAAACAGCCGATGCTCTCAAAGGCTCTGCAAAACAATTTTATGATAAATACGGCTATACTGATGACTCATCAGATATGCAGAGTGCTATCTCTGACCTTAACATTGCAGAAGACAATTTCAAAACTAATGCAAAAGAAATTCAAAATGCAATGTCAGATTTTGACACCGAACAGGAATACAAATCTGCTGTTGCACAGGCAGAAGAGGATGCCAAAACTTCTGATGACTTACAGAAGGAATATGATAAGAAGAAAGCCGAGTATGACAGCACTTACGGAAATAACAAGGAACACAAAAGCCGTGATGATTTTAACTCTGACGAAGAATATAATAACTACATATACAACTATGAAGGTCTTAACAAAGAATTATCTGAATTGCAGAGAAAAATCGACCAAAAAAAGGAACTTGAAAACGAAAAGAAATACTATACTGATTTTCGCAAGCAAAATCCCGAAGTAGCAAAAACTCTTGATGCTTATTATGATATGCAGTCATATGAAGAGGAACACTCCAAAGATGCATTAGATACATATAACAAAGAGGTTTTAAAAGAGAAACTCAAAAAAGGTAAACTGCCGACAGATTCCTTATATACCGATGAAGAGAAAAAAGCTATCGAAACTAACTTTAATTCGCTCAAGACTCTTGATGGTTGGAATGTTGACCAAATTTATAAATACTACAAACGGGCAAAAGACAGAGAAAAAGCCGAGAAAGAAAATGAAAATATTAAAGATTTCGCTGATAAGCACCCGATTGCAAGTACGGCTATAAGTACGCTTAATATGATTCCGTCAGCTTTTGAAACCGCACCAAAACAAGTCGCATCAAATATTGATAAATGGACAGGCGGTGACGGATATTATAATCCCGAGGAATCTGCCGTGTACCAAAACAATTTATTGCAACAAAAAGTCGCAAGTAATATAGATAATCCGTTAGGAAGATTGGCTTATCAACAGGGAGTTAGCCTTATTGATAACGCTATTCGTATGGGTATCGCATATGCAAATCCTGCTGTCGGATTATCTATGATGGGTGCAGAGGTAGCGACACAGGGATTTAATGATACTGTTGAAAATGGCGGTTCTGTAGAGCAGGCTCTTGCCACAGGTCTTACCTACGCAGGTGTCGAGGTGCTTACCGAAGGTGTATCGCTTGGTAAACTGAAAAGTTTTAAAAATGGCGGTGTAAAGGAATTCAAGAGCATTTTAAAGAATGCAGGAAAGCAGATTTTGACCGAGGCATCGGAAGAAGTATCTGCAACGCTCCTTGATAGTGTAGCAGATGAAATCATTAACGGTAGCTTATCTCAGCTTGAGACAGAGTATGACAAATATATTGACAGCGGTATGTCCGAAACTGAGGCAGGACAGGCAGTAATGCTGAATTACGGTGGTCAGATTATACAGGATGCAATTGGCGGTGCATTAATGGGTGGAATTTCGGGTACTGCTGTCAATACATCTCAGTACCGAAGAAATATTAAGGCAGGAAAATCTATATCCTCTCTTGATAACATAGACACGGTTAAAAACCTTGCAAAGCATTACGGTCTTAATGACAGCGTTACCGATTACGAAAGCAATCCGACTGATGCAAGACTCGGTGCTTTGCAAAGCAAGGCATACGAAAAAGCAACAGAAAGTATGCCATCGGAAAAAGACCTTAAAAGAGTCATTAAAAAAGCGAACCTCGCATCAGACGAAAAGGTTGTTGCAAACAAACTTACAAACGGTGAAAATTTGACGGACGATGACCTTGAAAAAATCAAAAAGTCTGAAAATTTGAAGTCACTTCTTGCAAACGATGTTGTCAATCAGGCTAAGAGTGCAAGATTTAATCAGCAGACTGCATTGCTTTCCGCAGATACAAAACTGTTCACACCGAGCCTCATTGAGTTTAACGCTGAGAAAAGTGATGCTGATGCAAATCCTAACAAAGCCGAAACGCTCAACAAGTTTCTTTCGGAAAATGCTAAGAATATGACAATCAACACCGATACGGTTGATAAGATGAAAGATGCTTATAACGGATTAGAAGATAAAATCGAGCCTGACACTTTCGCTATGGAGTATGCGAGATTTTTCAATCAGGGTGTCCGTGCGGTTGCGTTTCAGAGCTTGAATAGCACGGTATCACAGTTACCGTACAATGTACAAGTATCAGCTTATGAAGATGGCTTAAATAAGTACACAACGGCACTCAAAGCTGGCAACGCTCTTTCAAAATTACAGCAAGAATGGAAAGAAAAAACAAACGGTTACGCTAAAGGTACGGTTGATAACTCTGCTCTTGAAGGTATCGAACTTAACGATGAGCAGAAAGCAACAGCTAACTACATTTCAAAGTTTGCTGACTTTGGCTTAAATGTCAAGTTATATGCCTCACAAGCTGACGAAAACGGTAACTTCTCACTTGAAAACGGTTCGTATAATTCAGCTACTAACACCGTATCAATTGACCTTAATGCTAAAAGAAAAACTGTTGACCAAGCATTAAAGCAGGGTGCGATTATAGCAACATTCGGTCACGAGTTGACTCACATTGCAGAACACGCACCAACAGAATATGCTGAACTTACAAAAGCAATTCGTGATACAGTCGGTACAGATATTTTTAATGCAACTGTTGATAAACACCGTTCAATTCTTGAAGATTACAACAACAAAAGTTGGCAGAAAATGTCCGAGAGTGAAAAAGAAATTTCAGCAACAAAAGAAGCCATTGCGGAGTTTTCTTCTGACCTTGTGAATCAAAGTAAAATTCTCGAAAAAATGTCGAAAGAAAATCCCTCGGCAGGTAAAAAGTTTATCAATGCCATTAAGAATGTAATTGCAAAAATCAAAAAGTTTATCACAGGCGACCGAGGAAAAACAGAGGAAGCAAGATTACTTGAATCAACCGCAAAAGATTTACAAGGCATTGTTGATAAATACGAAAAAGCTGTTATTGAAGGTCTGAAAAATCAGAACGCTAAAATCTACGCAAAAAAATCCTCAACAGAAAACAATAATTCTATTGAAGAAAATAATACTGAAATTCAGAACAGCACAAGAAGCGGTAGCTTTCTTTCTGACAGCGAGGTTGATAACCAATACTCTGAGGCTATCAAAAATAATGACATTGAAACAGCACAGAAACTTGTCGATGAAAAAGCTATGTCTTGGGGAGCATACTCAGAGGATGGAAAAACTCCAACCAAACTTTATCACGGCACAGAAAGTTTTGGCTTTACTGCTTTTGACCTTTCTAAGATGGATGACGGAGCAAGTATATTCTTGACGAATGACCCTGAAATTGCCTCTACATATTCAGGTGTTGATAATCTCAGAAAAATCTCAGAAAAAAATAACATTGATGTAGATAAATTATCGGTAGACGACACAGCAAAGTTATTGAATGCATACGCTCAAAATTTATACTTTGAGTGTTCCTTCACTGCGATGAGTGTTGATGAAATTAAGAACTATAAAAATACCGTTGATTTGGAAATTAACTACGCTAAAAATATACTTAAAGCAAAAATCAAGGATAATGAATCCAATCCGTCAAGTTTTTATGCTCTTCATAAATCAACTTATGTTGATTTATTGGAATCATTAACTAACCACGCTTATGATAAGATTTCGACTCCTTTATATGTTTTATTGACAAGAGATGATACTTTCACAACCGAACAATTTAAAAAACTTTCCAATACTGAGCAAAATATTAGATTGCTTAACAAATTATCTGAAATCAAAAGTGACGAGCCGATAATTGTTCAAAAAAAATTGGGCGGTTATGTGATTGAACCTTTATCAATTCAAGAGGCAAAAGATGAACTGAAAGCAAATATCAATAAAGGTAATTATTCGTTGTTTGCTAAGATTGAAAATCCACTTATTATTGATACCAGCAAAAGTAATTGGAATGAAATTGATGTGAAATCAGTTTCAAACACACCTTTCGGTGATGCAATTAAATCAGAATACGGTGAGGATTATTTTAATTACGGAACACAACACCTTTCAACAAGAGAAGTTTCTAAATATGCGAAACAGGCAGGTTATGACGGTGTCATCTTTAAGAATCTTAAAGATAACGGTGGTCGCAACAGTAATGTTTCACTTGATACTGTTTCTGATGTTTACATTACTTTCAATCCGAACAATGTAAAATCAGCTGATGCAATAACTTACGATAATAACGGTAAAGTAATTCCGCTTTCAGAGAGATTTGATGGTAATGAAGATGATATTCGCTACAATATTAGTGATGATGATTTTTTATCAGATGATGAATATAATGATTTGTTTGATTTTGATTACAATGAAGAAGAGGGAAATATAGATTTTAAAAAAGCAGTTGATGAAAACCATCCTGAATTGACAATTGAGCAAATATATCATCATTCTGCAAACAATGTTAAAGAGGGTTTGCTTGCAAGTAAAGGTATCAAGCCTGATGCTAAAAAAATCAACAACATGGTTAAATCTGTAATGAGGAGCTACTACATCAATCCTAATGCCGAAATAGACTCTCTTGTTACCGAGTATGTAGACTCTTTAAATGCAGTTATTGACTCCGTACAAAACGATAATTCGGAATTTAATGAGGCTTTTAAAAAATTTGTTATGAAGTGCCGTGAAGCATTGCAATACTCGACACAGCTTGACGAACAACACGAAGCTTGGGCAAAAGAAATTCGTGACGAATTAAAAGGCACAACCTTGCTTATCCCCGACAACGCAATCGACACAATCAAGGAAAACTATGGTAGTGTCGGAAAATACCGTAAAGCCTTGTTTGGCAAGATTAATGTCAAATTAGAGCGTAACGCAAAAGGCATTAACGGTAATGCAGTTGGTTCGTACATTGAAGATATCGGCTCTCACCTTGAAGAGTTAGGTGGCAGGTCACTTATGATAGAGGACGGCTTCGATTGGGACAGCGACAGCGGTTATCGAATGCTTGACCGTATAATGAACTATGAACTTGCACCACATTATGTATCAACATATGGCGGTAATATACAGAGTGAAAGTACAATTGATGCGTCGGCAATACAAATGGCTTTTGATACTACGGCAGAATATTTTAAATTGCAAAGCAAACAAGCCGTAACACAAAAAAATGTTGATAAACGAAAACTTAGTGAAGTGACAAAAGCTCTCAAACAAGCACAGGAAAATCAAGAAATTTTGCGTAAAAAAATTATCGAAGAATATGAAGCAAAACTTGCAGAAAAAAATAATATCTCTATACAAATCACTGCAGGTGATTTTCTTTCAACAAGAGAGGCACTCGCACAGGCTCTTGAAACAACAACAATTAACGCATCAGAGCGAAATACCGTCAAGACCTATCAACAGGGACTTGAGCAGATGAATAAACTCAACGATAAGCTTAATGAGATTGACGATAAAATCAAGACTATCAATGCCAAAGACAACATCTCTAAGAGCGACAAAGCAGAGATTGCATCGCTTATGAAAGTCAAAGCAGAAACCGAAGAAAAAATCGTAAACAAAGACAAAAGCCTTTTAAAGCTTGAGTCAACTGAGGCAATGCGTAACATCTTAAAGTACGAAACCTCTAAGAAGATTGCAAGAGTGCGTGAGCAGAAGAATGAGCGTATTGCTGAAATCAGAAAGCAAGAAACGCAGAAACGCAAGGATGCCGTTGCAAAACTCCGTAAACAGAAGAATGATAAGATTGATGATATCATTCTGAAAAACCGTGAGAAACGCAAGGCAGATGCTGAAAAACGCAAGGATAATCAGGACTGGTCACACTCAATCAGTGAAATCAAGAAATACTCAAAGAAATTGTTAGATGCTGTCTTGCATCCGACAGAGAAAATGTATATTCCATACGGCTTGAACGAGCCTATCAAGAGCATTACATCAACTCTTCTTGATTCAATCAATCTTGATAATGATACTAAGATGTCAGACAATCTGAGAAAACTCTCTCAACAGCTCGAACAAGTCAATCAAAGCGATGAGCATTACGGTGATTTTTATAATGCTTACAATGAGGAAATTATCGAGGAAATAAAAGGTTTTGCCGATTACCTTGATGATAGACTTGAAGGTGTCAAAATCAAGAAACAGACACAGGGAGAAAGCCTTATTGAAGGACTCACACACGAAGAGGCTAAGGAAATTGAACAGATTGTCAAAGATGTGTACAATGCAACAAGGGATGCTGTTAAGCAGATTGGCAGACAGGATGTTATTACTAACTATGAGTCAGGTTTAAGGATTATTAATCAAACAAGAGAACTCGGTGATGTTAAACTTAATGTAATTGACTCATTACTTGACCAAGTATTATCACCAATGCGACTTATGGCGAAGTACACAGGCTACAATGCGGATGCCGAACTTATGTATCACATCAATGCTCTTAACGAGGGTACGGAAAAGTATAATATGTTTAAGATGCTCGCTGAAAAGCCTCTCAATGATTTTATCAAAGAAAATTCAAAGGAATACGAAAGCTTTAAAAACGATGTCATCGAAATCAAATACCGTGACAATAAGAATGTTGCACAGACTGTCAAAATGACAAAGTCACAGGGATTGCAGATACTGATGTCTTGGGCAAGAGAACATACAGAAGACTCTCACCTTGACCATATGGAGCGAGGCGGTGTTACTCTGCTTGATGCCGAACAGATAAGTAAAGGCAATTATGAAAAGGCATTTGCTCAAAGAAAGACTATCAGAGGCATTAATTTAAGTTTCATATCGGCTGTGCAGAGTCAAATGGGAGAGTTTGAAAATCATTATCGTGAACTTGCTGAAACTCTCTTCAATGAGGTTTCAAATGCTTACATCAATGACACTTCTGCAATTCTTCTTCATCGTGACATTGCAACCGAAAGATACTACATACCTTTTGCTGTCAATAAAGATTTCCTTTCAACTGAGATTGACGGTCTGAAATACGATGCAACCATCGCCAACAAAGGTATTTTTAAAGCTACTAAGAGAAACGCACCACAGGCTCTTAACATCGCAGGACTCGACAGCGTTATATCGAAGCATATAAGAGATGTCGGACAGTATTACGGTTACGCTGTGCCTATCCGCAATCTTAACAAGGCACTCAATGTTAAGTTGTTTGAAACAAACGAAAACGGTAACAAGATTGCAACAGACTCCGTGAGAAATTCTCTCAGAGAAACCTTTAATTCTGACAAGCCGATTCAGTTTATTGAACAGGTAATGACCGACTTGCAGACATCAAGAAAATCAAACTCTCAGACCGAAAAAGCAATCAATAAGATTGTTAGGGCAGTCAGAGATAATATGATTACATCGGCACTCAAAGGCTCTGTATCGGTAGTTATTAAGCAGGGTGCATCATTGTACACAGCATCAAGCATTCTCTCAATGCGTTCCGTATCTGTCGGTGCAGTCAAAGGCATTCAGCAGATTGCTCGCAAAGGTGGTTGGAAACAGCTTACAGATGAGATTGATACACACACGGCAGGTCATTATATGCGTAGAATTGGCTTGTCATCGATGGAAATTGAGGCAATGAAAGACTCTTGGCTCGATAAGAAACTGCCCACAGCACTCAACCCTGCAAAATGGATACAGGGTACAGACTGTATTACAACAGCGTTGCATTGGGTGGCTACTAAAGAAGAAGTAAGCCGACTTTATAAGGAACAGGGAAAAGCTGACCAAATAGGCTCTGATGAATATTTCGATGAGGTCACAAAGTTATATGACCAAATCCTTGAAGAAACACAGCCTATGTATGATAGCCTCCATAGAGGCGAGATACAGAAAAATTCAAACGAGTTGTTAAAATCTGTATTTATGTTTAAGACTCAGCCATTGCAGAACACAGGTATCTTGTATGATGCAATTATGGATTATCAGGCAAACAAGGACAATGCAGAACTTCGAGATGCCAAAAAACAAAAGCTTGCAAAAGCAGTTTCCTCACAGATGGTGTCGGCACTTACTTTCGTTGCAATGACCTTTATTGCATCCCTCGCTCTTCATAAACCTGAACGCTACAAGGACGAAAATGATGAGGTTACTCTTTCCTCTGTTCTTGAGAGACTTGGCATTGATTGGGCAGAAACAGGATTTAGTGTTCTTGTTCCGATTGGCGGTGCTGAACTTGCATCATTCATTGAAAATCAGATTAACGGCAACGATTATGATTTTGCATCCGACAATGTTGTGTCAATGCTCAATGACTTTACTTCATCAATCGGTGACTTCAATCAGAATGTTATCGTTGCTCTTGCACAAGGTAATTTTGACCTTGACAAAGCAAAAGATGCCCTATGGGGATTATCTGTCGATGGTCTTGCATTTTTCAAAGGATTTCCTTTGAAGAATTACAGCAATATCGTTAACGGTATCTTCTCTAATTTGTCGGATGCAATCAGCGGTCATAGCACTTACTTCGGCTCATCGGGCGGTCGAAAAGGTAGTGAATATGCAAACTCATATGATGTTCTTATTGACAATAACCCCGAAAAGGCAAAGCAACAGCTTGAAACATTCTATAATGAGAAGTATGAAGAACAGATTGCAAAAGGAGAAACTACAACCGAGGCAAAGAAAAAAGCACAGACCTCTGTCCGTACTGCACTAACTACGCAGTATAAGAAAGAGTATCAAAAAGCATTTCTTAATAATGACCGTGACACAATGCAGAAAATCAGCAAGAAACTGCAGGAGTCAGGCTATATGAAGTGGGAAGGCAAATCATTGTCGACTGTGTTAGGCGAATGGGCTAAGTCAGCTAAAGAAGATTTAAGCAAGTAAAAACGAATCCTGTGTGGTTAGTGTACCGCACAGGATTGCCCTATAATTATTTAAGAGGTGATTAAAATGAAGTCAAGAACAATGAAGTTTACGCTCGACTGCTCCAAAGTGGGTAATCAGTTATGCATAGATGGCATCAGACAGGGCGATGCCAACTCTATTGTATTTATTATTTCACTTGCAAACGGCATCAATTTACTTGATATTGTTGCAGGAAAAGAGGAATCCGTTGTTGTGACAATGTATGGTAAGAAACCCGATGGCACAACAATTGTCCGTGATTGCGGAATTAACGAGGACGGTAACATCACATACACTATCCACACTCAGGATACAACTCGTGTCGGCATTGTCAGTTATCAGCTTGTTGTTACATCTACAAGGGAGAAAATACTTGCATCCCCTGCCTTTAGTACAATGGTCGAAGAACGAAATCTCTTCAAGACTTATACAGTATTGACGGCACAGCCTGATGACTGGGCAGATGGTTACGATAAGTATTATTACTATGAGGATGGCAGATTTTATAAGCTGAACCGTTTTGAAAGAGAATCTGCACCCGAATGGATAATCAATAAGTATTACTCAGTCAATAACAATGAAGTCGAAAGCACATCAGACTTTGATGCCCTTGCATATGCTCTCCTTAGAGCGAAACAGTATTCGGACAAAACCGAGGAATACCTTGCAGAAGTTAAGAAAAAAGCTGATAAAGCAACAACGCTTGCAGGATACGGTATCACAGATGCCCTACGAAACGCAAAAGGCACAGTAAGCACAAATAACCTTGCCGATAATTGCGTGTCCTCTAACAAGCTGTCAGCGGATGTCCGGGCAAACCTTAACAGTAAAGCTGATTCAGCGAAAGTCAGTCAGCAGTTATCGCTCAAGGCAGATGTATCATCCGTATACAATAAATCTGAATCTGATGCACTTCTTGCAGTCAAAGCAAACTCGGCAGATGTTGATGCATCTGTCAAAGCAATCAACACAACAATTGCAAACAATCAGAAAAGTGTAAATGCAAGCCTTAAAAGCCTCAACACAGCATTAACCAATAAAGCTGATACAGATGTTGTCAATGAGGTAAAACAGCGTGCAGAGGCAAATACAACGGCAATAGGACTTAAAGTGAACCGTACCGACTTTAACAACACCGTGACCAACCTCACGAATAACATTAATGAAAAGGCTGATAGCACAGATGTCAACGCATCCATCGCATCATTAACAAGTGTAGTATCAACAAAATACGATTCGTCAAATATCGAACTCGGCACAGCTACTCTTACTCCGTACTCTACTCTGATTGATAAAATAAAATCTGCAACTTGCCTTTATGAAAAAATTGGCGATATCGTT
>OLWY01000146.1_pt1 | contig 47201 bp, 25 predicted proteins | sample 1644171 | NCBI WGS metagenome assembly OLWY01 (sample SAMEA103958150, study PRJEB25191) | human gut metagenome | biome: human-associated habitat [ENVO:00009003]; feature: intestine environment [ENVO:2100002]; material: feces | place: Germany | collected 2013/2015 | reverse complement strand
CCGACCGATCCGTATTGATGCGCAGTGCGTCAGCCGTGATGGTTGTCTGAAAGTCATTCATCAGCACCTTGACGCGCACCGTGTCGCCCATGAATTGCACGGCCTGAACTTTTCCGACAAATGTGTAGGGACGCGCGAGCGCCGCTTCCGTGGCTCGGTGCAGCTTCACGTCGGCATAGCGCAGACCCGTTGCCGCCCCTTCCCGAATCAAAGGCATGCGTACGATATTCATGCCGCCCACAAATGTGGCCACAAATTCGCTTGCCGGCCGGTCGTAAATTTCGTTGGGGGCGTCGGCCTGCTCGACATGGCCGGCATTCATCACCACCACATAATCCGACAGCGACAGCGCTTCCTGTCGGTCGTGCGTCACCATCACGGTCGTCACACCGGAGGCTTCCTGAATGGCCCTGAGTTGCTCGCCGATGGACGCTCGCGACCAGGCGTCAAGCGCAGACAAGGGTTCATCGAGCAACAACAAACGAGGTCGAGGCGCCAGAGCTCGAGCAATCGCCACGCGCTGCTGCTGACCGCCGGAAAGCTCGGCCGGGTACCGATCGGCCAGATCCGTGAGATACGTCAACTCCAGCATTTCAGCCAAGCGCGAGCTCTGTTCCGCATCTGTCGCTTTTCTTGCTCTCAGTCCGTAGAGAATGTTTTCCTTGACGGTGAGATTGGGAAAAAGCGCGTAATTTTGAAAAACAATGCCGATGCCGCGTGCTTCCACGGGCGTATTCGTCACATCTTCACCATCGACCAATACACAACCGGAAGTGGGCGTTTCCAGCCCGGCAATGAGCATCAAGGTCGTGCTCTTGCCGCAGCCCGACGGCCCCAAGATGGACGTAAAGCGTCCCGCCGGAATTTTGAGCGTTGTTTCATGCAGAGCCGTCTGCTCGCCGTACCTCTTGGTGATGGCTCTAAGCTGCAGGCCGGCGGCTTGGCGTTCGGTCATCCTTGTCTCATCCTTTTCTTTAGCGTGTCGCAAGTGCATGCCAGCGCGTCAGCATCGCCTCTTTATCCCTTGCCGCACGGGCAAAATCCATCGGCAAGAATCGTTCGGCAATGCGTTTTCCCTCGTCGGTGCTGAAACCTTCGCGTGCCGCAATGCCGCTGAAAGCGGCCGCAATTTCGCCGACGGCAGGACTTGCACAAAAGTCGAGAAAAGCTTTGGCTTCTTGCGGATGCGGACAACCGCGCGGCAGTGCACAGGCTTCCGCATCCCAAGCGATTCCCTCTTCGGGTTGGACGACCGTGACAGGCGTTTTGTACTTCAAAAAAGGCTTGAGAAAAGCCGCAGCGCTCAGTCCGATGGGAATTTCTCCCTGCGCTGCCATGGCAGCCGGTCGCGCGCCGCTTGCCGCATAAAAAAGCATGTTGGCGTGCAGTTTTTCAATCACTTCCCAGCCCTTTTCCTCGCCGAACCCCTGCACAAAGCCGTGAAGAAACATCAGCCCTGTACTCGAAGCTCTCGGGTTGGGCATGACGATCTGATCCTCAAACTCAGGGCGCAGCAAATCGGCCCAGCTTTGCGGCATCGAAAGTCCTTTTTTCCGGAGAAGATCCGTGTTGACGCACACCGACCCACCCCAGGCGTTAATCCCAAACCAATGGTTGTCTTTTTCAACCATCTTGGGATTGAGCTTTTCAACATCCTTGGGAGCGTACGGTTCAAGAACCCCCTTGGCGCGAAGATTTTCCAGGGCGATCGCCGAGACACCCAACACGGCATCGGCCTGCACGCGGTCTTTTTCCGCAAGAAGACGTGCACAAATCGGCCCACCCGAAGCTCTCACATAAGTGATTTCGATATCGGGACGAACGGCGGCAAAGGCATTGCGATAAACAGCAAGCCACTCGGGCTCCACAGCCGTGTAGACCGTGATACGACGCCTTGCCTCAGCCGCACACAAAGGTGCAACCGAAACCAGAGGCAAAGTCAGCAAAGCCGCAAGGCCGCGTCTTCGTTGCATCGGCAATTATTCGAGTCGGAACTCTTTTTTGATGAGTTCAATCATGAAGCGAGCCACCTTGTCGCCCGTATTGCCTTTCTTGCTGTCGATATTCATCTGAATGAGGCAATCGAGCACGCGCTCACGCAACGTGGAGCTGCTCACACCTTCGGTACGCGGGAAAATGACGAGGCGCTCCGGGCGCACATGATTGACATTGTCGGCGCCGTGCACCAAAAGGTCGCAATTGACGCTATCCATGAATTCGTCGGTGATGAGCCAGGGACCAGCCACCACTTCCTTCACGTAGCGGATGCTCTCCAAAATTTCCTTGCGCTCTTCGAAGCTCAATTCCGGCGTGTAGCCTTTCTTCTTTTTGATTTCGTCGTCCGTGGTCAACACCACCACGACATCACCGATCTCGGCTGCTTTTTTCAGAAGCCGAACGTGTCCGTGGTGAATCAACGTGGCCGACATATCGACCATAACGCGCGGGCGTGCAGCAGTGCAAGCAGTCATATGGGCACCAATTTCGTCAAAAGTTCAAAGCGGCCCAAAACAAAAAACGGCCACGCTCTTTTCCTCCTCCTGAGAAAAAAAGCACGGCTTCGAAATTTTTGGGCTAAAGAATTTGACGCAAATTTTACGCCGACCTTTCGGATCGTTCGACTTTTCGACTCAAAGCAGCGTTGCCATGTAGTACGGCAAATACCATACGTCGTCCTGCCGTTTAATTTCGCCGTGATGCAGAACAATGGCCTCCCCGATGCATTTTCCGAACTTTTCTTTGAAGCGCACAAGCGATTTGATGCTCGATGAGCCCGAAGACTTGACCTCAATGGGAACGATCTTTTTGCCTTGCCGAATCAAAAAGTCGATTTCCATCGTGGTCTTTCTGGTTTCCGGATTGCGCTCCGCGCAGAAGTAGGCTCGGTGTCCGTTTGCCTTTAGACACTGCGCGACAACATTTTCCACCAACATGCCTTCGTTGACCTGTAGCTGGACTTGAAGGACCGCTCTGTAGAGCTCGTTTTCCAAATAAGGCCGATCCGAGAAAGCAAGCGAAACTAGAAGTCCGGTATCCGAGAGATAACACCTGAACACGGGATCGGCCACGGCAAAATCATCGGTCCCGTCGATATTCTCGAGCGCACAAGCCCGGTTGCTGAGCATCGAGGCATCAAGCCAGTGGACAGGCTTTTCATACTCTCGCCAACGCGCGTTTGGTGTGGCATGCGAAATCACGTACCTCTTATTGCGGCGCATCAGTTCGGACGGAATGTGAGCGAAGAACGCCTGCAAGTAATCACAATTTACTTTTTTCTGTTCGCGCATGACTTCTTGCCAGGACAACAATATCTGTTGCTTTTCAGAATCCGATGCGCCGTAGTCCTTGCCGTTGAGAAATGCCTGTACCGCCTGCAGCATACCGCCCACCAGCATGTACTCGCAAAACGAACGCATCATCCCCTGATGCAACGCGCCCATCGGCTTTTTGCTGTCAAAGTGTTCTCGCATGAGCGGCATCGTGAATGTGTCTGCTCTCGCCCAAAGGAACTCTTCGAAATCAAGAGGCTGAACCTCGAGCGTGTACTCCTCGGACGGAATCAGGATGTCTTTGCTTCGTTTCGTCATACCGGCAAGCGATCCGGTTTCCAAGTAGTCGTACCGTCCGTCTTCCAAAAGCGTTTTGAGAGCTTGCCGAGCCTGTGGAAAAAGTTGGATTTCGTCCAGGATGATGAGCGACTTTCGACGATACAACTGCGTCTTGTACTCAAACTGAAGCTGAGCAAAGAAGCCATTCAAATCGCGTAAACCGTTGACAAACAAATCTTTGACAACTTGGTCTGCTTGATCAAAACGAATCAAGATGTAGCTCTCGTAGGCGGCGCGTACTGCTCCTTCCACTTGAGCATTTCTTGGAAAATTTTTCGTTCGAACATCATCGCAAGCCCTCTTTTCACAATTGCGCCATTGGACTGACAAAAAAAGCCTGCGGTGACTTCAAAACGCCTTGTCTCGAAGTTTCCGCAGGCTGTTGACACAGGTTCGGCGCTTTCACGCCGAACCTGATCCTACCGTTACCACATGTACTTGAAGCCGAACATCGCGCCGGTCGATTCGTAGTCATCCGAACCCGTCTGATGGTGGCCTTCCAGCCACACGTTCACGTTGGTTGTGAACTGTGCTTCGAGACCCAAGCGGAATTCGGCAAACTCGGCACCGTTTTGAGTGCTCGTGACGTCGCCGTACTTCGTCGACATCGTGGTGGAGTAGTCCCCGTTGTTGTAAACCCAGTTGGCTTCGGCATAGGCCTGCCAAGCAGGACCCGTACCCAATGTCGTCTGGATCTTCGTGCGGGCACCCACACGCACCAGCAAGCCGTTGTCAAAGTCGGACGAGTAGGTTTCGCCCAAGCTCGACGTCCAATCGTCCGGATCGCCGAAGTTCGTCCAGTACGCACGAACGTGCGGTTCCAGACGCCATTCGTAGTTGCGACCGCCGTCGGTAATGCCCTTGGACAGGAGCTGATCCCAACTGGCTTCCGCCGTGAGGCTCAAGCCGTTGACATCGTAGTCATCCTGACCGACTTCACTGTCGAAGCGGTTCCAACGCAACTGCAATCCGAGGAACGGACCACTTTCGGCCTTGCTCTCTGCCGTCATGTACATGCCGGCCGAGTAACCGCGGAACGAACCTTTCGAGCTCTTGCCGTCAACATTCGACGAGACATCGAAGTCTCCGTCAGCAAAGCCGGCAAGCACGCCCCAACGGAACGTTGCGCCGTCGGTTTCACGCTTAAAGAGGTCGGTACCCAAATGCGTGGTGTAGAGGTTGCCGTCGGCATCCAACTGTCCGCTCGCATTCGAGAACTTCGTCCAATCACCGCGCTGAACCATCCAGAACGAAGACTTACGCTGTTCTCCGGTCACCGGATCCACGTAGAGCGTTTCACCGAGGTGTCCGCGCAGACTCAAGTCAAAGGCTTGAGCCTGCATGAAGGCCAATGCGGAACGCGTACCGGCGTTGACGTTTTCCACGTCTTCCGTATCCCAGGGCTTATCGCCCGGATCGGTGACGGACGACTGCAGGTAGTACTCGTTTTCCTTCGAGGACCACATGAGGCGATAGTAGAGATCGCCGATCTGGATCGAGTCCTTCAGACGCAGGCTATCGCCGTCGTCACCGCCTTCGACCTTAACAAGACCAAGATACTCAAGCGTACCGCCGGTACTCACCGAGGAGTCGTAGTTGACGTCAACGTAACCCTCGCCATTGATCTTGCCCTGGATCGTGACATGGTCGGCGATCGAATCTTCGCCCGCGATGATCGCGTTCATATCGAAGATACCGCCGTTGTCACTTGCGGTGACGTTGTAGTCACCGGTGATCACAAGTTCATTGCCGATCGAACTGCTGTCAGCAGGTGCGCCACCGTCAGCGTTCTTATTACCGACATAGATCGTGCCGGCGTTTGTGACGTCTCCGCTGACCACAAACTCAGCGGTGTTACTGTTGGCAGACGGGTTGCTAGCTGGATCCTCATTTGCAGCCTTCGCGACTGTCGATGCAAGCACGGAGTTGTAGCCGGAACGACCGCCCACGTAGAACGAGCCGCCGAGATCAACCTTGAGCGAAGAAACGCTGCCGAAGCCTGCAGCCCATCCGTCCTTTTCGATGTTGAGCGCCGTATTGTAAGCAGTCGATTGACCAGCCGTACCAAAGAGGATGCCGCCTTCACGAGCGGTAACCGTGCCGGCTCCCATCGCGTCATCGGAGAGCGACACCACACCGGCGCCGTCCTTGATGAACGAGATCGAGTTGGTCATACCCTGCTCAACCTGTCCGACAGATTCTTCGTTGGCATAAGTCAGCATCACGAAGCCCGTGCCGCTGTCACCAACGTCAATCATTGCATCGTCTGCACCAAGCGCGTCGATCGAATCGGCGTTAAGTACCGAACCGCCCGACAGCATAAACGTACCGTGGAAGTTGACGTTCGATTTTCCGAGGAAGAGATTCCCCTTGAGTCCCACTTCAGCCGCATCACCCTCAGCGGAAGCAAAACTGTTCGAAACACGCACGGTATCGCTCGTTGCGGCGACAACGTTGTAGGTCGCACCGTCGCCAACTGTCACAACACCCGTGTAGCCGGAAGCATTCTCTGCCGAGACGTTCATCGTGATATCGTCGCCGAGAACAAGCGCACCGTCACCGGTAAGTAAACCGTCGATCATTGATTCGGCACTTCCGCCACTCACAGTGAAGACACCGCCGTCAAGATTAAGCGTTCCGCCTTGAACAACCTGAATGTTCTTGGCAGTCGTTTTATCTGAACGATTCGTGAGCGTTGCGTTGCGATTGACCTGCACGATGTTCGTGTTGCCAAGACGGCTGCCTTCAGACACGATCAGCGTCGTCGAAGCGCCTGTACCTTCGTTGCCGACGATCGTATTACCCGAGTAGTCATTGGCATCGCCTTCAAGCGTGAGCAGACCGCCCGTCAGCTGGAAACTACCCTTGCCAGTGAGGTCGGCCGAGAGGCGCATCGCATTCTGCACGTCCGGATTGTTCGTGTCTGAACTCGTCACACCTTGAAGCACCAGCTTCTCATTCTCAACGATATCGACGCGAGTCAGCTGGTAGGCCACGCCGAGCTGCTTACCGTCTTCACTTACGCTCAGATCATAATCGTAGTACCCCGTTGCAACCTTACCCGTGGAATCGTTAATGGCAATGCCTTTGGATTTCAGATCGATGACGTTACCCTCCTGATCCTTAATCAGGGCATCTCCCGTGAGATTGCCAATGCCGCCGTCAGCCTCGGCAATCACAAGCGCGAGATCGCTGCTACGGTCTGCCGAGAGCACATCCTGAACATTGAGATCCACCGTACCCGGATCACCGAGCGAAAGCGAATCATCAACCGTCACTGTGACAAGTGCCCCTTCCAGATCGAGAGATCCGTCCACTCTGAGAGAAGCGTCCCCAGTCGTACCCGGTGTTGCGGGACGTTCGAAGACAATATTCGCGTCGTTACCGACTGTGATGTTGCCTTCGTAATCAACACCACCTTCGACATCCTTGATATTGATCGAAGCATTGTCGCCCGTCGCCACCAAATCAGCGCTACCAAGATTCGTTTCGTTGCCCGTGCCGAGATCAAGTCGGCCGCCACCGATCGTGACGGTACCTTCGGCAAACCCGTCCAGGCCCCCCGAGATCGTGATCGATTCGTCGGCTTTGGCCGTGAGCTTAAGGTTGCCCGAGCCAGAAACATCCGTATCCCAAACGAGTCCCTTTCCATTTTCGCTTTCGGTCTGCGTGAAGGATGCGTTACTACCTTCGCCTTCAAGGATAAGAGTGCCGTTGCCGATGCGGTCGGATGCGCTCTCATTCGCCCCCATTGAAGCTTCGAGCGTCCAGCCGTCCTTCACCGTCACGTCGCCCGTGAGACCCGAATTCTTGCCTCCAAGCTCGATTGTGCCGGTTGCACCATCGTTGCCGACCACAACCGTGCCGGCACCGTCAATGTTGTTCTCGACAAGGTTCTTGTCCGTCCCAGACAACTCTTCGTCAGCAAGAATGAGCGTATAGTCCTCACCGATCGAGATGTCACCGTCTCCGAGACCATCCACATCAGTCACAAGACCCTCGCCCGAGAACTTGAGTTCAAGCTTCGAGTGGAATTCGTCATTCTCACCGGTAACGATCATGTCGTCGGTAATCGTGATGACAGAACCCTCACCACCGATGAGTGCATCATCACCACGAGCTTCCAGAACACCGAGCGTCTGATCAAAATCGCCGAAGTCAACGCTTCCACCATCGGCCACAATCAGGGTCGAGCCGTCACCAAAAGCGGCGTCCTTGCCGGCCGACACTCTGCCATCGCGCACAAAGACGCGACCGGTGTTTGCGTTGGCGACATCGTTAGTGACGTCCGTATCGCCGTCACCAATGGTGATACTGCCGCCGGCAAAAGTGATGTCACCGTCGCCCGTGAGCTTGGCCGAGAACGTTTGGTCTTTACCCGTCGTGTTCGACACAAGAAGTCCCTGTTCCTTATTAATGAGGCGAACCTCTTGAACATGATAGTTGAGGTAAAGATCATAGAGCCCTTGGGCAGTCGACGACTCTTCAACACCAAAGGCATCGCCGTCACTTGAACCAACCGTACGCAACACTTCGGCAACCTCAATACCTTTCTGAGACAAAGTTTGCCAGGCATCCTCATTGCTGATGTTGAGTTTTAGATTGTCGTTAAGCGCCTTGATGTCCTCGTCGGTCATGCCGACAACAGAATCACCCTTGACAAGTACATCCTTTGCGTTCTGGATCAAATCAATCTGGGCTCCTTCATCGGCAACCAGCAGTTCGGAGCCGTTGTCCGAGAGCGAATTCGTCGTACCGGCGTCCAGATTAACCGTCGAGATATCGTTGATGCTGAGCGTACCGCCGTTTTCGCCATCAAGTTCAAGCTGACCGCCGAGCTGATTTTCAAGCGACTGCATGTCATAGCGCAGGCCGCCGAAATAGATATTGCCGCCGTTGAGCGTCAACGCACGAATATGCTTGTCAACAAATCGAGCATTTTCATGGTCGCGCTGGCTCACGTAGAGCGAACCGCCCTTGTCCACCTGAATCTCGGCATTCCAAGCCGCGCGTTGGTTAGCCGTTGAAACCGTATGGTCGTCAGCGACAAAGGCAAGCGTAAAGCCGCCATTTTCAAGACGGATCGTTCCCGTGAATCCTGGATCTTCCTCGGTAGCCTGCTCGCCGCCTGTCTGCGAATCGGCAAAGCTAAAGCGAGCCTCACTATCGTTAGAAGTTGTCAGATTCACAACAACCGTACCGTCACCCGTGACGGCATTGGAAATTGTTCCAACGGTTCTGGATGCAGAACTGGTGGCGTCAACTTCAAGTTCGCTTGTGACGTTAAGGTTTCCGCCTTCAGCGAGCTTAATAACACCGGCCGTGTCCTTAGCTCCCAACGAATCCAACTGGTTGATGACGATCGTTGCGCCACTTGCGACAGAAATGTCCCCAGTGAATCCCGTATTGGATGTTGTCACAGTAAGCGTCGAACCCTGAACATCCAGACCGCCGGCACCGCGCAGCACGCCGTTAATCGTACTCTCGGCCTTGCCTTCGATCGTGAGGTGGCCGTTTGTGGTGTCGGTGTCGGAAATGTTGAGAACAGCATTTTCGCCGACATTGAGCGAGCCGACGGTTTCAGCGCCGAGGATATGCGCGCGACCGCCAAAGCCGTCATCGTACTCGGACTGACGTTCGTAGCCCTTAAGATCGAGCTTCGACGTTTCACCTAGCGTACCCCCTGCAGTGCCCGTAACGAGTTGCGCATGGGCATCAACGATCGTTTGGCCCGTATACGTACTCTTGCCGGCATCGGTGCCGCCATTGGTGAGTGCAATAAGGCCCTCGGTAATTTCGAGATCACCTGTACCATGGACAGCTGCCGTAAGGATGTTATCCTCAGAAACACTCGAACCGACACCAGCAAGTTTGAGCGTCTTGCCGTCCTTAATTTTGACCGATGTCAACCCGTACGCGAGATTAAGTCCTCCGTTCGTATTGAGTTTGAAACCGTATGTGCCTTCGGCCACATCTTCGGTGTCACGATCGTCATTGCGAATTCCGATAGTGAGCGTTCCGCCAGATGCACCCGAAGCTTCCAGATTCAGGTCTTCTAAACCTCCATTAACCTTACCCGCAGAAATCAGGTTAGAAAGGACACTTTCGTTCTTGGTCGTGAGGTCTTGTGCCGTCAGACGCTTGTTCTGAAGACCGGTTTGGATTTCCGATACTTCGGAAGCATTCACATAGTCGTCAAGATCAAGCTCAATGTTGACAGTCTCGGCAAACGAAAGCGTACCCTCGTCACCAAGATCAATGCGCGCGGCATTATCGCCGTATTCGCCCGGCGTGCCGTTAGAAAATTCAATCGTACTGCCGTCGGTGAAGGACAAGTCCTTGAAAACACCCTTGCCGATCACTTCCGTCACTTCAAACACGGCGCCCGTGTGAGCGCTGAGCGAAGCGTTCGTGAAGCGGTCTTTGTTCGCAGCCGCATTAAGCGTCACGTTCGTGATGTCGAGCGTACCCGAAATATTTGTTTCGGTGTTCGCAAACGACAGATTGCCGCCATTTACGGACGAAATGCGAAGAGTGCCACCCGCGGCAACGTCGAGTTCGTTGCCGATCGCATTGCCGCTCGTGAGCGTGAAGCCCGCGGACGTGCCGGAAGCCACATCAACGGAACCCGTGAAGGCCTTGCCGCCAAGAGTATCCTCCGTCGTGAAGTTGACGTTGGCGCCGTTGGTGAGAACGAGCGACGTGCCGTCTCCGCCCGTAAACGCGTTCGCGATGTTGCCATTGGCACCGTCAACCGTGAGCTTGCTCGAGGTGCCGGCAAGCGTAACGCTGCCCTTGCCAAGCGACTCAGCATTGTTGATCGTAACGTCGTCGTTAAAGGTCCAGTTCGCGCTGAGGCCGGCGTTGGCGCCTTTGATCACGGCGACGCCGTTAACCGTCAGGCTGCCCGCACCCTTGAGGGCGTCGTCGCCGAGTGCAAAGAGCGCGCCCATCGTCTGGTTGAAGCCCGCGAAGTTGACGGAGCTCCCCGTGTCGACGCGCAGCGCCTCGGTCGTGCCGAAGCCGCTGTCGCTACCGAAAACCACGTGAACGTCTTTCGTGAGCCAAGTCTTGCCAGCGTAACTGTTTTCACGCGTGAGTAGGATCGAATCGGCTCCACTGGCGCCTTTGAAGACGATGTTACCCTTGACTCCACTCGATCCGTCGCGGATGAGCGTGCCGAAAGCAAGCGGATCGTCGACGTTTGTGTCGCCGTCACCATTGATGGCTGTAAGCGTAAGACCCTGCCAGTTGAGGTCGTTCGTGTAGTTGGAAGTGTTAACGCCTGCGGTCGTGTGACGCAGTCCGATTTCGGAAACCGTGTAGGCGATCGAAAGCGTGCCCTCACTCTGGTCGTAGTAGAACTTGTTGGTGAACTCGCGCTTAACATCAGCCACCTCGGCCGCGGCTTCGCCGCTCTCCGTACTGACGTCTTGCTTGACGAGCTGCTCAGCGTCAGCCGGCAGGCTGGCATTGAGATAACCACTACCGATCACGTCATTTTTGTCGAGAACCTTACCATCAAGGTTCACCTGACCGATTCCTTTGACAAGAAGAACGTCGGAACCGAGCGAACCCGCACGGAGGATTTCGGAGCCAGCATCCGAGATCTTCGAAGCATCAGACGAGGTGTCGAAGATCACGGTTGAGTCGGTTCCCTCCGAGAGGCTGAGTTCGCCGCCGTTGAGGTTGATCGTCGATGTTGAAACCCCCTGACCTTCCGTGTAGCCGATGGCACCGGCATGGATCGTGCCGCCCGCCATCGTGAGGCCGCCGAGTTCCCGCGCTGCGTCGGCGTTGTCACCGAGAACAAGATTTGCATTGTCGCCAAGGACAAGCGTCGTTCCATGAAGCGCAGTCTTCTGAAGATCGTCTTCGTCGCCGTTGTAGAGGTCCGTGAAGTCAATCGTGCCCTGAGTGAGTTGGAGCGTGCCGGTAAAGAGATCCTTTCTCTCTTGAACAGCCATCTCTTCCTGCTCGCGAGCAAACTGGAACTTCGAGTCGGCCGCACCGAGATGCATGATCACAGTGCCGCCGTGTTCGTCGTTGTCTTCCACGTCGTTCGAACCGTCGCGGAAGACGCCAAAAAGCGAAACCGTCTCGGTTGAAGTCGAGTTGATCGTCAGGCGCGAAGCTTCCGAAACCAGGATGTCGTTGCTCAAAGACGGATCGTTCGAGCCGAAGATCGTGTTGGTGTCAGTCGCAAGCTCAACCCATGCCCCCTTGTCGAGGACGAGATCCCCATGGAAGCCACCCGTCGAGCTCGTGATACTCAGATCGGGTTCATAACCCGCTTCAACCTGTCCGTTACCTTCTACGGCAAGGTTGCCCGTGCCACGCAAAGAGCCCGCAATGACGCTGCCCGCCGTTTCGTCGGATTTAAGCGTGAGCGTGATGTCGTCGCTTGGATGCTCAATATCGGTGTTACCGATCCAAAGCGAGCCGTTCTCATTCACGGCAAGCGCTCGCACAGCATTGCTACCGTCAACGTGCATTGAGCCCGTCCCTTCGACCGTGAGTTTGGACGTGTCGCCTAGCGCACCCGCAACAGCGTAGACCGTTGCACCGCTCGAAACGGTGGTCGCACCCTCGTAGTCGCTCTTTGCGTTGAGGCGAACCGTATTCTCGGCAATACGAACGTTGCCCTCGCCCGTCAAATAGACGTTGAGCTGGCTGCCGCTCTCATTACCATATTCGTCGTCCGCGACGCCCTTGAGAACGAGCGTCTTGTCTTTGTTGTTAAGGGAAATACCTTCGAGCTTGTAGTCAACAACGAGGTCTGTATTTCCATCCGCCGTCAGGATATGGTAGTCGTAGATACCCTGAGCCACATTGCCCGATTCGCCGCCCTCACCCGACTGTGAGATATCGAATCGAATCTTGTCTCCTGGCTCACTACCATTCACGGTCACCTTGCCTGAGGCGAGTTTGATGACGTTGTCCGTCTTCACAACCGTCGTCTGCATCGCTTCGGCATCGTCCTGCGTGAGGATCGTGCTCGAGTCGACCGTCTCGCTACCGGTTTCGAGATTGATCACGAAGCCGGCGGAGAGTTCGAGCGCGTTCGCACCGAGATACGAATTCGAGGTCGTGCCCGGAACGCCGAAGTCGTTGATCGTGAGAATGCCGCCCGCATCGAGCTTGGCGTTCTTGTCACCGAGGTCGGCAGCGCCCGTAACGAGCACATTGGCACCGTCCTCAAGGACAAGCGTGCCGCTCGCCCACTTGGCGAATTCGGCAAGCGTGCCGTTGTCAGCGTTCGAGTTGAGTTCGATCGTCCAATCGTCGAGCGCGACCGTGCCCGTAAAGCGCGAAAGCGAACTTTCAGCAAAGAGAAGCGTCTGATCGTTGCTGCCTTCGCGAGCGAGCGTGAGTTCGCCCGAGCCGGTAAGGTTGCGCTTCCAGGTCCAGTTCGCAGCGTCCGTGCCTTCGGTGAGCGTGAACTCGGCCTTGCCGGCAAGCGCAATGTTGCCCTTGCCGATGTGGCTGTTGATGTCGCCCGAAGCAGAAACAGTAGCCGTATCGGCAACCGTGAGATCGCCCGTAAGAGCGTTGCTGCCGGCAAGTTCAACGTTCGCGCCGTTCGTGACACGAAGGTCGCCCGCGCCAGTGAGGGCATTCTTGAATTCGCCTTCGGCGCCCGTAATGACGATCGACGCACCGTCGGAAACTTCTGCAGACCCCGTACCGAGCGACATGACATTGTTGATCTGAAGCTCGCCCGCATTAAGAGCCCAGTTCAGGTGGAAGTTGTCATTGGCACCCGCAACGCTGCCGCCCGCAGCAACCGTGAGCGTATTGCCCTGGCCGGAGGCGGAAACAAGGGAGCCGCCTTCGCTATTGCCGGCTAGAATTTGGTTCACATGCTGATCGAACGAGCCAAACTTCGCATATGATCCCGCTTCAACGGAAAGCCGAGCCGCTTTGGCAACCACGTCGGCAGCACCGAGAACAAGCGTCGCACCATCCACAACGGAAGCAACACCTGAGAAGGTGTTTTTCGAATTCGTGAGCGTGACTTCAACGCCTTTACCGGAAATTTGGAGATTGCCGCCGCCAGGGATACCTTCATCCGTATCGGCAATTACGAGACCGATCGTACCGTTTTGAGAGACCTCATATGTCTTGCCGTCGTGGATGCGAAGCGTTTCATTCTTGACGTTGAGGTTGAGGTCAAAGTAGACGCCATCCTCTTCAGTGCTCAAATTGGAGAAGCTTCCCTCGATCTGAGCGACAATTACGTCACCCTGTCGAAGCGTCTGCGTGAACGCGCCTTCAGTCGAGCCGTTCATGTCGACCTTCAGGTTTTCGAGACCTGCGATCGAGTTGGCGTTGCGGACGAGCGTAATCGAATTGCCGTCAGCAAAAGCAGCCGAGCCCGACTCGTCGACAACAGTTTCAAAGTTGCTGTTGAGACGAATCGTCGTGGATTCGGACGTGCCGCCGACAGCAAAAGCATTGCCATGCAAATCAATCGCGCCGCTGCCCGCCCCAATCGTTCCAAAATCGACAAGAGTATTTTCGAGCGACAAGCCGCGGATATCGCGGTCGACCACATCCTCTGTGCCGTTAACCGTCAGATTGCCGCCGGTAACAGTAAGCGCAACGTTGTCTAGCACGTCACTGCCGGACGTTCTGAAGTCATAGCCAACGTTCGTCAGCCGCAGGCTTCCGGCGAAATCAGTCGACTGCCCCGAAGCAAAAGCAAACGTGTCGTCAACGCCGTCACCGGACACCGTCACGATGCCCGTACCGGACAATTTGTTCGACAGAATCTTCGAACCGTCAACGTCAACATCAAGTTCCGAGCTTGCGTTCTTGAACGAAATGGTCCCCATGCCGAGTGAACCGCTCGCACCAAGTTCGATTGTCGCTCCGGAAGACGCCGTACCGAGAACGATATTCCCCGTGTATGCGGAAGAATCTCCCTTCACTTCTATCGTCCCGCTCTCGAGCGTGAGCGAGCCGCTGCCCGTAAAGGTACCGTTCACACTGCTGTTGCCCGCACCTGTAATCGTCAGCGAGTCATTGAGTGCAACGGTCCCGTCAGCAGACAAAGCGCCGATCGTGTTTGCACCCACGTTAAAGAGGGTCGTACCGTTATCAACATCAACGAGCTTTGAGCCGCCGAGCGCCCCAGCGTGAACCCTCAGCGTCCCGCTGGAGATATGCGTTGTCCCGAGGAATTTGCTGTTCTTTTCGGTGAGTTCAACATTGCCGCCCGTGACTTCAATCTCGGTCGACTCGTCGCCAATAACAATTGCTTCGAGCGTACCGTCCGAAGCATTGACAGCGTTGAGACGGAGAGTCTTGTCGGCAATGATGTCAACCTGCGTGAGCGTGAAGGCAAGACCAAGACCGTCAGTCCCCTTCCCGTCATTGTCAAGTCCGAGAGCATACCCGTACGTGCCAGTAGCTACCGTACCCAGCAGATCATCTTTGATTTCTGCCTTAACGGTTGCACCTTTACTGCTGCCGCCGTTAACCACAAGCGTCAAATCATCAACATCACCGACAACCTTGCCAGGGTCAACAGTGATCAGCCACTGCCCGATATTCACTTGGTCGGCAGCCAGAATGCCGCTGACATTCTGTGAACCCATCGAATCGTTGACTTTGCTTGAAATCGAAATCGTTCCGCCGCTACTACTAACGTCCAGACTATTGACATCAACGCGACCGAGCTGATCTGTACCAACACCGAGACCTGCAGTTCCGGCAAAGACAACCTCGCCGCCATTAAAAATCAATGCACTGCCATTTCCGCTACCGACAGGAGGCGCCAGCTGGACTTCGCGCAGGCCGGTACCGATGGTAAGCTTTGCGCCCTTTTCCAACTGCAGCTTCGCGTTATTGAGCGTGTCTTCGTTTGCGCTGGCATCAGGGTTAAGTACCAACGACGCTTCGTCGAGAATTAAAGTACCCGTGAAACCGATGTTCTCTTTCCCGAAGGCAAACGTGCCACCTCCGGCCGAAACAGTCAGTGTACCGTCGCCCGTCAACGAATTTTGAAGCGTCCAGCCCGAGGCCGAATTCAGAACCGACTTACCTTCAAGAACAATATCTCCCGTACCGAGATGGTTGGCGACCGTGTCCGAATTGCCGGCATTTACTCGAAGCACACTGTCATCAGCAACATTCCAGGTTGCCGCAAGATTCTCATTACGACCGGTAACAGCTACATCGGAACCGACGATCGCAATGGTGCCCGATCCGGTCAAAGCGTTATCGAATACGTGCTCCGCTTGTGTGCCGAACCCACTCAAACGAAGCATCGTCTGGCCTGCTTCGCCGACAGAAATCGCAACGGAGCCAAGCGCATCTTCGTTACCAAGCGTGAGCGTACCAGCGCCGGTTAGTTTGACGCTACCGCTCAAGCCAGTATTTGCAGCGGAAACAGCACCGCTCTCGTTGCCGTCAAAATCAACATTGAGCGCGACACTGCCTGAAAGCGCTCCCTCGCCGGCGACGTTAAGATTGTCAACCGTTTGAGTCGTCGTACCGACAAAAATCACATGACCGCTATCGCTGACGTTGAGATCGCCGTATCCGGACGCCGAAGAACCGCCAAGCGCATTGTCTGCCGAAAGCGTAAGTGTGCCGCCCGACGTGACATACGTATCGCCCGTGTATGTATTGTTGGCATGCGAAAGCTTGACCGCATTGTCGATTGTCAAATCACCGGATCCCGTCACCAAGTAGGAGATTTCGCCGGATTCAGAGATCACATAACCCGATCCGTCATGCGCGAGGAGTTCAAGCTCGGTATTCTCGAGCCCGATCGTGAGATCTTCCTTAACAAACCCGAGATCGCCGAGACCGCCCTTAAGAGCGGCTACGTTCGTATCGCGCTGCTTAATCTTGCGGTTGAACTGTGTGTTATTGCCATCAAGCTTGACAGTGATCTTGCCAAGATCGTCCTGCGTCAAGGCCTCCGCATTCCCAACATCGGACACCAAGATGATCGACGAACTGCCACTGCCGAACGCAGCGCTGCCATCATCGTTCTCGATCACGTCAATTTCTTCGTGATCAATCTGGAATTCCGAATTAGCGCCAACGGTCATATTGCCGCCGCCAAGCTGAATGTGTCCGGTCGCAGCGCCGAAATCGATCAAACCGCCCGAAAGCACAAGTCCGTCAAGCTTGTTGGAATCAGCACCCTGAGCAATAACAACCTGCGCACCGGTACCGACCGTAAGGGCGGCATTATCAAGCTTGTCGTTACTGGCCGTATTGAAGTCGTAAGTGACGTTCTGAAGGCTCAGCGTACCGTTGAATCCAACGGCCTGACCGCTCGCAAACGCAAAGTCCGAAGTCGTCCCGTTGCCGGACACATTGATCAGCCCGGCATTACCGGTACTCGTAACGGTATTCGTAAGCGTCTTGTCGCCGACGAACTGAATGTCAAGCACAGCTCCATCGGCGAAACTGATGGCGCCGCTACCAAGGCCTGCGGCGTCACCGGAGAAAGTGATGGAGCCGCTGTTTCCGATAGCAATGTCACCGGTATAACCCGAGTTTTCAGTAGTAACTGTCAGCGCAACATCGCTCGCAAGCGACAGATCGCCCGCTCCTGAGACATGCCCATCAATACTCGACGGAGTACTGTCACTATCAACCGTGAGCTTTCCTGTCAAATGAAGAACACCGGTTTGCTCTACATTGAGAGCATCCACGGCATTTTCATCTACCCACGCCGTCCCAAGCACATCAAGCAGAGACGTGCCACCAAGAGCTCCCGACTCGGCATAAAGCGTCGCACCGTTTGCTACAGTCGTCTTGCCGAGATAATCATTATTCTTATTCGAAAGCCGAACGGCGTTGCCCGCGATATTGAGGCCGCCGCCGCCGGTCACAAGAGCAGAAAGTGTGCTGTTGCCACTGGAAGCTTCGGCATCACCTGCTTCACCGCTAAGCTGTAACTGCTGACCACCGCTGACATCAACCTGAGTCAGCTGGTAGTTCAAATTGACTCTGTTCGCATCCTGCGAGAGGCTGAACTCGTAGGTTGCCTTGGCAACCGAATCGACGTCAACGGTGTGCGTCACAACGCCGTCGGTCGCACCGCCCAACACAAAAGCGGCGCCTGAAATCCCGCTCGAAGCAATAAGCGTACTCAGAAGACGATCGTTGTCGGCGATGATCACTTGATCAGAAGTGATGCTGCCGCCGGAAGACGTCTTGAGGCTGTCGATAACGATCGTCGACCCTGCCGTTACGTTCAATTGACCGACAGTCATACCGTCGTAGTTCGAATCCCAGGGATTCAAACCATTAAAGACAATCTGACTGGTGACACCGGCACTAAGAACATTCACGTGATTGTCTTGGCCGGTATAGCCGGTCGTCACGTTGAGTATCGAGTTCTCGCCAAGCGTCAGATCGGCACCGGCAACGGTTCTGGCATTGACCGAAGCGTTGTCGTTGAGCGTGAAGACGCCTTGCGAGAGCGTAATCGAGCCCGTGAAGTCACCCGCATCGGTACCGTCAAAGCCGAACGCAAACTCACCGCGGTTGGCAGACACTTCGAGGTCGCCCGTGCCAGTCAGTTCGTTCGTCAGCGTCCAACCGCTGGAACCGGCGAATACCGCCTTACCGTCAGCTTCGATTTTGACTGCGCCGGAACCGATGTGAGCGCTGACATCACCGTCAGCGAGCAGATCGCCGGCGATATTGAGACCGCCCGTAAAGCTGTTGTTTCCGTCAAGCTGAACAACAGAATTCGCAGCAACGGAAACCGAACCGGAACCTCTGATGACATTGTCAATTACAGCATAGTTGCCACCGGTACCGGATACGTCTTCAATGCTCAGAACGGAATCACCCGACAGGTTTGCTCGGCCTGAGCCAAGCGATTCAGCGTTATTGATCTCAAGCGTTTCATCGCGCACGACGACGGTCCCGGAGAAGCCGTCATTGGCACCACCAATCAGACCGCCTCGGTCAAGCGTAATCGTGCCTGCCCCTGCGATCGCCTCGTTGCCTTCCGCATTGATTTCGCCTGCATACTGGGTCGTCACACCAAAGTTGACAGTTGCGCCATCAACGATGTCGAGGACCGAGGTGTGGCTGTCAGCCGTACCCAAAACACCGTCGTTAAGCAAGGTGACACCCGCTCCACGAATAGTTGTCGACCCCGTGAAGCTATTCGACCCCGACCAGTTCATCCCGCCGGTTGCAGTCGTCAGATCAACGTCAAGCGCGCCAGTAAGATGGTTGTCGAATGACCCTGAACCGGAAGTAACCCTCAGACTGGCATTGCTAACGAACTCGCCTTCTGGATCAGTCAGCGCAACGCCGGCGACTTCCATCGAACCGAGCCCATTGGAATCGGTGAGCGTGATCGCATGGCCGCTATTTAGTGTAAGTTTTCCACCGAGATTTTCGTTGGCCCCGACCACTGACGAAAGACCATTCTGTTCACCGTATATACCAAGCGTCAGATTGATATTGCCACTCAGCGCCTCAGCCGCATAAGTCGCGAGAGAACCAAGAGCTTGAGAGTAGCTTCCTTGCGAACCACTCGCGAACACAACTTTACCAGTGCTTTCGACTTCAACGTGACTGGATCGTCCGAATGCATCCGACTTATTAACAGTCAGACTACCACCACGCACAAACGTTTTCCCAGTATAGGAATTGCCATCCTCGTTACCTACCCCAGTACCGATAAATAAATTCCCGTTAAACGTGATATTGCCGGCTGCAATCACTTCACCGGTTTCTTCATCCGTATAGTCGCTAACGATAGCGCTCAAGACATAATCATCGTGATCTTGTGTATTTTCAGCAGCCTCAAGAACAAGACCATCTCCACTTGTATCTGCAAGTTGAATGCCTGTCATCTTGTAAGTAGCAGCCACGATATTAGCGTCTTCTTTAACAAGAACTTCGCCACCACCCCACGTGACATAGGCCTTAAGCTCGCCTCCTTCCTCATATTCAGTCAATCCACCAGCAACAGCATTCGACGTGTGAATCAAATTTTTAAGATCTTCTTCACTATTCGTCGTGTTGTTGTAGTGAATCAGATTCTGCTCATAAGGTGAATTGTCAAGCTGAAGCAAATTCGAGTTGCCAGTCAGTTCTGCACTAATATCAAGCGTCAGCCCACTGCCCTGTGCAATCGACAGAGTATCCACATAAAGCAACGAACCATTCGTGGTACCACCGGTCGCGAGTTCAATATCGGTAAAGCGAAGCGTGGTGTTATCCGCATAAAGTCCTTGCAGACGTTCATTTGCATTATTTGCATTAGCACGAGAGATCGTCATCAAAGAGTTCGTCAAACGAAGTTCATTCGAACTCAAAATTGTTGACTTATTAAAGACTCCAGAATCACTAGAATCCGCAAATTCAATATTTACATTCGTAAAGTCAAGAACGCCTGCCGCCTTATCATTATTCTTTGTGAAACTGAGATCAATACGGCTGCCTGATCCCGAAACAGCAAATGTACCGTCGGTACCAAAACTTAATGCATTGTCAACCGACAAATCTTCATCTGTAACGACTCGGAAAGTACTCGAACCGACAATTGAAAGGCTGCCGCTACCGGCCAGGTCACCTACATTAACCATTGTGTTCGTACTGGCATCGCCAATCTGTACGCTACCTTCATTGTCAAGAAGTGAGGTGTTCCCGAGCGTACCTGTCACAATCAGCGTCGCCCCGCCGAGGACATTTGTCTGACCGTGATAATCGTTCTTGTCGTGGGAAATCGTGACGGGACCGGTTCCGGCCACCGTCAAGACACCGTCGACTCGAACACCGTCAGCGTTGGTCCAGTCCGTAATCTTTGCGCTCAGCTCGGCACCACTGCCGGTAGACCCTGTTGCGTCAAGAACGAGGCCACTGCCAGTTGCATCCGCAAGCTGAACTTCAGAGAGTTCTGCAGACACGGAAAGGCCGCCGGAACCGATAGACCAGCCACCGCTCCAAACACCATAAGCAACCGTCGGACCGTCGGCACCGTTTCGAATGGCCGACGTCGTTTCACCAAAGCCGCCGCTGTAGTCAATAAGGTCGCGGTCGACCCCGCTCGCTTGAATCAAGTCACGTTGATAGCCATCGTCGGCGACAAGAACATTGTCCATCGCAATGTCTGCCGTGAGGTCGATGTCGACGTCAAAGCCCGCGGTACCGGTAAGGTTATCGACATTAACCGCAGCACCGCCGTTGTTCGTCAGGTCGACGCCGTCGAAACCAATAGCGGCATCCGAAGAGAGATCGAGTCCCTTAAGCGTCATCTGGCCAGAGGTTCCGACCCCGTTGCCAAAGGCGGCAGAACCGTTGTTGCCAAGAACAAGGTTCGTACCGGCAAAGACGTTTGCGGTGGTGGTACTGCTGTTCGTCAGGTCGACGGAGGTCCCAGCAAGATTGATCGTACCGGTAAAGCTGTCAGCGAGATTGGCACCGTTCGTAAACGTCAGATCGCCGGCATTTTCAAACTTAAGCGTCCCGCTGGTACCGGTGAAAATATTACCGATAGAAGTTGCGCTCTGAGGAATCGTCGGACTGACAGTCAGAACGCTATCCGTAGCTCCGAAAACGACAGTGCCAGATCCTGTAAGCGCTTTAACCGTTTGATCAAAGCTGTTCAGAGAGAAAGACGTACCAGCTGCGAGATTGAGTTCACTCGTTTCACCAAGTGCCTTGTCTGCACCGAGTGTAAGCGAGCCGCTCGTGACCAACGTCGCACCTGTGTAACTGTTGTCTGTATTGCTGATCGTGATGTTGCCGCCATCAAACGAGAGGTCGCCAGACCCCGTAACTAGCGCAGACAACTTGCCGTCCTCGGACTGAGCAAGATTGAGAGTACGACCACTTTGAAGATCAATTTCCGAGAGTTCGTATTTGATGACAAAATTGTTGTTGCCGTCCTTTACGAGGGTGTCGCTAAGCGTCCACTTCGTCAGCGCATCCCCGTCTTGAACAGAAACACCCGACAAGTCCTGAATGACCGATGAAATCTCCGTGCCATCAAGAACTCTACCTGCAGAAACGACGATCTGAGAGAGGTCGCCGTCATCAGCATCGAGTAGGTTGAGCGAATCGGAAACTGTCAGACCGCCGCTGAAGGAAGCCGAACCGCTACCGCCTAACCCATTGGCAATATCGAGAATCGTTGAGTCCGAACCGCCGAGCACAATGCCGCTGAACTCGAGCTCGCTGCCGTTAAGCGTCAGCGATCCAAGCTTGTCCTGAGAGTCAACAGTGATCTTCGTCCCGGCTTTGGCGGTGACATTGACGGCGTCAAGAGTCTCCTCCGCAAATCCATTCAACTTAAGGAGTGTATCTGTGAGCTCAAGCTTCCCTTGCCAGTCATAGGAAGAGTCGTTGGCAAAGGTCAGTTCACCGCCCAACAGATTGATCGCAAGGGTTCCGCTACTGCCAGAAATGGCATTACCAACGGCCAGATCATCTTGAGCTGTTTTCGTCAGATTAAGCGTGCCGCTCCCGAGGTCGATGCCGCCCGTACCGGCAAGATCGTGAACGAGCTGCGTTGTGTTGTTCAAAAGGACGGACGCGCCGCCCGACACATTGAGAACGCTTGTATCGCCGAGAACTTTGTTCGACTCGAGCGAAAGCGTGCCGTTCTGGACAAACGTCGCACCCGTGTAGTTATTCGCTTCATTAGGCTTGGACTGGAAGACGATGGCCTGCCCGTCCTTGGCGTTGAAGGCAATGTTGCCGTTACCGGTCACTCGAGCGTCCAGAACCAGATCCTGTCCCGACCCAGAGGCATCGGTGTCGATCACAAGATACTTGTCGCCCGTCGCACGCAAATTGATGTGGGTCAGCTCGTACTGGAGACCGAGCCCGGACGCACCGTTGTCAACGAGCGACACGGTCCAATCGGTGTCAGCGACGCGATCACCGCCCTGAAAGAAACCAACTCCCGATTGATTCAACTTTCCTGAGGAATCGGCGCCTGAGAGGACAAAATCCGATCCCGTAACATCCCCGTCGATAATGACCTGCGTATTGCCGGGGTTGTCCGACTCGATCAGGAGATTCCCGTCGGCAATCGCGAAACCGTTTTGGCCGGGAAGCGTGATCTCAAACTTCCCGCTCGACGTCCCGCCGCCCAAATCAAGCGCCGTGCCGCCCGTTGCTCCGAGATGGAAGCCGTCGAAAACAATATCACCAGAATCGTCGCTGCCGATGCCCGCAAGCGTTCCGCCGGCCGAGCCGAGATGAAGGGCACTGCCGGAATAAAGATGCAGAATCGAATCGGACAAAACTCTCGCCGTATTGCCTGTAAGCGTCGTCGACGTATTCTCGAGGCGAACGAGACCGTCAAATGCGTTGCTGGAGCCGAAAACAAGCGAACCGCCCGAGGACTTCACGATGAAAGTGCCGTCCTGACTCGCACCAGCTCCTCGATCAAGCGAAGCATTGACCGTAATGGTGCCGCTTTCCTGAGACTTATCGAGCGTAAAGCTCGCGCCGTCATCTACGACGAGCGTACCCGTACCGCTCAGATTGAGAACTTCCTGTTCAAAGCCCGCCAAATCGACAGTGGTCCCATTCTCAAGCTCAAGGCTTGAGGTCTCACCCATGGCTTTGTCGGCCTGGAAAATGACCGTAGCGCCATCCGTGACGAAAGTCTTGCCGGTGTATGAATTCTCCGTACCGGAATTGCCCTTCTTCCCGAGCGTTATGGTGTCGTTTTCACCGTCGGGATCACCTTGAATCGTAAGGTTTCCGCTGCCCGTGATCGTCGCGGTGAAGTCGCGGTCCGCGTCAGATGTCGCATCATCGGCAACGCTGAGTACGAGCCCTTCGCCACTCGCGTCTCTGAGATCAACCTGAGAGAGCGAATAGGCAATCGCCCAGTCAGCGCCGTCCTGGTTGTCGCTCACTTTGGTGAGCTTTTCGTCGAAGGACCAAGTAGCCTCGGCAACATCAATATTGCCAACCTTGATCATCTGCTTCTGGTCGGGCGTGATAACTTCAAGGTCACCCGGCTCATCTTTACCGCCGCCTGTGACGCGAATAAGGGTTTTGTTCTCACCCTCGTCAGCCGTCAGAAGCGAGCTGTTCCCCTTAACGAACTCATCACCCCATTCCGACGTATCGATCGTGATCTGAGCTTTGCCGACCTGCAGGTTATCAACGATAAGATAGTCGTGCACGTTGTCGCTCGGATTGACGTGGAATTCCAAAAGAGATTCACTGCCACTAGCCACGTTCGTTCCGTGCATCAAGCCTTTGTCGAAAAGGCCATCCTGATAGGAGAAACCGATCGACAGATTGGAAACATGTGTTGTACTCGGACTATTTTCTTCCGTGCCAAAAACTTTCAGAACACCGTTTTCTGCGACTAGGAGGTGCGCCTCTTTGTTATGGAAGATCGGAGTATCCTCTCCGCGCACCTCGGTATAGGCATCCTGAAGCACGACCCAGCCGGAGAATTGGTCGTTACTGTCAACATTGAAATGAATGCCACCGCCCTGATCATTGTCAGCGAAATCAATCCAGACCGTGCCCGCACCACTCAGCTTGTTATAGACCTCCATGACGTCGGATTGGAGGTTACGGTTGTTGTCCTTGACATGCAGAAGGCTACTCAAATCTTCAAGATTGACGTACCCCCCCCCCCGGCAAGGGCGTGAGTCCACTGTTCAGTGCCCTTCATTTCAAGGCCGGAATTTGTTTTGATGTTCAGAAGCGACGTGTACGCGCCGTTAGCTTCACTACCGAAGATATTGTCGCTACCGGCGGTGACAATAACCTTGTCCTGTACTTCGCCATTAGCAACATAACCAATGTTCGTGATACCTGAATAGGCATTTGTCTCGTTGTTGACAATGATGCTACCTTCGCCACCGTATCGAGTCGTGTCATCTCCGCCTGCAGCGCCGTTTTCCCTATTGTCAACGACGTACTCGAAATCGCCCGCACCAGTAAGTTTTGCAGTCAGATCCTTTTCGCCCGTTGCAGTTTCGTCCTTAAGCGTATTAACACGATAAAGCGTCCCGTCGAGCGACTCGATTCCCGTGAGCTTCAGATGCATGAACAACCCCTCGGGTCTGTCATAGATCTCACCTTGACTCGGCGTGAAGCTGTACTTGTAGGCCGGACTATTATCGTAGATATAGTCGCCCAACTGACCTCCGATCGTTACGGTGTAACTATCTCCCAGCGACACACCGTCAGGGACGTGGACATTTGAGAAGTAGAGTCCCACGTCATCGTCCCACGTAGACGCATCAATCGTGCCTTGGATAGTGAAATTACTAAAATCGAATCCCGTTACGCCGTTAAGAAGTCCCTCGGTAAGCTCGATTGGGGATCCTCCGTTGAGTGTTGCTCCGCCTGCCTCAAGCACCAAACTTTCGTCGAAAACAAGAATGCCGTTCTGATTCGTGACAGCCCACGCACTACCCATGCTCCCGAGAGCAACAAGTGAAGCACCCACGGCAACCGCGAGCTTGCGGACGGAATGTCCTCCATCCGTATGCACCGCCTTTACAGAGCAAGCCTTTCTGCGGCTGCGGCACAATTCGTTGACGACCTGATACTGACGGATTGCGTCGTTCCAAATGACCTTATAAATCGCGTTCATAGCTTTAGTCCATATGCGGAGATCCGTTCGCGGCGATCAAGATCCATTCTTGTCGTCTGATCGCTTCGAAGTATTGATTCCCTGGGGAAAAATTCGGGCTGCTTGTGACAAATGCAAAGGCTTGGAATTAGGCAAAAAAAGGTGCGCAACACCCCGTGCCCATCTTAAGGCACTGATGAAATCCGCACCTACAGAGGCTATTAAAGAAAGCCTCCCGAATACCAGAACCTGGTACACCAGAACCAACCCCTCCGATCAGCTCTGCCTAAAGCATAAAATTCAAACCTCAGCTAGGCTAGTCATATGATCTTTCAATCCAAAGACAGCTGCCGAATTCAAACTCTAAAAAAACTTATTACTCTAACCAGAAACGAAAGTGAACACAGCATCTCAGGAGGTTCCCAACCTCCAATTCCGCTGTACTTCAGGCACCCTCTCACAACTTTACGTCGATACCTATGCGCGCCTTCCGTATGCTTTTCGCTTGTCCCCAAACACTCTTCGATGTTTCCAACGGGGCCACAATGCAATGCTACACGATGTTGCAAACTCTTTCGAAATTGAACTTCCAAACCGCCAGCATCGGAGGGGGCATTTTTGACAATCCCTCGGGACAAGCACGCATTCCCAACTTCAAAGAGCAGGTCTCCGACAAATCAAAGGGTGAAATTCTCGTCAATGTGGATTCATCCGCTAATTCCGACAATCCTATTCGTCATTACTTCTTCACTGGCTTTAAGAGCACCAATTGGAATGACATCACCTCTCAAGAAGCCGGCAAGTTCCTGTTTCATTACTCAAAGCTTCTGCGAGCCTTTAAACCTGACATTGTTATAGGTTTCGGATGCGATGCTTTATGTCGATCCATGTGGATGGAAGCCAGACTATTCGGTATTCCCACGGCTTACATCATTTGCAATGGAAACCATCAAAATTATCGTTTCCCCTTGCACGATATTCTTCTGTGTGACTCAGAAGCAACATCTCGCTTCTACAAAGAAAAAGAAGGTCTCACCGTTCACCCGATGGGAAACTTCATCAACCCGAAACTGGTCATCGCTCAAAACCGTTCCCCTCAAGCCATCACACTCATTAATCCCTGCTTTGCCAAAGGCGTTGCCGTTGCCGCACGACTCATTTTGATGGCCAACAAAGAGCGACCGGATATTCCTTTCCTCATTGTCGAAACACGTCAAAAGCTGGCCGAAGCGCTGAAGCTTCTCAAAAAACCGGGAGGCAAACCCGGTTCCGCTTTTGGACGTCAGACTTTCCGCAATATCACGATTCGACCGGCGACGTACGAAGTCAAAGACATCTACAAACTCACTGGCGTGTTGCTTGCGCCCTCGCTTTGGTACGAAAGTTGGGGGCGCGTGGCCACCGAGGCCGTTATGAACGGAATTCCCGTTCTGGCCTCTTCCAGCGGCGGTCTTCCTGAGGCTGTCGCCGGCGGCGGCATCATTCTTGACGCCCCAAAGGAATGTGCTGGCGATCGAAACAACTGGCTGGCTTTGCCCAGCGAAGAAAGTTGCCGCCCCTGGGCCGATGCGCTCTACAAACTCTACGACGAAAGAATGTCTGCCTCCTGGCAGGAGAAGTGTAAAAGAGCCGCTCAAACCAATTCTCCGCTCGCTTGCGCCGAAAAATTGCTGCAGGCTATCGGTCCTTTGTTGCAAAAACGTGCCGGCGACGGCGATTTCACACACATGGGATCCTATCGGTTCCCAACAGATCCGATCGGCTAAATGGCAAGCAGAAGCTGCGCCCATTGCAGACGCCAGGACGGATTCACGTGCCGAGAACGAAAAACGTCGCAAACTTAGCTACGTGATCACTGAAAAACGTCGCACTTTGGTTGGATCAAAGCTAAAAAAGCATTCAGATGACAGCAACGCTAACGACCTTTTTTAAAAGCAAGGCTCTGCAAAAAATGCTCTCTTGGAAAGAATCGCCGAGACGCAGTGCGCTTTGCGTCACAGGCGCACGTCAGATCGGAAAAACAACGTTGATTCGTCACTTTGCGCATGAACACCACGAAACCGTGGTGGAAATAAACTTTGTAACCGATCCCAAAGCTCGCGTCATCTTTTCCGAATCTATAGCCGCCGTATCTGTCATCACGGCGCTGCCTACGATTGACTAGACGGCCTTGTAACATGTGCCGGCTCTCTGAGACGACAAAAAACCGAGGCAAGGAGAATCCCACTTTGCAGCAGAATTTTCCTTCCTCGGTCTAAGGCAAAACGAAAGGTTTAAGCACCAATCGCGTTTAATTGCCCTGCGTAGAGGATGAAGAAACGCAGGCACATCATGCCGACGACACTGCAAAGTGCCGAAGCAACCACCGTGGCAAACGACTTCTTGAAGAAGGCAATCAGCACGGGGCAAATAAAGCCCACGCCCACGACGCCAACCCAGAACTCTGTAGCCCAGAAGCCGTCGACGAAAGCCTTGGCCGCCATCTGAGCCGATTCGATACCCGTCATCAGCGCAAAAGCGATCATAAAGATGCAAAGCGCTTCGGCAACCATCACCGGCCATTCGGCCACATGCAAAACATGCACGTCGTGGCTTTCGTGCGACTCACCCAGCAGCACGGCACCGAGCTGATTGCAGGCAATGCCCGCGGACAGTCCCGAAGCCACAAAAAGCGCTGGAAGAACAGCCGTGTTGATGAGCGGGAAACGCACCAGGGCACTGATCAGAAAGCCCGTGTAAGCGCAAACGGTAAGCGCAAACACCAGACCGATCCAGGTGAGTACCGGCAGGATTTTGCGCAGCACGCTCAACAGAGCGGCACCGCATGGGATGCCGTCCACAAGACGCTTGACCGGTTCAAACTCGTAGAAACTCACGAGTGTCACCAGGAACATCGTCGGGATGAACACCAAAAGGGCCATCACGCCGACGCTCATCACCGAAGTCGGGTTGTAGAAGATAAGAATCTTCCAGAAATCCAACGGTTTGGTGAGGTCAAACACCAGGCAGATCATGCCCAAAAGAATCGTCACGAGCGCAATGAAGCTTGCCGCCTGAAAAAGCGGCGTGATCTGCGTCTGCTTTCTGAAGATGCGCACCAGAGCGGCCGCTGCAAACGCACCGCCCGAAATGCCGGCCAGAAAGAGGTACACGGCAATCGGCCAGGGCCATGCCACGTTTTCAGAAAAGCCGATCGTGAAATCAATGACTTGTTCCATTTACGACTCCTTCTTCAACGGGATGTAGCGCAGGCTGGGTTTGGTGCCCAACTGCGGACGCACGCGCACCGAGTCCTTGAAGTCAAGAAGCTTGGTGACAAATGCGTTGGGATCGTTCACGTCGCCAAACACCAATGCGTCGAAACGGCAGGCCGAAACGCAAGCCGGATCCTCGCCCTTTTGCAGACGCGTATCCAGGCAGAAATTGCAGTGATCGGCAGCTCCCGTGTCCTCACGGATGTAGCGCACGTTGTAGGGACAAGCCACGATGCAGTACTTGCAGCCGATGCAGAGATCCGCATCCACCGTCACAATCCCTGTTTCCTTGTCGCGATGTGCTGCCCCCGTCGGACAGACGCGAATGCAGGGCGCTTCCTCGCACTGCTGGCACGAAACGCGGGTGTAGTGGCGATCCTTTTTGTTGCTGCCGTCGGGCTTGACGCCGTTGAGCTGCATCAAAAGGCGAGACCGTCCTTTCGGAAGTTTGTTGGTCTCATTGCAGGCAATCTTGCATTCGCCGCAGCCCACGCACTTGTTCTGGTCAAAGACCATCACGTAGTGCGGCTGACTGTGCTGTCGGGAGACGCCGGTGCAACCTGCCAAAGGCGCGGCCGCAATACCCAGCGCTGCCGTCCCGAGCAGTTGTCTGCGGTTAATTGTCGGTTTAGTCACAGTTTTTCTCCTGATCTTCGAACGCACGCCAAAGTCCGTTGCGTACAGACCGATGACGTGCGTCCTGCGTTATCCAAGTCCCCTTCGAGTTACTTGGTCGCGTGGCGGTAGCCGCCGTTGTCGATCAGAACCTGTGCCTTGGCAAGATAGCTTTCTGCCGCTGCCAAACGATCCTTGATGTAGTGCGAAGCATGAGCACCCCAGCTGCCGTCCTTCTTGATCAGGTCGGCAATTTCGGCGGCCTTGTCAAGAAGCAAACGCGTTTCCGTCTGATCAGCCGGCGTCATCTTCGTGATTTCTAAAAGCTTCGTGATGCGATCCACACCCTTGACGATGCGGTCGTAGCTTTCCTTCACGGGACGCTGCACTTTCTGCACTTCGTAGGCAATTTCCTGCTGCGACTTGTAGATCAGGCCCTTGTCGAGTTCGGAAGTCGCAGGGCTGTGGCAGCCGCGTCCTTCGCACACCGTCCAGTCGGCCGGAGCGGGACGACCGCAGCTCCACTGCAGATCCACAAAACCGTGATCTTCCTTATCGCGGCTGTACACCCAACCCTTTTCAGGATCCTTGGTCACCATAGAAGCCTGAGCATCCGTATTGATCTTGTAGAGGTGCGCGCGGCGAACAGCGGCAAAGCGATCCGTTCCCTTGAGCGCTTCCTCAAACTTGCTCACAACCGGAATATTGGGCATATGGCAGCCGATGCAGTCGACGTCCTTGTGCGAGCGCGTGTGGCTCTGCACATCGGCCTGCACCGTGTGGCAGTCCTGGCAGGTCTTCTTCATGGGCGGATTGGTGACCTTGGCCATCCAATCGGGGCCACCCTGACGCTGCTGATCGTGGCAGGTCACGCAGGTCAGGCCCTTTTCGAAGTGCTTGCTCATGGCGTGCTGCTCGAGCTTGTCGTTGTAGACGTCCGCGATCAAACGCTTCGTTTCTTCCGTGCTGCGTTCGATCTTCGTGTTGGCGGCTTCGCCCAAAGACTTCACGAAATCAGGCTTGCCCTGAATGTCAAATTCAGGAGCGGGCGTCGCGGCTGCAACGGTAAAACTCAATGCCGAGCCCAAAGCCAGCACGCTCAGGGCGCTGATCGGACGGAGCAGTTTTTTGAACGTTGTCATTCCTGTTTCCTTTCAATAGCGGTATTCACAACCGATCTCTTTTTTCTTACGAGAGATCGCATCGATTTAGGGGTTCATCGCCGCTTCAAGCGCGACGTCGGCAAGGGCGTCGGCGTAGTCGTCATCGATGTAGCGGTTCGAATAAAGGAACACCGCATCGACGCTGTTGGTTGTGAATCGAATGTCCTTTTTCTCGGGATCTTCCGAAATCTGTTTCAGAATCTGCTGCAGGTCTTCGGGCTTCATGTCGAAGGGCGGAGCCTGAAAGACGTCAATCGGCGTGAGCGCCGGATAGATGCGTGAGGTTTCACGCACCATGTCCACCACGGCCTCGATCGGGTTGTTCTTAGTTGAAAGCATGCGGGCGTACGAACCCGACAGAAGCGGACGGAAATGGAAAAACTCCTTGTGGTCCCAGCTTTCAAAACGTCCGATACCGTAGTCGCCGGCAAGCACCTCACTCAAAATCTTGTCGAAGTATTCAGGTGTGATCTCACGTTCCTCACCCTTTACCTCGGCCTTGGCTTTTTCCTGAGCTTCGGCAGCGGCAAGCGCTTCGGTCACGCGCCCGGACAACAAAGTGGCAATGAGTTCGCGACGCGAGAAAGCTTCTCGCTGCGCCGTCATTGTCGGCACCTTGTCGGCATCGGCCTTCATTTCCTTTTTCGAGCGGAAATGCATGGGATGCACGTTTTCGGGGTTGTGCAGCACTTTGTCAAACTTAGCCTGCGTCTCGTCGACAAGCTCCTGAGCGGTCGGCACAGCAGCCTTGGCTGCCTTCTCGCAGAACGCCTCATAGAGCGCATCGCGATCGATCAGCTCGACACGTCGGGAAGATTGCGTGACGATGTCGATCAACGTCAGCATGTCGGCCTGCATTTGCAGGATCGGTTCGGCCGTTTTCTCAACCGTAGTGGTGTTGTTGTCTTTCATTTGTCAGAAGATTCTTTGGCTATATCTCGGTTGATCAGTACAGACCTTCCTTCTTGAGCGCCGGAAGCATCCAATCAAGACCGTAGGACTTGATGCAGCGTTCCGTCGGAGCACCGGTCTTCTGGTCGAAATCCATCACATCGAAGAAGAGGTCGAAGCTCTTTTCAATGTCGGCGCGATCCATCACGATGGTGCCCTTCGTAAAGGGCTTGCGGCCCTTGGCGTCGTGGAAAATCCATTCCGGATAACGGTCGTGGACATGGCGCATGTCGCGGTTCTTCAACTGACGCATCGTGTAGAGACGCTGCATGATGAAGGCGCGCAGACCGGCCTTATCGAGCTCATCCTGCGTCATCTGGATGCCGGTGACGGCACTGAAGACCTTGCTTTCCATCTCGATGTCGCCGATGTAACCCTTTTCGCGCAACGGAGAAAGTTCCCACGGTGCCGCCCAAGAGCAGATACCGAGCATGTCGTGCAATTCCTTGCGGGCAATGCACCAACGCAGGCGAACCATCTTGGCGCGCGATGTCGGGCGGTAGTCCTTGATGCCGTCAACAGCGCTTTCGTCACCCCAGAACTTGGCGGCAATCTTCTTTTGCAGCTCAAGCGGCAGACCGGAGGTCGAAAAGTTGATGTGAGCGTGGCACATCGGGTCACGGTTGTACATGCAGTTCAACACCACACCGATCTGACCGTCGTTTTCGTTGGAATGGTGCTTGGTGTGGCCGACAGCCCAGTAAAGCGCCTTGCCTTCTTTCTGCCATTCCTCTTCGGTCATGCCGAAATGCTTGAGCCACACCGGCGTCGTTTCACCGAGCCAGCGGCCGAACTCGCCCTTGCGGTAAGCGATGCGCGGCAAAATGTCCTTGAAAATCGACGGATCCGGATTTTCGATCTTGTTCCAATCGATGCTTTCGTACTCTTCCTTCGGGAGTACCTTCTGCCAAAGCCCCTTCTGGTACATCACGCGGAAGTCGCGGTGCAGCTGACCGTAGTTGCACCAGATGCCCATGTCGTCAATCGTCTGGACACCCACGAGATTGGCTTCGCGAGCAACGTCGCTCTTCAGATCCGACACAAGCTTCGGGAACCACCAGCGGCCGTAGAGCGGCATGCAGGTCTGTTCGGTGATCTTCTGAATGCCGTACTTCTGCGCCGTGTGATCGTCACGGATAACCGAGTAGCAACGAATCGGGCAGGCGTAGCAGCCGGTGCTGCGCACGGTGTACTGCCACATTCCCTTGCCAAGGTAGAACTCGGAAGAGCAGGTGCGGTAGCCAATGTGGTTGAGGTCGTGCGGATCCATCGCCTTTTCGGTGATCGTCACGGGCGGATTGGCTGCACCCCAGACGGCACCCGGATAAGCCGACCAACGGCTTGCAGGCGTGTAGTACTCGTGCAAAGGAGAAGGATTGCGCGGCACGATGGACTGCGTGTGAGCCCCCAAAATGCTGCGATGCTGATCGACAAGTTCTTCCCATTGCTTGGGACTTGCCGCAATATGCACAGCACCGTCGCCCCAAACAACGAGGGCCTTGAGCTTTTTCTTACCCATGATGGAGCCGATGCCGCCGGCGCTGTGCGAGCGGTCGACCATCATGTTGGACATCGGAACGCCGTTTTCACCTGCCGGTCCAATCGTACCAATGCTGACGTCAGGACGCGTTTCCTGCGCAAGCATTGAAGCAGAGCGATACGTTCCCTGCCCCCAAATGGCGGAAGCATCGCGGAATTCGACCTTGTCGTTGTTGATGTAAAGATAGATGGGCTTGGCCGATTCGCCTTCGATGATCACGAAGTCCCAACCGGCAAACTTCAGCTTATGAGCCAGTTCGCCGCCTACGTGGGCGCTCGCAATGAGCGACTGAGGATAAGCCGTCGGCCAAAGCGTCGTGATGGCCGTGCGGCCCGAGCAAATGGCACCCGTGCCGGACAAGGGGCCCGGAGCAATCACAAGTTTGTTTTCAGGGTCGTAGCAGGAGGTTTTGGGATCCACTTCTTCCCAAAAGACCTTATAGCCGATGGCGGTGCCGCCAATGTCGTCCTTAAAGCGGGGGAACGTGGCTTCAACCTTGACTTCGCGGGTAGTCAAGTTGATGCGAAGGCCTTTTCCCGTGTAGCCGCAAAGTTTTTTCGTCATAGCAAGAAACCTTTCCTCTGATTAGCGGTGGCAGATCGAGCACTGCGCGTTGTTTTCCTGAGCGTAGTAACCGTGCGTGGTGCGACGCGGACGGTCTTCGGTACGATCAATCCACGGGATGTAACGGATGGCGGCTGCGGGACAAGCCTTCACGCACTTCGGATCGCCGTCGCACAGGAAGCACTTGCTTGCCTTCTTCTCTTCAACGTCAAAGCTCATCATTCCCCACGGGCAGGCTTTTTCACAGAGATGGCAACCGATGCAAAGTTTGGTGTCGACCTTACGGGCGCCGGTCTTGGGATCGACGCGGATAGCGCCCTGCGGGCAAGCGTTGGCACACGGAACCGGGTGAGCGCACTGACGGCACGTTTCCTGAACCACCACGCCGTTGCCCCAAACGCCTTGCGTCATGGGCAGACTCTGCGTGCCCTCCGGTCCGAAGAACACATTGCGGGTGACCTTGATGCGGGCAAGTCTCGGCGAAGCCTTGCCTTCGTTGAATTCCGTGCAGGCAAGTTCACAGCGATGGCATGCCACGCACAGATTGGGATCGGCAATCAAAACGCCCTTGGCAGTCTCAAGCACGATGTAGGGACGCACGCCCTGCTTGGCTCTGGCCTCATTGACCATCGCCAAAACAGCGGCCATGCTGGTTGCTTTGAGAAAGCCGCGGCGCGTGATGTCCTGAGGAAGCTCAAGGCTTTTGAGAAGTTCCTTAAGACCCATTTTTTTCTCCATTGTGATTTTTCGTTCTTTGCGTTTTTGCGTGTCCGAAACGGGTCATCCCGATCACGCAAAAACGGCCGCCTGTTTAGGGTTAAACCGCGGCGCGTCAAGCAAACACTTCTCCCCTGGGAGCTGTCATCGGTTTGCCAGCAGAAATTCTTTCGAGCGAATTACTCGAGTAAGTCGACATGCATCAATAAAGACCAAAATCGCGTTTTTAGCTAACCCTTTGATTTTGCTTCGTTATTCACACATGTAACAGCGAAATAGGCAGTTTGCTTACCCGGGTCAAGGCTCAAGCGCAGGCACAATCGCTTCACCCGATTTCGCGGAGGCTTGCGCCTGCCCGCAAGTCGGCGCCGGCCTTGTCGCTCGAACGTCTTTTTGCCTCGAACTTCTTGTCATGGACTTCTTCGTTTTGAAATCGGTGAGCATGCCCGCGGACTGGATGCGCGCCCTCTGCTGTTCGGTACCGACCGAAAAGGCGCTCGGCATGGTGACGGCCTGCGACGTACGCTGCGTCTGCGACGTTCCGAACTACAGAAGTGCGCTTCGAGACGGCTGGGCCGTCCGATCTGCGGACAACGGACAAACGCGTACGGCAGCCGCCTGGAGCGTGGAAAACGGCCGCTCGCACGAGCAGCTTCACCCCGGTCAAGCTGTCTGGGTCAACACAGGAGGCAACGTCCCGCAGGGAGCCGATGCCGTAATTGCCTCTCGCAACAGTTTGGATCTTGAGAAAATTCAGTCTTGCGTGATGCCGGGAGAAAACATTGAGTTTCAAGGCAGTGACTGGCGGCACGGTGACGTGCTCGTCCCGGCAGGTTCCCGCGTGGGTGCCCGTGAAATGGCGCTTTTATTCGAAGCCGGCGTTAAGCGCGTGGCCGGTTGGGCTTCGCCGCGCGTCGCCGTTGTGGCCACCGGAAGCGAAATCACAAAAGAGGCCGAGGACCTTTCGAGCGGTTTTCGGCGCTGCAGCAACGCCTCTTACATTGCCGCTCTCATGTCTCGCATCGGCGTCAAAGACATCCGAACAATTGTGGTGCCCGATGACATCACTGAACTCACGCGTACGTTGGTAGAACTCGACGCCGTCTGTGACGTGATCATCACCGTGGGAGGCACGGGAAAAGGGAAACGCGACTACACGCGTCAGGCGGTAAGCGACGCCGGAGGCGTCTTTGTCGGACGCGACACACAACAAGATTCGCCATTCGTGACAGCTCGCCTTCCTCATGCTGGACTCATCGGACTGCCCGGAAATCCTCTGGCCGTCATGATGATCGTGCAATGCGTCCTTCTGGAAAGCGTACGTTCGGTCTTTCATCTTCCCGAAACCCCGGCACAAACCGTCGAAGCCATCCTCAACGTGGACATCGATCCCGGCATTCAGGGAGAACTGTGCGTCAATGTCAGAGGCAATACGGCGTTTCCGCTTGTCAAAGGCACAGGCCGCATGCGAGTTTTCGATCTGGCACACGGCTTTGTTCGCCTCAACGGTCACGGACTCAAGAGGGGCGATTGCGTGACGGTCGAACTCTTTCGCAACTGAGAAAACGTCTATATTCTGTACGCCTTTTGAAGTGATCTTTCGTCATATGCGTGCAATTTTCGGAAAACAGATTCTGTGGCTCTCGTCCGTTGCCGCCCTGGCGGTGACGACGGCTGCCTTTGCATCTGTTTCCGATTCTCCCTCGGCCCCATTCTCCAAACCGACGGTCCTGGACGAAACGACGTTTCCCGAACCGGACATCATCACGGGTGCCTCACTTGTTGCGCTTCCCAATCGGCCGGTTCGCATTGCGCGCATCGTACTGCCCGAGCTTCCTTCCACGTTGCAGGCGACCGAAGTCACTGCCGACCTGTTAAAAAAGGCGTTTTGGCCACATCCCGTGGAATTTGAAACACTCACTTCCAAGGAACTTACCGAGCGCATCCGCGAAGGACAAATTGATGCATTCGTCGCCAGTTCCGGGTATTACTGGCGCATGACGCAATACGGCGTCACAGCCGTAGGAACACTGATTTCCGGTCGGCAGCCGGATCCAAACAACGCCACAGCACTCGCTTTCTTAGTGCGTGCCAAAGATGAACGCTTCAATGAACTTTATGACCTAAAGGGATACGCCGTTGGCTCAACCTTCTCAACCGCGTTCATGACGTATCGCATCGGTTTGGCAGAAATCGCAAAGCTCGGCGAAGACCCCGAAAACTTCTTTGCTCAGACAGTTTTTACGCAGCGCACCGACAACAGTGAAGTCGTCTCCCTGCTCGATCGAGGCTTGGTCGACGCCGTCATGGTGAAAGCCTGCTGGCTCGAAGCGCAGCCGGCAGAAGTCCAGAGCCGTTATCGAGTCCTGGCACCCCGCTACGGCGGCGTCAACTGCAAACACTCGACGGACACCTATCCCGGCATCATGATGGCCGTCACGCAAGGCGCTCATCCGATTATTGCCCACGTCATTGCACGCACCATTCTCTCGCACCCGCTGCTGCCGGACGGGCATCGCTGGGCCGTCACCACGGACATGCGTGCCGTTGACAACGTCTATCGTCTGCTCAAAATCGAAAACTACGCCTATCTGCGGGAAATGACGCTTCAGCGCTGGCTTGAAACCTACTGGCAAGTGCCGGCATTCATCGCTTTGCTTTTGTTAGGACTTGCGCTTCACGGCTGGCGCACCTCCGTCTTGGTGAAAAAACGCACCGCACAGTTATCTTCGGCGCTCACCGAACGGGAAAAAGCTCAGGCCGAAATTCAGTCGCTTTCCGAACACATGGAAAGTCTGCACAAGGTCACGGTTGTCGGACAGCTCTCGAGCATGGTCGCTCACGAACTCGCTCAACCGCTTTCGGTCATTCAGTACTACTGCGAAAGCCAACGGGACATTCTTAAGAATAAGCCCATCAACGAGCGACTGCTTGATATCAGTCGCGTCGGAATCGAAAAAGCGCTTGCGCGAACCCGCAGCATCGTTGACAAGGTGCGCTCTTACAACCGCGGCAACACGTCACGAGACGATTCGGTCGACGTCGAAGCCTCGGTCAAACGCGTCTGCGCCACACTCAATGCCGAACTTCTTCGTAAAACATCCTTCAACGTTCTGTGCAAACCGGCTTTGATTGTCCGCGCCGACAAGCTTGAGTTCGAACTGATCCTCACCAACCTGTTGAAAAACGCCTTGGAAGCCAGTCACGAGGCTTCTCATCCGGTTGTCATCGTTGAGGCGTTTCCCTGCGGCGATCAAGTGACCGTACGCGTGGAAAACTCCGGCAAAGTCCTCTCCGAAGAGGATTTCCACCGATTGAAGACACCGCTTTTGACGACCAAAGCCACAGGACTCGGTCTGGGCGTCACCATCGCAAGTGCGCTCGCCGAAGCCAACGGAGGACAAATTCAATTTCAAGCCCGCCCCGAAGGCGGTCTGATCGCTGCCGTGACGCTTCCGTGTGCCGTCAGTCCGCTCAAGACGGATTCCGTTACACCGAACAACCATCCAAAGGAGCACTGAGATGTCTCAGTCAACCAATATTCGCCAAGGCACCATCATTCGTATCGTTGACGATGATGAAGACATCCGCGACGCACTGAGCTTCATGTTGGAATGCAAGGGATGGCAGGTTCGTACCTATGGTTCGGCGCGCGACTTTCTCACCCAAGATTCCCCAAGCATTCCCGGATGTCTGCTTTTGGACATCCGCATGCCTGACATGAGCGGCGTGCAGTTGCAAAGCCTCATGAAAGAGCAGCGCATTCATCTGCCCATCATTTTCATCACTGGCCACGCGGATGTGGAAACAGCCGTTGCCACGCTCAAAGCAGGCGCTTTGGACTTTCTGCAAAAGCCCGTCAACACGATTGCGCTGATCGATGCCATTGAGCCGGCCGTGCGCATCAGTTTGGCTCACTCCTGCGGCCAGTTGTCTCCCGAAAAGGTCACCGAGGTACTTCTGGAGATGAGTCCGCGTGAAAAAGAGATCACGCAACTGTTGCTTTTGGGCATTTCCAACAAGGAAATTGCGGAGCGACTGTCGCTTTCGCAGCGTACCGTGCATGGTCATCGCAACAACGTGTACCGAAAGCTGCGCGTACACAACCTGCATGACTTTCTGCAATGTGTGCGCGGCGCTGATCTTTCGGTGTTGTCCTGACAGAATATTTTTTCGAAAAAAAAACGAAGCGATCCCACACTTTCGTCATTGATTGCGCTAGTTTTCCGTTATTGCAAAATGGAATTACGCATATTGAGGAAATCGAAAAGTGAACCAACCGATCATTCGCCAGGCCTTGGCGTCGGATCTGCCGCGGTTGCTCGAAATCTATAACGAAGAAGTCGAGCACGGTACAGCGACGTTTGACACCAAACCGCTCAGTCTCGAAGATCGCCGCGTGTGGTTCGAAGCTCACAACAAAGACAACCACCCGTTGATCGTCCTGGAGCAAGACAACACCGTCTGGGGCTACGCATCGCTTTCAACCTTCAACGCCAAGCCGGCCTACGCATCAAGTACGGAGCTGTCGGTCTACGTGCACAAAAACGCACGCGGCAGGGGATACGGTCAGCTTCTCACGGAAGCCATCCTGCAGATGGCCGTTGCCGACTCCGCCACCCATCGCGTTTACTCGCTTATCACCGCTGAAAATCAAGCCAGCATTGCGCTGCACCGCAAACTGGGCTTTCGACTCGTCGGAACCATCACGCAGGCCGGTACCAAATTCGGCCGCTGGCTGGACGTGACCTATTGGGAAAAAGCCGTGTAGTTTCAAAGAGGACTTTTTAAATGTTTTTTGTTTCCGACGCTCTTTTGGATCAGATTCTCGCGGACGACATCCCCTATGGGGACGCCACAACAGCGCTTTTAGGTATCGAAAAAGTTCCCGGCATCGTTCGTTGTCGACCCAAAGCCGAAACGACGATTGCGGGCGTCACATTGGCCGAACGGCTCTTTGCCCGCGTGGGGCTGCAGACGACCCGCTTTCATGAGGAAGGCGACACCGTTGCCGCCGGCACCGTCATTTTGGAAGGCCGCGGGTCGGCCGGGGCCATCCACGCCGTCTACAAAACAGCTCAGAACATTTTGGAGTACGCCTCAGGCATAGCCACGCGCACGCATCAAATGGTCGAAGAAGCTCGCGTCGGCAATCCCCTTTGTCGTGTTGCCGTGACGCGCAAACATTTCCCGGGCACCAAGACATTGTCGCTTTACGCCGCAATAACGGGCGGAGCTGTCGTGCACCGCATGGGATTATCCGAATCCGTTCTCGTGTTTGATCAACACCGCGTCTTCATTGCGGACTTTGAAAAGCGGCTTACCGAAGCCAAAAAAGCGGATCCCGAACGCAAAATCGCTGTTGAAGCCTCCGATGCTCAGGAAGGATTCGCTTTTGCGGCCGCAGGTGCAGACATCATCCAGTGTGAGAAGTTCTCCGCCGAAGCGTTGTCCGAATTCGTGAGTCAGGCCAAGCGAAAATTTCCGCAACTCATCATCTCGGCCGCAGGCGGCGTCAACGCCGCAAACGCCCGCGCCTACGCGCAGACAGGCGTTGACTTCCTGGTTACGACATGGCCTTACTTCGGGAAACCCGCCGACGTCAAGATGCAGATCCTCGCTGAGGATGCTTGAGAGAAACGACACTGCAGGCCGGCGACTGCTCAAAGCAGTCCGGCCTTGCGGCAGGCTTCTTTCACAAAGGGATTTTCGTTTCCCTGAATACGTTCGATACGCTTGGCTCGCAGACACTCCCAGGCATCAACCGGATACATTTTGTCCCACGCCGTCATGAGCTTCATTTGCGCATTTGAAAGCTTGTACTTGGGATAGGCGTCTTGCATGTAAAGTATCGTTCGCGCGATTGCTCCGCGCGTGTATTCAGGCGGCTCAACAGCGCGACCGCTGACTTTCATTGGGCAGCTGCCGAAGCTCGAAGCCGCATCAGGCAGCATCGTATAGCGATAGTTGGAGCGAACGGCATTCACGGCTCCGATGGCCGGATACAGGTTATAGAGATCGGCCTGCATGTAACGGAATTCCTGATTGACTTTTTCCGCACAGGCGCGACCTTTGAAAGGTTTGCCGTTACTGCGCACACACGCCTCGTCCCCTTCACGCCACTCTGCAAAAGCACGACCGAAATTTTCCGCGGGCACAACGTGCTCCCATTCCACACGATGTGCGCGTTTCTCGTGCTTTTCCGTCGTGAACCCCTTGGGTAACGTAACGTTCTTTTTACTGTCGAACGTCGCCCGACAATAAAACGTTTCCCGATGGTCGAAATAGACCTTTTGTTCCAGCAATTTTTTAGCCTGGTTAAACGATTCGATGCGCGTGTTGCCGGCAGCCCACCCTTGCGTGGCCGTAAGTCCAATGGATGCAACGAGGATTGCAGATAAAAGCGTTTTCACACCGAGTCTCCAACGTTATCGGTTAACAAAACAAAAGTGACTCCGATTCTATCCGTCTTGTGATCCATGTCTGCAATCAAGAGACGGAACCGAACGATGCGCTTTGCCGCTTGACCATCATTTTTAGACTATTTGGACTATATTTTTATGACGGCCTTGACTATCATTTTTTGACACTCTTAGCTATACATTTATGACAGAATTGTCTATCATTTTTTGACATCACCAAAGAACAACTAATTTGTTGATTTCAATGAAAAGTTATATCCATCGACTGGCAGAACCGCTCTTTTCTCAGACTGCTGAAATCATGAGAATTGTCTTGGTTAGTGGCCCCCGACAATGCGGCAAAACAACGCTGCTGAAGGCCATGCTCACCAAAGACGATTTGTTCCTGACTTTTGATGATGACGAAACTTTGCGATCTGCGATAGCAGACCCGAATGCTTTTCTTCGCTTTTACAGCCAGAAATACAAACGAATCGCACTAGACGAAATACAAAAAGCACCTGTGCTGCTCGGTGCCCTTAAGAAGACTGCCGACGAAGACCCGCGCCCTGGACGATTCCTCATTTCCGGATCCTCCAACTACCAGGCACTGCCCGGTGCCGTGGAATCTCTCGCCGGTCGTTTGGGAGAAGTTCGGCTACGCACAATGTCCGCTCGTGAAATGGCCGGTAATTGTTCTGTTGATCTTATCGATCGCCTCTGCCAAAAAGATTTCGGTCCGCTGTTTTACTCGCCGCAGGATTGTAGTAAGTCCATTGTGCTTGCCAAGGCGCTCGAAGGCGGCTATCCGGGCATCATCGGCAAACAGCCGCAATCTCGCTCCATCTGGTTTCGAAACTACATTTCCAGACTCATCGAGAAAGATCTCAAGGACCTCGGCTCGTTTGAAAAAAACGGCATCATGCAGCACATACTGGATTATCTCTGTTTGAATTCCAGTCGAACACTTAACGTTGCCACCTTAGCCCAAGCCCTCGGCACAACAGGCGTGACATTGCGTCGCTACCTCTCGGCGTTACAGACCATGTACCTTGTCAACGAAGTTCCCGCCTGGTCGAAAAAACCGATTTCTCGCATCACCAAAGCACCTAAGTGGTTTATCTCTGACAGCGGCCTGATGGGCGCCTGCACCCGTCAGACCAACATTGACTCATTCATGCTGTGGGTAGCGAAAAACGGAAAAGCCGGATCGGATTTCATCGGCAATCTCATTGAAACATGGGTCTACAACCAGCTCGCCCCGGCCATTGAAGCGACTCAGGAATGGTCGCTATACCATTTGCGTGTTTCCGAACGACAAAAAATCGACTTTGTACTCGAAAACAGCCTCGGAGAATTGTTGTTAATCGAAGTCAAAGTCTCGGAAAGCATCGCTACCGAAGATTTCAACCACATCCGTTGGTTCTCGGAATGCAATCAAGGAAACGTTCTCGGTGGCATCGTCCTTTATTGCGGACAAACGGTTCGCACTTTCGGCGAAAACCTGACGGCCGTCCCCATGGCAGCACTTTGGAACAGCTGATTTTCAAGAAACCGCGATATACCCCTAAAGAAGTAAAGGTTAGCCACCCCCTTTTTCACGCCGTCGTCTCATTGCTCTTACTTTCCTTTGATATATGTGGAGAAGCCCTCTTGTCTTTACGCTTTTCCCCTCCCGAAGGCGTATCACTCTGGGAGTAGAATTTTTTGGCTAGAAAATGCGCTCCGACTGTATTGATCGTGAGTGCAGGTTGCTTATTGATCCCCAAAAAATCAGGAGAGGAATTCACAAATGGCTCAGAACCCTGAATTCAAGTACGCGCCGATGTTCCAGCTCGGCGAAGACAAGACGGAGTACTACCTGCTCACCAAAGACTATGTGTCCGAAGGTGAATTCGAGGGCCAGAAGATCGTCAAGGTGCAGCCTGAAGCGCTGACGATGCTTTCCAAGCAGTGCTTCCACGACGCCAACTTCCTGTTGCGTCGCGCACACAACGAACAGGTTGCCAAGATTCTTAAGGATCCGGAAGCCAGCGAAAACGACAAGTATGTCGCTCTGACGTTCCTGCGCAACGCCGAGTCCGCCGCCAAGGGCATCCTGCCGCTGTGCCAGGACACCGGTACGGCCATCATCCACGGCGAAAAGGGCCAGAACGTCTGGACCGGCTTCTGCGATGAAGAAGCGCTTTCCCGCGGCGTCTACGAAACCTACACGGAAGATGCCCTGCGTTATTCCCAGAACGCACCGCTTTCGATGTATGAAGAAAAGAACACCCGTTGCAACCTGCCGGCTCAAATCGACATCGAAGCAACCGAAGGCGGCGAATACAAGTTCCTGTGCGTGGTCAAGGGCGGCGGCTCTGCCAACAAGTCCTACCTCTTCCAGGAAACCAAGGCCATTTTGAATCCGGCCACGCTCGTGCCCTACCTCGTCAACAAGATGAAGACGTTGGGTACGGCTGCCTGCCCGCCCTATCACATCGCCTTTGTGATCGGCGGCACGACGGCCGAACGCACGATGCTCACCGTCAAGCTCGCTTCCACGCACTACTACGATGAGCTGCCCACCACGGGCGACGAAACCGGCCGCGCCTTCCGCGACCTCGAACTCGAACAAAAGCTCTTTGAAGAAGCCTGCAACATCGGCTTGGGTGCTCAGTTCGGCGGCAAGTACATGGCTCACGACATCCGCGTGATCCGCCTGCCGCGTCACGGCGCCAGCTGCCCGGTCGGCATGGGCGTGAGCTGCTCGGCTGACCGCAACATCAAGGCCAAGATCAACAAGGACGGCGTCTGGATTGAAAAACTCGACACCAACCCGGGCGAGCTGATCCCCGAAGAACTTCGCCGTCCGGGCGAAGGCGGACAGATCAACATCGATCTGAACCGTCCGATGGCCGAAGTGTGCAAGGAACTCTCGAAGTACCCGGTTTCCACCCGCGTGAACCTCTCCGGCACGATCATCGTTGCCCGCGACATCGCTCACGCCCGCATGAAGGAACTCATTGAAGCCGGCAAGGGTCTGCCGCAGTATGTCAAGGATCACCCGATCCTCTACGCAGGTCCCGCCAAGACGCCGGAAGGCTACGCTTGCGGCTCCATGGGCCCGACCACGGCTCAGCGTATGGACCCCTACGTTGACCTCTTCCAGGAAAACGGCGGCTCGCTGGTGATGATCGCCAAGGGCAACCGCACCCAGGCCGTGACGGACGCCTGCAAGAAGCACGGCGGCTTCTACCTGGGCACGATCGGCGGCGTGGCTGCCGTTCTGTCGGCGAGCTCGATCAAGAGCATCGAATGCGTCGAATGGCCCGAACTCGGCATGGAAGCCGTCTACAAGATCGAAGTGGTCGACTTCCCGGCCTTTATCCTCGTTGACGACAAGGGCAACGACTTCTTCAAGCAGTTGAAGCCGCGCAACGAAATCAAGTGCGAATGCTGCAAAAAGTAATTCGCTAACTGCCCTTTGACAGTGCGGCACCGTTGAAAAAAAGCGGAGCCGCACATACAAGCAGGCCCGCGGTCCATGTACCGCGCTTCAAGCTCCGCCGGCAAGTTTCCTTCGCCCGCGCGGAGCTTTTTTCGTGTGCAAGCTACAATCTATTGTTGACCGTAACCAAACGCTTGCCATGACCTACGAAAACATTTCTCCGTCCGAAGCCAAGTCCCGCATGGATGCCAACCCCGAAGCCGTCATCGTTGACGTCCGCCGCCCCGACGAGTTTGTCACAGGGCACATTCCGGGCGCAATCAATGTACCGCTTGCCGACATTCAGGACGGCAACATTCCCCCTTGCTTGGCCGACAAAAACGCCGTCTACCTCATTTATTGCCGCAGCGGAGTGCGCAGCGTGACGGCTGCCGTTACTCTCGAGAAAATGGGCTACACACGTCTGGCCAACTTCGGAGGTATCCTCGATTGGCCATACGAAATCGAGCACTAATAAGGCGTCTGCGAACTACTTCCTAAGGAGTAATCCTTATTCTCCGTTTCACCTTGTAGAAAAGGCACCGGCTGTTACATTTCCGGTGCCTTTTTTGCCTCTGTCTGCCGCCGACAGTTACAAATTCAGAGTCACTGTCGAATTCTCGTAAACCCGCAATCTTTCAGGGTTTTTCACGATTTTTTAACGTCGTGAAGTACAGAATTCTTCAAACTTTTCTTAACAATTAGACAAAGATCAAATGTTGTTCAAGATTTACACCTTAGTTGTACCTCCAAAGAGGATAATTCCACCGTCCCAAAATATCTAGGAGACAAACAATGATTGGATTTGACTTCTGGGTGCAGCTGTTTGTGCTGCTCGCCTGCTTGTTCTACGCTGCACCTCGCGGCGGTATGACCCTCGGTTTGATGGGCGGTATCGGCCTCATCATCTTTATCTTCGGCTTCGGTCTCAAACCCGGTAAGCCCCCGGTAGACGTTATTCTGACCATTATGGCTGTGGTCTGCGCGGGCGCTACCCTTCAGGCTGCCGGCGGTCTTGACTGCCTGCTGTCGATCGCTGAAAAGATTCTTCGTAATCATCCGCGTTTCGTTTGCTACCTCGCTCCGTATCTTTGCTGGTTCCTGACGGTTCTCTGCGGTACGGGTCACGTTGTTTACACGATGCTGCCCATTATTTATGACGTGGCCATCAAGAACAACATCCGTCCGGAACGCCCGATGGCTGCTTCCACGATCGCCGCTCAGATGGGCGTGATCTGCTCGCCGGCTGCTGTGGCTGCTGTGTCGATAGTGGCTTTGCTTGACGGCCAGTTGGTCGGCGGCCAGCCCTTCAGCTTCCCGAAGCTGTTCGCCATCGTGATCCCGGCCGCTCTCGTCGGTCTGTTCATGGTTGGCACCTTCTCCGTGTTCCGCGGCAAGGACCTCGACAAGGACGAAAAGTTCCAGGCCTTGATTGCTGATCCGGAACAGCGCAAGTATGTCTACGGCGAAACCACCACCCTGATCGGTGTTAAGTTCACCAAGCAGCAGTGGGCCAGCCTCTGGATCTTCCTCTGCACCGTGGCTGTCGTGGCCGTTCTCGGTTCCGTTCCCGAACTCCGCCCGATGGTTGGCAAGAAGCGCCTGTCGATGACCCTCGTCATCCAGATGTTCATGCTTCTGGCCGGTATCCTGATGGTCATGTTCTGCGGCGCTAAGCAGATCAACAAGACCAACGTGTTCAACGCCGGTATGGTTGCCATCGTCTCCGTGTACGGCGTGGCCTGGATGTCCGACACGATGTTCTCGAACCACCTGCCCGACCTGAAGGCCGCTCTGACCGGCTGGATGCAATCCGCTCCCTGGACCTTCGGTATCGTGCTGCTGTTGGTTTCCAAGCTCGTGAACTCTCAGGCTGCAGCTGTGGCCATCGTGGTTCCGGTTGCTATCGGTATCGGTACGCCTCCCGGTGTGATCGTTGCCATGGCCTCCGCCGCCTACGGTTACTACATCCTGCCGACCTACCCGTCTGACCTTGCTGCTCTGACGTTCGACCGCTCCGGTACGACCCACATCGGCAAGTTCGTGATCAACCACTCCTTCATCCTTCCGGGTCTGATTGGTGTGATCACCGCTGTGATCGTCGGCTGGTGCCTCGGCTTGGTCTACGGCTACATCTAAAAACAACAACATCTACCTGTAGAGTTTTGGGACAGGGGATGAGCAGGTTCAGGCAATACCTGAACCTGCCAAAACAAGAAAACGGAGTCTTCGGGCTCCGTTTTTTTTTCGTCTGTGAAGCCGCGCAGCGTTATTCCTTTTTAGGAACGAATGGCCTGCTCACAGAGCAGGCCAATTTACGTACACAGGCTTGATTTGACTCAAAATTTCTTTATTTTTTGAGCTTCTCCGATTGTTAAAAATAAGTAAATTAGTGGTTACTGTGCGTAGAACAAAACACAACGTCGCAGCAAGGAGAGACCCCCGATGTTTTATTCCGGTCTGGTGGTGACCAGCAAGCCCGGTCAATTCGAATCCGTCGGCGAAGCACTCAAATCGCTTCCCGTCGAAGTTCATCAATCCGATGCGGCTTCCGGCCGCTACGTCGTCGTTCTGGAAGAACCCTCTATTGAAGCCGAAACCGAACGCTTCCGCGCCATTCAATCGCTGCCATCCGTTGCCGACGTCAGTCTCGTTGTTCATCGCAACGAACCGGACGACGCCGAAAACTGATTTTTTCTTCAACTTTTTTATTTCACGGCGCTTACACCGCATAAAAAATAACGCGCCAACGTTCTAAAAAAACTGTCTATCACAATCGCCGAACGGTTCGTGTCTTACCTCGCGTCCATTCGGTGCCATCTGCCCAGGAGAGAAACTATGGCTCAAAAGAAAGTCATTCCCATCTCAAGACGTGAACTCTTGAAAACGGGGGTTGCCGCCACTGCCGCCATGTCGGTGGGCTTACCCGTGACGCAGGCGTGTGCGCAGGCCGCTCAGGCCGCCGACGCCGGCATCGAATGGCACAAGGGCGTCTGCCGCTTCTGCGGTACCGGTTGCGGTCTGCAGGTCGGCACAATGAACGGCCGCATCGTCGCTACCAAGGGTGACCCCGACGCTCCCGTCAATCGCGGCCTGAACTGCATCAAAGGCTACTTCAACGCCAAGATCCTCTATGGCCAGGACCGCCTGACGCGTCCGCTCATGCGCATGAAGGACGGCAAATTCGACAAGAACGGGCAGTTTGTGGCTGTGAGCTGGAAACAGGCCTTCGACGAAATGGAACGCCAGTTCCGCCGCGTCTACCAGGAAAAAGGCCCCGAAGGCGTAGCCATCATCGGCTCGGGCCAGTACACAATTCCCGAAGCTTACACGGCTTCGAAGATGCTCAAAGCCGGTTTCCGT
>OLWY01000116.1_pt1 | contig 54354 bp, 38 predicted proteins | sample 1644171 | NCBI WGS metagenome assembly OLWY01 (sample SAMEA103958150, study PRJEB25191) | human gut metagenome | biome: human-associated habitat [ENVO:00009003]; feature: intestine environment [ENVO:2100002]; material: feces | place: Germany | collected 2013/2015 | reverse complement strand
GGCCGCTATTACCCAGTATTTGCCGGATCGATTCGTTACTTGGCAGGGGCGTTTGGAGCGTTTCTTCGACGGGCATAAGGATAATTTGGATGAGAGTGGTACGTATAAGATAACCGATGATAATTATCAGGTAACCCATGCGAAGATAGCTATTGCCCGGGGAGGCGTATTTGGGCAGATGCCCGGACATGGCCAACAGCGTGACTTCCTGCCACAGGCGTATTCAGATTTTATCTATGCGATTATCATAGAGGAACTGGGTATCGTTGGGGGAATCTTTGTACTGTTGCTTTATATAATGTTGCTAGTGCGGGTTGGGATGATCGCCCGGAAATGTGATAAATCATTCCCGAAATTCCTAGTGTTGGGATGTGGGTTGCTGGTGGTAGTCCAAGCTTTGGCGAATATGGCGGTAGCTGTGAATTTAGTGCCCGTTACCGGGCAACCGATGCCGTTGGTGAGCCGGGGTGGTACGTCTACGCTTATTTCTTGTATCTATTTCGGGATCATATTGAGCGTAAGTCGTTTTGGAGCCAATATCGGAAATGAGGATGAGGAAGAGGAGGATACGGAGAATCCAGAGAATCCTTCCGACGAGCCATCCGGAGAGACAATAAATCAGGCGGTCGAGGGAGAGAGAGAAGATAATCCGCTATCGGCTGTCGAAACGATAACTGTAGAGTCAAAAGTATGAGAAAGTACCGGATCATAATAAGTGGTGGTGGTACGGGAGGCCATATCTTCCCGGCCATATCTATCGCTAATACTTTCAAGAAACGTTTTCCGGATGCGGAAATCTTATTTGTGGGGGCGGAAGACCGCATGGAAATGGATAAGGTTCCGGCAGCCGGTTATAAAATCGTAGGTTTACCGGTGAGTGGGTTTGATCGTGCCCACTTGATGAACAACGTGAAGGTCATGGTTCGTTTAGCGAAAAGCTTGCGCTTGGCGAGGAAGACGATCCGTGAGTTCAAGCCAGATATAGCGGTCGGCGTGGGCGGTTATGCCAGTGGACCGACTTTATGGATGGCGGCTTCGCAAGGTGTTCCCGCATTGATACAGGAGCAAAACTCGTATGCCGGTGTGACCAATAAGTTGTTGGCGAAGAAAGCGAGCAAGATTTGTGTCGCTTACGAGGGCATGGAGAAGTTCTTTCCGGCGGATAAGATCGTGATTACGGGAAATCCGGTGCGACAGGATTTGGAAGAGGCGCTGAGTAAGAAAGAGGAGGCGTTGGCGTTCTTCGGGCTTTCTCCGGAGAAAAAAACGATCCTTGTGGTAGGTGGTAGCCTTGGCGCACGGACGATTAACCGGAGTATTCAAGGGGATCTGGATAAGTTCTTCGCCTCGGATGTACAGGTTATTTGGCAAACCGGTAGGTATTATTACAGCGACGCTTCCAAGCATTTGAAGGCGTACCGGGGAATGCCGGTTTGGTGCTCAGACTTTATTACCCGTATGGATTATGCTTATTCAGCGGCCGATTTGGTGATATCCCGTGCGGGGGCTAGTTCTATCTCGGAACTTTGCTTATTAGGAAAACCGGTGGTCTTGGTGCCTTCGCCGAATGTGGCGGAAGATCATCAGACCAAGAATGCCTTGGCCTTGGTCCATAAGGATGCCGCCGTTATGATCGCCGATAAAGATGCGGAAAAGGATTTGGTGCCTACTGCCTTGAAGATAGTTCATGACGATGAACGTTTGTGTACGTTGAGCCGTAATATCGAGACCTTGGCGCAACGCCATAGCGCGGACCGTATCGTGGATGAGATTGTTAAGATTATAGATAAGAAATAAGGAATATGGATATAAATAAAGTGACAGCGGTGTATTTCGTAGGTGCCGGGGGCATTGGAATGAGTGCCTTGATCCGTTATTTCCTCGCTAAGGGAAAACGAGTGGGCGGATACGATAAGACCCCTTCCGATTTAACCGAGGAGTTGAAAAAGGAGGGAGCCGATATTCACTATGAGGATAATGTAGCTTTGATCGGGGAGGCGTTCAAGTCGCCCGATGATACGCTGGTGGTTTATACGCCGGCGGTCCCGGAGTCGCATACGGAATTGACCTATTTCCGGGCGCACGGTTTTGAGGTGATGAAGCGGGCACGTGTCTTGGGAGAGATCACGAAAAGCAGCCGGGGTTTATGCGTGGCGGGCACGCACGGCAAGACAACGACCTCTTCTATGCTAGCTCATTTGCTGAAACAATCGCCGGTGGATTGCAATGCTTTCCTCGGAGGAATCCTAAAGAACTACGAGAGTAATTTGATGTTGTCGGATACGAGCGACTTTACCGTGATCGAGGCGGATGAGTTCGATCGTTCTTTCCATTGGCTTACTCCTTATATGGCAGTGATTACTTCTGCGGATCCGGATCATCTGGATATTTACGGTACGCACGAGGCATTGCGCGAGGCTTTTTCGCAGTTCGTCGGACAGATCCGCGAGGGCGGGGCGCTGGTCGTCAAGCAGGGTGTCGATCTGAAGATCGGGAACCCCGGTATCCGGGTTTACCGCTATTCGTACGACGAGCCGTGCGATTTTTACGCCCGTAACGTGACGCTGCTCGAGGGGGGCCACTACCGGTACGATCTGGTGACGCCCGGCGGCGTTATCGAAGGGTGCACGCTGGGTATTCCCGGCTGGGTCAATATCGAGAATGCCGTAGCGGCCGTGGCGGCGCTCTGGTGCGCGTCGGAGCGGGACGGCGAGCCGCTGGATGCGGAGCGTCTGCGGGAGGCGCTGGCCTCGTTCGAGGGGGTCAAGCGACGTTTCGAATTCTATGTCAATACGCCCCGGCAGGTTTATATGGACGATTACGCCCACCACCCGCGCGAGTTGGCGGCGGCGATCACTTCGGTCAAGAAGATGTTTCCGGGGCGGCGGCTGACGGCGCTTTTCCAGCCGCATCTCTACACCCGGACGCGGGATTTCTACCGCGAGTTCGCTGAGGCGCTCTCGCATGCCGACCGGGTGGTGCTGCTGCCGATCTATCCGGCCCGCGAGGAGCCGATTCCGGGGGTGGAATCCGAGATGATCGGCCGTCTGCTGACAGTACCCTGGACGATCTGCGACCGTGCGGAGTTGGCCGAAAAGGTGGCTGCGATGGATACCGATGTAGTCGTCAGCTTCGGCGCGGGCAATATAGACGCCTGCTGCGGGGCACTGGCAGAAAAATTGCGGGAAAAAGCCTGATTCGCCGTCTGCCGGGGACGATCTGTTTTTTTCGAGGCCGTGTCCGTCGCGGCCGTACCGGGGGGGGGAAGTAAACGCCGGGATGAGATTCAACCATTGACGAATGCCGAAATACCTGAAATATACGCTTCTTGCACTGCTTTGGGGCGGTGTGGCCGCTTATTTGCTCTATGCGGGAGGCAAAGTGCGCCGTCATCGTGCGGAGCAGCCTGTGACGCGCATCGAGGTCGAAGTGGTGGACAGCACCTCGCAGTTGCGGCTGGTGTCGGAAGCTACCGTTCGGGGATGGCTCGCCCGCAGCGGCATCAAAACCGTCGGCGAGAAGATCGGTGCCGTGCGGCTGGATGCGCTGGAGCGGCTTATCGCCCGCAATGGATTCGTCGCCGACGCCCGGGTTACGGTTTCCTATTCGGGCGTGCTGCATGTCGCCGTCTGGCAGCGGACGCCTCTGATGCGGCTGTTGATCGACGGCTATAATTCGTACGTGACCGAGGAGGGCTATCTGTTTGCAGTGCCCCGTGCCTCGTCGGTTTATGTGCCGGTGATTACGGGTACCTACCGTCCCCCGTTCCCGGCCTCCTATGTGGGGTATGCTGCGGATTACAGGCGGGAGCAGATGCAACAGATCGACGATAAGATCGCGGAGTTGGAACGGGAAAAATACCCTCTTTACCGGCGGGAGCTGAAGAACGATGAAAATATCCGTTCGCTGCGGCGGATGCTGATTAAAAAGAGATGGTTCGAATCTTCGGAGTCCTTCGGCGAGCGGGTGCGGGAACTCCGCAAGCACAAGGAGCAGTTGCGCCGCAAATATCGCTATGAGGCTCAGGTGATTCAGTCGGCGATCGACAAAATTTCCGAAAAACAGGAAGCCGAGCGTCGCCGACAAAAAATTTTGGCGAAAAGGTACGAAGATTTCTCGAAACTGACTACCTTTGTAAAATGGATGGAAAACGACGATTTCTGGCGGTCGGAAATCGTTCAGATAACGGCCCGCACCACTGAAAGCGGGGCTATCGACCTGGAACTTACGCCCCGGAGCGGCAACTATACCATCCTTTTCGGCCGCTTGGACGATGCCGAGCAGAAACTGGATAAGTTGCTGCGGTTTTACCGGGAGGGACTCGGAAAAGCCGGATGGGACCGGTATCGGACGATCAACGTGAAGTACGCCGGGCAGGTCGTCTGTACGGAGTGGTAAGGTTTTCGAGATGCAGGAGCCGGATCTGCCTGCGGAATATGCCGGGCAGGGAAGAGGCTGGGAAACGATTCAATGAAAAAATAGATAGAGCACAGTGGAAAAAAAGAGTTATACGGTAGCCATCGACCTCGGTTCTTCGAACGTGGTGGTCGCTGTCGGGTCGAAACGCGAAGACGGAACGCTCGGTATCGAAGCCGTCGTTTCCAAACCGGTCGAGGGGGTCAAGGCCGGCCGGATCGATAATATCGAACAGGCGGGCAATGCCATCCGGGAGGCTGTCGCCGAGGTGGAATCGACGCTCGGCGTTCGAATTACGGAGGCTTATGCCGGCATTTCGGGCGAGTTCGTCCGTTGTGCCCGCCATACCGACCACGTCTTTACCTACGATCCCCAGAACGGGGTGAACCAGGGCGATGTAGATGCCCTGTTCGATCGTATGCGCAACGTCCAGGCCCCCGACGACGAAACGATCATGGAGCGTATTCCGCAGCATTATATGGTGGATGATGCCGAGGAGGTGCGCAATCCGGTCGGTTCGTTCTGCAAGCGGTTGTCTTCGACTTTCAACTTCATACTTTGCGGCAAGACGCCGCTGCAACGGCTCGACATGGCTCTCCGGCGGCTCGGTATCCGTATGTTGGGGGTATTCCCCAATGCGCTGGCGACGCCCGAAGCCGTACTCTCTTCCGATGAGAAGGAGGAGGGGGTGGCCGTCGTGGATATCGGTGGAGGCGTGACCGACGTTGCGGTTTATTACCGGGGCGTGCCGCGTTACGTGGCGACGATCCCGATGGGAGCGAGCGCCATCAACCGGGACATCCGTTCGCAGAGCATTCCCGAGAAACATGTCGAGAGCCTCAAGTGCAAATACGGTTCGGCTGTTGCCGAGCTCGCTCCCGAAGACAAGCTGATCCGCGTGAGCGGTCGCACGGCCCGCGAAGCCAAGGATATTCTGCTGCGCAACCTGGCCACCGTCATCGAGGCCCGGGCTACCGACATCGTCGAATTCGTGCAGCAGGAGATCCGGGATTCGGGGTATGCCGAGCGGTTGGCCTACGGCATCGTGCTGACGGGCGGCTCGGCCCGACTCAAGGATATAGACGAATTGTTCCGTCGTGTGACCGGCATGGACGTTCGTATCGCAAGCGCCGAAACAGGCATCAGCGAAGATTCGCGCGAGGCGGTTGCGAACCCTGCGTTCGCCACGGTCGTCGGACTGTTGCTCAAGGGGGCCGGCATGGGTTCGTGCAACGTGATCGAGGACAAGGCGGGCCTTTCGCCCCGTCGCCCTGTCCCGCCGACCTCTGTGCCGGGATTCCAGCCTCCGCAGCCCCAGTCGCGGCCGCAACCCCAGCCCTATGCGCCGACACGGCCTTCTGCGGAAACGGTCAATGCGGCGTATGCGCGTCGGGAGGCTGCCCGTGCGGAATCCGCAGCGGCCGAGCCCGAGGCGGACGATGCCGGAGAGGAGCCCGCGCCTCAGGCTCCCGTGCAGGAGCCGGTGAAAAAGGAACGCAACTGGCGGAGTATTTTCAAGCGGACGCTCGACAAGATCAACGAGGGCTTCAATGCCGCCGATGACGAGGAGATTTAACGATTAAGACAAGAGAAACGAAACGATATGACAGACGATGTAATCACCCAGTTGGCCGCTGCCCGCACGAATCCTTCCATTATCATGGTAGTCGGTGTCGGCGGTGCGGGCGGCAATGCCGTGAATCACATGTGGAACCTGGGGATCAAGGGCGTGGACTTTATGGTCTGCAACACCGACCAGCAGGCGCTCGACAAGAGTCCCGTGGAGCTGAAAGTCCGGCTCGGCAGCGAGGGATTGGGCGCCGGCAACGACCCTGAAAACGGACGCAAGGCCGCCATCGAGTCGCTCGATGTGGTGCGCCAGCGTTTCGAGGCGTCGGGGACCAAGATGGTCTTCATCACCGCCGGTATGGGCGGCGGTACGGGTACGGGCGCTTCGCCGGTGATCGCCAAGCTGGCCAAGGAGATGGGAATGCTGACCGTCGGCATCGTCACTTCGCCGCTGGCCGTCGAAGGCAAGATCCGTTACGAACAGGCGTTCCGGGGCATCGAGGAGCTGCGTCAGAACGTCGATTCGCTGCTGATTATCAACAACGAGAATATTCTTGAAATATACGGCCGTCTGGCCTTGAAGCAGGCTTTCGGCAAGGCCGATGACATCCTGGCTTCGGCTGCGAAGGGCATCGCCGAGATCATTACGGTCGAGAGCGACCTGGTGAACGTCGATTTCGCCGACGTGTCGAAGGTGATGCGGGACAGCGGTCGCGCGCACATGAGCGTAGCGACGGCCGAAGGCGACAACCGGGCCGAGGCGGTGGCCGAAGCGTCGCTGCATTCGCCCCTGTTGGATCACAACCTGATTTCCGGAGCCCGCAACATTCTGCTCAATATCTCGGTGGCCAATGCCGAAGAGCTGATGTACGAGGAGGTGGTGCGGATTCTGGAGTATATCCAGGCGCATGCCAGCGTCGAGGACGAGTCGGGCAACATTCACAACGCCAATATCATCTGGGGTACGAGCGAGAAACCCCAGTTGGGCAATGCCATCGAGCTGGTGGTGGTGGCGACGGGATTCGAGGGCGACGAGGAGAAGCGGATGATGGAGACGGTCATTCCGCCCGCACGGATCGTCAAGCCTGTCCCGGAAGGTGCCGACCCTGCCGGAAAGCCGGTGTTGGAACCGGTGGGCAAGCCCGGCAAGGCCACTCCGCAGACACGCCCTCTGGAGCAGGTGATCCTGGGCGAGAAATCGACCCGTTACAGCAATATCGACCAGATCCTCGCCAAACCGGCTTATCAGTCGCGTAAGGCGCAGTTCATCGTCGAGATGCCTGCGGGCCGCAAGGAGGTGCTTAAGGAGGAGAAGGGTGCTGCGGAGCGTGCGGAGGAAAACCGCTCCGAGTCGCTGTTCGATTAACATAAAACGGATTGGATTTGGAAGATAGTGCTGCGGCCATCATCTATCACGGCATGACGTTTCATGTCGTGGTGCTGTGTTGTGTGACTTTGTTCCTGCTATTGGTTTCGGCGTTGGTTTCCGGCTCCGAAACCGCTTTTTTTTCGCTTTCGGGCAACGATGTGCGCAAGATCCGGCGGCACGATACGCCGGTTTGCCGGCGGATGCTGAATCTGCTGGGCAAGGCCGATCTGCTGCTGGCTACGATTCTGGTAGTCAATAACCTGGTCAATATCGGTATCGTTATCCTCTCTTCGGAGATCATCGATTCGCTTTTCACTTTCGCCCGTTTCGAGTTTCTTTTCAAGACGGTGATCGTGACGTTCCTGCTGCTGCTTTTCGGGGAGATTCTGCCTAAAGTCGCGGCGCAGACGATTCCTTTGCGGTTCGCCGGTTTCGCTGCGCGGCCCCTTTTGGTGCTGCGATGGATTTTTTATCCGTTGTCGTATGTGCTGGTGCGCACCGGAAACCGTATCAGCGAGCGGGCTGCCCACCATCAGGAAATTTCCATCGGCGAACTGGCCGATGCGATCGATATGACACGCACGGCCTCCAAGGAGGAGCACGGGATGCTTTCGGGCATCGTCAGCTTCGTCAATACCGAGGTGCAGGAGATCATGAAACCCCGGGTGGATATTACGGCCGTTGCCATCACGGATTCCTATGAACAGGTCAAGCAGACCATCATCCGGTCGGGTTTCTCGCGCATTCCGGTTTACGAGGGCGATTTGGACAATATCAAGGGAACGCTTTATGTCAAGGATCTGCTTTCGCATATCGACCGGGGCGACGAATTCGGCTGGCAGCAACTGATCCGCAGGCCCTATTTCGTGCCGGAGCACAAGAAGATCAACGACCTGCTGGCCGATTTCCAGAACCAGAAGATCCACATGGCGATCGTCGTCGATGAATACGGCTCGACGCAGGGCCTCGTGTCGCTCGAAGACATCGTCGAGGAGGTAGTGGGTGAAATTTCGGACGAAAGCGACAAGGACGAAGTGTTTTATACCCGTTTGGACAAAGATACCTACCTGTTCGACGGCAAGACCCATATCGGCGATTTCGAACGCATTGTGGAGATTGCCGAAGGTACTTTCGCCGATGTCAAGGGGCGTGCCGAAACACTGGCCGGTCTGATGCTCGAACTGAAGTGCGACTTCCTGAAAAAGGGGGATACGGTAACGGCTCACGGTGTGCGGTTCACTGTGGAGGAGATCGAGGGACACCGCATCGACAAGATCAAAGTCCGTCTGCATGGATAATATCCTTTGTATCGAAAAGGTTTTGTCCTGGGAACGGTTGCTGCGGCTGGTTCCCGAACGGGATCTTCGGTTGGCTGCGGCGTTGAAGCCGGCTTCCCGCCGCGAAGAGTTTCTGATGTGGCGGTCGATTGTTTACCGTCGTCTGCCGGATGCCGAAATCGCATATAATGCGGTCGGAGCTCCCGTCGTATGCAATTATCCTCTCCATATCGGAGTTTCCCACTGCCCCGGATACGTTGCGGTCTGCTTCTCCGACCGTCCATGTGCCGTCGATATCGAGCCGCTTGCCCGCGATTTCGGTCGGGCGGCAGTCCGCTTTGCTTCTGCCGAAGAGCGGCAGTTGTCCGACAGTCCGCTGTTGTTGCCGGCCCTCTGGTGTGCCAAGGAGACGCTTTACAAATATTCGGGGCGGCGGAACCTCGATCTGCTCCGGGATTTACGGATCGAGCGTTTCGATCCGGACGAAGGCCGGATGACGGGTCGTATTTGCGGGGAATCCGCATTGGAAATCGGACTTCGGAGGGAGGAGGAGTTTCTTGCAGCCTATATCTTGGTGTGATTATGCTTGCAGGCGTAATTCGGTTCGGGACTTTCGGGGTGTCTGTCGTTCTATGATGGAGGTTCCGCCGAGGAGTTGATTTTCGGACGCTTGGGGCGGTGCCTGCGGCGCCGGATGCAAGGATGCCGCCCGGCAGCTTCGAGGCGGGGCTTCGGTGCTCTTGAAATTTCGGATCGTCTGTTGGCAGACCGTTTTGCCGCCGGGGAGGGATGTCGGGCGGCTGCGGAGGATTCGGAACCTTCTTCTTGCCGAAATGGGACGAATACCCTCCTCCTTGCCGGAAGTTTCACAAATCCTTTTTCGTATCGGGCGGCCGGAAATCGAATCTCTTGCCGACGAAATCCGGTCGGTCGGGGCGTTATTCCGAATGTTATTGTTATTTTTGTAACGATGAAACAGACTGTCACCCCGCTTCGTTTAGGTTCCGACCGGATTTCGTCGCTGCTCGTCCGTTATGCGATCCCTTCGATTATCGCGATGACCTCTTCGTCGCTCTACAACATCGTCGATAGCATTTTCATCGGACACGGCGTCGGTCCGATCGCCATTTCCGGCGTGGCGCTTTCGATGCCTCTGATGAACATCGCGTCGGCTTTCGGGTCGTTGATCGGGATCGGTGCTGCGGCGCTCACCTCGATCCGGCTGGGACAGGGACGTCGGGAGGCTGCCGAGGGGGTGTTGGGCAATGTGGTGTTGCTCAATTTTCTGGTAGCGGCGCTTTTTACGGCCGTAGGTCTGTTGCTGCTGGACCCCATTCTCTGCTTCTTCGGGGCGAGCGATGCCACGATCGGTTATGCACGCGATTTCATGCAGATCATTCTCGGCGGTACGATCGTTACCCATATGTATTTGAGCCTGAACGAAGTGATTCGTGCTTCGGGTTATCCGAGGAGAGCCATGACGATTATGCTGACGGCCGTCGTGTTGAACTGTCTGCTCAATCCGCTGTTCATTTTCGGGTTCGGCTGGGGTATTCGCGGTTCGGCGGCCGCGACGGTGCTGGCCCAGGTCGCAGCACTCTCGGTTTCGCTCATCCACTTCTCTTCCCGGGGAAGTTTCATCCGGTTCGAACGGGGGATTTTCCGCTTGCAGGCGTCGGTCGTGGGCAAGATCTTTTCTATCGGTATGGCTTCGTTTCTGCTGCACCTCTGTGCTTCGGCGGTAGTGATCGTCGTGAACAAATCGCTCCGGGAGTACGGTGGCGACGTGGCGATCGGGGCGTATGGCATCATTTATCGGGTGGCGATGCTCTTCCTGATGATCGTTTCTGGACTGAATCAGGGCATGCAGCCCATCGTGGGGTACAATTACGGCGCCCGGCGGTACGACCGGGTGTTGAAGGTCCTGCGGCAGACTGTCGTGTGTGCGGTTTGCGTGACGACGACGGGATTCCTGCTGGGACAGCTCTTTCCCCGGCAGGTGGCGATGCTCTTCGTCGATGCTGCGGACGGAGCTGCGGCCGAGCGGATGATCTCTACGGCGGCCGAGGGGCTGCGGATCGTGTTGTGCGTTTTCCCGATCGTCGGATTCCAGATCGTGACCTCCAATTTTTTCCAGTATATAGGCAAGCCGCACAAGGCGATTTTCCTCTCCCTCACGCGGCAGATGCTGTTCCTCATCCCGCTGCTCCTTGTTTTGCCGCCGCATCTCGGTACGCTGGGTGTCTGGATGTCGATGCCGATTGCCGACGGTACGGCCTCTCTGCTGGCCGCCGTGCTGCTCTTCTACCAGGTTCGTAAATTCAGACACCGGCCCCATGCGGAACGGAGTATCTGAGTTTTTTGAAAATATCGATTACAGACTCTTTCGGTGAATTGATGGGGCATTCGCTCGATCCGGGAAATACGACAGAACTCTCGGACGGATCGTTGCACGCGTCCGATTTGGCTTGAATACGGAGCAGGAGCGAGGAGGTGTCGGGTGCCTCCGGGCGTTGGTCGTAACGATAGGGATATCTGCGCAGAAAGAGCTTTTACGATAATAAAAAACAGAGCCGGTGATCCACCGGCTCTGTTTTGGATTTTGTGTTTTGGATTAAATTCCGAGTTTGGTGCGGATCTCCTGCGGAATGGCGTTCTTGTTTACCATAACGGACAGGGTTTTGTACTCCACGAACGGACGCGAGAAGTAGTAGTAACCGTCGTAGGGAGGACGTACGTCCCACGAGTTCTTTACCTTGAAGAAGGGATTGCCCTGCTGATCGACGGCCGTACCCACGATTACCATGCCGTGGTCGTCCGTAGTTTCGTAGTTGTCGAAAGCGATCTGGCGCATCTCCTGCGTGATCTTCTTCTCCTTGACGGGTTTGTCGAACTTGTAGAGGGCGGCCTCTTTCTCGGCGGCGCTCAATTTGCCCCACTTCTCGGCCTCGGTACCCTCCATGCCGTCGATGTCGGTTTCGGGAATGATTCCGATCGCCTTGATGCGGTCGAAGCCCTTTTCGCTGACGTCGGTAGCCCATTCGATCGAGTAACCGTTGGCCAGGGCATTATCGACCACGGCCATCATCTCCTCCAGCGGTACGTTGTAAACCGTGCCCCACATCCAGTTGTCGGGGACTTCGATGATGAACTCCGTGTAGAACGGATGGTGCGTGAAGGAACCTACGTCTACATAGTCGTCCATCTTGATCGGCAGCGACGCTGCGAACGATTCGGGGGTATATTCCTTGCCTTCGTAGGTGAATTTTTCAGGGCGCACGCCGAAATAAGTGTCCAGCAGCGCATTCAGACCGTCTTGCCAGGCCGTGGTCAGCACCCCGTTGTTTCTTGCCTTGATAACTGCGTCCAGGTAGGCTTTCAGTGCTGCGTCGAGCTCGCCGAAGACCGGTTTCTCCGTGCCGTAGTTCAGACCCGGATAGACCTCCTGGGGTACGATGCCGTATTTCTTGATGCCTTCGATTACGTCGTGGGCGGCACCGCCTTCCGCAAAGTTCAGATGTCCGTGCAGGCGGACGTATTTAACGCCTTTATCGAAATACATGTTGCGGACGATCCACATTTCGGACAGGTCCATCTCCGGCCCGCCGGCCCGCAGAATTTCGTTTTCCAGGAACGAAAGAGCCGAATAACACCAGCAGGTGCCGCTGCGGTGCTGGTCTTTGACCGAAGTGGTCGGTACGGTGGTCAAGTCGGTGAACTTGTAGCCTTCCTCCTGGGTCTTCTGTGCAGGTTTCTTGGCCGATGCGGAGCACACCATAAGTGCCAGGCCTGCGAGTAACAGCAGTTTTTTCATCGTAATTTTGGGGTTTGTTATTTTTTAGAAGTTTGAATGATTTTCATGCACGCTTCGAGAGTGATCTCCTCGGGTTTGGTCCCTTTGGGAATACGGTAGTTCTTGCCTTTGTAGGCGATATAAGGACCGTAACGGCCGTTTTTAATCAGTAGTTCGGGCTCTTCGGCGAAGGTTTTGAGCGGAGTGTTCGCTGCAGCGGCGCGGGCCTGCTGTTCGCGCACGAGCTCCGCAGCGCGGTCGTAGCCGATCGTATAGGGATCGTCCGTGCGGGCGAGCGATGCGAACGATTTGCCGTGCCGCACGTAGGGCCCGAACTTTCCGATGCCGATGACCAGATCTTCCCCTTCGTAGGGCCCCAGGTTGCGGGGCAGGCTGAAGAGCGCCAAAGCCTCTTCGAGGGTGAGCGATTCGATCAACTGCCCCTTCTTGAGTGATGCGAAACGGCTCTTTTCCCCTTCGTTGCCTTCGATTTCGACCATCGGACCGTAGCGGCCGATGCGGGCTTTTACCGTATGCCCCGTAGTGGGGTCGGTGCCCAGGATGCGTATCTGGTTGTTTTTGGTCGTCTGGGTCGTGGTCGCATGATCGACCATTTTATGAAAAGGACCGTAAAAATCGTCGATCATGCTGTTCCAGGTGATCTCTCCGTCGGCGATGCGGTCGAACTCCTTTTCGACGTTGGCCGTGAAGTTGTAGTCCATGATCGGCTCGAATTGCGATTCGAGGTAGTCATTGACCACCATGCCGATATCGGTCGGCTGGAGTCGGTTTTTCTCCTTGCCGTAGGTTTCGGTAAGCCTTTTTTCGGCGATCTTGCTGCCGGTCAGCGTAAGTTGCACGTAGCTGCGTTTCTGGCCCTCCTTGTTCTGTTTGACCACGTACCCGCGGTTGATGATCGTCGTGATGGTCGGCGCATAGGTCGAAGGACGTCCGATGCCGAGCTCTTCGAGCCGTTTTACGAGCGAAGCCTCGTTATAGCGGGCCGGCGGTGCGGTGAAGCGTTCCGTGGCCGTAATTTGCGCGGGATTGACGCTCTCGCCTTGGGCCATTTTGGGGAGGATGCCCGATCCCTCTTCGCCCGGCTCCTCGTCCGTGGATTCCGAGTAGAGTTTCAGGAATCCGTCGAAACGGATCACTTCGCCCGTGGCGACGAACTGGGCGTCCGAACCGGAGATATCGATGACGATCGTGGTGCGGTCGAGCTCCGCAGGAACCATCTGCGAGGCGACCGTCCGCTTCCAGATCAGGTCGTACAACTTCTTTTCGGCGGGAGTGCCTTCGATCGTCTGCCGCTCGATATACGACGGGCGGATCGCCTCGTGGGCTTCCTGTGCGCCTTTGGTTTTTGTCTTGTAATTATGTGCCGACGAATATTTCTCACCGAAAAGTTTGATGATCTCCTCCTTGCACTGGCCGATCGCCTGCTTCGAGAGATTTACCGAGTCGGTACGCATGTAGGTAATCAAACCCTGCTCGTAGAGGTGCTGCGCCACGGACATCGTCTGCGATACCGACATTCCGAGTTTGCGGCCCGCCTCCTGCTGGAGCGTCGAGGTCGTGAACGGAGGCGCGGGGTAGCGCTGTGCCGGTTTTTCCTCGGCTTTGGCGACGGTGAACCGGGCGTCGATGCAGCTGCGCAGGAAAGTCTCTGCTTCCTCGCGGGTATCGAAGCGGGTGGACAGTTCCGCCTTGAAAAGGGTTTTATCGGGATCGGCGGCGGCGTAGAACTGTGCTACGACACGGTAGTAGGGCGTCGAGCGGAATGCGATGATCTCCCGCTCCCGCTCTACCAGCAGCCGTACGGCGACGCTCTGTACGCGTCCGGCCGAGAGTTGGGGCCGCACCTTTTTCCAAAGCAGGGGCGATAGCTCGAATCCGACCAGGCGGTCCAGCACGCGGCGTGCCTGCTGGGCATTTACCAGATTCATATCGATCGTGCGGGGCGATTCGATGGCTGCCAGAATTGCCGGTTTGGTAATTTCGTGGAAAACGATTCGCTTGGTTTGGTCGATCGGCAGGCCGAGAACCTCTGCGAGGTGCCAGGCGATCGCCTCTCCTTCGCGGTCTTCATCGGACGCGAGCCAGACGGTCTTGGTCTTCTTGGCCAGCGACGAAAGTTCCTCGACAACCTTGCGTTTGTCGCTCGGAATTTCATAGACCGGTTCGTAGTCCTTGTCCAGATTGACGCCGAGATCTTTTTTCGAGAGGTCCCGGATATGCCCGAAGCTCGACTTGACGACGAAATCCTTGCCCAGGAATTTTTCGATGGTCTTGGCTTTGGCCGGGGACTCGACTATTACTAAATTTTCCTGCATAACATTCAGTATCTTTTCACTAACGCAAGATAACCTAAGTTCGTACTTAGGTTATCCGCAGGTGCTTCGCTATTTTATCATCGTGTAAATCAGGCGCAGCTTGATCGGCGCGTTGTTTGCGGTATTTTCCATGCCTTGTGCCGATGTATAGGGCATCGTGAAGAGCCCGTAGGCTTCGGGTCCGATGTAGATCGTCCGGGGGGCGGGATTCTCCGTTTGGCTGCCGCCGGTTTCGATTCCCTGGGATTTCAGGTAGCCGTTCCATACCTCCTGCAGGTGACTGGTGATGTCCATGACATAACAGCCTTGGCTGCGGTTGAGGTAACCTCCGTACGGCAACTGGAAGTTCTGGCTTGAATAGAGCCTTTCGTAGGTGTAATAGTAATCCGAAATGCCCAGTACGTGCTTGTAATCGGCATAGAGGCCCAAGCGCTCGAATGATGCGTCCAGCAGGGGAGTGATGGCTCCCACGTCGATCTTTTCCCAATCGTAATCGCTCTTTTCGAGGTAGATCATCAGTTCCGCCTGGTTGATGGCGATCGAGGTGTAAGGCATGCCCGATTCGTCCGTAACCTCCTTGTAGAGGGCTTCGATTCCTTCGAACAGGGCGTCCGTGAGGGTCAGCTCCGTGATTACGCCGTCCATCCCTTCGACATATACGTTGGGGTTCAGGGGCCGCTGTTCGTTCCGCTCGTCGATGTCGGCCGGATTGATCTTGGAGCCGGTGTAATCATGCCGGATGGTATTGATCGAAACATTGCCGTAGGGATCGTCTTCGCGGTAGAAGAGGTAGCTGGCCGTGATCGTATCCTGGATCAGCGTCGGGTCGGTTCTGTTCCGGCTGCGGGTGTACATCAGAAGACCCGACTCCGCGAGGTTCGTAGCGAACAGGTTCCCTTCTCCCGACGGATTTTCCTGGGCCGGCTTGATGTAAATACCGTTGAAATAGTCCACCCAAAGCTCCGGATTGCGGTAGATCGTCATATCGCCCTTGTACTTGCCTTCGAGCAGCATCAGACGCTTGATGAGCCCCCGTCCTTCGGGCGTAGGCTGCAGGGTGACGTACTCCGTGGCCGGTCCGGTCGTCGTGCCGTTGGGGAAGGTGAAGGTGAATACCGGATTGGGGTTGAGGTAGGGGGTCGGATCGAAGGTCGGGTAGAAAAGGGTGTCGGCGACGCTGCCTGCTCCGGCCGGGGCTGTCAGCGAGGGATTGAGGTAATCGTTCGAAATCACCTCATAGACGTTGTACGTCATCGGCTTGAGGGTGTCGCCTCCGTAGTTCGAGATTTTGATTTTGAGTTCGATCGAGTCGAAAATGGGCTGGTAACCGAAGCCGGTCGTATCGGAGAGGGCTACGGCGCGGTATTGGGTCAGGAAACCTGCCGTGCGACGCCCGAAAGTTTCGTCGTGCATCACACCGAAATACCCCTCTCCCAGGTTGGAAGCCTTGAGAGAGTCGGTTTTGTAGAGTCGAGTTTCGAAATAGGGCCGCTCGGCGTCGGGTGCGAGCGCGAAAACTTTCAGACCGATCTTCATCTGCTGATCCCCCGGTTGGTAGCCTGCGCCCAGCCGGTCGTCCACTTTCGTGCAACCTGTAAAGAAGACCATGCCCGCTGCGGTGAGAACGGCGGCCAATTCGGCGGCCCGGCGTATTTTACTGGATCGAATCATAGAATCGGTTGTAGTTGTCGAAAAAGTCCTCTGCGTCGGGCGACTGGTATTCCAGGAGCGGTTTGCCGCTGTTGCGGACCAGCTCGATAATTTCGGGGGTTACCGCATCGGAAGCCAGAATGATGCCGTCGGCATACTCCATAACGTAACGGCAGAGGTTTTCGTATGAAGGGGTGTCGAGGATCGACAGTTTTTTGTCTTTGACGCCTTCGTTGGCGATTTTCTCCTTCATTCCTGCATCCAGCGGTTTGTCGAAACCGTCGCCGTAGAGCGAAACGACGATTTTGACCTCCTTGAAAATCGGGTCGTCGGCGAAGACCTTTTTCAGATAGATCGGCACGATACTCGAGAACCAGCCGTGGCAGTGGACGACCGTTGGCGTCCAACGCAGTTTCTTGACCGTTTCGAGTACGCCCCGGGCGAAGAAGATGGCCCGTTCGTCGTTGTCTTCGAAATAGTTTTCGTCGGCATCCCGGAGAATGGCTTTGCGGGCGAAATAGTCGTCGTTGTCGATGAAATAGATCTGCACTCGGGCTGACGGAATCGAAGCGACCTTGATAATCAGTTGATGATCGTTGTCGTCGATGATGAGGTTCATACCCGAGAGCCGGATCACCTCATGCAGTTGATGACGCCGTTCGTTGATGCAGCCGTACCGGGGCATGAATGTGCGGATTTCATTGCCGCGCTCCTGCATCGCCTGCGAGAGCCGCCGGCACAGAAGCGCCCCTTCCGTATCCGGGACATACGGAGCCACTTCCTGACAGACGTATAGTATCCTGTTCGATGCCATTGGTTGAAATTTTTTCTTCATCTCCTGGTGCGGTGTGCTCGGAGTGCCCGCCGGTCGGAAACGATGATTTTTTAGCTTGCTCGGCGAAGAAGGCACGGGCCGGATGCAATGCGAAAAGTTGCCTTGTCGTGCTGCCGTACCTCACTTCACGAAAGTTTATCTTTCGCAAAGATAGTGAAAGATGAGAGCAATCGCGCGGGCTTGCACGCAAAAGATTGCCGAACCGCCTCCTATCTTCTGCAAAGATAGTGATTTTTCCTAAAGAATCAGCATGGCGTCGCCATAAGTTCCGAAGCGGTAGCCCTCTTCTTTGGCTATTTTGTAGGCATTCATTATCAGGTCGTAACCTCCGAATGCCGAAACCATCATCAGTTGGGTCGAGTAGGGAAGCTGGAAGTTGGTCACCATGGCGTCGGCCACCGAAAATTCGTACGGGGCGAAGATGAACTTGTTGGTCCAGCCCTCCATCGGCTTGATCATGCCGCCGGTCGAAACGGCCGTTTCGAGCGTTCGCATAACCGTCGTGCCGATCGAAACGATCTTATGTCCTTCGCGTTTGGTCTTGTTGACCGCTTCGGCCGTGGGTTCGTCCACGAAGAACTGTTCGGAGTCCATCTTGTGTTTCGAGAGGTCTTCGACATCGACCGTGCGGAAGTTGCCCAGACCGACGTGGAGCGTGATGAACGCCTTTTCGATCCCCTTGATCTCCATGCGTTTGAACAGGTGCTTGGAGAAATGCATGCCGGCTGTCGGGGCGGCTACGGCGCCCTCTTTGCTGGCGAAAATAGTCTGGTAGCGCTCGGCGTCTTCCGGCTCGACCTTTTCGCGCACCCACTTGGGCAGCGGGGTTTCGCCCAGTTTGAAGAGGGTTTCTTTGAACTCTTCGTAGGACCCGTCGAACAGGAACCGGAGCGTGCGGCCCCGTGAAGTGGTATTGTCGATCACCTCGGCTACCAGCAGGTCGTCGTCGCCGAAGTAAAGCTTGTTGCCGATGCGGATTTTGCGGGCCGGATCGACCAGTACGTCCCACAGGCGCAGCTCGCGGTTGAGTTCGCGCAGCAGGAAGATTTCGATCTCGGCGCCCGTTTTCTCCTTGTTGCCGTACAGACGGGCGGGGAAAACCTTCGTGTCGTTGAAGATGAATAGGTCTTTTTCATCGAAGTATTCGATGATTTCTTTGAAAATGCGGTGTTCGATGGTGCCCTTGGCACGATTGACCACCATCAGGCGGGATTCGTCCCGGTTTTCGGCCGGGTATTTCGCCAACAGGTCGGCGGAGAAGTCGTAACCGTATTGCGATAGTTTCATGGCTAAAAGTATTTGCGAACATTTTTTTCGGTCCGTGGGCAGCGCTGCGGGCAGTTTTGCGGGCACGGAGCAAGATAAACCGTCAACTTATTTTATACGAAAAATAAGTTATTTTGTTTCAGCTTTTTGCAGTTTTTCGAGAAAAAAGTTCAATTCGTGTGCCGCATCGAGCCGAAAACCTCCGCTACGGGTGCGGCAGAGCGAGGTGAGGTGCGCACCGCTGCCGAGCGCCTGGCCTATCTCTCCGGCCAGCGAACGGATGTAGGTTCCCTTGCTGCATCGGACCCGGATGCGGATGCGGGGCAGATCGTATTCCATGAGCTCCATTTCGTAGATGTTGATGAGGGCTTTGCGCAGTTCCACCTCCTCGCCCGCGCGGGCCAGTTCGTAGGCCCGGACGCCTTCGACCTTCTTGGCCGAATAGAGGGGCGGGGTTTGCAGTCGTTCGCCGGTGAGCGAGCGGAGCACCTCCTCGACCGCTTCGCGCGTGATATGTTCGAAGGGATAGGTCTTGTCGATGGGGTGTTCGAGGTCGAAGCTGGGGGTCGTGGCTCCCAGCATCAGGTCGGCGACGTACTCTTTCTCCTCGGCTTGCAGGGCGTCCGCCATTTTGGTCGCCTTGCCGATGCAGACCAGCAGGATGCCCGTTGCGAGCGGGTCGAGCGTCCCGGCGTGGCCGACTTTGATTTTCGGGTAACCGGCCCTGCGCAGGGCGAACTTGATTTTGCGGACTACGTCCGAGGAGGTCCACTCCAGCGGTTTGTCGATGACGGCGATGTAGCCCTCTTCGAAGTCGATTCCCTGTAGGTTCAGTTCGGATTGTTGCGTCATGTGCGGATTATTGGATCACGAAATAGCGGATGATGGCCAGCCCTCCGACCAGCGTACAGTAGATGGCGAACCAGTTGAGTTTTCCCCGTTTAACGATGTTTATCATGAATTTGCAGGCCAGACAGCCGACTACGAACGCAGCAGCGAATCCGGCGAGCAGGGGTGCGGTCCCGATGCTTTGGGCGGCCAGTTCTCCGCTCATCAGGTCGAGAACCATCTTGCCCAGGATCGGTGCCAGCACCATCAGGAAGGAGAATTGGGCCACGCTCTCCTTGCGGTTGCCCAGAATCAGTCCCGTGGCGATCGTCGTGCCCGAGCGCGACAGACCCGGCAGTGTGGCGACCGCCTGCGCCAGACCGATGATGAAGGCGTCGCGGTAGGAGATGGTCTCCTTCTGGCGGGGTTTGGCGTAATAGGCGAAAGCCAGCAGTGCGGCCGTCAGCAGCAGCATGGCGCCCACGATCACGAGGATGTAGGGGGCGTCGAGCAGGGCGTTGATCCGCTCCTGCGTCCGGTTCTTAAGGTTGTTGAGCTTCTGGCCGAACTCCCGTTTCAGCTCGGGCGCCACGCTCTTGAACTCCTCCATAAGGGCCGTCAGCTCGCCTTTTTTCCCCAGCATCCGGATTCGGAAATCCTCGATCTCGGCCGCAGCTTTGGGTTTGAATGCCTCCACCCGTTCGAGCAGCTCGTTGATTTTATCGTTCATAACCTAAAGTTTACGCTTTATTTTGTACTTTTACGCACGGTTTAATAGGCAAAGTTAATAAAAATATCAGGATATGAAGCGGAAAATCCTCTCTTTTCTCGCGGCGGGAATGCTTTTCACCCTTCCGGCAGCGGCCCAGAGCGTCGGGGTGGTCATGAGCGGCGGCGGAGCCAAAGGACTTTACCATATCGGCGTATTGCAGGCACTCGAAGAGAGCGGCATTCCGATCGACTACGTGTCGGGAACCTCGATGGGTTCGATCATCGCGGGCATGTACGCCGCAGGATATTCCCCCGAAGAGATGCGCCGGATCGTCGCTTCGGGTGTGGTCAAACAGTGGGTTTCGGGGCGCATCGACCCCAGCTACCTGCCCTACTACCGCCGCAATACCGGCACCCCGATCTTCCTCTCGATCCGCCTCAACATGAAGGACCACCCGGACGACCCCAACGCGAGCTGTTTCCGCCTGCCTTCGTACCTGATCTCCTCGAATCAGATCGACCTGGCCCTCGCCGACCTGTTCGGCCCGGCCACGACAGCTTCCCGGCGGGACTTCGACAGCCTGATGGTGCCGTTCCTCTGCGTGGCGAGCGATATGAACACCCGCCGTCCGGTGGTGCTGCGCAAGGGCGACATGGGCGAAGCGATCCGTTCGTCGATGTCCATTCCGCTGGCGTTCAAACCCATGAAAATCGACACGATGCTACTCTACGACGGCGGCATCTACGACAACTTCCCCTGGGAACCCCTCGACAAGGAGTTCCATCCCGATTTCCTGATCGGCAGCAAATGCACGTCGGGAAACAACGACATCACGGAGAACAGTTCGCTCGTCGATCAAGCCTTCTCGCTGGCCATGAACAAGACCAACTACGACATGCCCGAAGGACGCAGCCTGATGATCAACCGGGCCGTCAATGTCAGCATGCTCGATTTCAACAGCGCCGACTCGATCATCGAAGCGGGCTACCGCGACGCACTGGCCCGGATTCCGGCCCTGCGGGAGAAAATCCACCGCACCGTCACGCCCGAAGAGATCCGCACCAAGCGGGCGGCTTTCCGCGAAAAGTGTCCCCCGATCATCTTCGACGACTACGAGTTCGAAGGACTCACCCATGCACAAACGGCCTATGTACGCGACGTCATGCGGCTGGACGACACCTACGACGGACGGCAGCGGCAGATGAGTTTCCCCGAATTCCGCGACGACTTCTTCTCCGTCATAGGCAACGACGAATTTTCGGTCGAATACCCCGAATTCCGGTACGACCCGCTGCGGGAACGGTATTCGGTCAAGCTGAAGATGTCCGCACGCGAAAACCTCCGGTTCCTGATCGGCGGCAACATCTCCTCGACGGCTTTCAACCAGGCATTCATCGGTTTCGACTACCACACGATCCGCCGCGTGTCGCAATGGGCTTTCGCCGGTATTTACATCGGCCCGACCTATGCGACCGGTTCGCTGGGCGGGCGCACGGACTTCTACCTTTGGAAACCCTTCTCGCTCGACTATTCCTACAATTTCGAAGTCCTGAACCTGCGGCACGGCAACTTCGGCAACCTCACGCCGATCGATAACACCAAATCGGTCAAGAACAACCAGGGATTCCTCTCCATCGGACTCACCATGCCTCTGACACACAACAGCCTGGCATCGCTGCGGTTCAACGGAGGACAACAAGCCTACCGCTACGACGCCCCCTTTCCCGACACGGATCCCGACACCGACCTGACGCGCTTCTCCTTCTTCAGCACCAAACTGGATATCGCCCGCAACACGCTCGACAAGATTCTCTACCCGCGCCGGGGGTCCGAAATATCCCTCTCGGGCATCTACATCACGGGGCGCGAACGGTACAAACCCGCCGAATTCGGACGTAAGCGAAGTTTCAATGCCCACCGCGAATGGTTCGGCGCCAAATTCCAGTGGAACCGCTATTTCGACCTGCCCGGCTGCAAATGGTTCTCGTTCGGATTCAACATCGACGCCGTCTGGACCACGCACCCCCGGTTCCAGACCGAAACGGCTACATTGATGTCGCTGCCGGCCTATCAGCCCGTCGTACACTCCCAGATGGCTTTCATGCCCGACTACCGGGCGAAAAACTTCCTGGCCGGCGGTCTGATGCCCACTTTCGATCTGCTGCCCAATTTCTTCCTGCGCACGGGATTTTATGCCATGTACCGCGACAACCGGGGGCTGCCCGGCGAAAAGATGCAATACATCACCGAAGCCTCGTTCGTCTATCACACGCCCATCGGACCGGTCAGCCTGTCGCTCACCAAATACGACCTGAAGAGCTGGCACAATATGTACCTCACTTTCAATTTCGGCTACGCGATCTTCGCTCCCAGCGGGCATTTCTATTGATTATTTCCCAGTCGCCCTATTCCCGAAAGGCCGTACGCAAAGCATCCGGTAAAAACTCAAACGGGTCAAACCGGAAACAGAAAATCCGCCTTGCCGCATGATGCAAGTCGAATCATAAAATAAAGAGGGCTGCGCAATGCAGTCCTCTTCATAATGCAAGCTAAATCAGTCGTAACCGATCGCCGCGAATTTTCAGTCCTATTTTCCCGAAATTATTTTGGCACGTTCATAATCTTCGTTGGTCAGAATATACGTCCAACGCGCCCGGCGGGGCGTGAACTCTTCGTAAATCCACTGCCCCGGATCACAAATCTGCCGGGTTTTGAAACGCTGCGTAAAATCCGAATACTTCTCCTCTATTCCCGATGGAAATCTAACAGGCCCATATTTGTCATCGACATCGTAATAGACCTCCATCTCCGTAATAAGAGGAGAAAAGGTAGTGATAAGACCCGGTACATCCATAGACCAATTAGATGTTACGAATCTGTTTGTATATTTTTTTCCGGGATCTACAAGCCCATTCATATGGTCTATAAATTCATCGTTTTTTGTCGGGCAAAACGTAAGAGTGAAGTAAATTTTGTGGTCACTGGCATTGCACAAACAAAAATAGGTGTAAAAAGTATCTGGATCGGAATTTTCCTGAGAAATCTGCGTATCGAAATCGACATTCGCTTCAATATATTCAGCCGTCGGATCTCCCTCGAATTCCGGAGCGGGATAATAATTATCGTCCTTATCGCATCCGGTCGTTGCAACCAATGCGACAAACAACAAAAAATAATGAATTATTATTTTCATAGCAAAAATAATTTATAGTTTATAATCAGGCCATTGGTGACTATCTTCGACATTGTAAATATAACCAAAACATCCACAATATCCAAATAAATCGAACGCGAACCATCAATACCGGGACAAACTTTTACACAACAACTTCCGGAGAAGATCCATATCCGGCGAAATAATCGTCGGATTTCCCCAACTGATACCGAAACCTGCCGCATCGTTCCCATCCCGAAAATTCGAATTCCGTCCCGGTACAAAATGGCGGGGGCGCACCGCTATCGGTACGCCCCCTGGCAAGCAACAATTGTTTAACTAATAATAACCCTCCAAATTACTACTTATTATTTGCCTGCTCCGGTTGTGTTTTCTGACTCTCTGCAGCGGCAGGAATCTCGGATTCCGGCGTTACGGTTTCGACCTCGACAGCCTCGACCTGCTCGGTCGCTACCGGTTCCGTCGCGGCCGTATCCTGGGCGGCCTTCTGGGTTTTCTGACCGCAGGAAGCCATGCTTCCGGCCATTACGATTACAGCTGCTGCAATGAATAACTTTTTCATTTTGCGATTGTTTTTTAACTAAAAAATAATTTTTTTCCTTCGGTTCCCCAACCTCTGTATTCATTACATCGTCAAGGTGTATGCCAATCCGCCGGCATAAATCATTATGCTGGTAATCAAAGATATAAGAAATTGATAATTTTATATGCGGCTGTGGAACGGTGTGGAAATCCCCAAAATGATGTGGAATATTTCCACACCCGACGACTATTCGATGCCGTACAGATGCAGTTTGTTGTAGAGCGTCTTGCGATCGATCCCCAGCAGCCGGGCCGCCTGGGATTTGTTGCCGCCGGCCGCCGCCAGCGCCCGCCGGATCCGCTCTTCCTCTCCCGCCGGATCGCGCAAAGCGATCGGCGCCGGAACAGCCTCCGACAATTCGGCGGGCAGCTCGGCCGGAGTGACGTACTCGCCCGTCGTCAGCAGAACCGCCCGGGTCACGGCGTTCTTCAGTTGCCGCAGATTTCCGGGCCAGTCGCAGGCCACGAGCAGTTTTTCAGCCTCCGGATCGAAACCCACCACGTGTTTGTCGAGCTCGCGGTTGGCCTGGTCCAGAAAAAAGTCGGCATAGAGCATAATATCCTCCCTGCGCTCCGCGAGATCGGGCATATGGAGCACGAATTCGTCGATGCGGTGGTAGAGGTCGGCACGAAACGATCCGCGCGCGATAGCCGCCTCCAGATCCTCGTTCGTGGCACAGATCAGACGCACGTCCACCGGAATTTCGCGCAACCCTCCGACGGGTTTTATTCTGCGCTCCTGAAGGGCTCGCAGCAACTGGATCTGAACTTCGTAGCTCAAGTTGCCCACCTCGTCCAGGAAAAGCGTACCGCCCTGCGCCGATTCGAAAGCGCCCTTCTTATCGGACAGCGCTCCCGTGAAGGAGCCTTTGATATGGCCGAAAAACTCCGAAGCTGCCAGTTCACGCGACAGAGCGCCGCAATCGACCGCCACGAAGGGTTTGCCCGCCCGTTTGCTGCGCAGATGGATCAACCGGGCCACGTGCTCCTTGCCCGTGCCGCTCGCCCCTTCGAGCAGCACCGACATATTGGTAGGAGCCACCAGACGGACGTATTCGTACAGTTTACGCGAAGCGTCGCTGTGCCCTTCGATGTAATTCAATTCGCCTTCGCTCAAGGCCCTGTCCCCCTTCCGGCGCGGTTTCGCGGGCGCCGGAACCATCGCTGCGGATGCGGGCACAGCCGTTTCGGGGTGCGGGGCATCCAACGCCTCGCGGATCTTGCGGAGCAGCTCGTCCGGCTGAACGGGTTTGGAAACATAGTCCCTCGCGCCGAGCTTCATACTCACCACGGCATTGCGGATTTCGGCATAGCCGGTCATCACGATCACGGGTACCGTCACGCCCCGTTCGGCGATCCACTGCAACAGATCGGTCCCGTCCCCGTCGGGCAGACGCATGTCCGAAAGCACCAGATCGTAGCTCCCCTCCGCGAGAAGCCGGCGCCCGGCGGCGATGTCGGCAGCCGTATCGACTCCGAAGCCCTTCTTGCCGAGCCACGTGCGCAGCATCAGCGAAAAGGTTACGTCGTCATCTATGATCAATATCTTTTCCATACCGAAATTTCATTCAAAAAAACCGAAGCCGCCCGCAGAGGCTTCCCGCAACGCTCCTCTTCGGCGAGGCTCCTTCTCCGGCATCGTCCGGCACCGAAGCGTCCGATCCTCTGCAACTTCCCGTCCGGGCATGATGCGAACGGACGGCCTCCTGTCGGAATACGCCCCCGGCGGGGATCAACGGTCGCAAAGATACTCTTTTTTTGCCGCCCGGACAATTTCGCCAACCCTTTCCGCCACACCGAGCGCTGCGCTGCGCAAAGCCTCGTCCGCAGAACCTTCCGAACGCTCCAGACGGCGCAATGCCGCAGCGAGCTCCTCCTCGCCCAGCAACGTGTAGATCGGCACCATTTTGTGAGCGATCGCACGCAAAGCGACCGCATCTCCGGCGAGCGCGGCCCGGCGCAAGGTTTCGGCATGGGCCTCGTTCTCGGCGACAAAGGTCCGGATGATCTCCCGCGCGGCTTCGGCGTCGTCGCGGGCGAAAGCCGTCAGAGCTTCGAACCCGCGAACCGCATCCTCTTCCCGAAGACACTCCTCCGGGGCAACCCCCGCCTCCGGCACGACACGGCGTAACACGGCCACCAGTTCCGCCCGCGCGAAAGGTTTCCGCAGCACGGCCGCAAATCCCCGTTCGACATAGGCCGACTCATCGTCCGAACGGGCTGAAACGGCTACCACCGGCAGCTCCGCACGAACGGCCCGAATCCGTCGCAGCACCTCGAACCCATCCACTCCGGGCATCTGTATATCGGTAAAAACCAGATCGAAAGAAGACTCCTGCACCAGTTTTTCAGCGTATTCGGGAAAAGGACAGCTCTCCGTTTCGATTCCCAACTCCCGGCAGAGAGTCGCAGTCATCTCAAGTTGCAGGGGGTCGTCATCCACCAGCAGGCAGCGGAGGGGTCGTCCGCCCTCCATACACACCCTGCCCGGACACATTCCCGCTGCGGTTTCCTTTTCGGAAGCGTCGTCCTCCGCCTCCCCGACCGGGACGGCGACCAGGAATCGGCTTCCGGCGCCCGGTTCACTCTCCAGCTCGATCGTACCGCCGAGCAGCTTCACGAGGCGATCGACGATCGAGAGGCCCAGCCCTACGCCGCTCACGCCGCCCGCCGACGGCAGGCGCACGAACTCCTGAAAGATGCGCTCCCGCTCCTCGGGGCCGATTCCCCGACCCGTATCGCTGACACGGAACAGCAGCCGCCCCTCTTCCAACCAGGCGTCGAACGCGACGAACCCCCGGTCGGTGAACTTGATCGCGTTGGAAAGCAGGTTCTCGGCGATCTGCCGCACACGCGAGGGATCGCCCGCGACCTGTCCCGAAAGTTCGGCGGCGAGCGTACACCGCAATTCGATTCCTTTGGCCGCAGCCACCGGCTCGAACCCGGTGCAGACAGCCGTAAACAGATCGGCCGGAGAGAAGGCGATGCGATTGACGGCGACTTTGTTGGAGTCGAGTTTGTAGAAATCCAGCAGGTCGGTCACCAACTCCAACAGGTGATCGGCCGAGCTCTTCATATGATCCAGATAAAGCGCACCCCGCTTGCCCAGGTCCAGACGCGTAAGCAGATCGATATAGACCATGATCGAACCCAGCGGGGCCTTGATGTCGTGCGTAATGGTGAGCATCAGCTTCTCACGGGCCTCCAGCAAGGCTTCGTTGTGGCGATTGGCCGCTTCGAGCTGGCGTTTGTAACGGTTGCTGCGGTTCACGTCCCGCCAGAGGATTCCGACGAAGAGCAGCATCACCAGCAGCGATCCGGCAGCCACCGAGCCCAGAATGACGAGCGAGCTGCGCCGCACCTGTTCACGAGCCTGCATCCGCTCCCAGAGATAGGCCGTCTCCTCCTCCTCGAAGTCGATAATCAGGCGGTAAATCCGCTGATTGATCTGCTGGTTGTTGCGTTGCAGCCGCAACCCCTCCCGCCACGCCTTGTCGTAAAGGGCCAGCCGCTCGCTGGTCACCCGCTGCTCCAGATCCTGCAGCACTACGGCGATGGTATCCCCCAGACTCATCTGCCGAGGCGGAGCGTCGATCCGCACCCGGGTCTTCACCACCACCTGCGAATCGTTCTTGGGCGGGCTGAACAGGTCGCCGAACCGGCGGAAGAAATTGCGCTTCTTTTTCGGAGCCACGCGCACCGTATCGCGGACCAGGATCGTATCGGGTTCGATAGTCGGTTGCGACAGGGAGTCCAGCATGGGAATCATCCGCTGGATATTTTCGCTCAACAACGTCGCCGTGCCCGCCGAACGCAGGTTGCGGTCCAGAGCCTTGATCCCCTGCTCCTTGCCGGCGATCAGCCGCACGATCGTGTCCAGACGCATCTGCTGCGACTCGTCGTCCGCACGCATACGGAGCGAATCGATGCACTCCCGTACCAGCCGGAGTTCGCGTTTGTAACGATTCTCGTAGCTGGCATAACCGGCCACCAGCATCTGACCGTATGTTTCGGCCTCATAGAGATGGTAGAGAGTCTGATTGACCAGTCCGCGCCGCCGCCGAAGCTCCTGCTGGCTGTGGTCCGGTTCGAGGAGCGCTCCGGTCTGACGCCAGACGTAGATCATGGCCGTCAGGCCGATCAGGGCGATCAGCACGTAACCCACGACGATTTTGGTGCGTACGAATTTAGACTCTTTCATCATAGCGGATCGACTTATCCTTCGCCCAAAGATAGCATCTGTTTCGGTGATTTTCGCTGCGGAAAGCCTTTTTCTTTCCAAAGCCTTTCCGCAAGGGGGTCTGCACCCTATTTGATCCGGGCGATGATCCTCTCCAGCGTCAGCTCACGCACCGCATCGCGTCCGATCCGGCGGGCTGCCGCCCCCTCCTTCGCCGCCAGTCTACGGGCCAGCGCCAGCGCATCGGGGTAAAGCCCCCGGCTACGTTTGCCGATCTGCCGCAGGGCCCAATTCACGGCTTTTCCGATCCGGACGCGGGAATCCTCCGCACCCCGTTCGATCAGCGGCAGAAAGGCCCTGAAATCGTCGTCCGAAGCCCGTTTATCCCCGACGGCGAGCGTAGCCAGCAGAGCGAACCCCGCCCGTCGGGTAAACTCCTCGTCCGAAGCGGCGTATTCGCGCACCTTGCCGTAAGCGTACGACGTATAGCGGAACAGGTTGATACAACACTGGTCGCACAGGTCCCACGACCGAAATTCGGCGACCCAGGCATCCATCTCCTCCGGACGGAACAGCGCCGGATCGGCGATCATCGACGCCAGGATCCGCCCTTCGTGCACCGGCCTGCGGTAGAGTTCCAGCGCCAGCGCATGATCCCGGCCGATCTCCCGCGCCAGACGCCGCAGATCGACCACCCGCACCCCGACCGCCAGCCGGGCGTCGATTCCGAACCGCACCATTCCCTCCCGGAACTCCGGATTGGCATGGGCCGCAAGCCACTCCAAGACCTCTTCGCAGGTCATATCCTTTCCTTTTTTCGTCTTCATCTCTATCTCACTTATCCGCACGAATGAAATTCTAAAAATAGTCATTTATTTTATTTCTGCAAACCGATCCGAAAAGAAGGACGGTTTTCATACCCCGCAATGCGTAAATTTCATCCGACCGTTTTTCAACATCGAAAAGGGGAGAACGCTGCGAGCGTTCTCCCCTTTTCGATTCGCGGACATGCGCCTGCAAAGCAAACGCACATTCGCCGTATTTCCAGTTACTTACGCTTCTTGTCCGCTTTCTTGGCGTTTTTCTTCGAAGCCTTCGTCTCCTTTTTCTTCACATCCTTCTGATCGCATGCCTTGGTGCAGTCGCTCTTCACGAGGGTCATCTCGTCGAGCAGCCAGTCCGCACCCGCGAACTTGTCGATCACGAAGAGCACATAGCGAACGTCCACGCCGATAGTACGCTGTACATCCGGCTCGAAGGCGATATCGCCCGACATAGCCTCCCAGTTACCGTCGAAAGCCAGACCGATCAGCTCGCCGCGGCTGTTCATCATCGGCGAACCCGAGTTACCGCCCGTGATGTCGCAGTTGGCCAGGAACGCTACGGGAAGTTCGCCCTTGCAGTTGGCATAGGGACCGAAATCCTTCGCCTCGTAAAGCTCCTTGAGCTTGGCGGGAACGACGAATTCGGGATTCGAAGAATCCTCCTTCTCCATCACGCCCTTGAGCGTCGTGTAGTAATCATATACCACGCCGTCGGCAGGTTCATAAGGCAACACCTGACCGTAAGTCAGACGAATGGTGAAGTTCGCATCCGAATACCAGGCCTTGTCGGGCTGCATGCGCATCAGACCGGCTACGTAAAGACGATGTCCGTCCGCATATTTCTGCAGGTTGGGTACGGCCTTCTCGCGCAGCTCCTTCATCTTGTTCAGAACCGACGTAGCCAACACTACCGCCGGATCGTTCTTGATCTGCTCGGACGTAGCGGCCGATGCCTTGGCCTCGTCCGTGAAGACCGAATTGTCGTACAGGTAATCCACATAAGCGTCGATGTCGCCGCCGAACTGCGCGTCGATCACCTCCGCGAAAACGGTCGGCAGATCCTTCACGTTCTCCTTGACCATCGAAAGCATCTTCCGGGCTACCTTGCGGTCCGTCGGCAGGTTGTAATCCTTGTAGAAGTTGGCGTAATACTCCTTCGCCTGCGCTTTCGCTTCGTCGCTTACCTCCTCGGCCGTCAGCATCCGGTTAGCCACCAGAGCCGGGGTCATGATTTCGACCGAACGGACCATCGCCTCGCTCAAATACTGGAGCGGACCGGTGTAGGCCATGTTGTCGTTCACCGCCTCGCGGATCATGCCGAGCGCATCGACGAATCCCTCTTCAGGCAGCGTATTCTGCTCGGCCCAAGCCTGGAATTCGGCTTCCTGCGCCTCCTTCAAGGCTTTCACGTCCAGTTTTTTCAGACCGCGCAGCATGCCGATCGTATTCTTCCAATAGTTCGACGAATTGGCATATTTCGAAGCGTACTGGATACGCACCTTGTCGCTGGCGGCCATGTCCTCCTTCAGGATGTCCTGACGGGCGCCGCGAATGTCGATGCGCTGCGGACCCGAAACCTGGAACATCTCGTCGATCTCGTACGAAGTCATGTAACGCTCGGTCGAACCGGGGAAGCCCATGATCATCGTGAAATCGTCGGCCTTGTAACCGTCGAGCGACACCTTGAGGAACTCTTCGGCCTTGTAGGGTACGTTCTCTTCCGAATATTCCGCCGGACGGTTGTCCTTGCCGGCATAGATGCGGAAGATCGAGAAGTCGCCCGTATGACGCGGCCACATCCAGTTGTCGGTTTCGCCGCCGAACTTGCCGATCGACGTCGGGGGAGTACCGACCAGACGGATGTCCCGATAAACCTCCATCACGAACGCGAAGTACTGGTTGCCACCGAAGAACGGCTGGATGTTGATCGTCATGCCGGGATTCTCGGCCCGCAATTTCTCGTACAGCGCCTCGATGTTCTTATCCTCCATTTCCGAACGCTCCTCGCCCTTGGCGATCGAGGGGATGTTGCCCAGCACCTCGGGCGTTACGTCGATGATTCGACGGATGAAAGTGACCGTCAGCCCCGGAGCCGGCAGCTCCTCCTCGTTGGACATGGCCCAGAAACCGTCCTTCAGGTAGTCGTGCTCCACCGAAGAGAGGGCCTGAATCGAACCGTAACCGCAATGGTGGTTGGTGAAAACGAGTCCTTCGGGCGATACGACCTCGCCCGTACAACCGTTACCGAAAATGACGATCGCATCCTTGAGCGATCCGTGATTCACCGAATAGATATCTTCGGCCGTGAGCTGGCAGCCCTTGGCTTTCATATCCCCGATGTTCATCTTCTGAAGATAGGGCAGAAGCCACATACCCTCGTCTGCAGCGGCAGTCAGCGATACGACTGCCGCAGCCAGGCATAAAATCAGTTTTTTCATCTCTCCTTAAAATGTTTGTTTACTTGGTTTATAAAAAATATATAGTTGAATTTCTCTGTTCGCACTTCATACGACCGGCTCCGCATCCGCCCAACCGGATCGGAATGCCGCACTCTCTCCGTTCCTTCCCCTGTTCTCTTTTTTCGTCCTTCGCCGCAACCGGCCGGGCAGGTTCTCCCTCGTTTCTCCTCTTTGGCCGCCGACCGGAAATCCGCCGTTCCGCCTACTTGATGGCGATCATGTTGAGGATCGAACGCTCGGCACGGCGGCGTACCTCCTCGTCGAGCGATATTTCGGGCCGCTCGTCGCGCAGCGTGGTGAAGATATTCTCCAGCGTAATCATCTTCATATACCTACAATTGTTGCATCCGCACGCCTCGTCGTCGGGAGGGGCCGGGATAAACGTCTTCTCCGGATAGCGGCGCTTCATCTCGGTCAGAATCCCCGCTTCGGTCACCACGATGAACTCCCTGGCGGAACTTTTGCCGCAATAGTCCAGAATAGCCGCCGTCGAACCGACGAAATCGGCCACCTGCACGATATAGGCCCTGCATTCGGGATGCACCACCACCTGCGCTGCGGGATGCTGCCGCTTCAGTTCCAGGATTTTTTCCAACGAAAACTCCTCGTGCACATGGCAGGCGCCGTCCCAGATCACCATATTCTCGCGTCCAGTCAGCTTTTGGATATAGGAACCCAGGTTCCGGTCGGGAGCGAAGATGATCGGCTGGTCGGCCGGAATCGACTCTACGACCTTCAGGGCATTGGACGAGGTGCAGCACACATCCGTCAAGGCTTTCACCCCGACCGAAGTATTGACGTACGAAACCACCTTGTAGCCGGGATATTTCGCCTTGAAAGCCGCGAAAGCGGCCGCATCGCACGATTCTGCCAGCGAACATCCCGCTTCGAGATTCGGAAGCAGCACCTTCTTTTCAGGCGAGAGCACCTTGGCCGTCTCTGCCATGAAATGCACGCCGGCGAAGAGGATGATCCGGGCGTCGGTCTTCTGCGCCTCGATGGAGAGCGCCAGCGAATCGCCCAGGAAATCGGCTACCTCCTGCACTTCGGGCAGCGTATAGTAGTGCGCCAGGATAACGGCGTTCTTCTCGCGTTTGAGCCGCTCGATTTCCGTTTTGAGTTTCGATGAGTTATCGACCATCGTTTTTTATTTTTTATACTTTTATTTTATTAAAAGAATAATTAAAAATAAATATAATGCCTGTTGATAGTGTTGATAATTATACCGTATTTCGGGTTATCCACAGCATAGCTTTTCGAAGTTCCGTATTCTGTTCTGCCGATAAGGTCCGGGAGGTTGTCGAAACCCGGTTTTTTGAAAGTTACCGACAAATGTTCAAAACCGGTTTCGACATTTCGACATCTCCGGATTGTCAACATTCGCTTCTCTTTTTCCGTGCATATCCCGAATCATACTTTGCGAAAACTTTTTTTTGCCGTTTTCTTGTTTTGTCTATACCGGGCGAAAGATGGATTTTGCAAACGGTTTCGGGTTTTTCTTTTCAAAAGTTATTGCGGGTTTATCAACATCGTTCGTGGGGTTATTTGACCACCTTATCAACAATCCGGTCGGCTATCTCCCGGTAATAGGGTTCGACGCGGGCGTCGATCGACACCGACGGCGTTCCCGTGTCAGCGCCTTCCATAATGGACTGTATGATAGGTATTTCTCCCAACAGGTCTATGCCGTTTTCCTCGGCGAAGCGGCGGGCGCCTCCCTTTCCGAAGAGGTAGTAACGGTTTTCGGGCAACTCTTCCGGGGTGAACCAGGCCATGTTTTCGACGATGCCGGCCAGGGGGATGTTCACCTGTGGATTGCGGAACATCTCCACGCCGCGCCGTACATCGGCCACGGCGATCTGCTGGGGGGTGGAAACGATCACGGCCGTGTCGATTTTCAACTCCGAGATGATCGAGAGGTGAATATCTCCCGTGCCGGGAGGAAGATCCACGAGCAGGAAATCGAGCGCTCCCCAGCGTGTCTGGTGGATCATCTGCCGCAAGGCGTTCACCGCCATTGCACCGCGCCACAGCAGGGCGTCCGAAGGTTTGATGAAGAAGCCGATCGACATGATTTTCATATCCATCGCTTCGGCCGGCAGGATGATGTCCTGCCCGTCCACCTGTTCGGCTTCGGGCAGGTAACCTTCCAGACCGAACATCTTGGGCTGCGAAGGGCCGTAGATGTCGGCGTCGAGGATGCCGACCCGGAAACCCCGGTTGCGCAGGGCGACGGCAAGGTTGGCCGTGACGGTCGATTTTCCGACACCGCCCTTGCCCGAAGCGATCGCTACGATGTGGGCTATGTCGCCCGTCATGGTCGGTTTGTCCGCAGCTTGCGGTTTCTTGGGAGCGGCCTCCTTAATAATAACGGTGATGGATCCTTTCAGGGCGGGAAAATTCTCTTCCAGCAGCGCTTGAACCTGCCGTTTGATCTTCAGAGCGAAGGGATCGCGCACTTTGGCGAAATTCAGGGTGACGGTTATCTTGTCGCCGGGAGTCGAAACCTGTTCGACGAATCCGCTCTCGACAAGACCGTGCTGGGTCTCCGGATGGAGGATACGGTTGAGTAATTCCTTGACTCTCTCTTCCATATTTTCAGTTAAGTTGGTAGCAACGATCATGCAAACCGGGCGGCAAAGAGCCTGCTCCTGCTCGTCCGGATGCGGCTTATCTGGACAAAGATAACTATTATTTCCGATATAATAAGTCTTTATGGAAAATTATGTTATCGATAAACGATAAATATTATTTGTTTTTCATAAAATTAACGGTTATATTTGCCGCATATTAACTCCGATTCGGAGAGGGGACGGAATTCGGCGATGCGGAAAAGTTTTGCCCTGTTCGCTCCTCGTGCACCGTTTCGCAGCGAATGAATATTAAATAAATCGGTATGAAATTTTTGAAAATGTTTTTCGCCGGACTGCTCGCTTTTGTGGTGGGCAGCGCAGTGATGCTCTTTCTTTCCGTGATGATTTTGTTCGGAATCGTAGGTTCCATGACCTCTTCGGAGGCGGTGACGGTCGGAGAGCACGCGATTTTGAAACTGGATTTCTCGGAAGACCTGATCGATTCGCCGAGCAGCGATCCTTTCGCCGGCATCGATTTCGCCACGATGACGGCCAAACGTCAGGTTACTCTTTACAATGCGTTGCGGGCCATCGAAACGGCCAAGATCGATCCCCGCATCCAGGGTATCTACCTGCGTCCGAACGGAGGCGGAATGGCCACTTATGCCATTCTGGAGGAGCTGCGCGAGGCGCTTCAGGATTTCCGGCAGAGCGGCAAGTTCGTCATCGCCTATAACGAAACCTACGGCCAGGGGGGATACTACCTGGCATCGGTCGCCGACGAGATCTACCTGGAGCCTCATGGAGGGATGCAGTGGATGGGTGTCTCCTCGACGCTGATGTTCTACAAGGGTCTTTTCGACAAGCTCGACATTCAGGCCGAGATTTTCCGTCCGACGGCCTGCAGGTACAAGAGTGCCGTGGAGCCTTATTTCCTTTCGAAGATGTCGAATGCCAACCGCGAGCAGATGCAGTTGTTGGTGGATTCCTATTGGAATGTGATGGCGGAGGCCGTCGCCGAGTCGCGCGGTATCGAGCTTTCGACCTTGAACCGACTGGCCGACGGGCTCGAAGTGTCGCTGGCACAGGAGGCGCTCGATCATGGGATGGTGGACGGATTGCTGTTCGAGGATCAGATGGACGATGTGTTCCGGGAGCACGGCGCCGTGGCCAAGAGCGACGGACAGTTCGAGTTCGTGACATTGGGACAATACGTGTCGCAGTTGAATGCGGATCTTAAGAATATCTCTTCGTCGCAGATAGCGATCGTCTATGCCGACGGTGCGATCGTCGATGGCAAAGGCTACGGTGACGATATTTACGGCAATACGCTGGCTGCGAAGTTGGCCGAAGTACGTCGCAACGACGATGTCAAGGCCGTGGTGCTGCGTGTCAATTCGCCGGGCGGCAGCGCGCTGGCTTCGGATGTGATCTGGCGCGAGATGGAGCTGCTTCGGGAGAAGAAGCCGGTGATCGTATCGATGGGCAGCTATGCGGCCAGCGGCGGTTACTATATTTCGTGCGGTGCCGATGCTATCGTGGCGGACAAGACGACCCTTACGGGGTCGATCGGCGTGTTCGGAATGTTCCTGCGCCTGGAGGATGCCCTGAAGAACAAGCTGGGCATTACGTTCGATGCCGTGAGAACCAACACGTCGGCCGATATGGGCGTGATGCGTCCCCTGACGGCGACCGAACGGGCGGCGATCATGCGCTCGGTGGACGAGGTGTACGAAACTTTCACCTCCTACGTGGCCGAAGGCCGTAATCTGCCGCTGGAAAAGGTGCTCGACATTGCCGGCGGACGGGTTTGGAGCGGCACGGATGCCCTCGCTCTCGGGTTGGTGGATACCAACGGCGGTCTGAAGACGGCCATCGCTATTGCGGCTGACAAGGCCGAATTGGGCGATAAGTTCCGCATCGTCGAGATGACCGAGGCTCCGACCGGCTTCGGGGCGTTCTTCTCCGGATTCATGGCCAAAGTCAAGGCCGACATCGTGGCCGGAGAACTGGGACCCTGGGCCGGCGAGTGGCGCAAGATCCGTGAGGCGGTGGGACAGCAGGGCGTAGTGATGTATTGTCCTTATGCGGTACAGCCGGAGATGTAGGAAATCGCGGACGGAATGCCCGGACTCACTTTAAGTTTTCGATCGATTATGGAGATATTGAAAGTAGAACACGTTACCAAGCGCTTCGCCAGACATACGGCTCTGGACAATGTGTCGCTCACGATTCCCAAGGGGTCGGTTTACGGCCTGCTCGGACCCAACGGTGCGGGCAAGACCACGCTGATCCGCATCATCAACCGCATCACGGCGCCCGACGAGGGGAAAGTCATCTTCGACGGCCGCGAAATCCAGCCGCAGGATGTCTATCGCATCGGCTATCTGCCCGAGGAGCGCGGTCTGTATAAAAAGATGAAAGTGGGCGAACAGGCCGTCTTCTTCGCCCGCCTGAAGGGGCTTTCGCGTCACGAAGCGGTGATGCGGCTCAAGAAGTGGTTCGTCAAATTCGGCATCGAATCGTGGTGGGACCGCAAGGTGGACGAACTTTCGAAGGGTATGGCCCAGAAAGTACAGTTCATCGTCACGGTGCTGCACGAACCTGAGCTGCTGATCTTCGACGAGCCTTTTTCGGGTTTCGATCCGATCAACGCCAACCTTTTGAAGGAGGAGATTCTCGGCTTGCGCGACAAGGGTTCGACGGTCATCTTTTCGACCCACAACATGTCGTCCGTCGAGGAGATCTGCGACCATATCACGCTTATCAACAAGTCGCGCAACATTCTTACGGGTCGTGTGGACGAGATCCGGCGCAGGCACGGCAACAACATTTTCCAGGTAGCCTATCGGGGCGATGCGGAAACGCTGCGCGGTGTGCTCGAAGGTCGCTGCGAGGTGCTCGAACAGCCCGAGCCGGAGTTCGGGGCGGCCTATTCGTCGCTCAAGCTGCATGTGGAGCGGGATGCCGACGTGCGGGAGGTGATCGCCCGAATCAACGATGCGGTGGAGCTGCGCTCCTTCACGGAGATCATCCCGTCGATGAACGACATCTTCATCCGGGCCGTCGGGGGAACCCTCAACGCGGAGTAATCGGAAGAAAACGAACAAGTAAAAGTAGAAAGCCATGGCAAATTCGAAGATAGGAATTATCATTACCCGGGAATTCAACGAACGGGTGCGCAAGAAGTCGTTCATCGTGACCACGATTCTTATGCCGGTGCTGATGATCGGTCTGATGGTGGCCCCGGCGCTCATCATGCGCTATTCCCAGGGGGAAACCCGGCATATTTCCGTGATCGACGAGAGCGGTGTGATCGCTCCCCGGCTCGAGAGCAGCGAGGAGGTGGTCTATGAGCCGACCGACCTGACGCTCGACGAGGCTCGCAGAGAGCATACCGACCGTTTCGGCATACTCTGGATCGGCAGGGACATAATGACCAATCCCGGCAACGTGAAGCTCTATACCAACGGCTCCTCGGCGATGTTGGTCGAGGAGAGTGTGTCGGGGCAGATCGCCGACATCATCGAGAAGGAGAAACTCAAGGACTATAACATCGAAAATCTGTCGCAGATTCTCGACGAGGTGAAGACTACGGTCTATATGCAGGTCTTCCGCAACGACCAGATGCAGGACGACGGCAGCGACAAGCAGGCCAATTCGTCGGCCGTATCGACCGTCGTGGGGCTCGTGCTCGGTATGATCCTCTATATGTTCCTGATGATTTACGGTGCGATGGTCATGCAGTCGGTCATCGAGGAGAAGAACAACCGGGTGCTCGAAGTGGTCGTCTCTTCGATCAGCCCCTTCCGGCTGATGCTGGGCAAGATCCTGGGTATCGCCTCCGTCGCGGTGGTGCAGGTGCTCATCTGGGGCGTGCTGGTGTGCGGCGTGGGTGCGCTCGTCATGCCGCACCTGATCCCCGCCGAGATGATGGGAAGCGTCGAGGCGATGCGTGCCGGGACGCTCGATCCGACAGCGGCGGGCGTCGATATGGAGATGGTGCAGACGCTTGCTACGGCGACCGATTTCGGATATGTCTTCCAGATTTTCGCCTACCTGCTGCTCTACGTGATCGGCGGTTACCTGCTCTATTCGGCGATGTTCGCCGCTGTCGGTTCGGCTGTCGATAACGTGCAGGACGCACAGCAGTTGCAGACCCCGATCATGCTGCCGATCATTTTGAGTATCTTCGTGATGATGGTGGTGATGAAGGACCCCAATTCGCCGCTGGTCTTCTGGTGTTCGATGATTCCTTTCACCTCGCCCGTGGTGATGATGGCCCGCATCCCGTGCGGTATTCCGACCTGGGAGATCGTCGTGTCGCTCGCGGTGCTCTACGCTACGTTCATGGCTATGGTATGGCTCGCGGCGAAGATTTACCGCGTGGGTATCTTCATGTACGGCAAGAAACCCACCTTCAAGGAGCTTTACAAGTGGATCCGCTACAAATATTAGCGGGCACGCTGCGGGGGCGGCCGGGTTTTACTTTTCCGGGCACCCTTTTTGCAGGCGGTGAATACATAAAAGTTTTTTCATAAATAGATTTTTTGATCGCGGGTCCCGGTTGTCGTAAGACGTCCGGGACCTTTTCGTGATCTCTGTCCGGAAATATCGTCGGATCGCGGGTATGTTTCCGATGGTACGAGTAATCCGGCATTACTCCGGTTGGACACGAATGAGAGGTTTTGCGTCCTGATACGTCGTTTCGGCAGAAGAGAGGATGTGTCCCGACTTTTGTTCGGAAAGGGCTTCGATGGCGCGAAAATGCTCGTTATTCGCTTTCCTGCGTTTTTGCGACGAAGGTCCGGTGTTTGGATGAACCGGCGTTGCAGCCGAAAAAATCGTGATTTCGGCTGTGCGATCTTATCGCGTTGTTTCTCCGATAAGAAGGCGGTGTGTCATAATTGCCCATTGCTGCGTTATCTTCGGGATTCGGACTCGATCGTTTACACCGAGTAAACTCCTGTCTTCCTCACCTTCGAAGCTTTGCATAGGGCTAATTCTTATGCATATAAAAAGGAGTGTGCCGAAATTCCTATTTCGGCACACTCCTTTATGGAAACGATGCGGAATTACCAGATAATCACGCGCTCCTCGACCGGCATATACATCTTGCCGTCGGTGATGTTGAAGGCGTCGAAGAAATCCTGGAGGTTGCGCAGCGTAGCGTCCACGCGCCATTGACCGAGCGAGTGTACGTCGAGTTTGGTCAGACGGGCGATCTCCTCGTCGCGGATGTTCTGTGCCCAGACGGTCGCGTAGCTCAAGTAGAAACGCTGGGCCGGCGTAAGTCCGTCGATCGGCTCGGGTTCGGTGCCGTTCAGTGTGTTCATGAGTGCCGTGTAAGCCACGCGCAGACCGCCCTGATCGGCGATATTCTCGCCCAGGCAGAGCGAACCGTTGGCGAAGACGGCCGGCTGGTCGCCGCGTGCGGGCAGCACCTCGATCGCGTCGAACTGCTTGACCAGAATGTCGGTCTTCTGTTTGAAGGCTTCGGCATCGGCATCGGTCCACCAGTTGTTCATGTTGCCGTCTTTGTCGAACTGACGGCCTTGATCGTCGAATCCGTGCGTCATTTCGTGGCCGATCACTACGCCGATAGCGCCGTAGTTCACCGCGTCGTCGGCTGCCGGGTTGAAGAACGGCGGCTGGAGGATTGCTGCCGGGAAGCAAATTTCATTGGTGGTCGGGTTGTAATAGGCATTGACCGTCTGGGGAGTCATGAGCCACTCCTCGGGATCTACCGCCTTGCCGACTTTGGCGAGTTGATCGCGGGTCGCCCACTCGCTGGCACGCTGGATATTCTCCCAGTAGGAGAGGGTCGGGTCGATTTCGAGCGTGGAGTAGTCCTTCCATTTATCGGGGTAGCCGATCTTCACGTGGAAAGCGGCGAGTTTCTCGCGGGCACGCATCTTGGTCGAGTCGCTCATCCAGTCGAGCTGATCGATGTGCTGGCCGAGGGCCGTGCGGAGGTTCTCCACCAGGGTCATCATGCGGGCCTTGTCTTCGGCGGGGAAGAACTTCTCGACGTACATTTCGCCTACGGCCTCGCCCAGGGCGCTGTTGGGAATGGCCATGGCACGCTTCCAGCGGGGGCGGGGCTCCTGTTTGCCCGACATCGTGCGGCCGTAGAAGTCGAACGATGCGGCGTAGAAGTTATCGTCCAGGTAGGGCGCTGCGGCGTTGAGGTATTGCGATGCCAGGTAGTAGCGCAGGTCCTCGATCGGAGTAATTTCGATCAGCTTGTCCAACGCCTCCATGTATTCGGGCTGGCAGACGATCACACGCTCCGGATTGATTTTGGCAAAGTCGAAGAGATACTTCCAGTCGATAGCGTCGTAGTTCTTTTTCAGATCGGCGGTCGCCATCGGGTTGTACATGCGCTGCAAGTCGCGCAGTTCGACGTTCGAACGCATGTTCTTGGCCAGTTCGGTTTCGATGCGCATCACGGCGTCGGTCGCTTTGCTTACCTGGGACTCTTCGAGTCCGGCCAGCGTGAAGAGCCGGTTCAGATAAGTTTTGTAGGCTTCGCGGATCGACTCGTTCTCGGCGTCGAGGTAGTAGTCGCGGTCGCCCATGCCGATGCCCGACTGTCCGATGTAGAGGGCATTGACTTTGCTGTCCTTCAGATCGGCCTGGGGACCGAAGCTGAACAGGGGCGAGCTCGAAGTCAGCTGCATCACGGACAGGATCGGAGTGAGTTGTTCCTTCTTGTCGAGGGACAGGATGGTTTCCAGCTCGGCCTTGACGGGAGCGGCGCCCTCCTTGTTCAGACGTACCGAGTCGAGGCCCAGCTTGTAGAGGTCGGCGATTTTCTGATTGACCGTGCCCTTCGCAGGGTTCTCCTTGGTCATCTGGGTGAAGAGCTCGTTGATGCGAATCTCGTTGTTGTCGCTCAGCACGTTGAACATGTTGTAGCTCGAATGTTCGGGTTTGAGCGGATTTTTAGCCTGCCAGCCGCCCGTGGCGTACTGGTAGAAACTCTCGTTGGGGGCGACCGAGGTGTCCATGTTGGACGGATCGAGCGCCGGCGTCGAGTTGGTCGGTTTGTTTTGGCAGCCCATCATACAAAGAACGGTTGCAGCGAAAAGAATTTTTTTCATTGGTTGTTTACTCTAAATATTTTAAGGTTTCTGTCTGTTTTCGATTCAGTACGGAGAGCGGTTCGATGGGACCGCGCTCTGTTCGTGCCCGGCTTATTTGCGGATGGCCGCCACACCCGGCAGCTCCTTGCCTTCGATGTATTCGAGCAGTGCACCGCCGCCCGTCGAGACGTAGCTCACCTTGTCGGCCAGGCCGAACTTGTTGATGCAGGCCACCGAATCGCCGCCGCCGATGAGCGAGAAGGCTCCTTTCGAAGTGGCTTCGGCGATCGCTTCGGCCACGGCTTTCGAGCCGGTAGCGAACTTGTCCATCTCGAAAACACCTACGGGGCCGTTCCACAGGATCGTCTTGCAGCCCAGGATGTGTTCGCGGAAAGTCTTCTTGCCCTCCTCGCCGATGTCGAGACCCATCCAGCCGTCGGGGATGTCGTTCACCGGAGCCTGGCGCGTATCGGCGTCCTCGGCGAATTTGTCGGCGATCAGCGCATCGGGCGAGAATACCAGCTTCACGCCGCGCTCCTCGGCTTTCTTCACGATTTCGAGTGCCGTGGGGAACATCTCGGGCTCGCAGAGCGAGTTGCCGACTTTGCCGCCCTGCGCCGCTGCGAAGGTGTAGGACATACCGCCGCCGATGACGATCGAATCGACCTTCTCCATCAGGTTTTCGAGGATCGAGATCTTGGTCGAAACTTTCGACCCGCCGATGATCGCCGCGAACGGGCGCCGGGGGTTCAGCATCAGACGATCGACCGCCTGCAATTCGTTCTCCATCACGTAGCCGAACATCTTGTCGTGGGGGAATTTATCGGCGATCAGGGCTGTCGAGGCGTGTGCGCGGTGCGCGGTGCCGAAAGCGTCGTTGATGTAGCAGTCGGCATACGAAGCCAGCCGCTCGACGAACTCTTTCTGCGAGGCTTTGACCGCTTTTTTGGCTGCGGCCTTCTCCTCTTCCGAAGCATCTTCGGCAAGTCCGCGGGGCTTGCCCTCCTCCTCGGCGTAGAAACGCAGGTTTTCGAGCAGCATCACCTCGCCGGGCTTGAGGTTTCGGGCTGTTTCGGCCGCTTTTTCTCCCATGCAGTCGCCGGCGAAAATCACGGGTTTGCCCAGCAGCTTTTCGATCGCGGGTACGATCTGTCCGAGCGAATATTTCATATCGTTGTTCTTCTTGGGCCGTCCCAGATGCGACATCAGGATTACCGAGCCGCCCGCGTCGAGTACCTTGCGGATCGTGGGGATCGCCGCCCGGATGCGGGTGTCGTCCGTTACCTGGCCCTTGTCGTCGAGGGGGACGTTGAAGTCCACGCGGATAATCGCCCGCTTGCCTTTGAAATCGTAAGAATCGATTTTGAACATAATTCGAAATATTTAATGGTTGAACGTGCTGGTTCCACAACCGGCTATAACGTGACAAATTTAGCAAAATAGTTTGTAAATGCGTCGTGTCCGCCGGGGAATTTGAGATTGCGGGGGCGGGAAACGATCCTGCGGATCGCTTTCCGATGCCGGAATTTGTCCTTTTGCCTCGTGCCGGCGCTCTGTTTTCGGTGGAACATAGCGGGTTGTCCGTTTATTCCGTTTTCGTTCGCGGACGACTTCGGCGACCGGTCGCAAACTTGCGGAATCCGGGCCGGATTTTGCCGGATACCGCCTTGCGGGGCCCGGGATTTGCAGGGGTTGCCGTCGGGGAGGGTACGGGGTCCGGCGGCGATCGGATAAAAAATTCGACGACAGGTATCATTTTTATAAAAAACAACTATCTTTGCTGATAGTTTGATAGTAAAACACCCCTCGAACGTCACAAAATCTAACAATATGTACGGTAAAATTAAAGAACATTTGGAGCATGAGCTGGCCGAAATCAAAGCGGCAGGGCTCTACAAGAACGAACGCATCATCGAATCCCCGCAGCGTGCCGAGATCACGGTCGGCGGACGTCAGGTGCTGAATTTCTGTGCGAACAACTACCTCGGCCTTTCGGACAATCCGCGTCTGATCGAAGCGGCGAAGAAGGCGATGGATGCACGCGGCTACGGCATGTCGTCCGTGCGTTTCATCTGCGGTTGCCAGGATATGCACAAGCAGCTCGAGAAGGCGATCGCCGACTATTTCGGTACCGAAGACACGATTCTCTATGCCGCTTGCTTCGACGCCAACGGCGGCGTGTTCGAACCTCTGTTTACCGAGCAGGATGCGATCATCTCCGATTCGCTCAACCATGCGTCGATCATCGACGGCGTGCGTCTGTGCAAGGCCGTTCGCTACCGTTACGCCAACGCTGACATGGCCGAGCTGGAGGATTGCCTCAAGAAAGCCCAGGCACAGCGTTTCCGCATCATCGTAACCGACGGCGTCTTCTCGATGGACGGCAACGCCGCTCCGCTGGACGAGATCTGCAAGCTGGCCGAGAAATACGATGCGCTGGTGATGGTCGATGAGTGCCACTCGGCAGGCGTGCTGGGCAAGACCGGTCGCGGTATCACCGAACTCTACAACCTGCGCGGACAGGTCGATATCCTGACCGGTACGCTGGGCAAAGCCTTCGGCGGCGCGGTAGGCGGTTTCACCACCGGCCGCAAGGAGATTATCGACATGCTGCGCCAGCGTTCGCGCCCGTACCTCTTCTCAAACTCGCTGCCCCCTGCCGTAGTGGGTGCTTCGATCGAGATGTTCAAGATGCTCGGCGAGAGCGATGCGCTGCACGACAAGCTCGTGAAGAACGTCGAGCATTTCCGCAAGGGTATGATGGCCGCCGGCTTCGACATCAAGCCTACGCAGTCGGCTATCTGCGCCGTGATGCTCTACGATGCCAAACTGTCGCAGGATTTCGCCGCCCGTCTGCAGGACGAGGGTATCTTCGTGACCGGCTTCTACTATCCCGTGGTGCCGAAGGGACAGGCCCGTATCCGCGTGCAGGTTTCGGCCGGCCACACCACCGAGCAGCTCGACCGTTGCATCGCAGCGTTCGTGAAGATCGGTAAGGAGATGAACGTAATCAAATAAGTTTACAACCGACTAAAACGAGTTTTTCCATGTCTAAGGCAACTTTGGACGCTATCGACGGGAAGATTCTCCAGTACCTCGTCCGGAATGCACGCATGCCGTTCCTCGAGATCGCACGCGAGTGCGGGATTTCGGGTGCGGCCATTCACCAGCGTATCCGCAAGTTGCACGATTCGGGGGTGATCCTGGGAAGCCGCCTGATCGTGGACCCCAAGATGCTGGGTTTCGACGTATGCGCTCTGATCGGTATTTGCGTGCAGGATCCGATGTATATGATGCAGACGATGGAGAAACTCAAGGAGATTCCCGAAATCGTGGAGTGCCACTTCATCACCGGAAATTTCAACATTCTGGTAAAACTCTACTGCCTGGACAACGAACACCTGATGAAAACCATTTTCGACGGAATTCTGCGTATCCAGGGCATTTCGACCACCCAGACCTTCATTTCGCTCAACGAGGCTTTCCAACGCCAGGTGAGCATCGATTTCATCCGGGCTGCGGAGCGTTGAAAAGAGGACGGGAATAGGAAACGACGGGACGTGCCTGCGGGTGCGTCCCGTTTTTTATGGCTCCCGGGTCCTGCATCCTTGCGAATCCCGAAAATTGTGACTACCTTGCAGAGGCTATGGAAAATGAGAAAAAACCGACGATCATTCGTCTTACCAAGGAGTTTACATTCGAGGCGGCTCATGCGCTGGAGGGTTACGACGGCCTTTGCCGCGAGATTCACGGCCACTCCTATCGCCTGTTCGTGACGGTCAAGGGGACGCCTTGCGCCGACGAGTCGAATCCCAAGTTCGGCATGGTGATGGATTTCGGAGAGCTGAAACGGATTGTGAACGAACAGATCCTCTCCCGCCTCGACCATGCTTTCGTCATGCGCCGCACGGCCGAAAGCACCCGTGTAGCGGAACAGATCGGCTGCCGCTTCGGCCGCATCGTGCTGGTCGATTATCAGCCTACGTGCGAGAATATGCTCGCGGATTTCGCCGCCCGCATCGAAGCCGACCTGCCGTCCCATGTCAAGCTCCACGCCCTGCGTCTGCACGAAACGGCGACTTCGTTCGCCGAGTGGATGGCCGAGGATAACCGATAGAATCCGATGAAAAAACTCTTTCTTGTCGATGCCTATGCATTGATTTTCAAGTATTATTATGCGTTCATGGGGCGTCCCATGCGCAATCGTGCGGGGATGAATACCTCGGTGGTGTTCGGTTTCACGAAATTTCTGCGCGACATCCAGAAACGGGAACATCCCGACCTGCTGGGCGTCGCGTTCGACCCGAAAGGCGGCAGTTTCCGCCGCGAAATTTTCCCCGAATACAAGGCCAACCGTGCTGAAACGCCGGAGGATATCCTGCTGTCGGTGCCTTATGTCAAGCGGATCGTCGAGGCGATGTGTATTCCGGTGCTGGAGGTGCCCGGTTACGAGGCCGACGATGTGATCGGCACGCTCGCGCACAAGGGCGTCGAAGCGGGTTACGACGTTTTCATGGTTACGCCCGACAAGGACTACGGACAGTTGGTGTGCGACAACTGTAAGATCTACAAACAGAAAGGCAACGACGGTATCGAAATCGTCGGCCGGGAGGCGATCCGCGAGAAATACGGCATCGAGAATCCGCAGTTGGTCCGTGACATCCTGGCGTTGTGGGGCGATGCTTCGGACAACATTCCCGGCGTGCCGGGCATCGGGGAAAAAACCGCCTGCAAGCTGGTGCAGGAGTGGGGGACGGTGGAAAATATCCTGCAAAACGCCGATCGGATCAAGGGCCGGCAGGGTGAGAAGATCGCCGAGTGGGGCGACAAACTCCTGTTGGCCAAGCGGCTGACGACCATCTGCCTGGATGTGCCGATCGATTTTCGGGAGGAAGATTTGACGGTGTGCGCCCCCAGGATCGACGAGCTGAAGGCTCTTTTCGCCGAGCTGGATTTCCGGATGTTCCTGAACGATCTGACGAACCTGGCTCCTGCCGAACCGCTGCCCGAAGGGCCCCGTCAGGCGGCCCAGACCCAGTTGGCGGAGGTGGCGCGTGCGAAGTCCGCAGCCGCTAAAAAAGCTGCGCTGGCAGGGCAGGGAGATCTGTTCGCCCCCGCAGCCGAACCTGGGGAATCCCCGGCATCCGACCGGGGGTCGGCGCCGTCCGATGAACAGACGGCGGAAAGCGAGGAGTTCGCCACGGCGCAAACCACACCCCACGCCTATACGATCGTGCGCAATGCGCAGGAGCTGGAGGCTGTTCTGCGCGAAGTGGCGGCCTGTCCGGAGTTTTGTTTCGATACCGAAACGACGGGATTCGACATTTTCAACGACCGGATCGTGGGGCTTTCGCTTGCGGTACGTCCTTACGAGGCGTGGTATATTCCGTTCAATGAATCCAATACGGCCGAATATGCGGCCCTTATCCGGCCGCTGTTCGCCGAAGAGAAGATCGCCAAGATCGGACAGAATATCAAGTTCGACCTGATGGTGCTCGGTCGCCTGGGGGTCGAGATTCGCGGCCGGCTTTACGATACGATGATCCTCCATTACCTGCTCGATCCCGAGTCGCGTCACAACATGGATGCGCTGGCGATGCGCTACCTCAATTACCGGCCGATTTCGATCACTTCGCTCATCGGCAAGGGAGCCCGGCAGCTGACTATGGACATGATTTCGCTGGAGCGGGTGGCCGAATACGCCGCCGAGGATGCCGACGTGACGCTGCGTTTGAAACAGGTGCTGTGGCCGCAGGTCGAACAACTCGGACTCGGAGGGCTTTACCTCGAGGTCGAGGAGCCGATGATCGCTGTGCTGGCCGAGATCGAGACGGCCGGGGTGCGGATCGATTCGGAGGCGCTGGCCGAGTATGCCGTTGAACTCAATAAGACGCTCAACGACCTGGAGGGAGATATCCGCCGTCTGGCGGACGAGCCGTCGCTCAACGTCAATTCGGCGCGGCAGTTGGGCGAGGTGCTCTTCGGGAAGCTCCGCATCGCGGAGAAGCCCAAGATGACCAAAACCAAGCAGTTTTCGACCGAGGAGGAGTACTTGCAGACCTTCGCCCACAAATACGAGATCGTCGATAAGATCCTCGAATACCGGGGCGTGAAGAAGCTGCTTTCGACCTATGTGGAGGCATTGCCTCTGCTGGTCAATCCGGTGACGGGCAAGATCCACACGTCGTTCAACCAGGCCGTGACAGCGACCGGACGGCTCTCCTCGACCAATCCCAACCTGCAAAATATTCCCGTGCGGGACGAGTTGGGACGCCGGATCCGGAAGGCGTTCATCCCTTCGGACGATGAGCACCTGCTGCTTTCGGCCGATTACAGCCAGGTGGAACTGCGCCTAATGGCTCACTTGAGCGGCGACGAGTCGCTGATCGCGGCTTTCGAACACGGCGAGGACGTGCATGCGGCCACCGCCGCACGGCTTTTCGGCAAAGAGGTGGCCGAGGTGGACAGCGACGAACGCCGCAAGGCCAAGACCGCCAATTTCGGCATTATCTACGGTATTTCGGCTTTCGGCCTGAGCCAGCGGCTCGACATTCCCCGCAAGGAGGCCAAAGAGATTATAGAGGGTTATTTCGCCTCTTACCCCCACGTCAAGGAGTACATGGATCGGGTCGTGGAGGAGGCCAAGCGGGACGGGTATGTCTCGACGATCTTCGGCCGCCGCCGCTACCTGAACGACATCGCCTCGCGCAACGCCGTGGCCCGCGGCCTGGCCGAGCGAAATGCCGTGAACGCTCCGATTCAGGGAAGCGCCGCCGACATCATGAAGATCGCCATGATCCGCGTGAGCCGTCGGTTCCGCGAGGAGGGCATCCGCTCGAAGGTGATCCTGCAGGTGCACGACGAGTTGGTGGTCGATATGCTTCGTTCGGAGCAGGAGCGCGTCATCGCCATCGTTACCGAAGCCATGGAGTCCGCCGCTGCGCTGCGCGTGCGGCTGGTGGTGGACTGCGGCGTGGGCGGCAACTGGCTCGAAGCGCACTGATGTCTTGTTTTGATAGATTAGCCCCCCTGCCGCCCGACCGGACGGCAGGGGTTTTTATCTCAAAAGTGCCTGCGGCGGGCGGTGCCGGGCTGTTTGTCTTGCGGGATATGTCCTTTGTGTGATTTCGACTTACGCTATGCCGTTTTCTCCAGAGGGGCTTTCGAAAGTTCTGCGCGGCACAGTTTCAGGGCTTGAATCCGTGCGGGAACCGGGCCTTTGTGGGTTGAAACTGCCTGCAAGGGATTTCGAAGGGGAACGGCTATCTCTTCGCCTCCCCCTTCTTGGCGATCGAGAACCGGAACACGAGTCCCCCTTCCGGGCGGTTCGCCACTTCGATTCGGCCGCCGTGGAAAAGTATGGCGTTGCGTACGATCGCCAGGCCGAGTCCGGTGCCTCCCGCCCGGCGCGAACGCCCCTTGTCGATCCGGTAGAAACGTTCGAAGAGGTAGGGCAGGTGTTCGGGATTGACGCCTGTGCCGTTGTCCGAGAATGAAAATTCGTAGCGGTCGTCCGTTTCGTCCGTCAGGGCGATGTCGATCCGGTTGCCGCCCGAGTAGTTGAGGGCGTTGTCCGTCAGGTTGCGGAAAACGGAGTAGAGCAATCCTTCGTTGCCCTCGACCGTCAGGGGACGGTCGCATGTCCAGTGTACCGTAAATCCGCGTCGGGCGCTTTCCGGGGCCGTGTCGGTTATCACTTCGCCGATCAGGGCGCGGAGGTCCACTTCGGTACGGTCGATCATCTGTCCTCCTTCGTCCAGCCGGGTGATCGACGATACGTCCTGCAACAGTTGCCGGAGCCGTTCGGACTGGGTGAAACACTTTTCGAGGAAGGCCCGCTGCGTCGCTGCGTCGATATGCGGATTGGCGATGAGGGTTTCGAGGTAGCCGTGGATGGAACTTACGGGGGTTTTCAACTCATGGTTGATATTGTTGGTCAATTGCCGCTTGATGCGGATTTTTTCCTGCTCCTCGTGCAGTGCGGCGGCATGTTCGCGGTCGCGCTCTGCGAGGGTCGCCTCCATTTGAACCATGTTTTTCGTGAACTGGCGGACCACGTAGTAGCCGACCAGACACAGCAGCAGGGTGACTGAACCCATGAACCACAGAAAGTTGCGGTCGGCGTTCAGCACCTGCGACAACGACACGGTGTAGGGCAGCGACGAGCGGACGATCCGGTCGCCGATGCGGGAGGCGGAGTAGAAGTAGGTGCGCCCGTTGTTCTCCGACTGGCGGCGGATCGTATAGCCGTGACCGTCGGTGAGGGCGGCCGCCACTTCCGGCCGGTCGAGGTGGTTCGACATCTCGGCCGGGGGTTCTTCGGAGTCATAGACGACCGTACCGTCCAGGTCGATCAGGGTGATGCGCAGCCCCTCGAAGAAGTCGGAGTGCGCATCGAAAAAGTCGTGGGGAGTGCGTGCATTGCTCAAAGCCTCTTCCAGTTGGGCGTTGATGATCTGCAACTGCGAATCGAGCAGCTCCGTGCGCAGCTCCTTCTCCCGGTGGTATTGGAAGCCGACGAAGCAGACGATGAGCAGCCACGAGAAGCCCAGCAGCCAGAGGAACGATTGCGTCTGATAGGAGTGTTTACTTTTCAAATCCATAGCCGTAGCCCAGGCGGGTCACCAGATGCGAGCCGTAGGGCCCGATTTTCTTGCGCAGGCGCGTGATGTTTACGTCGATCGTGCGGTCCAGGACGATCACTTCGTTGTTCCAGACCCGGGCGAGGATCTGTTCGCGCGAGAAGATCACCCTAGGGTGGGAAAGGAGCAGGGTGAGGATTTCGAACTCCTTTTTGGTCAGGGGAACCTCCTGTCCGTTCACCCGGCAGACCTTGCTCTGCAGGTCGAGGCAGAGCCCTTCGAAACAGATGGCTTCCTCCTCCTGCCGGGCTTGCGAGCGGCGCAGCACGCTCCGTACCCGGGCCGTCACTTCGCGCATCGAGAAGGGTTTGGAGATATAGTCGTCGGCACCCAGGTTCAAGCCCGCAACGGTGTCGTCTTCGGTGTCTTTGGCCGTGCAGAAGATGATCGGCACGGCAGCCGTTTCGGGCGAGGACTTGAGCATACGGGCCATTTTGAAGCCGCTGATCTCTCCCATCATTACGTCGAGCAGCAGCAGCGAATAACGTTCGGGATGCATCGCCAGCGCTTGTTCGGCGCTGTAAGCCACATCCACTTCGTATCCTTCGAGTTCGAGGTTGAATTTCAGGATTTCACACAGCGACTCTTCGTCGTCCACCACCAGAATTTTGTATTTCCCCATGACCTTCGTATTGATTCGACGCGTCAAAATTAGGGAATAAAACGGTTTCGCAAATCCGGAAGGATCGAAATTTCACGGAATTGTAACAGACGGTTCATAAAAACGAGGCATTTCCCGGATTTTGTAACGGGTTTGTAACAGGTTTGAAACGTCGTTATCATTTCCGCCCGGTACTTTTGTTCCCGAATGATAACTTTAGGCGTAAAACCAATTAAAAAAGTATGGAATCAATCTATTTAGGCATTGTCCTCTTCCTCTTTCTGCTGGCGATTTTCGATCTGGTGGTGGGTGTCAGCAACGATGCCGTGAATTTCCTGGGGTCGGCCGTCGGCGCCCGGGCCGCTTCGTTCAAGTGGATCATGGGTGTAGCTGCGGTGGGTATCCTGTGCGGCGCCGTCATGAGCAACGGTATGATGGATGTCGCCCGGCACGGGATTTTCAGGCCCGAACAGTTCTATTTCCAGGATATCATGTGTATCTGCCTGGCGGTCATGGCAATCGACGTGATTCTTCTGGACACCTTCAATACCCTGGGGCTGCCGACTTCGACTACCGTGTCGATCGTTTTCGAGTTGCTGGGAGGTGCGTTCGCTCTGGCGATGGTCAAGCTGGCCGCAGACGATACGGGGCTTACCTTTGCCGATATGCTGAATTCGGAAAAGGCTTTGTCGGTCATCATGGCCATCTTCCTTTCGGTGGCGATCGCATTCGTATTCGGCGCAGTGGTGCAATATATCGCCCGATTGATCTTTACTTTCAATTATAAGTCGCACATGAAGTGGTCCGCCGCGCTGTTCGGCGATGACGGCGATCATCTATTTCATTCTGATCAAGGGTATGAAGGATTCGTCGTTCATGACACCCGAACTGTCGGAGTGGATTTCTACCTATACCCGTCACCTGGTGGCCGGCTGCTTCATCTTCTTCTGCCTTCTCTCGCAGGTGCTCCACTGGTGTCGGATCAATATTTTCAAGGTAGTCACGCTGCTGGGAACTTTCGCCCTGGCACTGGCCTTCGCCGGAAACGACCTGGTGAATTTCGTGGGCGTACCTCTGACGGGCTACTCTTCCTATATGGATTACGTCGCCAACGGCAACGGATCCGAAACCTTCCTGATGGATTCGCTGAACGCGCCTGCCCGGACGCCCTTCATTTTCCTGGCTCTTTCGGGCGTGGTGATGATCGTCGCCCTGACCACTTCGCGGAAGGCCCGGGGCGTTATCAAGACCTCGGTGGATCTGGCCCGTCAGGATGCCGGCGACGAGATGTTCGGTTCGTCGGGGCTGGCCCGGAGTATCGTGCGTGCTTCGTCGTCCCTCGCTACCGGAATCGACAATGCGATGCCGCAGGGACTGAAGCGCTGGCTCGGGAAACGCTTCGATAAGGACGAGGCGATTCTGGAGAACGGTGCCGCTTTCGATATGGTACGTGCGGCGGTCAATCTGCTGCTGGCCAGCTTGCTGATCGCATTGGGCACCTCGCTCAAGTTGCCTCTTTCGACTACTTACGTGGCCTTTATGGTGGCGATGGGTTCTTCGCTGGCCGATAAGGCCTGGGGCCGCGAGAGCGCCGTATTCCGCATTACGGGTGTGATTTCCGTGATCGGCGGCTGGTTCATTACGGCCGGTGCGGCTTTCGTGGCGACGTTCCTGCTCGCGCTTGCTATCTATTACGGCGGTACGATCGCTATGGTCGTGGTCGTAGCGCTGACGATTCTCTTCCTGATACGCAGCAATATCCGCTACCGCCGGAAGATGAAGGCCGAGCACGATGATGTTTTCAAGGGGATGATGACTTCCCGCGACAAGGCCGAAGTGTGGACGTTGCTCCGCCGACATATGACCGAGTCGCTCATGGCATCGGTAACGTTCGCCGAATCGACCTTCCGTCAGATTACCGACGGTTTGCTGAAGGAGGATATCAAGAGCCTGCGCAAAGCTGAACGGGCGCTCGGAGGAGAAAAAGACCTGCTCAAGCGGGTGCGTCGTCGGCAGATGCTCGCCATGCGCCGTATCGACCGCAACCTGGCGCTCGAAAAGAACACCTGGTTCCACACGGCGAGCAATGCTTCCGAGCAACTTTATTACTGTCTCAAACGTCTTTGCGAGCCGTGCAAGGAGCATGTCGGCAATAACTTCAACCCGATGCCCAAAGTTTATCTGCGGGAGTTCCTGCCCATTCGGACCCGGATTTTCAACCTGATGGTCGAGATTCGCCGCATGATGGAGCAGAACGACTATTCGGATATCGAGAACGTGCTGATCGAAGCCGAAGGGTTGCGCGAATCCATCTCGACCGAGCGCAAGACCCAGATGTACCGGGTGCAGGAGGAGGGCAACAGCCTGCATGTTTCGCTCGTCTATCTGATTACGCTGCAGGAGTCCCAGGAATTAGTCGATACGTTGCGTCAGTTGCTGAAGGCTTGTAATAAGTTTACCAAATAAGTAATAAGTCGTATTTTGAACCTGCGATAGACAAAAACAGTGTCATTTGCACTGTTTTTGTCTATATTTGCGGAACACGAGATATTTTGAAAGGGTTAAATAGGTTTCAATCAATGTATTATGCCTGTGGCCCGTATCTGACGACAAGATAAAAGAGAATAGAGTTGCCTATGGAGAATTTTACCCGCAGAGTGGCCGGATGGTTTTTATTATGCCTTGCGATGAGTATGTCGTTGTCCGCAGCGGCCCAGCAACCTCCGGTGGAGAGGGTGGATGTGGAAACGATACCCGTGCAGGACGATCTGGAAGAGATGGTCATCGAGTCGCAGCCGGAGAGTACGAATCACCCGAAACAGGAAAAAGATGTCGATACGGATGACGACGATCGTGCCGCTGCGGTGCGGACGGATGCCGGGCAGGACGAGAACGTCGGGCAGGGCGAGCTTTCGCAGAAGGACAGGAGGCGTGACAAGGGCGACGGTCGTGAGAACGACGATGAGGATGATGACGAAGATGAGGATGATGACGAGGACGAAGGAGTCCGAGTTCAGACTCATTTCGAAATTTCGGCAGCTTCGGGAGCACAAAAGGAGGAGAAAAAGGCTCCACCCGTGACGATCGACCTGTTGGGAACGCTCCGGGCCAAATTCGAGTACCAGCCCGGCGAGGGCGATGCCCGCTTCCAGGTTCGCAACGCCCGCTTCGGCGTGGCCGGCGAGATCTATTCGAAACTGGCTTACTGTATGGAGATCGACCTCTCGGACGAGGGAAAGATCAAGATGGTCAATGCGTATCTGGGGACCAAACTCTATAAGGGACTCGGTTTCACGATCGGATTTATGCGGGTCCCGTTTACCATCGATGCTCACCGTTCCCCCCATACGCAGTATTTTGCGAACCGTTCGTTCATCGCCAAGCAGGTGGGCAGCGTCCGCGATGTCGGAGCCACCCTGGGCTGGAAATTCGGCGAGAAGGTTCCGATCAACCTGCAAGTCGGTATGTTCAACGGGTCGGGTATCGACGACCAGAAGGATTTCTGGACCGACAAATTCAACTATGCGGCAAAGGCGCAGTTCGGTTTTGCCGAGGGGATGAATTTCGTGGTGAGCTACCAGACGACCCGTCCTGCCGATACGCGGATTCACCTTTACGACGTGGGGTGCTCCTACCGCTTGGGCGGTTGGTTCTTCGAGGCCGAGTATCTGCGTAAGGAGTATGCCCGCAATTCGTTCGCGGGCGTGAATGCCTTCGACGGATTTTTCTGTTATGACCTGCCTTTGCGCCGTGTCTTCAAAAAGATGTCGTTCGCAGGCCGTTACGACTATATGTCCGATCACAGCAACGGCATTCCCGACGACAACGGTCTGCTGTTCGTCAATGATCTGGAGCGTCATCGCGTCACGGCAGGCATTACGTTCAGTTTCGGATTGCCTTTTATGGCCGATATCCGGCTCAACTATGAGATGTATTTTTACGACAAGGGTGTCGTCCCCAAAGTTTCCGAACACGACAAGATCGTCCTGGAATTTATGGCTCACTTTTAGCCGTTTTAAGGATTTGAGAAAAGAAAACCCCGCATTCTATATGTGCGGGGTTTTCTTTTGCCGGTTCGGAAACATTTCGTAGCTCGTGTCGGAGAAGTCCGGAAGGGAGGGTAGAGGAGTAGGAGTAGGAGTAGGAGTAGGAGTAGGAGTAGGAGTAGGAGTAGGAGTA
>OLWY01000091.1_pt1 | contig 60996 bp, 67 predicted proteins | sample 1644171 | NCBI WGS metagenome assembly OLWY01 (sample SAMEA103958150, study PRJEB25191) | human gut metagenome | biome: human-associated habitat [ENVO:00009003]; feature: intestine environment [ENVO:2100002]; material: feces | place: Germany | collected 2013/2015 | reverse complement strand
ATAAACCGAAGCAAAAGGTTCGATTCCTGGTGGCACCACGAAGAATCACAGCAAAAAGATGAAAACCTCTGAATTTCAACGAATTCAGAGGTTTTCTTTTTGTTTCAACTGTGCAAAACATGCAGATTTAGGAATTTCAATCGTGCCAAATTCGTGGCTTTTTTTTGAGCCACTGAAAAAAGCCACGATTTGATATGTAAAGCACAGATATTCACTTATTTGCATAGCGTGCGTTTCATCAAACATTAGCACTTTTGTACCACAAAAAAATGTATGTAAGATGAAGCATGAAACAATGAAAATCCTCTTCGTTATCAAGAAGAGCAGCTTGCTGAAGAACGGCGAAGCACCTATCGTAGTCCGTGTTACTATCAACGGAGTGTCTGACGAGGTACGCATACAGCGTAGCGTATTGCCTCGTTTGTGGAACCAAGCCCGTGGCTGCTGTAAAGGCAGAGACAGGGTTTCAATCGAACTGAACGATTACATCGAATCTCTCAAAACCAAGATTCACAACCTTCACAAAGAGTTGTTACTTGAAGATGCACTTATCACTCCTTCACATCTATTGAAACGCTTATTTAATAAAGGTGATAAGCGAACCTTCCTCAATACAATGGAAAAGGAAATTAAAGCAATGGAAGCACTTATCGGTATCGAGTATGAGAAGATTACCATCAACCGATATTGGAACTGCTACCGTTGCTTGAAGGCTTGTGTTCAATCTTTCTATGAAAAGGAGGATATTGTCTTTCCTGAACTTTCTCGTGACTTTATTATCTATGTCGAGCGACACATGCGTCTTGAAAAGCGTCTTTGCCAAAATACATTGGTGAGATATATGAAGTGTTTCAAGAAATTCGTCAATATGGGACTTAATATGGGTTGGATGAGAATCAATCCATTCGCCGGCATACAATATCGCCAGCAGGAAAATGATCCTACATTCCTGACTCTTGAAGAGGTCAAGACAATCGCAGGTATGGAATTTCCTGTAGCTCGACTAAATATTGTTAGGGATATGTTCCTGTTCAGTTGTTTTACAGGTCTTGCTTTTATTGATGCAAAGGAGCTGAAACGCACTGAAATCATTAAGGACAACAATGGCAAGATGTGGATTAGAAAAGGTCGTCACAAGATGAAAAAGGAGAAGGCAAGATGTATCAGCAATGTACCTCTTATCACTCCTGCCATAGAAATACTTGAGAAATATGAGGATCATCCAACCTGTATTGAAAAGGATGTCTGTTTGCCTTTGTTCTGCAATCAGACGATGAACTCATACCTGAAACAAATTGCTACGCTTTGCAATATTGACAAGAATCTGACCACACATGTTGGCCGTCATACATTTGCCACGACCATAACTTTGGCTAATAAAGTTTCGTTGGAGAATGTCGCAAAGATGATGGGGCACGCTTCTACCCGTATGACTCAACACTATGCAAGGGTGTTGGATCAAACCATCATGAGTGATATGGAAAAGGTTCAGATATTATTCTAATAAATAGATTCGTAGCCGAGTTCACCAAACCACAGGCAAAGGTAACTCGTGTTCTTTTCGTCCAAGCAAGGTCAAGCCCTGCGGGTGTCGTGGAAAAATCATCCTCGCCCCGTGGGGCTTGCGGTATTTTCCCACACAACCTTGCCTGACGAGAACACGACCTTTTAGAGCCTGTAGTTTGGGAACTCCGGCCCCGAATAGCCGGACTAACAAGAAATATATAATGTTATGTCAAAAGCTAAAAGGTACACACTTGAAACACTCCTACCTCTGAATGTTTCATACGACAGTGATCACGGATTGACGCAGGAAGATGTCGATATGGTCAATTCTCTTGTAGAGGTAATAGAAAGCACTCGTTCAAAGCATACTCCTAAGATTGGAGATAGAGTTGTCTATACGCAGAAAGGCGGCGAGTACCATCCTCATGGTCTGATAGAGAAAAAAAATGAGGACAATTTCTATGTCTGCCTCGACCCGTTTATTCCGTTTGTATGGGAAAGCGACACTGCCATCAAAGTGGATGTCAGCGGTGGCCCGTTCTATCACGCAGATGCTAACAAGTTCAAGTTCATCGGCTGGACTGAAGCTGACTTCAAAGAATGGGGACACTGTGGAGCAACTGCAAACGGAACTGTCAGATTCAAGGCTAAAGTTCCTCTATGGGCTTATTCTGAGCCAGATCCCTTATACGGAGATTTCACAACCAAGGACTGGAAGAAAATCACTTTGCGTAAGCGTAAAGAGGGTAATCTGTACGACTCGATGCAGATTGCATTCCGTGATGAGGATGAATTGCAGGAGTATATCAAAGACCATAACGGAACGATATTCACCTGTTCCGACCCCACTTTATTCGTTCTATGGTGCTACAAGCGTCAGTTCGAGTTCCTCACACTTGACGAATGGAACAAGGTAGATGCCGAAGCCGTAAAGCGAAGGTTATCATACCGACCTGAACAGGTCAAGATAGTCAAGGATAGCGAGAAGCATATCTCTACATTCTATCGCATTAAACCGGAATAAGAAAATACTAACCTTTAACACTAATCATTATGCAGACAACAGCAGCAACATCAACAGCTCATACCGACCTGCTATCAGGTATCTTGAAGGTACAAGTGAGAAACGAAGAGAAGATTACGGAGCAAGACCGTATCTATTGCCAGAATCAGCAGGACGAGTTGTATAAGACGCTCGACCAGATTGCCTGGTGGTACAACATCTTCAAGAGAGAAGCCGAGAAGTATGAGGGTAAAATCAAACTCAAGCACGAGCCGAACGGTAAGATTACCACAAGCAGCTATGACCTCCACTATCGTTACAATAATGATGAGAAGGATTATACCCATCACGAGTTTACTCCTTTCAAGAACATCAATGAGTTGGTGGATAGCCGTCATAGTGCTATCAGGAACTTCATCAGCCGCATCATCGGCTATTTCAACAACACCTACAGCGTCTCTGTTGAAGCTCCAAAGATTGATGAGAAGACTCTCCCGATAGACTTCCGACCTGTATATAACACCTATGTAGATGTGGTCATCGAACATCTCGGAGGCAAGAGTTTCCGAGATACTGCCGAGGATGAACTTATCAAACGCTTCCTCAATACGGTCAGACCTTCTTGCTGGAGTAAGGTGAAGCCAGAACTTAAGAAGGACAAAATCATCTTCCCCGACATTGTTACTTGGGATTCGATTCACTATCAGTATTACAAGGAATATGACTTCGAATATGACTCTGACCGTAAGGTTAGCCAGTTCTGCGAAGGCATTGCTTTCGGTGCAGATGATGTACTCTGTGGCAGTATCGAGATGATTATGGGGCTTGACACCCGTAATGTAGATATTTCCCGTTGGTATGACCTGACCACCACTAATGCCTCGAACATGAAGTTCTATGCCAATGGTCGTATCGATGTCAAGTTCAAGGACAGTGCAACGGCAGAGAGTTGTTTCAAGCGACTTCGACTAAATGAAATCAAACTAAGAGACGAGAATTGATGACCACACGATATGTATGACACTCCGTAGGCTATGCTTGCGGAGTGTCTTTCGTTTTTATCCACTTCAATCATTACAGCCATGTATGCCATCATACCACAACAGATACCGCAAGGCAAGCGTGCAGAGATCAACGAGAAGATTCTCTTTGCCATCAACTCCGGAAAGGATATGATTCCTGCGGAAAGTATATACAACTGCTATACGGGTATCGGAGGACTGCATAACCTCAAGCAGTCGGACTTCGCCAGCTACCACGAGTATGCCGAGGCAAAGAAGGAGTTCGAGATGGGACAGTTCTTCACGCCGCACGAGGTATGTCGGGATATGGTAGATGTACTCTCTCCCACATCATCGGAGATGATTCTCGATATGTGTTGCGGTATGGGTAACTTCTTCAACCATCTGCCGAATCAACACAACGCCTACGGCTTTGACATAGACAGCAAAGCTGTGGCAGTGGCAAGGTATCTCTATCCCGATGCACATATCGACAAGTGCGACATACAGCAGTACCACTCCGAGCAACGCTTCGATGCCATCATCGGTAATCCTCCTTTCAATCTGAAGTTCGACTTCCGACTCTCACAGGAGTATTACATCGACAAAGCATACCATCTGCTCAATCCCGCAGGATTCCTGATGATTATCGTTCCAGCCTCCTTTATGCAGAATGAGTTCTGGGAGAAGAGCCGTGTAGGAAGAGTGAACGAAGACTTCTCCTTCATCGGACAGACAAGGTTAGCACCTCACGCCTTCACTTCGGTAGGTGTAGATAACTTCAACACCAAGATAATGGTCTTCCTGCGTCGATCACAGCATATAGAGATGAATCCCTACAATGCAGAGGAGTTTGTCTCTATGGCTGAACTCAAGGAGAGAGTGAAGAAAGCCCGTGAGATGAAGCACCGCCTGCGTCTCGACCTTATGCGAGAGACCAACCGCATAGACAAGGAGGAGTTGGAGCACTTCGAGTACAAGCTCGCCAAGTATATGTATGAGTTGAAGGCTCACGAGAAACTCAACAAGCATATCGACAAGGCTGTGGCACTTGTTACCAAGTTCCGTAACCAGAAACCACCCGATAATGCCACCAACGAGCAGATGAAGGAGTGGGAACGCAAGAAGCTGACCACCGCCAAAGTGCTGGCCACCATACGCAAGTATATCACCTCGCAGAATGTCGTGCCACGCAAGGAGGTCGCATTGGTAAAGACCTCCTACGGCTTCAAACTCAAACAGTATGCACCACGACTGCTCGACAAGGTGGAACATAAGGCGGCAAGCATCAATGACCTCATATTGGATAGCACCGTACTACCTATGCCGGAGATAGCAACCGAAGAGAATATGCGACAGATACGCATCGCCAAAAGACTTATCCGCCGTAAGCGGTGGCTCTATGATATACAGAACCAGCCATTCTCCGATATGGAAACGGACGATGCCCTTACCGAGTATCTCGACAATGCCACCTTCGTAAACAAAGATGGCGAGGTATGCGAGTTCACGCAGTTGCAGAAACACGACCTGAACCTTGTACTTCAGAAGCGGTATGCTCTGCTTAACTGGCAGCAAGGCTCAGGCAAGACCGCAGCGGTTTATCACAGAGCCAAATATCTACTCAAATATGGCAAGGTACGCAATGTGGTGATACTTGCCCCTGCCATTGCCACCAATATGACCTGGACTCCGTTCCTCGCCATCAACAAGGAGCGATACAGAGTGATACGCACATACAAGGATCTCGAAGATGTGCCGAGAGGTATCTTCCTGCTGTTATCCACCTCTATGGTCGGCAAGCTCAAACGCGACCTTATGCGGTTTGTGAAACTGTCCTCAAGGAAATTATGCCTTGTATTCGATGAGTCGGACGAGATTACCAACCCCTCATCACAACGCACAAAGCATATCCTGGCAGTCTTCCGCAGGCTCAAATATAAGATTCTCGATACGGGAACAACCACCCGTAACAATATCGCAGAGCTATACAGCCAGTTTGAGTTGCTATACAACAACTCGGTCAATATGACCTGCTGGTGCGATAGTATCTACCACGAGAACCGAGATAAGGAGATAGAGTGCGAAAGAAACCTCCACTGCGGAGAGCCATTCCCTGCGTTCAGAGGTCATGTGCTGTTCCGTGCCTGCCACTGTCCGGGTAAGGCAACGGTATTCGGCATTGAGAAGCAGAATCAGGATGTCTACAACAAGGATGAACTCTTCGACCTCATAGGCAAGACCATCATCACCCGTAAGTTCCGAGACTTCGCCGGTGAGAAATACAAGATACGGACGCACACCGTAAGCCCGTCAGAGGGAGAACATGAGGTCTATCGTGTCATCATCGAGGAGTTCTGCCGTATCTGTGAACTCTACTACAACAGCACGGGTGACACGAAGAAGGATGCAGGACTGAGGCTTATGCGACAGATAAAGCTGCTTATCAAGGCTTGTTCGGTACCACACCTCATATCGGGATACTACGGCGATGACTATCCGAGCAAGACACGATACATAGAATCTTTGATACGCAAGATACCGGGCAAGGTCGCCATCGGCTGTACAACACTTGCCGCCTTTGACCTCTATGAGAGTTATATCCGTGAACGCTTCCCCGACAGACCGATATATGTCGTAAAGGGAGATGTAGCGTTCAAGAAGCGTCAAAGCATAGTGACGGAGTTCGACTCCACCATCAACGGCATACTGATATGCACACAGCAGAGCTTGAGCAGTTCGGTAAACATACCCACCTGCAACGATGTGATACTGGAGTCACTGCAATGGAACATACCCAAGATGGAGCAGTTCTACTTCCGTTTCATACGCCTCGACTCCAAGGAGATGAAAGATGTGCATTATGTCACCTACGAGGACTCTGTGGAGCAGAACCTGATGGCATTGGTACTTACCAAAGAGCGTCTCAACGAGTTCATCAAGACGGGCGAAGTGAAAGAGCAGTCGGAAATCTTCGAGGAGTTCGATATCACCATGTCGGTCATCGACAGTCTGCTGATACGCTCTACGGATAGCGAGGGTAAGATACATATCAGCTGGGGAAGCCAGCGAGTAACAAGTTAAACAGAAAGTCTATGGAAAATATGGATTTGAATAATGCCGAGGTTGCCGTAACCACACAGCACATCTTAGACGGGAAAGAGTACAAGGACTACTGGGTGCAGATGTCCGATTACAGCGACATGGGAGAATTCCTCTGTGCCTGCTCCGACCTCTTTCCCGAAGAAGAGGAACCGGAGTACAGATATACCAAATGGGAGAACATACCCGACTACTTGATAAGGCGTGAATGGATATGTCCAAACTTCTTCGAGATACGCGATGCCATGGAAAGGCTCGACGAGAACGAAAGGGAGTATTTCGTCACTTGGAGCGAACACTTCGGATATGACATCACAACCGATGATCCGCATATGATGGTGTCGCACTATCAGGATATATATGGTAACACCATACAAGAGACCGAAGAGGAACTTGCCGACATCGCCGATGATGCTTTGGTATATACGGGCATATCGGGCAACTTCTGCGATATGCTTCCTCTTCAGTACGAGATATTCGATGATAACTATAACTAAAAATAAAGGATATATGGAAATCAGTTTCAAAGGACCGGTAATGCCTATTGACCCATACTCGCAGTTGGCATTCGTAGAGATACTCAACATCATACTCATTGCAAAGCACATTATGGATGTGAACAGGTATCTCATCGCAAGGAATGTAAATCCGCTGTTCGGCTCACTGTCGGGATATTTCAGATGGTCATTCGCCAACGAGAGATTCACGCTATGGCAACGCACGGACTACAACTCCGATATGTGCTTCTCACATCGCATACTGGATATGCCGTTCTGTATGCTTGCAGCAAAGGATAAAGAGAACGATGAGAGAGTATTCAACTAACCATCAAAGAATATGGAAATGACAATCAAGGTATCCAACAGAGAGATAGCGATACGAGCCTTCGACCATCTGAGGCACGAGAGAAAGACCGACTCTGCACTGCGACTGGCTCACCACCTGCTGCACTATGACCGCATATCACTTGGCATAGGCGAAGTGGATTGGGAGATAGATATGGCTATCCAAAAGTTCGGTGGCAATCCCCGAACAGGATACCGATATACGGCACATTTCAGTTTCAACGCAGAGACGGAGATGGAGAAAGAGAGATACGAAGAGATATTCAACGGTAAAGAGTAACCGAAGGGCGGCCACAAGGTCGCTCTTCGCATTTATAGACATATGTACGGGAAAACCGAATCCTGCCGTACACAGGTAACGACAAATGAACGAAGCAAAGAAAACACTCACAATGGAGTTCATAGAAAGCATAATGGACGAGAAGTATACCCTCGTATGGGTGGACTATCGGGAAAGTTTTGATGAGAACCGAAACCTCTTGCAACAATGCCTTGAGAAACAAGGCTGCGAGGATCTATGGTCTAAGGTAGAGGATTGGTATGAGGATGCCGAAGAGCAGGCAACACAGGAGATTATCAAGGGACTGAAGAGCCACTGCATCGACTTCCACGACTTTGAAGAGGACGAAGTAGAAGCCTTCTTCGAGGAACACGATGATGAGATAAGGGACGAGATACGTGAGCGTGACGACTCCACAACGGTAAACGACCTTATCAAGAATACCAGAGATATTCCTGTACGGGTGGAGATGCTATCCAACTACGACTGCATCAACTCCTGCTGGTTGGAGTCGCAAGGTGGCTTCCGATACAAGGAGAGTTACTTCGGGGATATGATAGATACCCTTCGCCTCAACCCAGCAAAGGTAAAAAAGGCATTGACAGAGAAAGGCTACACAGTATATGGCAGATTCCCGAACAAAAAGTATCGTGACGGCAAGGAGCAGGTATCCTACGAGGACTTTTGCCAGGAGTTGGAGAACTCCTGCTGTGGTGCCAACCTGCTTACCTACATAGGGCTTGTAAACCTCCGTGACCTCTACGATGCCGACTTCAAAATAAAGGAGGTCGTTATCCCCAAAGGTAACACCTGCGGGCTGTTCAGCTCGATGTATGGCGGTGGCAGTCTGATTGAGATGGAACTCAAAAGCGATGTCAGAATCAGACTGGATAAGGCACGCAAGGATGGCTATGGCTTCCGCCTGCGTCTTGACAATGAACGCTCCGAGTATGACTGCTCCATCAAGCATGTCTATGGTGTCTGCGACTCTTTCTTTGGCAAGCAGGTAAGCATCGTTCCGGCAAACTAATCAGTATTAACAATAAAAATATCAATGTATGAAGAAGATTGAAGTAAAGGTAAGATACCTCTTCGAGGGTACTTACACCGTAGCGGCAGATGACCGCAATGAAGCACGCACAATGGTAACAAGGGATTGCGGGCTGGTATTGGGTGGTAACATTCACACTACACTTGATGATGACGATGTGGATTGGGAATTCGATGTTCACCCCGATATGCAGATTCTATCCTACACAGAGAAAGAGAACGAAACAAAGCGTCTGAAGATGGACTTCTCCGACAGGATAGAGACACTCCGTAAGGACATCATTGATGCCATAAGGCAGTTGCTCTACTCGCACGGGCTGACAGAAATAACCTTTCCCGAAGAGCAGTATGATCCTGTTTGGGTAATATGGTTCAATTGGGACGGAGACCCATACGAGTGCAAAGTAATGGGTGTCAAGGTAACGGACAATAGCATGACGGTAATTGCTCACGACAAGATTGGCAACAATGAGGTGACTTGTTCCACACCCTTTGAACTCGGAGCAAAGAACATCGACTGGCTATATGAGATATACGATGCCATATGGCAACAGTTGGAAGAGAACAGAGATAATAACGCTTAATGATTACGACTATGAGATTAGACCCTGTAAATGCAGTATCGAGTTTCCACTACTATATGTGGAATGCTTGGAGCGAGGAAGAGTGCAAGATTACCTTCGGAGGTGCTTATAAGCACTTCTGGGAGAAGTGGAACTCCCTTGCAAGCAAATCTATCCTCGGAGCGGCAGAACGATTCTATGCCGAACTCTCGGACAACAATCGTGAACTGCTTGTCAATCGTGCTGTGGCACTCTATGACGGCAAGGCCACAAGAGAGGAGCCACACGATGAAGATGTATATGTTTGTGATGCTTGCGGTTCAAGAAAAATTGAGATTCAGGTTTGGGTAAATGCCAATACCAATGAGTATCTAAGTGATGTAGATGATGACGATACGGACTGCAAATGGTGTGCAGACTGTGAACAGAGTCAGAATTTCTGCACATTGAGCGACTACAAGCAGCGTATGTAAAAAGCAAATAATATTTCCCCATTTTTCGGAAAAATAAGTTTCCCCGCTTTTCGGAAGTGAGACTGGACGGCAGATGCGTTATATCGGCAGTTTTTCGTCCCCACTTTTGGAAGTCATTTTCCCCTTGTTCTGATAAGGATGCGGGAGGCAGAGGGCCCACCTCCCATCATCCATCGGTTATCTCGTTAGTTTATATTTATTCTTCCTTTAGAAAGCCTGACCTATTATCCATGCGATAGCTTGACCCATCCAACTTTATTACGTCACAGTGAAATAAGATTCTATCTAGTATGGCGGTTGTAAGCGCCTCATCACCAAAGATTTCCACCCATTCGGTCGGGGCTTTGTTCGTAGTTATGATTATAGAGGTCTTCTCATGCAGGGCGTTGATAAGATTGAAGAAGGCGACAGCCTCTTCTCTTTTCAAAGGCATAAGAGTTATCTCGTCAATGCATATTGCCTGACAGCGCAGGATACGGTTATACGCAGCCATGGATTTTGGCATAGTATCCTTTGTCCTCAAGATACGGACATACTCTTCCATCGTGCCAAACATAGCATTCATGCGTCTTTTTACAGCATCATTGATAAGGCCGGAAGCCATGAACGTCTTTCCGGTTCCGCTTGGCCCCATGAAGATCACGTTGTAGGCCTGCTCTACCCATAGCAGTTCTCTGAGTTGCCCCAGTCTATGCTTAGTCATTCCAGAGCTATGAGTGAAGTCAAACTTGTCAAGGTCGCAGTTGCGAGGCAGTCGCGCACGTTTGATTCTGCGTTTGATTTCTCGCTCTTTACGAGCCAGGACCTCTGCTTTAAGCATGGTCGTACAGAACTCCAGGTAGGTAGGATTGTCTATCTGTGCCTGATGAAGGATTTCCTGCAGGTGTGACGACAGATAACCTAGTTGAAGCGAGGATGCATATCCTGCCAGTTCATTAAGTGTCGATTCTGTTTTCATAGTCATCAGAACTCCAATTCATCGTTATTACCAAAGTACTTGTCATAGTCTGAAGCTTTACGCAGCGACGGTGTGACATCCTGTGCTGTAAGTCCTCCAGGAAGGGATATGTTGCTTGTCGGAGGCTCTTCACCTCCCATTGACCACTCCTCAATGTATTCAGCCAGCTCGTTAGGATTGAGTATTGGTATCTCCTGAGCCGCTTGTATGACATTCTCAAGAACCATCGGATCTGACTCTATCTTGCGAAGCTGATGCAATATCCCTTTGACCGCTTTGGGATAATATCGAGAGCCGACATCCCTTACGCGTTCAAGATAGCGATTGGTGCAATGCTCATCACTGCAAGAGACCATAAGGTTACGCAACTGTATTTCAGCAAGCAGTTGGGCCTTGGATGGCTGACGTTTATGATGCTCCGGGTCAATCACTGTCGCTCCTTTCCTGTCAATCACTACATCATGACGGGCAATCAGCTTATACTCCTTCTCATCATAGATCTCTATCTGTCGGTCTGCTTCATTCATTACCACATGCACGCGCGTACCTTTACATATATATGTGCCCAACGGAACTGAGTAGGTGTTCCCCTTGTACGATATGGTGTTGTCCTGGCGGACTATATATGAACGGGAATACATCGCCGGACCTGCGACTTTGGCCGTATAAGGCTTGAGGTGCGTCCTTTCAATAGCAAACTCAGCAGAAGGAATGAAGCGATATACGCTATGCCGGTTTTGATTTCCTGTCCGCTCTAGCCAGCCTACAAACTCATCGTTTAGTGCTTCGTCATTAACATAAGTACGTCCACGGAGGAAGTTGTATTTCACATACTGTACATATCTTTCAACAAGGCCTTTTGACTGAGGGTCGCGCGCCATCATAAACGAAGGTGTATATCCGGCCTCAAGAACATAGCTCGCTAGTTCTGAAGTCATATGATACTTGCCGTAGTTCTCATTTACCAAAAAAGTCGTATCCTGATCATAGACCACCTCTTCAGGTACACCTCCAAAGTGATTAAAGGCCATGTGGTGGGCATATACTGCTGTCTCTGCTGTAAAAGGATATGACTGAAAGTATCCGAACTTATAGCAAGAACGACTCAACACCACCAGCATGAAGTGGATCTTTGTCCGACCGCCATGCACATTATCGAGATACATTTCCCCGAAGTCCACCTGAGCCTGTTTGCCATACGGACGCTGCTCCACATGAGCGAACTCTCGCAAGGAATGGTGCTCGATTGGTATGCCTTCTTCAGAGCGGATACGCTGTACAAAAGAGTATACCGTTCGTGAGGACACATCAGGAAAGTCCGGATAATGTTCTAGAAGCCGATCATGTACTTGAGGAGATGAGAGCATTGGCTTCTCTTTTAACAGGTTTACTGTAAAGGCACGGTATGCTTCCAATTTGCACAGCCTGCGCTTTACTTCGTTGTCTACAAGAGCTGATATCTGCTCCTGACTCATGTCACGGTACTTCCGTACCGTCTTACGGTCTATGCCAAGTATGCGAGAAACTTGGGCGACCGTTAGTTTTTCAGACAGCAATGTCTTAACTTTGTCCCAGAGTTGAACCATAAGGATCGTTCGATTCATTTTTGAGTGTGTTTTAGTATGAGATAACCGATAATTCTACTAAAATACACTCTTTTTTATTGAACTTAATTGCCAACATCAGAATGGGGAATCACGTTTCCGAAAAACGGGACTGACATTTCCGATTTCTGAGGATTCTTAGTTTTCCGATATCTGGGGAACAAAATTACTTATAACAGCGTATGCAAGACTGGTGGAAAGACCTTGACTTTATCACATTGGAAAGCATAACAGGCTTGCACGAATCTGGCTACTCATCGGAAGATGGCTCACAATCCTTTATTGACGCTTGCAATGATTGGTGGAACGGTCAGGACTACGATACTCAGCGAGAACTATATTTCAAATCACAATCTTAATACTTACTACTATGGCAGAAAATGAAATCATCGAGAGAATATGCGGTTCGTGCGGTTGCGATGAAGCGACCGCAAAGGAGTATCTGAATGATGAGATACGCCACCTCAGAGAGCTGCAAGAGGTAAACGACCTGCAAGAGAGTGACATTGAACTCTCTTGCAGTGGCCTCGGCATTGAGTCCGAGTGCATGGAGTATTTCACAATGGTATTAACCTACTAACATCTACTACTATGGCTTACTTTAAGAATATACATTCATTGGCGGAACTCAAGAAGGAGTACCGCCGATTGGCATTGGAGAACCATCCCGATAAAGGTGGTAGTACAGAAGTGATGCAGCAGATAAATGTGGAGTTTGAACGGCTCCACGAGATATGTGTAACCAGAATCAACTAATACAGTGAAATTGGCATCGTGAGTGCAGTGAAAATGGAATCAGTAATACAGTAAAATCGGAATCAGCGCTGCAGTGAAAATGGAATCAAGAGTGCAGTGAAATTTAAGTATAAATCCGACCTTCGCATCATGATAAAAGCAAAGGAATCATGACAGAGAAGGACTACAAAACTGCACTTCGTATGATCACTTACGAAAGAATCCATCATCTACGAGATGTCGAGCATCGGTCTATCCAGCGGATAGCCGACGACCTCGGGCTGAACTTCAGGACTGTTAAGAAGTATCTGGAGATGAGTCGCGACGAGTTCGAGGAGTTCACGAACTCAATCATTCAGAAACCATTTGTACTTGAACCTTACAAGGAGTTCATCGTACAGCGTCTGTCTCTTTATCCGGACACGTCGGCCGCCCAGATGCATGACTGGCTGAAGGAGAATTATCCCAAACTTCCGGATCTGTCACCCAAGACGGTCTACAACTACGTAATGAAGCTTCGCAGCGACTACAGTATCCCCAAGGTGACAATCAAGGAGCGCCAGTATAAGGCTCTGCCCCTGACACCTCCGGGAGTGTATGCCCAGGTAGACTTCGGTCAGAAGAAACTGAGGACAAGCACCGGGAAGATGCGCACAGTGTACTTTATGGCGATGCTGCTGTGCAACAGCCGTCACAAGTTCATCTACTTTCAGGACAAGCCTTTTACCAGCGAGTCGGCAGTTACCGCCCATGAGAAGTCATTCGAATACTTCAAGGGCATCCCCAGGAACATCATCTACGATCAGGATGCGGTGTTCCTGTATGATGAGAACATCGGTGACTATGTGATGACAGCGGTGTTTGGCTCATACGTTAAGAGTCGTCCGTTCAACGTAATCTTCTGCCGCCCTGCTGACCCCGAGTCGAAAGGCAAAGTGGAGAACTGCGTGAAATATGTGAAGCAGAACTTCCTTCACAACAGGACATACACCACGCTTGACAATCTGAACAGGGAGGCAGTCTCCTGGCTGAACAGGACCGGCAACATGATGCTTCATGGGACCACCTGCAAGGTGCCATATGACGAGTGGTGCAAGGAGTGTAAGGACCTGCACCCGTACTATCCCGTAGCCACCCGAAAGCAGGAGGACGGTCATCAGGTAATGAAGACCAACAGCGTCAAATACCATGGCAACATCTACTCAGTTCCTCTGGGCACTTACAGAGATGACACATCGAGGGTGCTTCTGGTTGAGTCCAACGGTGACCTTATAATCAGCACCATGGATGGCCATGAGATCGCCCGTCACATCATCCCGTCTGGTCGTGGCAACACGGTGATCAATGACAGACATTATCAGGACACTTCCACTAAGCTGCAGGATGCCATCAGCGACATTGAAAAACTGTTCAGGAATGAGAGTGCAATCAAGCTTATGGTGGCAGAGCTGAAGGCACGCTACCCTCGTCATATGCGTGACCATCTGACCACGATACAGACATGTGTCGTCAAGTATGGGCAGGAGGTTGCAGATGCAGCATTGGAACAGTGCGTCAGCAAGCGACTTTACAGCGCAAATGACTTCAAGGCCTTTGCCGAGTCGTTCAAGAAGCCTGAACCTGAGGTCGCTCCTGAAATCAAGCCATTGGGCGATGAGAGCGCCAGGATGCTGGCAAACTTTGACCCGGGCCGTTCATCCATCAGTACATATCAGGGAGTATGGAACAGTTAGTGGATAAAGTCACGGCCATCAGAGCCTGTGCGAAACGACTCCGTCTGAGTTGTCTTATGACCAACGTTACGGAAGTTCTAATGCTCGCCCAAAAGGAGTCTCCTAGTTATGACGACCTCTTGCTGACAGTCCTTGAAGCAGAGGTCAAAAGCCGAGAGGAAAAGCAACTGCTGCAGCGTATGAAGGCAGCACGGCTGCCTCTATCTCATGATCTTGACAAATACGAATTCGGCAATCCCAATGGCTTGACCCCAACCCAGCTGAATCAGCTCAGGGAGCTGCATTGGGTGGAAGAAGGCTACAACCTTATGCTGGCAGGTCCCTGCGGAGTGGGTAAAACCTATACTGCAGCCGGTCTGTTGGCGGACGCTATCAAGAAGGGTTACAAGGGCTACTTCCGTAGCGTCGATGAGATATTGAACATCATCAAGATGAAAGACCTTACGCCAAGCACCAAGAAAGAGTATCGTGATATGTTCTCCGGACAGGTGATGGTGATCGACGACCTGATGAATCTGACTCTGAATCGTGAGGATGGCAACCTTCTGTTTGCTTTTATCAATGCCACCTACGAAACGACGTCCTTCATCATCACTACCAACAGAAGCCCGGTAGAGTGGGCTCAGTCCCTGAATGACGAAGTACTTGCTACTGCTCTTCTGGACAGACTTCTGTATCGCTGCGAACTCATCCAGCTCTCAGGTGAAAGCTACAGGATGGTACACCGCAAAAGCATCTTTGAAAAGAAAACGAGTAATGAACCTACTAAACCCGTAAAGAAATGAATCTCAATGAATATAACGCACTTAGAAGAGTGACCGATGCAGTAAGAGCCGCTGACAGCGCCTTCTGTGAGGACTTCTATAACGACGAACCGTTTACCGAGAAGACCTTTGAACTTCTTAAGGACCTGTTGGACAATCTCTCGGACTTATACTCGATATCCGATATGATAATCGACAACGAGACTTATAGACGGGATGCCAGGAAGCACCGTCGTATTGTTGCGGGCTAAGCCCGCAACAATACGACCAACCATAGAAAAGAAAAGTTGATGAAATAAAAGAAAACTTTACCTTTGCAGAACACTGTAACCTTGATGCAGAAATCACTGCACTGCTGATGCCAAAAGCACTGTAGTCTTGATGCCAAAAATACTGCACTCGCTGTTACCTAAATCACTGCACTTCTGGTTACCGTTTACAATATGGAAGAACGATACCACCGTATCGGCAAATGCTTCAGGCTATGAGAACGACTATGCAGGAGCATCGGCAAAGGAGTATGCCGACTTCGTATATAACGAGTATCGTTGGAAAGGTCGCAACTATCAAGGACAACACACTCCTGAGATTGTGGAGCTGGTGCGTAACTGGATGAAGGAAACCTATCCCAAGTATAAGTTCTCCGTATCAAGGCACCACTATAACTCTATCCATATCTACCTCATCAAAGCTGATTTCGAGGCGTTCAAGAAGGATAAAGGCGTTGTGTTCCACCACGATGTAAACCACTATAACATTGATGGAGACCAGACGCTCACCGACAGAGCCAAAGAGGTGATGAAGAATGTCTGCGACTTTGTAATGTCGTACAACTTCGATGACAGCGATCCGATGACCGACTACTTCTGCACGAACTTCTACCTCACATTGGGAGTTGGAACCTACAAGAAACCATACAAGGTAGAACTGCCAAAATTAGATTGCAAGGGCAAGAAACCAGATGTATTCAAGCACCCCGAAGGTGCAGCACACAAAGCAATTCGCCAAGCATTGGGCGGTGCATACTTCAGTTTCCACAATAGCCAGCGATTGCAAGGCAAGATGATACTCGGTGAGGATTCATACGGACATAGTGGCGACAAATACTTTTGGCCACTCTCATACTCCAGTGCCAAGACTGCTCAAAAACGAATGGATAAATTGGAGAAAGCTGGTATCCGTTGCAAACTTACAGGCTACAACGGTGGGTGCATCGAGTTCCTCGGCTACACCCCCGAAACAGAAGTACTACTCGAAAAAGAGCGGCAGGATGTGATCATTGCACATCAGGCGTGGCAGGCAAAGCAAGTACAAACTGCATAAAAGAGAAGTCGGTTGTCCTTGATAACTCTTGGGCAACCGATTCTGTATAATTTCGCAAAGTATTGAGCTGTTTATAAATATAGGATGAAAGAGTAACATTTTATTCCCTCTAAATAAATTATGGTTAATCATCAAACAAATGTTTGTAATTATCAATAATAGACACACCAGATTCCCAAATATAATCACGACCATTCCATGTGACTTTTGACAATCCTTTATAAGCTTTGTATGCTATATCGTGATATTTATCGTCTATATGATTATTTATAACTACGTCATCAAGAATACTTTTGTATATTTCAAAGGCATCATCTTCATTACCTCTTTGCAAATGGTATTCAGCCAATGCCAATTTCATCATATACCATTCTATAGTATCTTGAGTTGAGAATAAACTATTTATAAAATCCCAATCATCATCAAATATATTTGGTGTAACGCTGAACCTTCCATTGGCTAATGATTCTGCTATTTTGTCATTTTTTGCCATCTAAATAATAATCTGTTAGTCCTAACATAGTGAATACTATTGTTCCTCCAAAAGTTTGTCCAGATAGTTGCCTTCCAAACATGAATCGTCATCTCCCCAGACCTGAATCTCTTCTAACAATTGTAGGCTACGTCCATACTTTGTGGGGTTAAAGCTCAATTTATTTGCATGGCTACGCGAAGCCAGAATATCGGCAAGAATATTATCATTACTCCATTTTGCCATTCTTTTTACTGTACAGAAACCATCACGACAAACAAATTCACTGGAAAAGATTGGGATCCTGTTATGCAACACAACAAACTGATATTCACCGTCAAGAATCGGATAAAATCCCAACACACTCATATATCCCTCATCAGATGCATAGTTACTCCATGCTATCCAATTCAATGATTCATCGAAAATTTCTATTTGGAGATAGTTGCTCGCTAAATCAAAAGGCTTTTTAAGAATCAACTGAACATCCAAGGTTGTGCTTTCAATATAATTTTCTTTAATCATTTTCTTCCATTCAGAAAGTGGGCGTGGAGTAAATTGTATTTCTTGTATTTCCGGATGAGTCAGACTGCACCCATCCGGTTCTACTATAAAATCATAACGTACCCCGTAAGGCAATTGGATTGCATTTTCCTTCATGTTTTCATACCCTCCCATCGTGCCATCCAGTTCCACATGATTTATCATAATGAAGTGTAACCCTGGTTCTGATTCCATCTCGGCCTCTATAGTCAAGTATGTATCACATTCATCCAATTTTATCACATCAGCCCATAATGGCTCAGGATGCCCAACACGATATATTGCCATCCAAACCTCTTCATTATTCTTTTCCTTTTCTATATAGTCGTATTCTATTTCTATATTTAAAGTTTGCTTACCCGTTCCGAAGACTCTTTTACAATCATTCCATGAACCATTCGGAGAAATGTCTGAAACTTTTAAATATATATCAGAAGAATTGACCGGCAACCAATATTCTCCATCACATAGCTTAACCAGCTCTTTGAGGGTTACTTCCCATCTATTAGCACTATTAAGTTTCATCATCTTGAATCAATATTATTGATATATGCGAAAGGTAAAACCAACATTCTGTTTAATAGATAATACGTCAGGACCACAACATCAACAGAACATTATTAGGAAAACGGTACTGCTCTGTTAGATAGTCCTAAAACCTCATCATTCTGGATTAAAGCAACAATCGTTCTTCCATCCATGTCTCATATCTTGTTACATTATAAATATCATTAATAAAAGTTTTGGGGAGGAGCAAGCACTTTCCACTGCCATCTTTTGCCACTAAAGTAATCATACCATTCTCCGCCTTTTCTTTTCGGGCAACATAAACACTACGTTCAAACTCTGGCAATTTTATTGTGGAGTATAATCGGCGAGCAGACAAATCCACATATACACGACTCCCATTGATAGCAAGTCCTGGTTTTAGTTCAACAGTCTGATTCCCATCATTGCACATGAACTTTTCTTCTATAATAGCCCAACCTACTGATTTGCCATGTAGATTATAGATTTCTTTTAAGTATTCAATAGCCCTCATCATTCATCTAATTTTTAGAAGTTGTTTAGGATCTAATTCCCATTTATAAACATTTCCATTAGTGATTTTATTTGTTCAATGGTCCATAAATTGCATAACATTTATAACTATATGCAGCCCAAAGTTGGTCACCATACGAAAAATGCCACCATTCTCCCGGATAATTGGCGAATCCCTCCTTATACATCACATTACAAAGCAATCTACGTCGTTTATTAACAATAGGTGACAAATGGCATGAAGTAACCATTTCTGGACATTTAATAGGATATTCACTTCCCATGTCAAGAGGAATTCTATTTTTATCACAAAGAGTCAAATCAATAGCACCACCTGTTTGATGTCCGCCACCCACACCCGCCGTACAACGTCGTACATACTTTTCCAATTCATCCTTATCCGAAAATTTATCACCATAGTGATTATAGGTTTCTTGCAATCTTGTTTGTTGTTGCTCTGGTGTTCTATATAGTTCATAAATGTATATCCCTAATCCTCTATCTGAAAGTTGTCTTGCAACCCTTTTAAGTTTTTCAGCAACCGAACAACGACATTGCATTGTATCCCCACTTAGAAAAAGCCCATCACACGACGTTAAATGCACCATAGGTTCATGACATTCTTTCATTGGCTTAGAACGCAAGATGTCACTAGGCAGCATTTTACGAATGCCGAATATGTTGAGTATATAACTATATAAAACTCGTATTTTCATTTGCGATTAGTAGTTTCAGATGAGAAAATAGATGACAATACATTGTAAAATTCTCGTATTGTGTCATTCTATACTTGATAATTAACGAAGAACAAATACCCTTAGAGATTCAATACGAACGCCTTATATCTAGCTATAGCAATAGAACAATGATTTTGTGGCGCTACAAGATAATCGCCATGCATCAAGAATGCATCACCAGGACAAACATCAATGCAAAATTGACAATAGTCGTACTTACCACATTCTTTCAAATCTGAAATTTTCAATGAACGCCAATTATTCAATCTCTCACAACATGTCATATGATTTGTAGACATTTGGAAATCACTATTCTTTTTATAATATCTTAGCTCTTCAATAGTTCCCTCTCTGAAATCTGTAATTTTATAGGGCGCTGCAATACATGGATATATCTCTCCTCTTGGTGAAATGTAAAGTTGATTCGTTACATCATAGCATGGCGATTCATTCTTATCTTTATGAATGTTACAAGCACCTATCTTACTTGTTCTATAATCAATTGGACTACCTTCAGTTAAAGCTAATTCCAATAATTGATTTTCATCTAAAGAATATTGAGTTAACTTACCATTGTCCATGGATGGATAAATGGTTAAATTTATCATAGAATTATCCGAAATCAAACAACCTTTCTGATATGTTTCATGCCAATATTTGTAATTTAAAGACAGTAATGTATTTTTATGGCAAGTATGAATTTGGCATTGATTAAGTTCTTTGAAACAACGCAGAACTTTTGTATAAGAACCTTTAACTTGAGTTACTGCGTCATGAATAGAACTATTGGGGCCATATGTACTAATACAAACTGAATAAGGATATATATTAGACAATTTACGAATAGTTGTTGTATTCAACAATAAACCATTGCTATATATTATGAGACTTATATGTTTTCTTCGAATATAATCACATAAATCTAAAAAATATTCTTTTGTAGAAGCTTCTCCACCAGATAAAACTATGCGAAATACACCTAAATAATCTAAATTATCAACAAGTTTAATAGCCTCATCAAATGATAATTCATCTTTACTATTATTTCTTGTTCCATCATGAGCATGGGAATTATAGCAATGAACACATTTCGCATTACATCTATTGGTCAAATCCCAATGTACATCAAAAATATAACCTTCGATTTTTATACCATTCAGAAAATATTCTGGTAACTCTTTCGATTTAATAATAGAACTACAAAAGTTATCATATTGTATTTCAGATTGTTCTAGATTGATGACGCCATCTAAAACTAATAATGATAGATTTTGAATTTCGTTAAGACATATAGAAGATTTATTGTTTATATCATTCCAACAAACAGATAATGTATCATCTAACAAATAGTAATACTCCGTTTGTTGCTCAAAAATGATAGTGGTTTGAATGTCATTAACAAAGTATGTTTTCCATGATACCCATGGGACTATACTAAACTTATATTCTTGCATAAATCATCTCTCATAAAAATTCTTACGAAGTAATGAATAAACATCTATATCTATATACTCTCCCTTGTCTAATTCGTATTCCTTTAATCTTCCTTCGTAATTGTATCCTATGCCAATCAAAGATTGTTTAGCATTAAAGTTTCTACTATCCACATGAGCTTGTATCCGATTAATACAAGTAGTTGAGAATACTAAATTATAGAATTGGGTCGAGATATATTTTGAAATTCCTTTTTTTCGATATTTAGGTAATAAAATGCAATATGAGTTTGCTCTATGATGTTGTTTGTTTATATTAAACAGTCCTATTTCACCAACATACTCATGTGTAGTTGCATCAGCGATAACTTGATGAATCATATTTCCCTGCTTTATTGCCATAAAATATGTATTCATAAGATCTCGCGATTCTATAATATTAGTTGCAGGCTCCATTCCATAGTATTGCATAGAGTTTTCATCAGAGTGCACTTTATGGAAAGGCACTAAATCTTCTTCTAAGATAAAATCTCGCAGTATATAATTCATTAATTTTCTTTATTGTCTAATATTTCATCTATAAAAGTATTGATATCAGTCCATTCGCCAGTCTCTACATCATATGAGCAATACCAAGGCTTGTCATCCACTTTCATAGACAAAGAGTCTGGTCTACAATCTTTGCATATGTGTCTAAATTCACATTGACAACAAACCTTTACGTCTTCTTTTGAGAAGTTTATCAGTTTTTTATCAAGAATTTCAGACAACGAATGATTTCTTAGATTTCCATGACACAAACGACGCTCCATAACACACGGATATACATTCATATCACTTCCAATATATACATAATTGGCAAAACAACATTCTGAATATGTACTTTTAAGTGTATCCTCCAAATTGTTAAATTTAAAGGTGTCTAAAGTTATTATCTTTTCAGAAAGCAATTGTCTATCATAATGCGACAAATTTCCTCTTCCTGTGAGTCGAATATAGTCTCGCCTATAAGGGACGCCAAAATCAAGTTCTTCCCCAATATTAATACCAGCCGCATAAATGCCTACATATCTAAAAGGAAGCCCTATTTGTTGTAGATTATGTAATGTTTCAATGCTCTTATCATATGACCCCTTTACTTGTGTTATTTTTTCATGCTCCTCCTTTATAAAAGAATGGAGCGACATAGCTATTTTACAATTAGGAAATTCCTTTTTAATTCTCTCAAGATGTGCTTTATTTGTAAGTGTTCCATTAAAAAAGACTTCAAATTCATCAAATTTCTTAGATGCATAATCCATCATTTTAAATAATAATTCTTCATTAACAAGAAAAGGCTCACCTCCAATTAATTGAACTGCCTTAATACCATAACGACATAGTTCATCAACTACATGAATGAAGTCATCATATGATAGACTTTTTTTAATACGTTGCTCAGTCTCGTTGTAACAATGAGTACATCTCAAATTACATTGATTGGTTATTTCAATCCAAGCATAATCGATATGCCGAGGAAAAGAAAATAACTCATTTATATCTGGCCATTCTTGTTTTTCTACGGTATTGGTTTCCTCTATAATATTTAATGATTTGGCCGTTTCGATTATGTCTATAATGTCTTCGCTTTCATCAACTTCTCTATAAATCAGTCGTTTGAGAAACTGAGAAGTTTCAATGTCAACCCAATAATGTTTATCATTATTACAATCATATATAGATGATTTTTTTAGACCATCTACTATGTATACCCCTTTTTTAATATTATAATTCATAATTGTATATAATTAGAAAGTGAGGTCAAACTAATCGACCTCACTTTTTGTTTATTCCCACTATTTAATTTTATTATAGCGAGTGATAGGAGAACCTGGTCCAGCAATGCACTCACCAGGACAACAACGATTTACTACATGTGATGTTTTTGCTTTCTTACCATCACATAAAAGCTGAAATTTGTTATTCTCTTTCATGCTAATGAGATTTAAATAATTCCTACTCTGTTATAGCTTTTCGGATTCCGCATTTTTAACTCTTATATATCTTTTGGTGCATTAAATAGTAAAAAGATTAAAATCATCAATATCAGCTTCAGAGAGCATTGACAAAGCGTTCTCTAATAGATTGACTGTTGAATATGCATCATTGATATTGCACATTTCGACACAACTATGCATATATCTATTAGGTATACTTATATGACATACAGGAATACCTCCATTTTCAAGTTGAATTCGAGCGGTTTCTGTGCCTCCTGCTGGGCGAAGAGCTGTACTTATCTGAAATGGGATATTTTTCTCAATACAAACAGTTTTCAGCAACTTTGTAAGTTTAGGGTTATTGTCTGGAGTAATACATAATCCAAAACCTTTACCAATATTAAACAAACTAAGTTCCTTATATGCTCCACCATTAGGAATATCTGTTGTAATACCAACATCTAAACAAATTGCAATTTTTGGTTTTATATTTTGCGTAGCAATAATACTACCGCGACAACCGATTTCCTCTTGTGTAGTAACAACTCCCACAATATTTGTTGGCAACAGATTTGATATAGCCAATCTTTTCATAGAGACCGCTAATATAAACACACTGATTTTATTGTCTAATCCCTTAGATATAATGTTTGTTCCATTATTAGACCAATAATAATTAGGATACGCTGTCAAATAATCGCCGATTTCTATCTGTGATTCAGCTTCTTCTTTATCTGAAAACCCAAAATCAACCCACAAGCTATTAAGGTCCAATGTGTGTTCTTTATCATTTGAATTCTGAATATGAGGAGGTGTTTTCCCCATAACTCCAATTAGAGACCGATCTTTTCCTGACACACACAAAACAGTTCCTGGAATTGTTTGTTTGTCAAGTCCTCCTAACCTCCTCATATAACAGAACCCTTTTGTATCTATTTGTGTTATCTGAAAACCAACTTCATCACCATGAGCAGTAATCATAATTTGTGAAGTAGTATGGTTTAAGGATCTGATATATAAATTTCCGATACTATCAGTCTGAAGGTTGCATACTCCATTCAAGAATAAGCTGACTTCTCTAACTAATTCATATTCATTTCCAGAAGGAGAACTTGTATTCAATAGATTTTGTAAAAATATCAGTTCGTCCTCTTTAAAATTATTTAACAATTGCTTTTGCATATTTTACAACATTTTCTATTTCTCCTCTACAAATACGCCCTTTACAAGGAGAGGGACCACCACAAAGAAAGACTTTCTCACAAGAAAAACATTTATCATCATTCAAATAATGATAAGATTTCACATCGCAAAATATATTGTTTATGTCTTCAATAGAACTGATATCTTCTATGTAAGGTACCGAATTGCTGTATTCTATCCCATTACAAAGTCCAATGCGGCCATCTGCAAATAGTTTAAAACTGCCTTTACGTCTCGCCTTACATCTGGACAACTCATTTCTAGGACGAATCGGAAGTGAAATACCTTGTTCTTTTAAAACTGGTATAGCTTGTTCAAAGTACCATGTATTAAAACGTTCCGCATCTATTTGATTGTTATAATGGTTGAAATCACAATCAGCCGTATTTATCAATGCAATTTCAAATCTGTCGAATTTAAACGATCTAACCTCATTTATATATTGACCGAAATAATCAATATTTTGTTCGTTTATGTTCAAACGAAACACTATTGAATTTTCATGTCGTGCATTCATAATTGGCGCCCAACTTTTAATCCTACTTATAAGTTCATTTCTAAGATTTGTTTTTCTGTTTTTAAGTTGAACTAATCTTTCATAATCACAAGGAGCTAGAAATGGAAACATAAATGTCATATTTCTAAACTCTGATAGAATCTCTGGAGTAAGATTATAACCGTTAGAATTAAGTTTGCACGCAAATTCCAAATGGTTCTTTTTTGCTATATCATATACTTGATTACACAATTTGATCACGACATCAGGAAATAATAAAGGTTCTCCCCCTATAATATTTAGGTGGATTGTCTTATATGTACTAAGATCACTATTATCTATAACTCTTAAAAACTCCTTGATTGTGTCTTCAGATATTCTTTTTCGTGATTCCCAAGATGCTTGATAACAAAACTGGCAAGTAAAATTGCAACTTGTGGTTATTTCAACAGTAAGATATAATGTACTATCAAAGTTCAACCTTTGTACATCATAAATTTTACACAATTTTGCTTGTTCATCTTGCTCATTTTCGACAACATACCCCAATTCTTTCAATAATGATATATCCGAAGCTGGAACACTTTGAATCCATTCAGAAATTGGATACATTGGAGACTTAATCTTTATGATAGAACCATTTATGGTATTATACAATAAGTGTGGCTCACTTTCATTTATAGGAATAATATATTTACTTAATTTCATAAAAAATCTAATTAAAGGCCTGAGGAAGCCTAAACTATAGGCTCCTCAGACCATAGAACCAATTAGTCAATACACTTTTCATCACAGAGACTTGAATGGTTCTCTTCCTGGATAATAACCTCAAACAATTCGTTCATGGTGATTACTTTTTTTGAGTTCTTATGTACACTAAAAACTCGTACAACAATAGCTATGTACACTTGCCATATTTTAAAGACGCGCTTTAATTACTCTTATGATTTCCATATCAACTGGTCTACTTTGTTTGTTATCATTAAATAAGTCGTCATAGTATTCTACTATCAAATTTGAAATTTCTGACATTTTATCTTTCTGATAAGTTTCTTGTGAAGTCAAATACTTATTCAATTGATAAGATATTAATACATCTTTAAAGACCCGTTTTTCTGCAACATCCATTCGGAGAAAATCTGAAACGGATAGAATATAATCAATAGATGTAATGTTAAAATTATGCTTCCTAAATTTTTCTATAATATTTGTTTCATCATAGCCTTGTGGCTGAATTAGTTCCGTCAAGTCCAGATTTTTAGTTTTATTGAAACATATTTGCAGAATTTGAGGTTCCCAAAATATTGGATGATGAACTGTTTGTGGAGTTATACTCATTATTATTAGTTCTCCTGTAGGTGATATCAATCTTCTATTGCAGTCAAAGAAAGTAGTCTCATCCATATACTCCATTATGGTATGAGATAAAACATAATCATAAGAAATGTCTTCTTTAATAGTTCTTGCGTCCGCTTGGATAAATCTGCACTTAGAATTATATCGATTGGCATAATCAATAAAGTCATGATCAATGTCAAATCCAGATACATTAACAAGTGGATTTAATTCTTTAATTCTTTCACAAAGCACACCTGTTCCACATCCAATCTCAATTAATGATGAATGTTCATTCAAATTAAAAATCGGAATCAATGCTCTCATTGTTTCATCACGAAAACGCCAATGACGATGTTTGGTTAAAAAATCAGGTGTATGAATATTATTTGCCCACGAGACCATTGTAATACTGGGTTTGAATATTTTGAATTTTCTTCTCTAACGCAACAATATCTACAAAATGACAATCTTCTGAAATTTTACATTTCTTACAATCAAAACATTCTGGAATGTTTAATTGATTTATAACTGCATACGGATTATCTATAATTTTTACTATGAGTGGATTGTCGATGTCATCCTTATTAAACGAGTGATTATTTGCACACTTGTATAAACATTTTTTTAATTGTACTAATAACTTTGGGGAAATATTTTGCGATGATTCTATGCCTTTTATCAGTGTGTCTATCAAATGAAAAGCAGCAGCATATTCTTTTTTTGCTATTGCAATCATAGCCTCCGCCAAATGAGTGTACATTTGATTATCTTTATTCCTATTCCAAGGATTTAACCATATGGTTAGATTGGTGTGTTTTAAGTTTGTAAATACAGATTTCTTGTATGTGTTTATTATTGCATCCTTTAAATGATATCGCGACTCAATATATGTAAATTCACTTGTTTTATTGTCCATGATATTTTTTCTTCTGTCTGAATCAATTTGCACATCACTTATTTGAGGTATGTAAATCGTAAACGCTGGAAAGTTCAAAAAACTATTGTCCTTTACAAATGTTTTATATCCTTTATTTTCAAGCCATATTTTCCAAAATTCTAATTCCTCCTTATATGTTTTAAAATCTTTGTGTGGAAATGAATTGTTTTGTGGAAAATCGGATAATAAATACATAGGGAAACGACCCGTTCCATTATGTCGACATTTTAAATAATCATCATAATTGCTTTTCACACCATGCATTTGTTCCTTCAGTAAATACGACATTGCATTTTCGCCCTGTAACGTCTCCGTATAGCACCTTTCTAAAGCTGTAATAATATTAAAATCGGCTCCTAAACGATATGTATAAGCACCATCAGCTTTTCTAATAATTAAAAGACCTATTACAGGGTAATCTTCTCCTAAAGACCAATCATGAATTCTTATTTCATATAGATTTTTAAGAGTGTTTATTTTGTTATAAATCTCAGTAGAAGTAAACAATTCTATTGATAATTGATTAGGCTGGGGATTCTCTGAGAAGATTTTCCATAAAATGTATCGTTCGACAATTTCATTCAACCCTTGACATAAAGCTTCTTCTTTTGAGTTTCCAGCACACATTCCTGTTGAGCCACAAGCAGCCCTATAATATCCAACAGGTATGACCTCTTTCTCTCCATTATTTAAATTTATAAAAGGTGCGCAAATCCCATTATTCTCAGAAAATAACTCATCAGGGAAATACAAAAAATCCAATTCAATATCATTATTATTCAATACATCACGAAAACCTTTATCGATAATTGAATTACAATATTTTGATGCATATTTTAATCCATCTCTAAATAAAGACTTATTTTGGAGTCTTTCCATAAGTTCGGCATACGCACTAGCAAGGGCATATTCTTTAGTCATGCCTTTCCCGTTAGTACCTATGTCAAATAATTTCATGTGATTATTAATAATACGAACTCTACATGAGAAATCAGATCCTATATTGCTGTACCATTGAACATCTGTCTGAATTTCTAATTCTGACAATATTGTTTTAATGCGCTCAACAGTATCTTTGGGATTACATTCTTTATACCTAGATCTAGTGTACATAAATACGAATATATTAACTTTATGGCTTAATCATTGTTAAACTTCTCAGTTGTAATATTTTGTTATGTATTGTACGCTAATATAAGCGTATGAGTTGTTGTATTTAATTTTTGCAAAACCATTTGAAATATCATAGACATCAACAATTGCATTACGTTGGATAGTTCCAATTATTTGAGATGAAGAATTGGGGGATTTTCGCACATTCAAAAAAGTATTTGCAGTACATTTATAGCGAGTTGTCGTGGGTATATTGGTCGTAGTGTTTACAACGCGAGGTTCTTTAGGTTGAAACGACCAATCATTAACATTATAGAATAATACTCCAAGCGATATAGCAATTGTTATTAGTAGCACATACGCATTATAGAAAATTAATCCGAGAATAAAAATCGGTATTCTCAATACATACATCATTATTCCTGTTATTATCAAACCTCCGTAGTACATAGCCAGATATCCAATAATAGCGTAACCAACGAAGGACCAAAAACCTTCATCAATCCAAACCACAATAGCTCCTATTATAGCAACAGCACAGGCAAGGAAAAAAACACCAATAGCAATATTGTTAGATAAGGCTTCTGTATTATCTCTTAACCATTCACCTATATCTTCTATAAAACTATTAAACCTATTCCATATATTAGGCCTTCCATATGATGAGCTAGAAGGAACATATGTGGAAGTAAAACTAGATAACGGTTGAGGTCTATAGTTGTTATTTTTTAATCGTCCATATTGATCAAACTCTGCCATATCATTCAGATATTTGAACTCTCCATAGGTCATATATAATGCTTCAAGCAAATGGTCTAAATCACTTGCCTTCATATCCTCCATTCGGTCATCATCAAAGTTTACATAGGCAAAGTCAATCCCCTTTTGCTTAAGGAACATTTCGCATAATGTTGATTTTCCACATCGTCTGACACCTATCACAACCTGAGCTCGATTGCTCTTTAAGTCAAGTTGTGATTCTTCAGGACGTGGGCACAACTCCGAGTAATCATTCGCTAGCAACTCCTCACGCTGGTCTGCTACTATTGATAGTAATGTCTGAGTATTCATAATTCATATTATTTTACTGCAAAAAAAATTCTATTTCCATAAAACAGCAAATTTTCCGTAATCTATTTCCATAAATAATGCGATTTGTTTATTTCTATTTCCATAAATAGTGCAAATTATCATTTTCTATTTCCATAAATTCACTCTTCGGTACAAAATCTATTTCAAATTTGGCACATCATTTATAACTCCTCACGACCTCTTTTCACCCCAAAATCCACCCTTCAAAACGCCCCAACTATGACATCTGATGACACGTTATGACGTGTATAGACCGATTTGAAAATCAATGGATTAAGTGCTATATATTCGCAGTCGAAATCACTTTTTGTATAACTAAAAAACATTTCGACGTATGAAGAAAAAAGTATTATTCGCAGCAGCATTTATGCTCGCAACAGTAGGTGCTTATGCACAGGGTAACGGTATCGCAGGTATCACCGAGGCTACCAACATGGTAACATCGTATTTCGATCCCGGTACCAAGTTGATTTACGCAGTGGGAGCCGTAGTCGGTCTTATCGGCGGCGTGAAGGTCTATTCGAAGTTCTCTTCGGGCGACCCCGACACCTCGAAGACCGCAGCCTCTTGGTTCGGTGCCTGTATCTTCCTGATTGTAGCCGCCACTATCTTACGTTCATTCTTCCTCTAATATGGCGGTCTATCAAATCAACAAAGGGATTGGTCGTAGCCCCGAGTTCAAGGGGCTACGCAGCCAATACCTCTTCATCTTCGCCGGCGGTCTGCTAGCCATACTCATTGCCTTTATGGTGCTGTATATGGCAGGCGTGAACCAATGGATATGTATCGCACTGGGAATCATCTCCGCTTCGGTACTTGTCTGGGCGACCTTCCACCTGAATGCCAAGTATGGCGAGTGGGGCTTGATGAAGATGCAGGCTGCAAAGAACCATCCCCGCTACATCATCAACCGCAAGCGATTCTTGCGATTGACAATTCCTAACCTCAAAAACAGAAAGTCATGAGAAATGTAATGAAAGCAGCTACCCTCGAAAGCAAGTTCCCGATTCTGTCGGTTGAGCACGACTGCATCATCAGCAAAGATGCCGACATCACGGTCTGCTATCGTGTGGAGCTTCCCGAACTCTTCACCGTCACACAGGCGGAGTATGAGGCGATACACTCGGCGTGGGCCAAGGCGGTCAAGGTCTTGCCGAATTACAGTATCGTGCATAAGCAGGACTTCTTCATTGAGGAGAGCTACACACCCGAGTTGCAAAAGGAAGACCTCAGTTTTCTGTCTCGCTCCTTTGAGCGACATTTCAACGAGCGTCCTTACCTGAAGCATACTTGTTATCTGTTCCTTACTAAGACCACCAAGGAGCATAGCCGCACGACCAGCAGCTTCAATGCCCTTACCCGTGGTTTCATCATCCCGAAGGAGATGCAGGACAAGGAGGCGGTGAGCCGATTCCTGGAGTGTTGCGAGCAGTTCGAGCGTATCATCAACGACAGCGGATTCATCACGCTCACTCGTCTTACGGGCGATGAGATTACAGGCACGGAGTCAACTGCGGGCATCATCGAGAAATACTTCTCGCTCTCGCAGGAGGATACCACCTGCTTGCAGGACATCACCCTCGGAGCTGGCGAGATGAAGATTGGTGACAACTACCTCTGCCTGCATACGCTCTCCGATCCCGAAGACCTGCCGACAAGCGTAGCCACCGACAGCCGTTACGAGCGTCTCTCAACAGACCGTAGCGATTGCCGCCTCTCGTTTGCCGCACCTATCGGAGTGTTGCTCACCTGCAACCACATCGTGAACCAGTACCTCTTCATCGATGACTCTGCGGAGATGCTGCGTAAGTTCGAGCAGACAGCACGCAATATGCACTCGTTATCGCGTTACAGCCGCTCCAACCAGATTAACCGCGAGTGGATTGAAGAGTACCTGAACGAGGCACATAGTCAGGGGCTCACGGCTATCCGTGCCCACTGCAATGTCTTCGCGTGGAGCGATGACAGAGAAAAACTTAAGCGTGTGAAGAATGATGTAGGCAGTCAGCTCGCCTTGATGGAGGCCAAGCCCCGACACAATACGGTGGATACACCTACCTTGTTCTGGGCGGCTATCCCCGGCAATGCGGGCGACTTCCCTGCCGAGGAGTCCTTCTACACCTTTATCGAGCAGGCACTATGCCTCTTCATTGAGGAGACCACAGGACAGGATTCACTCTCTCCGTTCGGTATGCGTATGGTGGACCGCTTGACGGGCAAGCCTATCCATCTGGATATTTCGGATTTGCCTATGAAGCGTGGTATCATCACCAACCGCAACAAGTTCATCCTCGGTCCTTCGGGCAGTGGAAAGTCCTTCTTCACCAACCATATGGTAAGGCAGTATTACGAGCAAGGTACGCATGTGTTGCTTGTCGATACGGGTAACTCTTATCAGGGGTTGTGCAACCTTATCAATGCCCGTACAGGTGGCGAGGACGGCATCTACTTCACCTACGAGGAGAGTGATCCGATAGCTTTCAATCCTTTCTATGTCGAGGACGGTGTGTTCGACATTGAGAAGAAGGAGTCCATCAAGACACTTATCCTCACGCTGTGGAAAAGGGACGATGAGCCACCGACAAGAGCCGAGGAGGTGGCGCTCTCCAATGCGGTGAATCTTTTCTTGGAGCGTATTCGTGCCGACAAGAGCATCAAGCCCTCGTTCAACACCTTCTATGAGTTTATCCGTGACGAGTATCAGGAGATACTTAAAGAGAAGCGTACACGCGAGAAAGACTTCGATGTGTGGGGATTCCTCAATGTCTTGGAGCCGTACTACAAGGGTGGCGAGTATGATTTCCTCCTGAACTCCGACAAGCAGCTGGACCTCTTGAACAAGCGGTTTATCGTCTTCGAGTTGGATAACATCAAGGACAACAAAGTACTCTTCCCGATAGTGACCATCATCATTATGGAGACCTTCATCAACAAGATGCGAAGATTGAAGGGCATCCGCAAGATGATACTCTTGGAAGAGGCTTGGAAAGCCATCAGCAAGGAGGGCATGGCCGAGTACCTGAAGTACCTCTTCAAGACCGTGCGTAAGTTCTTCGGTGAGGCAGTTGTGGTAACGCAGGAGGTTGAGGATATTATCTCTTCCTCTATCGTCAAGGGTACCATCATCAACAACAGCGACTGCAAGATTCTCCTCGACCAGCGTAAGTATGTGAACAAGTTCGATGAGATACAGACACTTCTCGGACTCACCGACAAGGAGCGTGCACAGATTCTCTCCATCAACCTCTCCAATGCTCCCGGCAGGAAGTACAAGGAGGTGTGGATAGGTCTTGGCGGAGCACAGTCGGCAGTCTATGCCACGGAGGTATCTCCCGAAGAGTATTACTGCTACACTACCGAGGAGACCGAGAAACTGGAGTTGCAGCGGCTCACCGAGAAGTTGGACGGCAACATCGAGCTCGCCATCAAGCAGCTTGCCGAGAGCAAGCGAAACAAGTAACCCATTTATTCACCATTTAATTCGTAACAGTATGAGATTGAAAATTTTTATGCTCTGTCTGGTGGCTCTCTTTGTCAGCCAGACATCGAGGGCGCAGTGGGTGGTGACAGACCCCGGCAACCTCGCACAAGGCATCATCAATGCCACGAAGAACATCGTGCACACATCCTCTACGGCAAGTACGATGATTCAGAACTTCCAGGAGACAGTAAAGATCTATAAGCAGGGCAAGGAGTACTACGATGGTGCGCCCGTATAGGCGATATAATAAATGTAGCATTGGCAAGCTATTAGGTAAGTGTTCCAATATTTACCTATCATCACCAGCTTATCTGCCCACGAAAGGACGGCAGGGAGTATAGCACGCTGGAAAGCCATAAGTCAATTAGTTATCAAATTGCAACTGAATGGTGAGATGAAACAGATAGATACGAGGATAAAATCCAAACTGATTGAATGATAGTCCAAGTGAACCCAGTATGTTTTATAGTGAAAGATAACTTAACTCGCTATACCGTAATACCTCTGTTGCGAGCGTCGTGTAGTAGAGGCAGGAACAAATTACGGCACAACCGCAGTAAGCGGTAACGGGCGGAAGTCATATCCGACAATCTATCATAGCCATGTTATTATATCGTAAACGGGGATTGCCTAAATCGGAACGCCGCAAGGCTATTAGGTACAGACCTATGAAAATCCGACAAGGCAACGGAGCTTCCGTAGTAGTCTGAGCAGGGGAAAGCCCTGTACATGGCGAAGGGAAGCAGCTAATAATTTTAATGCAAATAACGGAAAATGTGAGAGACATTATGAGAAGTCCAGAGTATGTATTAAACAGTCTAACGGAACACAGTGAAAATTTGAATTACAAGTTTGAACGCTTGTACCGTATCTTTTTCAATGAGGAAATGTATTACGTTGCCTACCAACGCATATATGCGAAACCGGGCAATATGACAGCAGGTGCAGATGGGAAAACCATTGACCAAATGAGCCTGAACCGAATTGAACAACTGATAACATCGTTGAAAGATGAGAGTTATCAGCCCCAACCTTCAAAACGGATGTATATCCCAAAGAAAAATGGGAAAATGCGTCCATTAGGTGTACCAGCTTTTAATGATAAATTATTGCAGGAAGTGGTCAGAATGATATTGGAAGCCATCTATGAAAGACAGTTTGAAAAAACGTCACATGGCTTCCGACCTCTAAGAAGCTGCCACACTGCCTTGTCTGATATTCAGAAGACATTTTCGGGCGTGAAATGGTTCGTAGAAGGTGATATTAAGGGATTTTTCGACAATATCAATCATGAGATACTGATAGGTATTCTGAAAGAACGTATCGCTGACGAAAGATTTATTCGCTTGATTAGAAAATTTCTGAATGCAGGATATATCGAAGACTGGAACTTTCATAACTCCTACAGCGGAACACCGCAAGGCGGAATTGTCAGCCCTATCTTGGCAAACATATACCTTGATAAGTTGGATAAATTCATGAAGGAATACACTGGAAAATTTGATAAGGGGAAAGAACGGAAAAGAACTAAACAGGTAGTATCACTTGAAGGCAAACGACACCGTATTCTGAAAAAGTTGAAAGTGGTAAAAGACAAAAGTGAAAGGTCAGAATTGATAAGACAATATAAGGCTTATCAAAAAGAAGGTTTGCAGTATTCTGATGGTGACGAAATGGATATGAACTACAGAAAACTCAAATATGTGAGATATGCGGATGATTTTCTAATTGGAATTATTGGCAGTAAACAAGATGCTATCATCATCAAAGAGGACATAAAGAACTTCCTCTATGAAAAGTTAGCTCTTACACTGTCTGATGAGAAAACACTTATCACCCATGCTGAAAACGCTGCAAAATTTCTCGGATATGAGATTTTTGTAAGGAAATCCAATGACACCAAAAGAAGCAAATACGGAGTACTAAGACGTGTCTTCAATAAGAGGATACAATTGGCACTTGGAAAGGATACGTTTAAGAAAAAGTTGCTCGAATATCGTGTTTTAGAAATAAAGATACACAACGGCAAGGAGTATTGGAAAGCAAAATCCCGTCCCAAACTTTCAAACAACAATGACTTTGAGATACTTGACAGGTACAACAAGGAAATAAAGGGCATTTACAATTACTATTGTTTGGCTAATAATTGTAGTAGTCTGTCAAAACTTGGGTATATCATGAAATATAGTATGTACAAAACATTTGCGCAGAAATATCGGACAACGATGTCGCAAATCCGAAAAAAGTACACCAAGAATGGACTTTTTTCAGTTAGATACTATTTAAAGAACGGTACTGCCAAAGACTTGACCTTTTATCATGGTGGGTTCAAAAAGAAAAATCCAATGAACATTAAGGATTTAGACAACTTGCCCAAATTCACATATCATCCTACAAACACAAGTCTTATAGATAGGCTGAAAGCGGAAAAATGTGAATTATGTGGAGCAGTCGATAAGTTAGTGATGCACCATGTGAGAAAATTAAAAAATCTTCAAGGGAAAACTACCTGCGAAAAACAAATGATGGCTCGCAAACGAAAGACTATTGCCATATGTGGTAAGTGTTACAAAAAACTCAGTAACAATGAATAGATTGATATTATTAGTAGAAAGCCGGATACGCGGAGACGTGTACGTCCGGTTTGGGGGCGAGCTTCCGAAAACCCACCGTAGTAATACGGCAGGGCGTTGGATGCTTAGCCTACCTCTGAAGAAGGTGAAGAACCTTGTCCGCGATGCACGCAAGGTACAGCAGACAATCCTGCTTGTAGGCGACATCACCGACATCTATGTGAACAGCTTTGAGCGTATGCTCAACGACCCCTACTTCACGGTGGAGGAACTCAGTGCCATTGCTCTGGGATATACAAAACTGCTCGAAGAGAGTGCCCACCTCTTGAATGACCTTAAATCGGTGGTCAATGAGAACGGGCTCTCGATGAGCGACAAGGATAGAATGGATATCATCGACAAGTGTTATAGCGAGATGCTCCAGTACCGTGGACTTGTGCAGTACTACACCAACAAGAATATCGGAGTGTCCTACCTCAGAGCGAAGAAGCAGAACGATGTTGACCGTGTGATGTCCCTCTACGGCTCGCCGAGTGAACGCTATTGGTAAACCTGAAACCCTACGACTATGGTACTATTAGCAGTAAACTTTGACAATCTGCATCAGATACTCCAGAGTCTGTATGTGGATATGATGCCCCTCTGTTCGCAGATGACGGGTGTCGCCAAAGGACTTGCCGGATTAGGTGCTCTCTTTTACGTTGCCTATCGTGTCTGGCAGTCGTTGGCAAGAGCCGAGCCTATAGATGTCTTTCCGCTCCTGCGTCCCTTTGCTCTCGGACTGTGTATCATGTTCTTCCCGACATTGGTGTTAGGCACACTCAACAGCGTGATGTCGCCCATAGTGACGGGAACACACAGAATCCTTGAAACGCAGACCTTCGATATGAACGAGTATCGCAGGCAGAAGGACAAGCTGGAGTTTGAGGCGATGAAACGCAATCCCGAAACGGCCTACCTCGTGGATAAGGGGTCTTTTGACAACAAGCTCGATGAACTCGGTGCGCTGGATGCGATTGAGGCTTGCGGAATGTATGTGGACCGTGCGATGTACAATATGAAAAAGGCTGTTCAGAACTTCTTCCGTGAACTGTTGGAGCTGATGTTCAATGCCGCAGCACTTGTCATAGACACGCTGAGAACATTTTTCCTCATCGTCCTCTCGATACTCGGACCCATATCCTTTGCGATATCTTGTTGGGACGGTTTCCAAGCCTCACTCACGCAGTGGTTTGTCCGATACATAAGCATCTATCTGTGGCTACCCGTGAGCGACCTTTTCAGCAGCGTGCTTGCACGCATACAGGTACTGATGCTACAGAAGGACATTGAGCAGTTGTCCGATCCCAACTTCATCCCTGACGGGTCGAATGCGGTCTATATCACCTTCCTCATTATCGGCATCATCGGATATTTCACCATTCCGACAGTGGCCAACTGGATAATCCAGGCTGGCGGCGGTGCAGGTAACTACGGTAGGAACGTGGCACAGACAGCGAGCCGCACGGGAAGTATCGCAGCAGGTGCGACAGGTGCCGCCATCGGCAACATCGCAGGAAGATTACTTAAACGATAACCTATTAAACAGTATTCAAATGGAATTCAAATCACTTAAAAACATCGAGACCGGCTTCAGACAGATACGCTTCTTCGGCATTGCCTACCTCTTTGTCTGTGCTTCGCTTGTGGGCTTCTCACTTTGGAAGGCATACAGCTTTGCCGAGGCGCAACGACAGAAGATATATGTCCTTGACGAGGGCAAGTCGCTGATGCTGGCTCTATCTCAGGACTTGGAGCAGAACCGTCCTGTGGAGGCAAGGGAGCATGTGAAGCGTTTCCACGAACTCTTCTTCACGCTTGCACCCGACAAGAGTGCCATTGAGGGTAATATCCAGAGGGCAATGTTTCTGAGCGACCGCTCGGCATATGAGCACTACAGCGACCTTGCGGAGCAGGGATATTACAACCGTATCATCTCGGGCAATGTATCGCAGCGTATCGAAGTGGATAGCATAAGCTGCAACTTCAACCACTATCCCTACGAGGTGGTGACATACGCAAGGCTATCCATCATCCGCGAGAAGAGTATCACAGAGCGTAGCCTTGTAACCAAAGGGCGACTGCTCAACTCTACACGCAGCGACAACAACCCTCACGGATTCATCTTCGAGGCGTTCCGTGTGGTGGAGAACAAGGACCTGAGAGTCTATGACAGATAACCTAATTATTCACCATTAACATTTATAGCGATGAAAAAGTACATTCAAAAAATCAAGGATTCAATCAACAAGTCTTGGAACAACAAGACATCAAAGACCAAACGCCTTATCATCTACGGCCTCTTGCTGGCATATATGGGATTTGCCCTCTATGTAATCTTTATGCCTGCTCCCGATTACAGGTATGAGGAGTATGTCAGAAGTGAGCCGCCCGCCACCAACCTGATTATCGAGGAGGAGGCAACTCCTACCGACAGCCTCTCGGATGAGAAGATACGGGAGATGGAAGAGTTCTTTAACCAATTTAATTCAGAGAGCTATGAGTAACGATGCAAATGCTCTGAAAAGAAAGGAGCAAATCAAGAAGTGGCTTATATATGCCGGAATGGGACTTCTATTCCTCGTTTCCATGTATTTCATCTTCAAGCCTTCAAAGGAGCAGGTGCAGGCAGAACAGCAGAAGGTGGGCTTCAATGCCGACCTTCCCGATCCGCGAGGTGCAGGTATCGAGGCGGACAAGATTGCTGCATATGAGTTGGAGGATATGCGTGTCAAGCAGGAGCAGAAGATGCGTACCCTTGAGGACTTCACGGCAATGACCACCGATGACGAGGAGGAAGAGGTGGTCGAGATACCCGAAGAGCCGAGATACACAGGCGGTGGCGGTTCATCCTATCGTAGTGGCAGTAGCAGTCGGAGCAATTCGTTCTCCACATCCACATCTGCTTACAACGATATCAACGCCACACTCGGCAGTTTCTACGAGCAGCCACGTGAGGATCCCGAAAAGGAGGCTCTGAAAGCGGAGCTTGAGGAGCTGAAGCAGTCGATGGCACAACAGCAGAACAGCCAACCGACATATGCCGACCAGGTGGCACTCTTGGAGAAGTCATACGAGCTTGCAGCGAAGTACATGCCCGGCAACGCAGCCAGTACCTCCGAGGGCGTAGCCGAGGAGGTTGAGACTACCACACGAAGCGGCAAGGCGAAGGCTCAACCCGTAGGTCATGTAACGACTCCCGTAGTGTCGGCACTCGCTCAGCCTGTGAGCGACTCGGTGATGATAGCACGGATGGCACAATCCGTAGGCGGTGGCTTTCACACTGCCGTAGGCGAAGCACCGAAGCAGACAGCACGGAACACCATCAAGGCGTGTGTGCATGGCGACCAGACCATCACGAGCGGTCAGAGCGTGCGGCTCAGACTCTTGGAGGCGATGCGTGTCGGGAAGTATGTACTGCCACGAAACACCCTCATCACGGGTGAAGGCAGCATCAAAGGCGAAAGACTCGACATCGAGATTCTTCAGGTGGAGCATAACGGAACAATCATTCCCGTAGAACTTACCGTCCACGACAATGACGGACAGGCGGGAATCTTCATACCCGGCTCCATGGAGGCAAGTGCAGCAAAGGAGATGGCAGCAAATCTGGGACAGAACCTCGGAACGAGCATATCCATCACCAACCAGTCTGCCGGAGATCAACTGCTATCCGAAGTAGGTCGTGGTGCCATACAGGGCGTGTCGCAGTACATCTCCAAGAAGATGCGTGAAGAGAAGGTACACCTCAAATCAGGATATACCCTGATGCTTTATCAAAACAATCAATAACCTATTAAAACATTAAAGACATGAAAAAGATTTTTGTAATGCTTGCCCTCACGATGGGCGTTGTAAGTGCCAATGCACAGTCGGTTGATTCAATCGCAGTAACCAACACTGTAGCCGGTGATGTTACCCTCACTACGGACATCTATCCGCAGCAGGAGGATGGCGACATCTATCACGGTCTGACAAAGAAACTGACCTTTGACCGTATGATACCTCCTTACGGCTTGGAAGTGACATACGACAAGACTACCCACATCATCTTTCCTGCGGCAGTACGCTATGTCGATCTTGGCTCGCCTAACCTTATCGCAGGCAAGGCCGACGGCTCGGAGAATGTGATTCGTGTGAAGGCTACGGTAAAGAACTTCCGCGATGAGACCAATATGTCGGTGATTACCGAGAGCGGCAGTTTCTACACCTTCAATGTGAAGTACTCGGATGAGCCTCTGCTCCTGAATATCGAGATGAAGGACTTTATTCACGATGGCAGTGAGGTAAACCGTCCCAACAATGCTCTCGACATCTATTTGCAGGAGCTTGGCAGTGAGTCGCCGAAGTTGGTACACCTTATCAGCAAGGCTATCCACAAGGACAACAAACGCCACATCAAGCACATCGGCAGCAAGGCATTCGGCATCCAGTATCTGTTGCGTGGACTCTACACCCACAATGGTTTGCTCTACTTCCATACGCAGGTGAAGAACACATCGAATGTACCATACGAGGTGGACTTTGTGACCTTCAAGATTGTGGATAAGCAGGTGATGAAGCGTACAGCCATTCAGGAGCAGGTCATCTTCCCTCTGCGTGCATACGATTATGCCACAACCGTTGCGGGCAACAAGGATGAGCGTACCGTATTTGTGTTCGACAAGTTCACCATTCCTGCCGACAAGGTGCTTGTGGTGGAGATGCACGAGAAGAGCGGTGGCAGACACCAGACCTTCACCGTGGAGAGTGAGGATATCGTAAGAGCAAAGGTAATCAACGAACTTAAAGTGAAGTAACTATGAAGAAGTATCTGTTTCTACTTGTTGCAGTCGTATCGCTTGCCCTGTCGCCAGGGCAGGCATACGCCCAGCGTTATCTCCCGAAGATGATGGGTGTGGAACTCAGAGGAGGCTTTGTAAACGGTTCTAAATCTCCGCTTAACTACTATACGGGAATAGCGATGTCGGGATATACCAAGAAGGCTAACCGCTGGGTGGTGGGTGCAGAGTATCTGCTCAAGAACTACGACTATCGGGGTACATCCATTCCGCGTGCCCAGTTTACAGCCGAGGGCGGTTACTACCTGAAGTTCCTGTCTGATCCTACAAAGACCTTCTTCCTCTCCATCGGTGGCTCTGCATTGGCAGGCTACGAAACGGTGAATTGGGGCGACAAGATGCTGCACGACGGCTCTACGCTGCTTGCCAAGGATGCCTTTATCTATGGCGGTGCCATTACCCTTGAATTGGAGAGTTATATAACAGACCGTATTGTCCTGCTTGCAAATGTGCGTGAGCGTGTACTCTGGGGAGGCTCACTCAGTAAGTTCAGCACTCAGTTCGGTTTAGGTGTCAAGTTTATTATCAATTAAAATTAAAAGCGTTATGAAAAAGTTATTTTCCTATATGATGGTTTGCGGTGCCATGATGACCGCAGTATTGGGCTTCACATCTTGCGAGGATGACCTCGATGTTCAGCAAGCCTATCCTTTTACAGTTGAGACAATGCCTGTACCCAAGCGATTGGTGCAGGGCGAGACAGCAGAGATACGCTGTGAGATTGTGCGTGAGGGGTATTTCTCCGATACTCGCTACACAATCCGTTACTTCCAGCCCGATGGCGAGGGAACATTGAGAATGGATGACGGTATGGTATTACTCCCGAATGACCGCTATCCGCTTGACAGAGATGTATTCCGTCTGTACTACACCTCGGAGTGTGAGGATCAGCAGACGATAGATGTCTATTTCGAGGACAATCACGACCAGCTCTATCAGCTCACATTCACGTTCAATAACGAGGCGAAGGAGGAAGAGGATACCACAGAAGGTAATACGATTACTCCCATAGGAACCATCGTTACTCCAATCAACATCAATCCTTAACCAACGGTGGCAGGCACTCGCTTGTCGGGTGTCTGCCGCCATAACCAATCGCAAAAAGAGAATCTATGAGAATAAAGTTGATGATTATATGTCTGACATTGCTTTGCGGATATGCCAACGCACAGACACGAGGTGGCGACTCTTCGCCACCACTGCCCAAAGAGATTTCAGCGGAACTGTTCGACAAGGCGGTAGCACTTATCAAGGAGTTTGAGGGCTGGCACTCGGCGAAACACTATCCATACATCGGTTATGGTCATAAACTGCTTCCACAAGAAAACCTGACAGCTGATATTACCGAAGCACAGGCCGATTCGTTGCTCAGAGCCGACCTATTGGAGCGATACAAATATTTCCGACAGTATGGGAAAGATGCTCTGCTGCTAACGGTATTGGCTTACAATGTGGGACATTCACGCTTGCTGGGCTATGGCAAACGTCCGAAGAGTAACCTTATCAAGAAAATAGAGTCAGGCAACAGGGATATCTACGAGGAGTATATCTCTTACCGCTGCTACAAAGGTAAGCCAATCCCCAGTATCGAACGTCGCAGAAAACGAGAGTTTCAATTGCTGTATATCCAGTAGCCGTTATTTAAAGAGCCTTCCCTTATGCAATTGAGAGAAGGCTCTTATTGTAAAACAAAGATTAATTGAATATACTATGGTGTCTATAAAATTAAAATTCAGACCTTCAACTATTGAAGGGAAAGCAGGTAGTCTATACTACCAAGTGATTTATATGCGAAAAGTTCGGCAAATTGCAACGAACTTTCGAATTACCCAAAGTGAATGGAATCCTGAGTTGGAAGATCTTATCATTAAGGATGATGACTCGTCTCGTGCAAATTATTTGCAGTATATACAGAATTATATAGAATACGACAAGAAGTGTTTCAATCGTATTGTAAAGAAATTGACCATCTCAGATTCTCCATTTACCGTTGATACGATTGTAGATGAGTTTCATAAGCAATCATTTGAAATTACTTTGTTTTCGTATATGGAAAAAATGATAGCAAAACTTTGGAGACAAGGACAATATCGCACAAGTGAAACATATCAAGCTACCCTTAACAGTTTTAGAAAGTTTAGAGAAGGTGTAGATGTTTGTTTTGATGACATTGATTCGGAGATGCTAATTTCGTATGAGTATCATTTAAGAGCGAAGGAGTTGGCACCGAACACAATCTCTTTCTATATGAAACGCTTGCGTGCGGTATATAATAATGCAGTGGAAGATGGTTATGTGGAGAATAAGAATCCATTCAAGAAGGTATTTACCTCCTCGGAAAAAACAATAAAAAGAGCTATTCCGTTGAAGTTCGTTCGTAAATTGAAAGATTTGGATTTGAGCAATTCTCCATCCAAGAGTTTTGCTCGTGATATGTTCCTGTTCAGTTTCTACACACGAGGAATGGCATTTGTGGATATGGCATACTTACAGAAAAAGAATCTGAAAGATAATGTGCTTACATACCGAAGAAAGAAAACAGGACAATTACTCTCAATCCGTTGGGAGGATTGTATGGAAAACATTGTTGGTCAGTATTCGTCTTTGACTTCTCCGTATCTTATATCAATCATTAAAGATCCTGCCGGAAATACACGAAAACAGTATCATAATGTCTTGACACTTATAAATCATAACTTAAAAGCGATTGGTAAAGAGTTAGGTTTGACTTTGCCTTTAACAATGTATGTAGCACGACATTCATGGGCGAGTATTGCCAGAGATGAGGGTATTCCAATATCTGTAATCAGCGAAGGTATGGGACATGATTCAGAGAGTACTACACAAATATACCTTGCTTCATTGGAAACTCAGGTGATAGACAAAGCCAACAAGAAAATACTGAAATTATTATGAAAGCGAATATTGCTGCTTTTTAGAGGAGTTCGGGAGCGAGCTCCTTTTTTTGTACTTACAATTTGTTAGTCAAAACAATCTATCTCCTAACAGGAGATAATAATCCATAGTGCAAAATTAAGAAAAATATTCCATTTGGGCACACCTGAAACGAACAAAAATTAACATTGCCCCAAAAAAATCTAATAAATGTTGGAGGTTGTTTAGCTACTCAATAAGAATTTGATGGCTAAAGCATTATGATTTAATAACATATTCAAGTTTTATATCTCCTGTTAGGAGATGCAAAATACAGAGTTATGGGTACGAGCAAAAGTAATCTTAATTCTTGCGGGGAATCGCTTGTCAATGGGACAAACGACCGCGAAGCGTGCCCAAAGCGATGGATTGCGGTGCTTGTTCAAGTAAATTGTGAAAAGAGAACTGCTACTTATTTGAACAAAGTCGGCTACGAAACTTACATTCCAACACAGCAAGAGGTACACCAATGGAGCGATCGAAAGAAAAAAGTTGATCGATTGATTATGCCTATGGTAGTTTTTGTTCGAGCAACAGTGCGAGAAGAAGAGTGGCTTCGCATCCAATCGTACATTCACAAACTTATAGCTCTACCCGGTACGGACGAAGACAAGAAAGGATTTGCTACAACAATTCCAGATTGTCAGATTGAAAGATTAAAGTTTTTGCTTGAGAATGCAGAAACAGAAGTGATGATTGTTGGCAACTTCAAAGTTGGCGATTCTGTCCGCGTAACATCTGGCCCATTGAAGGGACTTGAGGGTGTAGTTGGTGAAGTTAATGAAAAAAGTTCTGTTGTAGGTATTCAGATTGATGGACTTGGTTATGCATGTGTAAGAATTCAAAAGACAAATATTAACATTATCTAAATTCTAGCAAATATGGCAAGCTTATTTATTCCTCAAGGTTATTTGGCTTCTGATAATGATGCCGCAGCAAAAATCCGCGCAAGCCTAGCTAAAGACCTAAAAGAAGGGAAACCCGTAGAGATAGCATCATCAGGAGATGTTATGGGACAGAATGGTGAACAGAAAAAACTCGTAACGCAACCAGGTAAATTAGCAGCAGATAATGATGCCGCAGCAAAAATCCGTGCAAGCCTAGCTAAAGACCTAAAAGAAGGGAAACCTGTAGAGATAGCATCTTCGGGAGATGTTATGGGACAAAATGGTGAGCAGAAAAAGTTAGTAACACAGCCAGGCAAATTGGCAAGTTATCAATGGTATGATAGGGAACCACAAAGATTAAGAGATGAAATTGAGGGAATGAATCATTTCTTTCCTCAATTTAAATTATACAAAATGGATGATGGACGATATTATTGGAGAGGAACCCTGCGTCCAAATGTTTTGCCTAATGGCTGGGCATGGGAAGTTGCTGCAATTTACAACAATGACCACCCTGCACCTGTAATGGGAGGTTCAGTTCGAGTAGTATTATTAAATCCATCTATTGATACCGTAATTAATGCATTGGGATGGAGACCGCATCATCTATTATATTGTCCTAAAGATGGTACATATCTCTGTACAACGCGTGCAGAAGATATGAGTTATGGTACCCAATATGAAACTACAGCTGTACAAACTTTAACATGGGCAATTAAATGGTTAACAGCCCTTGAGTTGGTATTGACAGGTGACATGTCTAAAGAATTATTTAATAGTCCCAATGGAATATAATTGTGTTATGATTACTCATGTTATTTTTACTAAAAGAGCATTCAATGCAATTATTACAGAGACAATAGATAAAAATCCTGTTGAAACAGGGGGAATATTTATTGGATACTTGCTTGATAATGGCGTTTGTATAGTTGTGGAAACTATACCGCCTGGAATTAAAACAGTAAATCAAAGAGCGTATTTTGAATATGATGCAGATTTTATAAACTACCTATCAAATGTTATAGCAAAGCAATATGTAGGGAATTTACATGTTTTAGGTTTATGGCATCGACACCCTGGAAGCATGGATTCATTTTCCACAACGGACGATGGTACGAATATCCTATTTGCTAGAAATAACGGTAAGTATGGAGCGATATCTGCCCTTGTTAATTGCGACCCCAAACTAAGATTAACCATGTACCATGTTGATTCCAATTGTAGGTATACACCTATTGATTGGAGTGTTGATGATGGTATTATTCCAGCAGACTTTTTAAAATTACATTATGAAGATGCATCAAATCTCCCTATTTTAGGAGAACAATTACATAATTTGAATACCGCTATTCCAACATCTTCTAATGATAATAAGAGCAATGATCTCGTTGAGGATTCTATGTGTCAATCTCCTGAAACAGAAACACCTAATTATACTATTGCAGATGCAATTGATGATTTTTGCATAATAATTAAAAAACTCATTTATAAGGCATAATTACAAACCAACTATCACGGCACTTTATGAATGCAGCAGAAATTATATCTCGCGTCAAAGAATCTATATTAAGCGAGGTTCAAAACAATCCAACAATTATGCAATGTGTAAAAGAAATTTCTCTTGTAAGATCAAATGTGCATATGCATTACGAAAACGGAACAGCAGGAGAGATTTTCAATCTTATAGTTGTAGATAGGAAGTTTGGTAAATGCTATAAAATCAGAAATCTATTCACTGATTCTGATTGTGAAAAATTATCCATAATTCTTGAAACTACATTTAGAGAATTATATAAAACTCTTGAGATAATTAAGTCTGGGGCAAACACTGAAGACATATATTTAGAATCGCCCATATGGCATTTCAAATGTGCACCCATAAATCCCAATGACATTTCCGAGATAGATTTAAGTAAAATGGAATTGATATTCAAATTATAACATTTAATAAACATGAACTTACCCATTATAGAATCTGCTAACCTGGGACTGAATACGAAACAAACAGGGAAAGTTATATTTCCATCACAAATATATGATGAGAAATATATTGGTCCATTGTATGGATATTATATTTCAGAAACAAATGTATTTAATCTTATCCCACTTGATTCACCTGATAAAATTAAAGATGATAAGAGATGTTCATTATTAGGATATGTTTTACCAGTCAATCCATTAAAGTCTATTTTAAACGAAAATCAGTTGTTTGATACAGAAAATACAGATAAAGATGGATTGAGGCGATTAACTTCTCTTATAGAAAAGAGAGAAACATTACAAAATGACGAATGCATTTCTGTAAATAAGAATGACTATTTGAATACAATTCAAAAAAGATTACTTTCTGAATTAGTGAATATATTGAAGTTTAACGACTTATTGCCTTCCATCTTAGAGTGGGTTGATTATATTTTTGGAACTGACAAAAATATATCAAGTAACTTGTTACTAGGATATTGGGATGGTGGGAATTTACTTTTTAATCATATAAAAGTTGAAGCTTCTGTTACTAGCATTATTAAGGAACCATTAACTCAAGAAACATATACCTTAAAACTTGATGTGTTTTCTAGAAATACGGGAATACTGGAGTCTGATATAATGCTAACAAAGGGTGCTGTATTTATTGGATGTGGTTCCGTAGGTAGTCTGTTCGCTTTAGAGTTAGCACGTGCTGGTGTAGGGAGATTCATGCTAGTAGATAGTGATATTTTGGGATATCATAATATCTGTCGTCACCAATGTGGAATCTTTGATGTTGGTAGATACAAAACTGATGCCATGCGAGATCGAATTCTCCAAATAAATCCTTATGCTGAAGTTATTACTTATAATATGAGAATTCAAGAAGTTCCATTAAATGATTTGATGAATTTTTGTGATTCTAACACAATTGTGGTCGGAGGAGCAGATAATCGAGAGGGAGATTTGTATGCAAATGGAATAGCTCAACAGGTAGGAATGCCATTTATGTCTATTGGGTGTTGGGAAAGAGCTTTTGCTGGAGAGATATTTTATTGCTTACCTACAGGAATGCCTACATATAAAGATTTTATGGAAGTTGCAGGTCATATGTCTGCGCGTGTGAATCAAAATCGAAGATTTTATACGACTGAGGCAGAACTCGAAAAAGTGTCATTTGAACCAGGAATATCTGTTGATATAAACTTTGTCACGACAATTGCAGTGAAATTAGCCATCGATTTACTCAATCGAGATAACGAATGTTATACTCAAAGATTATTGCCTCATTTGACACAATACACCTTGGTATGCAACACTAATAATACCAAAGTTGGTGGAGAGATGGCGGAGATATTTTCATACCCTCTTCAAGTGACAACAAGTATAGTTGTCCCATATTCAACCATAAAATTTTGTTTTATGTTAAAATCGTTTTTGTAAAGAGTAAATAACTCTCTTAGCTATTGTTTCGAAGTTCCGTGAAAATCTTTACGGCTTCTACGGCGGCACGGACATCATGCACTCGGAGGATGTCGGCACCTCGTTCGAGGGCGAGGGTGTTGAGAACTGTCGTGCCGTTGAGGGCTTCATCGGCAGAAGAATCAAGTAATCGCCAAACCATGCGCTTTCTTGAGATGCAAACGAGAAGTGGCAGATTGAATGTGTCCTTAAGCTGCTGTTGGGCAGAGAGTAATGAGTAGTTGCCGGCGATGATATCCTTTCCAAAACCGTAGCCGGGATCAAGAATGATATCCTTTACTCCGATTGAGTTGAGGACCTTGATTTTCTTGAGGAAGACAGAAACTGTATTCTCAAGATCCGCTTGAAGCGACATTAATATATAAGGTACTTGCAATCTGGCAACTTCAAGAAGAATGTCCGAAGGCTCATTCTCATTCGCGTCAACATCCACTTTCGCATTTTCGTTGGAGGTATTGTTGTAGTAGCCACGTCCTTCTGAAATGTCGTTTATGATATCTGCTCCGAATTCCTCAACTGCCATACGGGCTACTGATGGACGGAAGGTGTCAATAGACACGAGGGCATCTGGCTGCTCTCGACGGACAATGGCGAGTCCGTTACGCATACGGAGAAGTTCTTCTTCCTCGCTGACATCAGCAGAACCAGGGCCAGTAGAGAAGGCACCAACATCAATGATTTTGCCTCCTTCAAGGATTATCTGATTGGTACGTTCTGCTATTTCCTGTTCTGTCTGCTTGCGACTTCCTGCATAGACACTATCTGGAGTCACATTTAGTATTCCCATTACCTGTGGGGTTGATAAGTCTAATGTCTTGTTATGAACTGATATCTGCATTTTGGCATTAATTTTTGTTCCACTCCACAAGCACCAAAGGTGCGTTTTCATTTTGTGCGTGGGAATTTCAAATGCAAAGGTAGAAAAAATGTTTTACAAACTTGCGTTAATTTCTGATAAATATTTGCAAGAACGTGAAATTTTCAGTAATTTTGTGCACAATATGAAAGATGAAGAGTTCTTCCTGCAAAAATTGCAGCATCATGACATAAAGCCGACAGTCAAGCGGAACATCCTGCTCGTCCCGGAATGTCATAAAGCTATTGAGTGTAGCAGTATAGGTTTCCGATGTTCGGACTTTTCCCAACTGTTTCAGTTGAGCTATGACACCATGCATAAAGGTAAAGAGAGAGGACTCCTTGGTCAGTTTATGGAACATGGTGATCACGTCGTCAGCTGTGAAGCGACGACGCTCCGTTTCCAACGAGCGGACAACCTTTTCCAGACGAGCCACGTCCCATGCCAGACGTTCTTGAATACCCAACAGAAGGTTAGAACGATTACCATTTACGATAACGCTTTCCGCCTCTGCATCCCATTCCTCTGCAAAGACCTTGTAATCTGTATTCAACTGACGGACTACTCGGTTGTGGATAATCTGGAAATAGAGACCTCCCTCCTTGCCATCCACTGTGGATGGTCTGAACTTTATCATTATTGATGTCATATTCATACCCTAATTGCTTGCTTCTTTATCTGGTCAGCTCCCCTTACATCGATAGATGGCTGGGGTATTAGGCTGCCCCTCCCTACTTTTGAGTGGACAGAGGCAAGCCTCTTATGCATATCTGTCCAGACATGATGTTGCCAGATATTTATCATTTTGAATATCGTGTTTCGAAGAACTATCAAAGTCATATAAACTATAATTGCTTGCTATTTTATCTGGTCAGCCTCCCAAGCATCTACAGGTGGGTGGGGAATTAGGCTTCCCACTACTTGAAAAATGTGGCATCGGCAAGCCGATTTTACACGCTTGATATTACCCTCTGGTATCGGCTCCGATATTCATGGCCTGCCATGTGTGAGAATAGTTTAATGCCAGATACTGTGACCTCTGCTTGCAGATTTATGTGGTCAGTCCACCGCCCGATGAAAATCGGAACGGGTAATGAGCTTCCCGATGCTTGTTTTATGTGGCAAGCATCGGGCAAGCCCTCTACTTCATAGCTACATTGCCTTCATCCACTCCTTGTCACGCAGATAGACATATAGATAGGAACGTAAACTCAGGTCACCTTGCAATCGCTGGGTATGTGCGAATGCAGCCGTTCGCTCACTTTCGCTAAGCTGCTGCCATACGCCAAAGGCTTGCGATTCGTTGTTGCCAACCTTCTTGTAGATGACCTTCAATCGGTCAAAGGAGGAGGTGACATCGCTAGCATTGATACCGTCAATACTGGTTGCATTGTCGGATTCTGTTGAATGGATGCCATCGTTAGATTGCTCAGAATCATCTGGAATGTCAACAACATTAACGCAATCAGCGTTGGATGATGCTATAGCTGGGTCTGCAATCGCTTTGGGGGAAGGTGAAGTAGTTGCGCTCGCTACATTCACTTTTTTTGAAGGTTCAACAATAGGGTCAGTTTGCCAGCTGGACTTGTTCGGCTTGCGCTTGTGCGATGCAAGGATTGCAGCATTCTGCTCCTCATCCGTCAAAGGGATGGGATTCTTGCGGTTCGCTTCCAGCCATTTGTCAATCTCGTCAAGATAAATGACCCATCGCTTGCCGGGTTTGGAGCCAGGGATTTCCCTGTTTGCGAGTTTCTGATAGATGGTCGCAAGGGGAATGTTGGTGTACTCGGCAACCTGCTCTGGCGTGACAGGGCGGTGTCTGTTCTCTCGCTGCTGAGTTGGTCTGTTCTGAAGGTTCAGCAGTAACGCCTTCATGCCCGATACTTCATCCCGAAGTTCGGCAACGACCTGCGGAAGGTCATTGAACGTGATTTGATTATTTGTCATTTTACAACACGACCCTTTAGTGGAATCGTGCTGCAAAGGAACCCCGTTATGAATCGGAGGGCAAGCCACTTTTTAATAACAGGTTCATCACGAAACAATCACGCAGTAGAGCCTCGTTTTTGGCTGTTTTTCATGGTTAAAACAGGTTTTTGAAGTGAATTTTGATAACATCGAATACGTAAGTATAATGAATGACAGTTGAGATTTTGGCCGTGTTTTGGGTAAGATTTATGACTAAAAAGGTATATACACAATAAAGCCACACCAGAGTTTTGTATCTGATGTGGCCCGTAATGTGATGTTTATGTTTTGATGCAGGATTGGTGAGAGATATTAACTTCAGCCTTTCTCTCCACCCAGTTGCAAAGGAATATGAAACAGCAGTCCGTCTTTCCCAGGGTAATCGCAGTGAATCTGGTCGCTGTTGGATGTGACAGTCAGGTTCCTGAGCGTATTGTGTGATAACGGCTCTCCACTGGCTGTTACGCATAATGAAGCAAAACGACGCTCGATATAACAGGCGCAATCATCGTTGCTGTAAACCTTGCCTTTACCAAGTCCCAATCTTGTTGCAATGCTCCAGACCATATGGCGGACATCGAAGCTGCTCAGCTTGGTCTTGTATCTCTTCCACTCAACTTCAGGGCGGTAGTTGTGATCCATCGCGAATCTCAACAGATCTGTACAGAACTCGTCCATGTCTTCCTCATATACAAATGGAGACATGATGTATAAAAGGTATTCATGAATGGTGTCCAGTTTCTTCTTCTGGCTTTCTGCCTGACTTTGGTAGAAGTCATCAATACCCTGCTGGTAGGTTACGCTGATATGGTTGTCTTTTGCGAGTTCTCCTGTCTCTGCCATATATGCCTCTTCTATAACCTCAGTCTCGCTTATCTCTTCAGCGGTTTCTGCTTCACAAGCGGTATCAATACCCTCTGACTCGTTATAGACAGGTATTGCCTCCAAAAGAAAAACAGGCTTCTGTGCCGTTGATTCATTTGTTGCAGTTTGATTATTGCAAGCATGAGTCTTGTTTTTCCACGTCTGCGCTATTCCCACGAAAGCATACTGTACTGCCATATACATTGACCATAGGACTATTACAATCATCATGTAGATGATATAAGCAGGAACAATGCCATTGGGAAGATTTGAGTCTGCCCATTGGCAAAGTGGAATTGAAAGAAGAAGAACTGCAACTCCCGGCAGTATTCTTGTGGAGATCCATTCGAGTCGGATGGATGCCTCCCGTGAAGTGATTGAAGATGGAGAATCTATTTTCATTGTCTTTATGTGTTATTGTCCGTTGTTTCAGGAAACGCGCTGCAAAGTTAAGAAGATTTTTGTACATAGCGTATGGTCTTTTCGTCTGTAGGCCAATGATTTATATTTATTTGTGAATCATACTTGAAGTGAGTATGATTTTCATACTCGACATTTTCCTCCTTTTTCGCAGTTGTTTGATTGCATGACAAAGGTATAACGAAAAATGAGAGCCAATTATGTTGGTTCTCATCTTTCCATGTGTGTGACCTTAAAATAGCATCTTTGGTTTCATTTCTGGAAGAAATAGAACCGAGAAAACTGTTTAGCCCTGTCCGACAACTTTCAACTGCGGAGTTATCTTTGGCTTCAACGTGATGCGATTGATAGACTCTCGCTTGCTTTCGTCTGCCATCGCTGCATAAATCTGAGTGGTGGAAACATTTTTGTGTCCAAGGATGTGCTGGACGGTATAAACACTAGTGCCAGCCTCGACCTGTAGCGAACCGAGTGTGTGACGGCTGCAATGATAGGTTATATGCTTGGTGATACCAGCTGCCTTTAGCCAGTTCTTCAGCGGTGTCTGGGTAAGGCTGTCGTTGAAGCCAATGAACACCTTATCGGTAGGCTTGCGGTTCCCATCATCGTCGTTGAACCCAATCAGTTCCAATGCCTCGTCACTGATGGGATTGTTCACCAGCTCTTTGGTCTTCTGCATACGTAGCGTGACGTACATGCCACCGTCACCGTAGGGCTGAATCTTGTCCCAAGTCAGCTGTTTGATGTCGCTCTTGCGAAGTCCAGTCAGACAAGAGAAGAGGAAAGCCTTTTTCAAGACCTCAGACGAGCATGGCGTATTGGCCAATCTGATAAGTTCGTCCTTGGATAAGTGCTCTTTTTCTGTCGGGATCGTGTCAATACGCTCCAAGAAGCCGTTGGGGTTCTCCATAATCTTGTGTTCCCTGTAGGCGGTATGAAGCACGGCACGGAATGTTGACCAATAGCCAGCTACGCTATTGATGTGCAGTTTGTGCTCTGTGTGGATGGTTTGCGGAGCGTTTAGAAGATACTCACGGAACTTGTTGCACAGGTCTACGTTGATTTCATCGAAACGGCACTTGTCATTGCAGAATCTGGCAAAGTGCTTATAGACGTGCTGCCACTTGCAGTTCTTCTTGTCTGCTTTCTGCTTGAAGTAGGCAAGGAAGTCGCCCTTCATCTTTTCACGGTCAAAGAAATCGTACCTCTCATTCACTATGGACTCATAGCGTCGGCAGCGCAGCGCCTCGGCTTTCTCAGTCATGCGCTCGTTGTAGTCACGCTCGCGCTGGTTCCTGGGTTTGGCAAAGATGTAGATGCCAAGTGACTCATGTCGCTGTACCTTCATGGTTGACTCGTCCCTGTAGCCGGGATAGTAGTCAAGGTAGAAGCTCAGTTGCGTACCTTTCTTTATCTTACGCGTACGCAGGGTTACTGTCTTGCAAATGTTACTCATACTTGTATGAAATTTGTTTTGTTAATAATCAAAGGCTATGCGTCTCATAGCGAGTGCAAAGTAACTGCGTGATGAAAGAGTGACCAACTTACCCATTCATAACTCATGGATAATTGCACTTTCACGCAGTTGATGCTTATTATTGGGCGTTATTGGAGCCTGTAAACCCCGAATTGTGCCAGTCTGCTTGCCATTATTCGGTCTAATTCCTCCTTGACGATGAGGTTCTGGACTCCGACTTTCACCTTAGTGAGATTGTTTGTCTTGACGATAACACAGATGTTACTCTTGGTCATGCCGTACTTATCGGCAGCTTCGGTGGTGGTGTAATAGGCATTACTCGCCTTCAGGTCTGGACGGAAGATGTCGTCAAGATGTTTCTTTGAGTAATAGGTCTTGCCATATTCTCGCTTGGTGGGGATATGGCGGCGATATGCTTGGGTGCGCAGGGATTCTTTGGTCGTGGAATAGAGAGATTCTGCCTCATCCGTTGTGAGCCATTCTGTCAAGGCTTCAATCTCGGCAGAAATTCCGAGGAGCGCATCCATGTGCTTGCGGCTATAATAGTTCTTGCCTGCAATCTTGCAGATGGGTACTTGGTTATTCTTGGCAGAAGTATAGAGCCAAGAACGCTTCACTTTGTAGATTGCCATAACATCGTCTCCAGAGATGTATTCAAGTGGTTCAATGCACTGAATTGAATCCTCTTTTCTCGCTGGCTTACTTGAATCACGTCTTTTCTTCAACGACAGGGAAGAAGAAGTCATAGGCTTGTATGTTGGCAATACTCTATGATAAGGATTGCCAGCAAGCATCATCTCGATGTCTGCCTTACGGACGAATGCCATTCGGCTGCTGATTCGTGATGCAGGAAGTTTTCCCTCGTTTACCAACTTGTAAACATACTGACGGGAGCATCCCATGAGGATGGCAGCCTTGGAGAATGTAAGGTACTCCTGGCTGGCGATGTCTATAACTGGCTGGACAGCCTTCAAAAAGTCCTGTTGCTTCTTCTTGCGCTGAGCCTTTGCCGCCTCGGCACATTGTTCTGAGCAATACCTCTGCGAACCGCTGTTACAAGTGAACTCCTTGCCGCAGAAGGCGCATTTTCTTGTCTTTCTCATTTGACTCCTTTTTATGTGGTTCTACAATCAATTTCATGCAAACAGCCACGGAGTGAACTTTCGTCAATCATTGACAAACCTTGTCAACTCATTCCACGATGTCACGTTCTTCAAATGAGGTCACTTCCTTGCTCTTTTCCCTCTCGTTCATCAGTTAACCGTTGTCCACTCTTGTCAACCTTTGTCAACTCTGTCCACGAGATGGCAAAATAAAAGCCCTCAAAATTCTCCGCGGTAGAAATGCGTTGCAAAGGTAAGCGGATTTTTGAGAACCACCAAAAAGCAAGTTCGAAGTGTTAAAATCTAAAAGTAGTTGATACACAAAGGTTTGTCTCCATGTGTTTTTCATTGTTTGTAGTTGTTTAGAGGGCTCTAAATACAAATATCTGTTCCTTGATGAGATACAGAATATAGAAGGCTGGCCATTGTTTGTCAATCGATTGCTTCGCCAGAAAATGCATCTATTTATTACGGGTTCTAATTCTAAATTACTCAGTAAGGAATTAAGTACACATCTGACAGGAAGAAATAATAAGGTGGAACTCTATCCTTTCTCATACTCCGAGTATTGTGCAATGAAAAAGATAGATACCACTTCGCTATCAACAAAAGCAAAGGGTATTCGCAAAAGTACCCTACATGAATATCTTCTACAAGGTGGATTCCCAGAATTGTTCAATGAGAGTAATCGTAAAGGTTATATTAACGGATTATTGGATGCCATCATCAAGAATGATATAGCAAAACGCTTCAAGGTTCGCAATGTGGAAGCATTACGAAGAATCGCAGCTTATCTTGCCGATAATTATTGTCAGGAATTTGTCGCAAAAACGGTAGGAGAATTATTCGGAGTATCAAATCATACGGCTGAGAACTATTATTCCTACCTTAAAGAGGCTTTTCTATTGGTAGGAGTAAATCGTTTCTCATATAAAAGTAAAGATCGTGTAAGAAACGAAAAGGTTTATGTAGTGGATACTGCATTTGTCACAGAACGCGAGGATAATTTCTCATTGGAAAATCTCGGCTGGAAGTTGGAGAATATAGTATGCATTGAGCTGATGCGTCGCTATAAGCCACTCTTTTGTGATGTTTTCTACTATAAGGAAACATCTTCGCAAGTTGATTTTGTTATAGCAAAAGATGGCAATGTACAAGAGTTGATACAGGTATCATACGATATCTCTACTGAAAAGACACGCAATAGAGAGATTAGAGGTTTGAAGAATGCAGCCAAGAAACTAAAGTGCAATAATCTTACGCTTGTAACATTTGAAGAACAAGAAACAATTGAGGAGGATGGTTACACCATAAAAGTTGTTCCTGCTACAGAGTGGTTGCTTAACAAATAAATCTTATTTAATTTACTAATAGCAAGGCAAGAATCATAATGCACAAGGCATTACGATACTTGCCTTACTTGTTAATTGGAGTAGCTTAATACACATATAAACACTGACACCCCGATTCACATCGGAGTGCCAGCCTAGTTAACCAAATATATAAACAATGAAAAAAAGAATGTTTATTACATAAATTTATTCCAATCAACCGCAATACGCTCTGATTGCATACCATTCAGCCTACGACCTGCACTATCAAGATTATCCTTTAGCAATCTATCCACTTGCTTTTCCGTACTGATAGAAGTAGTGTAAAAATGATAGATGTCGGAATCTTGAAGTTTATATAAGGTCTCTGCGGCATCCATAATCTTTTCCTTATCTGTAGTCCTATTCAATAAGACATCTGCCACATTACCCAACTCTTCAAAAGTACAGGCTCCCGAAAAATCCGGATCAGGAATAGACTCGGAAGACATCAATTCTTTCATATCCTCTTGCGACAATCTTTTCTGCGGTACAAAATTATCCTCTACATCTTCCGGATTGACATCCTCATCAACAGGTAACTCAACCTGCTTCAACTCTATTGAGCGTGTAGGAGTCTTGCGAGCGACTTCAGGGTCTTCATAATAGATGATATTGGACTTTCCCATAACCTCATTCGGGTCATCAAAAACCACAGGTTTGATTTTAGGCTTGGGCTTGGGCTTTTCTTCTACGGGGGACTTCAATGTTTCATCTTGTGAAGTGTCTTCAAATCTCTTGGCAAGTTCCTCTACTATTGCTTGAGCTTCCAAATCAGAATAAGATGAAGGTTGAAATGCTTGCTCTTCAGACTGTACCTTCTGCAACATAGGTCTTTGCATTCTGGCTTTTCGCCTGTCCTTCCTCGCTTTCTCTTCCATCCGTTTCTTTCGATACTTCCACAATCTGATACGGGCAATACGAGCCCAATTGTGTAACATATTCCAGAAGTCATACATTCGCTGACTGAAAATCATATTCCATACTTTGTATAATATATAGGTTGCTGATACTGCCTTAACTGATAAATAAAAAATGGTTGTTGTCATAGTTGTTAAATTTTAGGTGGTGAAAATCGTTCTTTATAAAGTTGAGTTATCTCCTCAATGTTAAGTTCTATATGCTCTGCTATAATGTTACTGAGATAGCTTGCAATGCTGGTCTCTGGAGCAATCACGGGCAAAAAGTTCTTGATTTGCTCGTATAGCTGACGGTTCAGATACACTTGAACACGCCCCGACATAGGTGTATTCATCAAATACTTCTGTCTATAGTTGTTCTCTTCCTTTTTTTTGCGAGGCTTGGGCTTTTCTTGCACCACCTCTTCAACAGGTTCTTCCTCGGTGGTTATGGCTTCATTCAGAATCTCCTGTACAGAAGTTTCATTCTTAGAAACATTATCAGGTTCCCGCCCTGCCATATACCCCCTTATAAGATCCTCATCGACTTTTACGCTCTTCTTTGCCATAGTTATTTCAGTTTAAGTATTTCAAGAAGTTCATTGGCAAGTTCCTGTAATCCGCTTCCTTTGAGTTGCCCCGCAGGAGGAGGCAACAGCGAACATCGGAAATAGGTACGAGATGACATCGACAACTCCTTCTCGTATCGACAAAGTTCTGGGATGCTTGATTTCAGTACTTTTAATCCTGTCTTCTCCATCAACTCCGAATAGTTCTTGAGTACCTCCACATTGCTCCTTCGCTTTACCTTCGTCCAGAACATATAGATGTCCTTAAGCGGAATGCCTTTCTTTTCTGCCAAGAATCTCACCACACTGCTTGCGAAGCTGAAACTGCTATCCATTACAAAGTTGTCGGCAGCAATGGGAGTCAATACATAATCCACATTGAAAATGGTCTGTAAAACTCCGGGGACATCCATAGAACCTGGGAGGTCAATAAAAATGATGTCATACTCTCCAGTTTCTGCAAACTCTCCCGCTGTGGCGCGGGCCTCTTCGGGCCTTACCCTTTTGATAGGATAAATCTTACAACCTCGAAGTCTTTGCTCTTCAAGAAGCGTCATATACCTCTTGTTTTTCTCCACCATCTCCTTGTCTCGTTCGCGGAGATTATAAAGGCTACGCTGGGTAGCATCACAATCCACGATGGCTACACTCTTATCCATCGTATAGTTCAGGAGGCTGGCAAGGGCTACCAACATTGTACTTTTACCAACTCCACCTTTCTGGTTGCTTACTGCAACAAATACTGGCTTTTTCTTCATAACTGTAAATTTTTTAATGGTTAATTACTTATTACATTATTTGTCTATTACCTGGTTTGTTGGTTACTTGGTGATATGGTGACATTGTGCTCACCAACCAATAAGTCAACCTTTGTTTGTTGCAACGCCCCAATAATGCAATAATTATTTGCTTGCTTACTCTCACAATTTCACCAATCCTTAATCACTTAATCAAGCAATCAATTATTGGTTTGTTGCACCATTTCTGACGCAAAGAAATAGCGAAAAATTGGAATAATCACAATGTCGTCAAGCCTCTGACTACACATGTCATCATATGTCATCACATTTCATATAACTCGCTATTTATCAATAGAATACACCTGTCTAACTTTGCACCCGAAAGGTCTATGGACGCACGACGAACGGAGTTTTCGGATGCTTCTCTCTGAGGGGAACGGCGACAGCCAATTTTACGAAGGAAAATTCATGTTCAAGCGAACATAGCAAGTTGTGTTTTGAGGCACCCGAAATGTTTTCGGGCACTCAAAACAAACTTGCCACTCGCCTGCGGCTCGGGGAGGGATTCACTCCAAAGTCGTGAATCCATAGCGGAAGTTAGTAACCAATAAAATGTAAAAGTATGCAGACGAACAACAGGAAAAACCAAAGAAAAGGTGTAGGTCGGAAACCTAAATTAGATCCAGCTATACATCGCTATGTGGTCCGATTAACATCGGAAGAGAACGGACACTTCGACATCCAATTCCAAAAATCGGGATTCAAGGAGAGGTCGAAATTTCTAAAGGCTCTAATCTTCGAGCGTGAAGTAAAGGTGGTAAAACTCGACAAGGCGGCTATGGATTATTACATACGCCTGACGAATTTCTACCATCAGTTCCAGGCCATCGGCAACAACTACAACCAGACGGTGCGAGCCGTAAAAGCCAATTTCGGAGACAAGCGGGCATTTGCCCTTGTCGCCAAATTGGAGAAAGCCACACTGGAGTTGGTAGTGCTGAGCAAACAGATTGTCGCTCTCACACGCGAGTTTGAGGAGAGACACTTGAACCGTAAAAGCGGAGGTTGATATGGTGGCTAAGATCAACAGAGGTGCTTCGCTCTACGGAGCAGTCATCTACAACCAACAGAAGGTAAACGAGGCGACAGGGCGCATCATAGCCGGCAACCGTATGATTACCGATTCTATCTACGACCCTGACAGGATTGTCCGTCAAACGATGTTCGCTTTTGAGAGTTATCTCGCTGCCAACCGCAACACCGAGAAGCCTATCCTGCATATATCGCTCAATCCTACATTGGACGACAATCTTACTGATAGTCAGTTTGCGGATTTGGCCAGAGCCTATATGCAGAAGATGGGCTATGGCAACCAGCCCTACATCGTCTATCTCCACGAGGATATTGACCGCAGACATATACATATTGTATCTACCTGCGTGAATGAGAATGGTGAGAAGATAGACGATGCCTACGAATGGAACCGCTCGATGAAGGCTTGCCGAGAATTGGAGCAGATGTTCGGACTAAAACAGATTGCCGACAAACGCAGGGAGTTGTTGGAGCCTTATCTGAAGAAGGCAGACTACACCCGTGGCGATGTAAAGCAGCAGGTATCCAACATTCTCAAGAGTGTCTTTACCTCGTACCGTTTCCAGTCCTTCGGCGAGTATAGTGCCATGCTCTCGTGCTTCAACATCGAGGCAAAGCAGGTCAAGGGCGAGTTCGATGACAAACCCTATTCGGGTATCATCTACACGATGACCGATGAGAACGGTAAGCCTATCTGCACGCCCATCAAGTCCTCGCTTATCGGCAAGCGTTTCGGCTACGAGGGTGTGGAGAAGCGTATCGCCTACAATGCTCAGGAGTTCAGAGCAAAGAGGTGGCAACCCAAAATCCGCAACGATGTGGCTCTGGCAATGCACGGCTGTCGTGGCAACCGCGAGGAGTTCGTGCGTCTGCTTGGCAGCAAGGGCATTGATGTGGTGTTTCGCGAGAATGATGCAGGGCGTATCTATGGTGTCACATTCATCGACCACCACAACCGCGAGGTCTATAACGGTTCCCGTCTGGGTAAGGAGTTCTCGGCAAACAACTTCGAGAGACTCTTCAACTCACAAGGCGACATTCCTTGGGCCGATATGCCACAAGGATTTTCGGAAAGCCACAGCCTCTCATCGGCAGACCTTGAATCGGGACTGGAGCAAGCCTTCGGAATCTTCTCGTTTGACGCTCCTGCAAATGATCCGCAGGAGGAGATGCTCGCCAATCAGTACCAGAAGAAAAGGAAGAAGAAAAAACGCCGTTCACGCGGCATATCGTAAACCAATTTCACTAACCATTAAAACGAATTTATTATGCAACAGGAAGATGATTTGAGAGGATTGGCAAAGGTCATGGAGTTTATGCGTGCCATATCCATTATATTTATTGTAGTACATATCTACTGGTTCTGCTATCAGGCCATCGTGGATATGGGTATAAACATCGGAGTGGTAGACAAGATTCTGCTCAACTTTCAGAATACGGCAGGGCTGTTCAGCAACCTGCTTGTGACAAAGGTGTTCGCCATCATATTCTTGGCTCTCTCGTGCCTCGGTACAAAGGGAGTCAAGAATCAGAAGATGACCTGGCAGAAGATTTATGCGACCTTCCTCGGCGGTCTTGTTCTCTTCTTTATGAACTGGTGGTTGTTCGATTTGCCATTCTCGCCAATTGTGAATATGGCAATCTATACGGTTACTATGACTGTCGGATATATCCTCCTTCTTATGTCTGGAGTATGGATTAGCCGTATGTTCAAGCATAACCTTATGGAAGATGTCTTTAACATGGAAAATGAAAGTTTCCAGCAGGAAACAAGGCTTATCGAGAACGAGTATTCCGTAAACCTGCCGACCCGGTTCTATTATAACAAGAAGTGGAATAATGGCTGGATAAATGTTGTAAACCCGTTCCGTGCCAGCCTTGTATTGGGAACACCGGGTAGCGGTAAGTCGTATGCCGTGGTAAACAGCTACATAAAACAGCAAATCGAGAAAGGTTTCGCACTCTATTGTTATGATTACAAGTTTCCCGACCTTTCGGAAATTGCTTACAATCACCTACTTAATCACTTGGACGGTTACAAAGTAAAACCGAAGTTTTACATTATCAATTTTGACGACCCACGCAAGAGCCACCGATGCAACCCGATAAACG